>Ga0315278_10005360_pt1 | contig 11659 bp, 7 predicted proteins | sample YL17G06_0_MG_FD_203880 | JGI IMG/M metagenome (GOLD analysis project Ga0315278, IMG submission 203880) | Sediment microbial communities from Yellowstone Lake, YNP, Wyoming, USA - YL17G06_0 | ecosystem: Environmental > Aquatic > Freshwater > Lake > Sediment | place: USA: Wyoming | collected... | reverse complement strand
GCGCCGGCGGATTCGGGGGGAGGGTGCCGGCCGGGATCGCCCACAGGTTGGGAATCCGGGTCGTCCGCACCAGCCCCGACAGGTCCACGTTCTTGACGAAGTAGTCCGTGAAGCCCGGCTCGCGCGGCAGGTTCAGGCGCACGTGCAGGTTGGCGCGGCGCAGGTCGCAGTCCACCACCACCACGGTCTCCCCGGACACCGCGAGCAGCTTGGCCACGTTGAGCAGCGTCGTGGTCTTGCCCTCGCCGGGGGCCGTGCCCGTGATCAGCACCACCTGGCCGGCCTCGCCGCGCCGCGAGAACAGCAGCGCCGTCCGCAGGTTCTGGTAGGCCTCGGTGGCGAGGGTGGCGTCGTCCTTGCTGTAGCGCGGGATGGCCGCCAGGAGCTCCAGGTGGAGGTGGCGCTCCACGTCCTCGGCGTCCTTCAGCGTGTTGTCGAGCGCGTCGCGCAGCAGCACCCAGCCCGCCCCCAGCAGCACTCCGGCGAGCAGCGCCACGAGAGCGATCTGACGCTTGCGCGGCCACACGGGGTTGACCGGCACCACCGCGCGGTCGAGCAGGCGGATGTTGTTGTTCTGAAGCGAGGCGGCGATGTTCGTCTCGTTCAGCTTCTGCAGCAGCACCCCGTAGAGCCCGCCCGCGGCGTCTGCCCTCTTCTTGAGCGACTCGAGCTCGGTCAGCTTCTGGCTTTGCTCGGCGGCCTTGCCCTTGTGATTGTCGATCGCCGACTGGAGCTCGGCTTCCTTACGCTGCAGCTGGCGGTACTCGGCGCGCAGGCCCTCCTCGATCTGCACGACCCGGGCGTCCCTGTCCTTGCGCAGCTGCGGCATCTGGACCTGGATCTTCTGGACCTCCGGGTGGCCCTCCTTGTACTTCTCGCGCAGGCGAGCGAGATCGAGGGTCAGGGACTGGATCTTCCCGGTGATCTCCGAGGCCGTCTGGTCGTTGGCGACCTGGGGGATCGCGTCGAGGCCCCGCCCGCGCCGGCGCGCCGCCGCGAACTCGCCCAGCTGCGCCTCGAGCTCGATCCGGCGGGCCTGGGCCTGGATGTGGTCCTCGTTGAGCTTGGTGATCGAGGTCGTGATCGCGGAGACGCTGCCCTCGGGCACGAATAGGTCCTGCCCCTGGTAGGTCCTCAGGAGCTTGTCCTGCGCCTCCTGCATCCCGGTCTCCGTCTCGGCCAGCCGCTCGGTGACCCACTTGTAGGCGCGCTTGGCCGCCTCGACCTGGCCCTCGAGGCTGTAGTCCATGTAGACGTCGGACAGCGTGTTGGCCCACAGTGCCGCGTCCTTGGGGTCGTTGTGGGTGACCCTCACCTCGACCAAGTAGGTCTCGGGCACCGGCTCGACGCTCACCGCGCCGAGGAGGATGTCCACCGGGTCGCCCGCCCCCTGGAAGGCCGGCTGGTCCTTCAGCTTCAGCCTCGCCACCACGCGTTCCGCGATGGCGCGCGAGTGCAAGACGTTGAGCTGGGTGTTGAAGAACTGGCGATCCCGCATGGGGTTGCCGGTCTGGACGAGCGCGTCGGTGACGGTCAACGACGTCGGGTTCGGCGGCATGACCTGCAGCTGCGTGCGCGCCTGGTAGCGCGGGACCTGCAGCTCTCCCCCGAGGATGCCGAGAGCGAGGCCCCCGATCGCGGTGGCCGCCAGCAGGATGCGGCGGCGCCACAGCAACTCCGCGTAGTAGCGGACCTCGACATCGCGCGGCGCGGCGCCGGGATCGACGTCGCCCGGGCGGGGGACGTAGGCGGTGGTGCTCACGGCCGCCGCGCCCTGACCACCACCTCGTCGCCCGGCGCGAGCGCGACGTCCTCTGTCTTGCCGTCGCGGATCGCCCGGAGGTCGGCCTCGAGCTCGCCGCCTTTCCGGCGCACGACCACGCGCTCGCTCCCGCCGCGGAGGATCCCGCCCGCGGCGTCGACGAGCTGGAGGAGCGTCAGCGCGTCCTCGAACGGGCGTCGGCCCGGGCTCTTCACGGCGCCGCTCACGCCGACCCAGCGCTGGACCCCCACGGTGATCACGTCGCCGGCCGCGAGCGGCAGGCCGAGCTCGTCGAGCTCCTGCGGGGTCGGGCCCTTTCCCCCGAAACGGAAGCGTGCCGCGCGCGAGCCGTCCGCGAAGGTCCCGGCCGCCCTCTCGACGGCCACCTCGCCCGAGGCGCCCTCCTGGAAGCCCCCGGCGTCGAGGAGCGCGTCGATGAGCCGGGTCCCGCTGCGCAGGGACTTGCGTCCCGGGCGCTGCACCGCGCCTTGCACCCAGACGAACTGGCTCTGGTACTCCCTGACGCGGACCGCGACGCGGGGCGAGGCGAGGTCTTCGCCCGCGAGCAGCGGCGTCACCCGCGCGGCGATCTCCCCCGTGCTGAGCCCCCGCACCTCCACCTCGCCCGCCCGGGGAAGCCAGACGCTTCCCGTCGTCTGCACCGTCGGCAGGCGCGACAGGTCGGGCCGGCCGTCCACCACCACCTCGAGTACGTCGCCCGGACCGACACGGTAGGGGAGCATCTCGGCTCCCGCGGCCGGGGCCTGCGCGAGAAGCAGCATCGTGGCGGCGGCCAGGGCGCTCATCGCGAGAGCGCGCCGAACATGTCCCACTCGAGCTGGAAGTAGAACCCGTTGGCGTTGGTGTCGAAGGCGTCCACGTTCGAGCGGCGGTTCTCGCTGCGATAGGCTCCGCTCAGGAACAGGTTCTGTCGGATGGGCCGGCGCAGGCCCACGTACCAGCCGAGGATGCGGTCCTCGCGCGGGCTGCCGATCTCGGAGGCCACAGTCCGATAGTCGTTCCACTGGTACCCGACCCCGCCCTGGAGCTGGACCTGGGCGAGCAGCGGCAGCTGCAGCGTGCCCTGGACGCTGTTCGAGACGTAGAAGCCGTTCTCCTCGTAAGCGGACACCGGGGTCGTCCGGCTCGCGATGATGCCAAGCGACGCGTCGCGGCCCAGCTGGCGGGTGAGGGCGGCCGACATGACGAAGCCGGAGTAGCTCGTCCCGCCCGGACCGGCGTTCGGGGTGTCCTGGCTGCGGTAGCCGACGCTCAAGTCGCCGGTGAGGAGGGGCAGGATCTCGCCGCTCAGCGACAGGCGCGCCGAGTTCGCCGTCAACTCGGCCTCGGGACGCTCGTCGGGGCGGGGCACGGCGTCGTACACGTAGGAGGCGACCGTCTTGAGGTTCGGCGTGAGCTCGAACCCGAGGCCGGCCGAGGCGGATCGGGTGTCGTAGGGAAAGAAGTCCGCAGGCTGCTGGAAGCGGACCGCCCCCAGCGCCCCCCCGAGCTCCACGCTCAGGCGCGGGCCGACCATGATGCTGGCGCCCGCGTTGACGTCGTTGCGGCGGAAGTGGCCGAGGCCGAAGAAGTACTCGCCCCCGGGGTCCACGACGCGCGTGTCGAGGACGCCGGCCTGGAAGCGGTCCCGGAGGTTGATCGACACGCGCCCGCCCACGGGCAGGTCGAGGCTTGCGCTGAGCGCCTGGCTGGAGCTGTTGACGTCGTCGTAGGCGGAGAAGGCGCGGAAGACCGGCGCGTAGTCCAGCGCGAAGCGACCCTCGCCCACCGGCGCCACCGCCTCAACGCGCGGCTGGACCGCGAGGTAGCTGGCCTTCGTCGGCACGGCCGTGCTCTCCACGAACGTGTCGGCGTTCACGTAGCGCGCGTCCAGCGCGGCGCGCACGCGGAAGGGGCCCAGCGCGAGGCCCGCTTCCTGCCCCGACTCGACGACCTCGGGCGGTGGCAGCGCCTCCTCCGGCTGCGCCTCGGGCGCGGCGGTCGGGAAGAGGCGCAGGTACAGCTCGGACACGGCCCCTGTCGTCGCGGCCGGGGCTTCGCCCTGCGCTTCGCCCGGCGCGGCGGGGAAGAGGCGCTTCGCGAGGTCGGCCGTGTCGGCCGGAGGGGCTGCCGGCGGCGGCGGCGTGGGGGGGGCGGCCTGTGCCACCGCGGGCGCCGCCGCGAGCGGCTCGACGACCAGTGGCGCGGCCGGCGGGGGGGGGGCGACCGTAGCTTCCGGCGTCGCGGGCGCCGTCTCCGGTGCCGCTCGGGCGACGCGCACGGGCTCCGCCGGGACCCCGGCACCGCGGAAGACCAGCAGCAGACCGCGCGAGTCGCGGCGCACGTCCACCGACACATCGGGCGGGACTTGCAGGAGCACGCTGACCTCGGAGGCGCCCGCCGCGATCTCGAGGTGGGTGAGCCTCGCCGGGGTTGCGGCCAGCAGCGCGGGATCGAATCCGTCCGACGGGGTCCAGGAAAAACGCCGCCCGCCGGCGAAGCGCAGCCCCAGGTCGACGTCCATGATGGAGACCCGCGCGATTTTTCCCTCGCGGTGGACCGCCACCAGGCCGGGCGTGCCGGACACCTGAACCCGAACCGCCAGCCGCGAGTCCAGGGTGGTGAGGCTCACCGATTCCACCCGCGCGGCGGCGGCAGCGAGAACGAGCGCAGCCAGCAGGCTCATGACGTCAGGCTTCCCTTTGGACGGAACAATCCGTGCCCACGCGTTCGAGCGTACCCCATCCCCGGCGCGCAACCGGCGCCCAACGCCCGGCAAACATGCGCGCGCGTCACCGTCGCCCTCTGGCCATGTCCCTCCCGCCTGTCCGCCAGCCAAGACAGGCCGAAATGGCCCTGATTGCCGATCGGTCACACGCGGCACGGAGCGTGTGTCAACCGGACGCGAGTGTAACGCTTGAGGAAAATTGATGCAAGTACCCGTTGAAACGTGAAAATCTGGCATCCACCGAGGCCGCCCGAAGGTGTCGGTACGAAGCGTGCGCCCGGGACCCGGTGCGTCGTCTGCTACACTACGGACGCCACGGGAGGGAATGGCGCGATGGCGAGCCTGCGGAGCATGATGCCTCGATTGCGGCACGGGTGGGTTTCGAGCGATCGAATCGATCGCTTGGCCTGGCGGGCGGGGACCTGCTTCGACGCCTACGGGGTTCGGGTCGGGGTCCGCTTCAACGACCCTGCCCTGCTCGAGCAGCTCGGACCTCATCTCCCGCCCGGTTGGCGGCCCTGCGCCTCCCCCGAGGTGGACCAGATCTTCTCGGTCTGGGTGTCGCCGCGCGGCGCTCGCGCGCGGACCATCGGCCGGGTCTACGCCGGCGGGCAGAGGCGCGCGCTCGCGAAAGACCTCGAGCAGGCGTTCGAGGTGCTCGAGTCCGAGATACGGCAAAGCGTTGCCGCTGCGGCGCGGGGCCGCACGTTCGTCCACGCCGGTGTCGTGGGCTGGCACGGGCGCGCCATCCTGGTCCCGGGTCGCAGCCGCAGCGGCAAGACGACGCTCGTGGCCGAGCTCGTCAAGTCGGGGGCGGTGTACTACTCCGACGAGTTCGCCGTCCTCGACCGCCGCGGGCGTGTCCACCCGTTCGCGAAGTCGCTCTCCATCCGCGAGGGAGGCTGCGCGCGCCACGAGGTCGTGCGTCGCCCGCGCGCCGAGGATCTCGGCGGATCCTGTGGCGTGAAGCCCTTGCCGGTTGCCCTCGTCGTCCTCGCGAGCCACCGCCCGGGCGCCGAGTGGCGGCCCGTGACGCTCACGAGGGGGCAGGCGATCCTCGAGATGCTCGCCCACACGGTGCCCGCGCGCCTGCGGCCCGAGGCCTCGCTCCTGGCGCTGGAGCGCGCGGTGGCAAGGGCCACCGTCCTGCGGGGTGAGCGGGGAGAGGCGTCCGCGGTCGCGGCCCGCCTGCTCGAGCAGGTGGGAGAGTCGGCGGGGACCTCCCGCGTCGGGGCGGGAGCGAGGGGGACGCCATGAAGCCAGCGGCGCGCCGGACCGGCCTCGTAATGAGGGATCTGCCGGACGAGTTGATCGTCTACGACCTCGATCGCCACCAGGCGCACTGCCTGAACCGGACCGCGGCGTCCGTCTTCCGGGGCGCGGACGGCACCCGGAGCCTCGATGACCTGGGCCTCCTGCTCGGGGATGGCCTCGATCGCGCGGAGCGCGAGGCCGCGGTCCGCATGGCTCTCGACCTGCTTGGGCAGGCGCATCTCCTGGAGGGGGGGGCAGCTCACTCGCCGGCGCCGAAGGATCTGTCGCGCCGGAGCGCCCTGCGGCGGGCGGGGCTCGGCGTGGCCCTGCTGCTTCCGGCGGTCGCGTCGGTGTTGGTGCCGAAGCCGGCCGAGGCCGCGGTCACGTGCATCACGGACTGCACGAGCCAGTTGCCAGGCACCGGGTGCAACTGCCCCTCGAACAGTACCCCGCCTCCCTGCCAGAACGTCTGCTTCCCCGACGGGACCTGCGGCGGCGCCGGCTTCTGCTAGGGCGCTCCGGCCTCGTCGCCGTCGCCCTTGCGCGACTCGTCGAGTAGGAGGCAGCCCTCGAGGAGCAGGTGCTCGACGCTCTGGGCCAGCGGCTTGCCCGAGCCGGGGTCGCCCGGGGTGAACTTGAAGCTGCCCTTGTCCCACGGGAGGAACGCATAGACGCCGTCGGCCCCGCTCACGTTGCCGACGGTGGCGGAGATGATGTCGCCTTCGCGGAAGCCCATGACCGTGGCGGTGTTCGCCGCGTCCTCGGCGAACGCGGTGAAGAGGCCGGTGAGCCGCCCCTGGCCGCACATCTGTAGGAGCGCCGGCGCGCCGAACACCTCGATGCGGCCCTGGAAGGCCCCCGCGACCCCGCTCGTGCCCGGCTTCAGCTCGAGGGAGGCGGCGAGGTCGGAGTACCGCGTCATGAGCAACTGGATGCGCATGAGAAGCTCGCGGATCGGCATGTTCTTCGACAGGAAGTCGTCGGCGCCGATCTGCAGGGCGCGGTAGCGCTCCTTGTACTTGTCCGACCCCGAGATGAAGAGGATCGGCATGCGGGCGAGCAGCGGGTGGTTGCGGACACGGCGGCAGAATTCGAAGCCGTCCACCTCGGGTAGCGAGATGTCGGCCAGGATCATCCAGGGGCGGTTCTGCACGGCGAGCTGCCAGGCCGCCGTGCCGTCCGCCGCCTCGTAGACCGTAAAGCCCTGCGCGACGAGCGGCATGGCGAGGTACTTGCGGAACGCCGCGTCCTCGTCCGCGATCAGGACCGTGCGCAGCATCGTCGGCACGGTGTTGAAGTCGGGCATGTCCTCCTCGACGTAGCCGCCCCGCTGCGCGCCCGGGATGGGGAGCGGCGGGGGGATCTCGTCGGCGATCTCGCGGAGCTGGTTGGCGCGCACCCAGCCCTCGAGGCCGGGGTGCCACACCTTCGCGTCCTCGGGGATCGAGGTGAGGACGAGGTCGATCAGGTCCTCGACGTCGATCGGCCCGCGCTGGGCGCCGCCGAGGAGGTACAGCCACTGGTCGTTGCGAAGGCCGTCGCCCTTCGGGAGCGGATCGGCGGGGGCCACCGGCTTCTCCGGCTCGTGGAACGCCTGCGGCTCGGCGGCGACGGGCTTCGGCGCCTCGGCCTTCGCCGCGGCCGGAATCGGCGCCAGCACATTCATCGCCGGCGGCGCCTCTTGCGGCTGCATCTCGAGGGTCGCGTGCGAGACGCGGGCCGGGACCTTGGCCGGCCCCTTCGCCTCGCCCTCCTGGACCGGCGCCTCGCCGATGCCCTCGGCGGTGGTGGTGGCGTCGCCCTCGCCGTAGTAGCGCGAGAGCCACTGGAAGAGCTGCTTCGTGATGCCTTTCAGCGTCTCCTCGACGCCCGTCCCCTTGAACGCCACGGCCTCGAAGCAGGGCAGGTTGCGCGGGTTGAGCCGCTCGTTCAGGACCGCGACAGGCAGCGCGGTCGGCAGGTCCCGTTTGTTGTACTGGATGACCAGGGGGATCGTCGGGTCGATCTCGTTGACGAGCAGGTTCTGCCGCAGGCTGCGCAGGCTCTCCGCGTTCGCGTCGAGCATGGCGGCTTGGCTGTCCGCGACGAAGACGACCGCATCGCAGTCCCTCAGGACCATCCGCCGCGTGGCCTCGTAGAAGACCTGCCCCGGCACGGTGTAGATCTGCACGCGGGTGCGCATGCCGCGTATCGAGCCGAGCTCGATGGGCAGGAAGTCGAAGAAGAGTGTCCGGTCGGTCTGGGTAGCGAGCGATACCAACCTGCCCTTCCTCTTGAAGGGCAGGTTGTCGTGGATCCACCGGAGGTTGGTGGTCTTCCCGCAAAGGCCGGGACCGTAGTAGACGAGCTTGGCCGTGACCTCTTTGGTCGCGTGATTGAAGAGGGCCATCGCGCTCTAGGTGCCCGGCGTGACCGGCGTCGCGGGCGGCTGCGGGGGCAGGAGCGGCGGGCCGATCGGCGGCTCCGTGGGGCCGATCGGCTGGGTGGGAGGCTGGGTGGGAGGCTGGCCGGGTGTCCCCGGGGTCGCGCCGCCCGCCACCTGGGTCGGCAGCGCGGTCGGCGTCTCTTCGAAGGGCACCTGGTCCCCGCACAGGGACGCCAGGAGGCCGCGGCGCTGCTCGCGAACGAAACGCATCGCGTCGAGCGCCCGGCCGCGTGCCACCGGCCCGTCCGGCCCCGGGTCGAAGCCGAGCCGCTTGAGCGTCGCGACGTAGTCCGAAGGCTCGCTCTTCTTCTTCTCGAAGCGCACCCGCTCGACCGTCGCGCCGTCACCGAGCGTCAGGATGAGCGTGTGCCGCCCCGCCGCGAAGACTTGGCTCATGATCGGTCGCCAGCCCGAGCCTTGGCCGGGGCAGACGACCGCCTTGCGGCAGCCGTCCGCGAGCCACCGCTGGCCCGTGCCCGGGGAGACGAAGGCGGTGACGGAATAGAGGCCCGCCTCCGGCAGCTCGACGGCGACGATGGCGCGCAGCCCCGAACGGCTCGCGCGCAGCGTCATGGCGTCGAGGCCCTGCGCCTTCGCCCGCTCCTCGACCGCCTGGGCGGGAGCCTCCACCTGGAACTGATCCCCCGTGATCTCGATCGGCGTCGACGCCGGCGGCAGCTCGTGCTCGACGTCGATCGCCTTGAGCGCGGTCACCGCGAGGTCCTGGCTCGTGGTCACGGCGGTCGGCCTCCAGCCGTCCGCCGGCTCGATCGAGTTCACGCAGGGAGGGGCGATCTCCACCTGGCTGAGCGTGGAACCGGGGGGCAGGAGGAACTGGGCCGTGTAGGCCCCCGGGTCGAGGTGCGTCGATCCGGCGAACACCCAGCCCGTCTCGGTGGCCGGGAACAGGGTGAAGGACTTGACCGCCGGCCCTCCCGCCATCGGCAGGACCTCGGCCGTCGCGGGCGTGCCGGGCTGGCCCGAAAGCCGCGCGCGCAGCCGGTAGTCGCCCGGCTGCGCCACCGCCAGGGTGTAGGACACCTCGGCCGGGCCGGCCGAGGCGGCGAGAACCACCTGGCCGCCCTCCTCACGGACGTTCGCGCCTTCCGCCCGCAGGTACCGGTCTGCCGGGTAGGAGAGGCTGTCACGCCACGCCAGGGTGGCGAACACCTGGGAGGCCTGCGTGCTGGTACGCACCGCGTCGGTCATGTCCAGCGAGCGCAGCAGCATGCGCGCCCACAACGGGTGAGTCACCGGTGTCGACCGCGGGTCGCCGAAGAGCGGCACCAAAGCCGCCGCACCAACCACGCCCACGAGGACGAGCGTCTTCAGCCTGCCCCACATGGACCCCTCCACTCGTCTGGAAAGCAAGACGAGGGCCAGCGTTCCGCTGATTGTAGACTACTCGGGAAGGCTCCGGCGGCTGCTTTTCGGACGGGCCCGGCCGGTGGCCTCGACCGGACGGCCGGGCGGCGGACAGTAAGTGACCGCGTTCGCGTGCGTGCGTGCGGCACGGGCGTTGCTTGTCTGTGGACTGGAGGTGACCGTGGAGTCGGGCACGTCGCCGTTCATCCCGTTCTTCCTGGGGCTCGCCATAACCGCGGGGCTGCTGGTGCCGCTTCTCCTGCGGCTGCGCAGTTCGTTCGGCGAGGCGCTCGCCGAGAAGGCCTCCGCCGGCCAGCAGATCTCGCAGCTCGAGCGCAACCACGCCGTGCTCGAGGAGGACCTCCGCTTCCTCACCCAGTTCCTGAAGGACTACCCGCGCCTCGCGCGCCAGCTCTACAGCGGCCTCAGCGAGCGCCAGATCCCGGGCGAGCTGCTGGCGATCGTCCAGCGCAGCCTCGACCCGCAACAGGTGGCGGTGCTGGTCAGGCGCTCCGAGGCGAAGGAAGAGAAGTCCAGGACGCCGTGCCTGGTCGTGGCCGCGGCCTACCCGGACGGCTCGGCGGTCAAGGTGGGCACCGAGGTGTCTCTCGACACGGGCGAGATCGGCTTCGCCGCCGAGTCGCAGATCGACGTGAGCCGCCAGGACCTCCAAGCCGAGACCGCGCAGAGCCGAATCAAACCGGGCCCGGGACTCCCCGGCATGCCCCAGCCGGACCTCATCTCCCCCCTGGTGTTCGACCAGGAGACACTCGGCGTCATCGTGGTCTTGAAGCCGAGGAAGGCCGGCGACCCCAAGGCGGCGCTGCGCCTCGTGGCGCAGACCGGCGCGCAGGTATTGCACACCGCCGACCACGTCAGCCGGATGAAGATGACGGCGGAGATGGACGGCCTCACCCAGATCTACAACAAGAAGCACATGGAGCAGGCGCTCAACGAGCTCGTCTACCGCGCCGCCTGCGCCGCCTACGACCAGCGCTCGGCGGGGCCCGCGCAGTCTCTCTCGGTGTTCCTGTTCGACCTCGACACCTTCAAGAACTACAACGACACGAACGGCCACCTCGCCGGCGACAAGCTCCTGCAGGAGCTCGCCGGCCTCGTGAACGCCGCCGTGCGCAAGGACGACATCTTCGGCCGCTTCGGTGGCGAGGAGTTCCTGCTCGTCATGCCCCACACGAACGCGATGCAGGGCATGGCGGCGGCGGAGAAGATCCGCAGCCTGCTCGCCCACCACCCCTTCCCCTTCGCGGAGAAGCAGCCGCTGGGGTGCATCAGCATCAGCGGCGGGGTGGCCGAGTACCCGATCCACGGGGTCGACGCCGCGGGGCTGCTCCACGCGTCGGACGAGGCGCTGTACGAGGCCAAGCGCAGTGGGAGAAACCGCGTGCTCCTGGCGAAGGCGGTCGCAACGGCGCCGAGCGTGACCCCCGGCGGGGCCAGGGAGCCGCAGCGATCGTGAGCCTCGCTCCCCACCCCGGCGAAGAGGCCCGCCCGCACGAGGCCCCCGTTCCCTACCGGGAGCGGGTCGAGGACCTGCGCCAGGTGCTCGCCCAGCAGGGCAGCCTGGGGCTCCTTCTGATCGACACGTCGACCCTCGCCCAGATCGAGCACCAGTACGGCACGGCGGTCTTCGAGAAGGTCATGGGCATGGCCCGCGATCTCGTCCTCGAGCTGAAGGGACGCGAGGTCCGCAACGAGGACATCATCTGCATCAACGACCGCGGCGGCGACGCCTTCCTGGTCTTCTTCGCCCCGAAGCGCCGGGAGGGCCCGCTCCGGATCGCCGACCTCAAGGCGGCCGCGGACCGCGTGGAGGTCCACCTCAACCGCAAGCTGGCGCGCCTCGCGAGCCCCTACCTCGGCACGCTGCGCCGCGTGACGGTGGGCTTCGCCCTCGCCTTCTACAACCCGCTCGTCATGCCGGAGCGGCTCGTCTCCCGTCTCGTGGAGGAGGCGTGGTCCTGCGTGCACGTCCAGCGCGCGCAGCACGACCTGCAGAACCGGTGCGACCTGCAGGAGGTGCTGCTGGCCGACCAGCTCAGCACCGTCTTCCAGCCCGTCGTCGACCTCCGGACGCGGCGAGTCCTGGGCTACGAGGCGCTCTCCC
>Ga0315278_10005359_pt1 | contig 11660 bp, 12 predicted proteins | sample YL17G06_0_MG_FD_203880 | JGI IMG/M metagenome (GOLD analysis project Ga0315278, IMG submission 203880) | Sediment microbial communities from Yellowstone Lake, YNP, Wyoming, USA - YL17G06_0 | ecosystem: Environmental > Aquatic > Freshwater > Lake > Sediment | place: USA: Wyoming | collected... | reverse complement strand
ACGGCCCCGGGGAATTCAAGACGGAGCGGACGTGCCATGGCACGGGAGTCTACCCCTCACCTTGTAGGATTGCAAGACCTGACCCCATTCCCTAACTCGCGAGATCTGCACCTCCCGTCGGGCGACCAGTTCACGAATCCGCTCAAGCATTCGGCTCATCGCACCTCGGGGCAAGACACAATCCTGTTCTCAGGAATGCCATCGTATATGCGAAATCCAATCTATTGAACTGCAATGGCAAACTGCAATAACGTCAAGCCTGATACCATTGTCCTCACCGCTCACCCTTCACAATTTTGCTCACCGTAGAATAATGAATGTCCGCATGATTCGCAATCGTTGCCATGCTATAGCCACAGTCCACAGAGGCCGTTCGAATGATCGCATCACGTAACCGCTTATCAGCCCGAACAACCTTGGTAAACAACTGCGTCAAACTGGGTCGGTGCAACAGACGCTGGCCACGGGGAATTTCTTTCAGTGGCTGCTTCTCTTCCAGCAACGGACGCATGGTGTCCACGAACAACTCAGAGCCCAGTAGGGCCTGGCCTCTCACCGCCAACCATGGGGATGAACAGCTCCCGCCTTCTGCAACAAATTCCGCGTAGCGCCGCTGGGCACCCGCCCGGCGCTCGCCAAACTGACTCAGGACCCAGTTGGGGCTAAACCAACCCGGGCATTCGACGAGTCCCCTCGTCGCAGGGTAACTACTCCAGGGGTAGCGCTCAAGATACGTGACCATGCCAGCGCGGATCGGATTGAGCACAATATACCGGCACAATTCCAACAAGTAGCTCTCACGCTCCACAACAATCGCCTTGAACCGCCCTTGAAACAGATGCCCCACCCGGTTGTGACACCGGTTCATACGTTGGGTAAACACCCCGTTCAGCTGTCGCATCCCCCGCGACACATTGCCCTCCGGCGTCTCGATCAACAGGTGATAGTGATTATCCATCAGGCAATAGGCGTGACAGATCCAGCCAAATCGGAGAACCACTTCACCGAGACACACAAGAAATAATGCACGATCACGATCATCCAGGACAATTGCCTGCCGTGCGTTGCCGCGCGCGGTGACATGATAGAGAGCGCCAGGAAATTCCAGTCGGAGCGGACGAGCCATGGGCGAAAACTACCTCCACAAAACCGTGATGTCAAGACTTGACCCCTTTTACCCCCTTTATACCTACCCCCAGCTGAGAAACGACCCACATTACGGCCCTAATATCAAGCGACTGAAGAATTGGGAGCCGCCAACCTGGCGCTACCGCGTTGGTGCCTGGCGATTCTTTTACGAAATCAATGAGAGGGAAAAAATCGTCTACATGATTACGGCCGATCACCGAAGTGAAGCGTATCGATAGACGTGCTATCTCATTCCACAACAACGTTTCCGCCGTTTGCGGACACCCTTGTTGCCCCACTCGCAGCCTGTGCATCGCCGCGTGCGGTCACGTGATAGATCGCGCCTGGAAATTCCAGCCGGAGCGAACGAGCATGACCTCTACTGCACCAACCAAATATCATATTACAAGATGTGACCCCACTATGTGCTTCTGACCCTACTATGTGCTTCGCGCTGGTCCACCGGCGTCGTCGCGTTATAGTCCAAATAGACGGTAGGCATGATGTGTCAATCAAGAAGTTCTAGCAGGATGCTGAAGTCACACCTCCTCCGGGACTATCGTGCCCCCTTTTGAGGTGTCCGTCAAACCCGGGCAGCTCAACATGACCCCTTTTACGAACTTTTTTTTCACACCACGCTGATCAGCGAAGCTCATCCCCCGAGCGTGGTGATTGGCCCCTCTTGCGACGCATGAGGCGTCGAAAAGCTTGGAAGTCAGCTCGCTCACGTCGCTCCTCAAAAAACTGAACCGTGCTCATGGCTGTGAGTTTTTCCGCCACCGCGGTGGCAATAAACTGATTGACACTCACCCCTTCCTGTTCAGCCAAGACTTCAACCGCAGCCTTAACAGAGCGTGGCAACCGGAGTGGATAGGTCTTCGATCCTGTCATCATGATATCCTCCTGAGCGCTTCGCGCGGCTGGAGCACTTCTACGCCAAATTCTCCTGGCACTGTGCCATAGTCTCGAATATTGAATGTCACGATCGCATTGGCATTGCCATTGACCGCCGCTTCCAACACCATTTCATCCGACGGATCTCGTAATTTTGGCCGCCAGAGAAAATGTGTCACCACAGGCTCAACCATGGTCGCCACCGCATCTAAAAATAGCCTCACTTCTGCCTCGTTGATGCCTGCAGCGATGCGATGCTCTGCGACACTGCATGTGGCCTCATATTCGAACATGAGTGGGACATTCGCAAGCAACGTCACCGTTTTCTCCATGGCCGCCATGAGGATTGCGGCTGAAGCCCCTGAAGGACTTCGCATCGCCGCAACGATAACATCGGTATCCAAAACCAATCTCACAGTGCATGCATATCATATCTTCGGCGATATCACAACGGACCTTGTTTTCAGAGAAAAAGACTTTCTCATTCGCCTCGAAGAAATCCTGCCTCATTCTTTACGACGATTTTCCCCCATAAAAACGTGCTGTCAAGACTTGCCCCCTGTATTTGGCTAAAATATCATATTACAAGATGTGACCCCTTTTGGCTTTGCAGAACTTGGCTGGCCATCACGGAGTTGTGATCGCCTTCATCATACTCGGCTGGTTGCTATTTTCAGAAAACCCCTCTGATAAGAACAAGAATAAACCGTAGGAGTTCTCAATAAGTCAATACTCACGCCTGACCCCAATTTCTTTATCCGGGTGCGACTCGGTTTCTGGAGTCGACACCAGGGGAACGAGAACGGGGATGCGTGTCAGGACCCACACCCGGTGAAGAGCCCAAGCCGCACCGGACGTACGCTACGATCACCGCGGCGTGCGAAGAGGGTTCTATTGCTCCTTGACAGGAGCCTTCGAGATGGGCGACCCCTTTTTATCGCTTAGATCATTTGACCGTGGAAATACCATTTGCCAGAATAAAACTTAGACTGATTCGACTGCCACCACGACTGCCAAAGGGATAAGGCTTTCTTCTGCTTGGCAACAAACCAGTCAGGCTCAAATGGAATGTCATGACCAGACCGAATCGTCAGCTCAAGATAGGCCTGATATCTATCCTGATACAAAGACTTTCTATCTAGCATTGTCTCTATCAGGATTCCGAAAGTAAGAGGAACTCCCTTACGCCACCGAACGTCATAGGTGAATTGAGTGCCATTGTGTTGCCACCAGTTCGTCCAGGTCAAATGATTAGTGCTTGCTCTCTCGACCTCAACATTTGACCCAGCTACTTCCTCCTCTCCTTCACCAGTGTCCGGTCCTCTTATAAGGACCGTTTCCCTAAGGCTTGCTCCGGTGAGGAGCTCTAATGCTTCCGCAGCAGCCACTCGAAGTTTCTCGTTATCATGCTGGAGGGCCTTGAGAAGAAATGGAATGGCTTCAGCATTGCCCAAGACTCCGGCAGATCGAATCGCAGCCGCGTTATCAAAACCAATCGACCTACTTTTCAGGAACGAACTGAGGTCAGAGCGTGAACCACACAGTCCCAACAGCTGAATTATTTGGTTATCTTGATTATTATCCTGGGAAACCAGCCTGCGGCATCGCTCTACTCCCGGATAGGATCCAAGGCAAAGCGCGCTGAGAAGAAGTTCTCCTCGCAACTTTGCACTCGTGCGATCTACGAGATTCTCTACAACGGGAAGGGCTTGAGCAATTCTGCAACGCCTCAATGCACCTGCAACAGACATCTGAATCTGATCGGAGTCCACACGAAGCAACTCTGCGAGAGTATGAGCGTCACACTCATGGCGATAACCTCCTATCTCTGCCCCGATTGCACAAAGATCTTCTCTTGTCTCAACATGCACCCAATCACGCAATAGATGCTTTACATCCGGATGAGGAGCATGTTTGAGCGCCTCGCGAATGCCACCTATGTTGACCGCCCTGCTTCCCGACACAACACTTCGAATAAGATCAAGCCCTTTATTCCCTTGCAGAGATCCTAGTAATAAAGTGGCAACAAAAGAGGCTCCTTCTTCTTCAAGCAGGATTCCTGACGCCACGGCCCATATTGATCTAGGCCCATTTGCCACTACTGCATCAATATGATTCAAAATACGTTGTTCTGTTTCTCCCACACGTTCCCATGGAATCTCTGGGTCCCTCAATAGGGCTTTTCTCTGGTAGTACAGTGAAATTAGATCATCTAAGTGCTCTTGACGTAACTGCCATGCAAAATACGAACGCGGAGGGTTAGGAGAGTTTTCGTAATCCTCATCATCAGCGCCAAAAGGAGGTATGTCACAATCTACAGGATAAACCTGTGGAAGTTTTTGAGAAACCTGTAACACTGACTCCTTCAAGTTTCCCTCGCCAGGTCCAACAATGGTGGCAGCGCGAAAGCCATTATCACTCCCAGAGGATATTAGCGCATACCTACCAGATGCCCAGCCGGAAGCCTGCGCGAGCGTGGCTAACCCTATTAGACCTGCGTCCGTCGCAGCACCTATATCACCATAGCAGTCTACTGGATGCCGAAGCTCAACATTGGCAGGAAGTCCCTCCCTGACCTCTACAAAAGCCCATTCTCTTGCCCGATAACTTTCCCCATTGAGATCAGACCACACCGACCCAATATTATCTAAAGGAATTTCTGCCCCCTTAATGGCCCCTTCTACGGCCTCTGTGAGGCCTCGCGCAACATTAGGAGCATCAGACGTAATGGTTGCTTCTTCCTTAGAGACTGAAACTGACCGAATACATGCCAGAATATGCGCGCGTCTTTTTTGAGCGATAGCAAGCGGTTCCACGACCAGAAAACATGCCCCTTCACCAGGAATCAACCCATCATTCATATAAGAGCACTTTAGTCGATAGTCCATTTCAAGCGATCGTAGGATCTTAATCTGGAGTAAGCAATCCACCGCTCCAATGATGCATGAACGTGCAATACCCGAAACCAAGAATTCAGAAGCCTTGATTAACCCGAATTGGGCGCTGCAGCTCCCTGCAGCGATGCTTTCTGCGTGAACAACAGATGGAATTCCAATTTGATTCAACCAGCGCCTGAGATCTACTGAGGCTTGGGGAAAGATATAGCCTGGTCTAGTGCTCTCTGGAACTCCAATAAATAATGCGGCGGATCCTACGTTGGCGGAATCTGAATCTTTGCATGCCATTTCCCATGCTTGAAGAATTGACGCTTCAGCCAGACGGCGAAGTCGCTCAGCAGAAACCTCTGGAACCCAATCAGAGATATTTCCACCAGTAATCCATTGCCTCGTACTATCCGGAAGCTCCTGGGTTCGAAGTCGAGTGATACCTGAGCGAATTGAGAAGAATGTTTCAACGGCGGTCAACCCTACTGGGGTTACCATACCTACCCCAGTTACTGCCAATAAAGTCCTCATGGTTTTCCAAAGATCTCTGTGGCCTTTTGCCTGCGAACTAGGTCGACATACACATTGCAGACCTCAGCAATTTTCCGACATCGTATGGGATATCGCCAAACCAATGAAACCTTCGGACTATCTGGCCAGATAATCAAAGTGTCTAGGTTGGCCACTTCCGTGAAATAGCGACTCATGACGTTTCCTGCTACGACAACGGCACAGCCAGGCAAGTCAAACTCCACAGTTCCCTCAGGATAGAGACCGGTCAGCTTCACATGTTCATCTCCTTTTAGATAATCAGTAACAACCTGATCAGGGGGGGCAACCAAGTTATATCTATCGTCAAAGTCGGCAGGAAGGAGTGGCATCCTGGACTTAATCCAGTCTTGGTCATAAGTTCCTGCATATCGAGATCTCGGCTTATGGTCTCTTCGGGTCGGACCAAAAATCCATTCAGCAAAGACCCGCTTTGTTTTTCTTAGGGGTCCAATCTCCAAAGCGATCTTCCGCCCAAATGGTCCTTGTCCTTTGCGCCATTCAGCTGATTCTGAGATAATAACATCTGCTCCAGGCTTATAGTCGATAAGATCTGAGGGGATTCGAACATTGCTCGTTTCCGGATCACCGCAGTACTCTTCCACAAACGCAATCGCTTGCTGACGGTCGGACACGAGCAACTTTCCTCCAGGATCAAGCCTGAATGTTCCTTTAACAATGACAACAAAGACGTTACAACCGTCCTTGTTTATCATTGGAACTCCTTCGACACTGAAACCAGTTCGATTCTCTAGTTCCGGCATACGTAAAAACACCCTTATGCAGTGTCACCCCACACCATCAAGGATTTATAGCGCATGTTCTGGGGTCATTCTGCTTGGGTCTGTATTTTTCGGGTAGGACCTCTTTGGCCCAGTACTATAGGATGTATCTTTATCCTTAGCTAATGGAGGCTTACAGGGTGGCTTACATATAAGAGATACACTTTGAACAGTATCCTGGGGAGGTGTCTTCTTTAGCATCTTGTCTCCAATGTTTTTCGTTACACCACCCATGAAACCATTGATTTCATCATCCAAAGCTTTAAGCTTTGTATTTGCTGGACCACTCCATTTGACTTCCCGTGGATGGTCCATCTCTAAATTCATCCCCGATCTAGAAGCACCTGTCTTTTTAAGTTGACTTGCTAGGCAAGGCGAGGCTGAAAACTTGTCTGCCGCCGCATCCTGATCAAGTTTCATCTCACGATCCATAGCGGAAGTCTGTCGACTTTGGCATCTTTCCTTGGCGCGCTTCTGGGTTTTCGAGACTTTCTTTTTAATTTTCATTGGACATTCTTTTTGGTAGCCAGTAACTTTTGCCTTTGCTTGCTCTCGCTGGCAACATGTCCATTTGCTGTCACACAAAATGATTACATCGCCTGAATCAGTAAATTGTGCCTGTCCAATTGTGGCCACCTGCTCTTACCTTTCTGCCCTAGAAACACATCACTCTGTATTTTCTTCCTGATATTGATCAAGATTAAACTTGCAATATTCAATGCGGTCCTTAAAAAACTCAATGAGATCATTGTATTCGTCAGAATCCTCAGGTTCATATTGAATGACTGTCAGTTCCTTCTGAGATGTAGGACGATTTGGATCAAGATAGATCCATTTATTACGTGATCCCATACTAGCTATTACAGTTGCATCAATAACTTCTCCAGATCCGTACCTGGCTGACAGAGTTTTCCACCTCTTAATAATTTCATACTGTTCCCCTCCTGGCATGACGCTTCGAATGGAAAGCATATCTCCCGCCACCGTTAAACCTTTATAACCATTGTATAATTCTAGAAACGCCTTATACGATGGTGGGAGTGGATGGCCCAAGTAGAGCTCGTACTCGGCTATTTCTTTCTTGGAGGCAGGAGGGAAGGGTGCCGGACGCAAATCCTTATATGATTCTTCACGTTCACGAAGTTCCTCAATCGCGACAAGCAATTGATCTACCACTTCCTTAACTCGCTCCTTCATACTCATCATATTCCTCTATCCAACAGCATTGAAACTTGAGCTACCGTTCTGTTTCATCATATCCATATTCCGAGGTACATTTTGCCCTTCAGCCTTGACGTCAAAAGAATAGGTAATGAATTGGGCTTTCCCTTTGATGCAGTTCGACACAACGCCGCCAACGGAGCCCGCTTCGTCTCCACTGCTCATACTAAACACCGAGGTCTTAATCATAATGTTTTGGCCATCAGCTTTCACTGTTGTGGCTGTGTCTGACGCTGTTGTGGATTGGGCGATGTTAGGGTAAGGAATGGGAACCGGTCCAGCGGGAGAGGGTGTCTTGCATACGTCTGGGAAAACAGGGGATTGCCCTCCACTATTCTTATGCACCACAGTCATCGGGGAATTCGCTGTTACAGTCGAGCCCATACTACTCCTCCATTTGATTAATTTAGTTGGACACTGCCGCCCTGCACTTTGTTGGCACCTCTAGCCCGAGACACAATAGTATCTGCTACGGTGGTTATTTTTCCGCGCCCATCTATGTGTACTTGGGACTGGTTGGCCACAAGCGTGATCCCTTGGCTTGCTTCAATGCGAACTTTCTCACCCTTGATTATTATTTCCGAACTTTCATCGCCTGAGTGATAGCTAGGGTTGCCATTACATAACTGCCCGATAATCACAGGTTCGTCATTACTTAAGAACATCACAACTACAGGATCTTTCGTGTTCCGGAGAAGTATTGTTGTCTTTGCCTTGAGAGGACCTTCCGCGTTACCCTCGAAGTCAATGTACAACTCTTCTTCATGAGCAATCAGGATCTTAGCCAAACACGTAGATCGCGCGCCAGACTTCACCCCGCTAGAACGCATATCTGAGCCGAGCTCGTCCGTTTGATAGATGTTATTTTGAATGACGTCATTTTCGCCAGTTCCAGAAACCCTGCCCATTTTGTTAGAAGCAATAACCGTATCCACAACGATTGGACAGTCATGATCTCCTTTGTCAAACACAAGAAGCACCGATTGCCTCCCCCGGAATGTCTGTAGCATACGCTCACTTGCCAAAGACCTGGCAATCTTAGCAATCTGTGGCCCTCTGGTGTTTCCAGGAAAATCGACAAGAATACCATCCGCATCATTCCATCCCACAACCTGGCCCACACAAATTGGTGATACCCCATAGGCGGTCAAGACGCGTTTAGTGACTTCTCTTCCTATCGTCGGCATATACTTATCCTCCCATCTAATTCTGCACAATCTTTGAACCCTTAACTATCACGTCTCCTGATCCGTTGACCGTGATCTTCGCTCCTTTAATAGTGATGTCGCCGTTCTTTTTCAAAGTTATCGAAGCATCACCGCATTTAATCGAAAGTTCGTCACTGATCGCGATGACCCCTTTCTTTCCGCCAGATATCCCGAAATCGTCTCCCGCATTGAGTACCATCTTCTTGCCCGCATCAATCGAAACATCCTTCCCAGCCTTGCCCGAGAAGTTGTCACCCGCACTAAGTGCCATGTTCTTTCCTGCATTTTCAGAAATGTTGCTGCTCGCATCGACCGACTTGTTGGCCCCGACGTTTTCGCTGCTATTCCCGCCGACGTTGACAGATTTCACCGCACCGATTTCTTCGGCCTTCGCAGCACCAATGGTTTCGTTCATGCCGGCGCCGACAGTCACTTGGTACGCCGCGCCGATGGTCAGTGCCCTTGCCAGCGCAATGGTGTGGGCCGACGCGGTGCTGACGGTAATGGTCTCGTTGCCACTGATCGTTTCGCTGTGGTTGCCTCCAACGGTCATGGTTTTATCACTATCAATCGTTTCTGTGTGCGTGGCTCCAACATGGATCTTTTTGTTCGACCCGATATCTTCGCTCTGATCAACCTTGACGGTCTTCGTCCGGTTATTGCCGACCGCGAGGGTTTCGTCGTGGCCGACGGTCTGATTCTTGTCGTTCTCGATAGCGATGGTCCAATCCTTCTGCCCGTGCAGGAAGATTTCCTCGCTGCCTTTTTTATCTTCAAATCGGAACTCATTGGAACCGCCGCCGCCCTTGGAGCTGTTCGACTTGATCGTGCTCTTCGTCTGCTCCGCCGGCAAGGGATAGGGCACCGTTTGCTCGGCGTTATAAACACGGCCGGTGATGATCGGCTGATCGGGGTCGCCTTCGAGAAATTCCACGATGACTTCTTGCCCGATGCGCGGGATGAACATGGCGCCCCAGTTTTTTCCCGCCCAGTTCTGCGACACACGCACCCAGCAGGAGCTGCTCTCGTTCATTTTGCCGTACCGGTCCCAGTGGAACTGGACCTTCACCCGGCCATATTTATCCGTCCAAATCTCTTCGCCGGATTTTCCGACGACCACCGCCGTCTGAGGACCCTGGACCATGGGCTTCGGCGTCACTTGAGGCGAGCGGAACGGTCTCTTGGCAGGGATGCAGGCAAAGGAGTTGGAGTAGTCATCTTCGTTTCCGCCCGCCGCCGCTCCGGTTGTATAGGTATTCCCTACCGATGCGACATGCTGAACCTGCGTTAAGACGTAGTCTCCGTTCACATCCTTCCGGACATAGTCTTGCAAGGTAAACTTGTAGCCGGTCATGAACACACGCGCCGTGCCGGCCCCGCTGATCACCTTGTACTGAGCCTCTTCTTCCTGCATCCGGATTTTTGCAATGCCGTCTCCCTCGGATTTTTTTCCATATTCCCCCGGATAGTCGTAAATCTCGTATTTGCTATTTCCCCCGACTTCGATCTGGGTCTTGACCTCGGCCCGTAAGCTCGTGCTCGGCGTCTCGAAGTTGTAGTCGGTGACGGCATATTTGCCGAACCGGAACGTTTCTTCCCATTGGAGGCTGGTGATCACGTCCTCATCCAGATTGTCGCTCCCTTGCGGATTCCAGGAGACTTTCGGTTGCTCCGGACAGGGCTGATGAGCGGACAGGTCGTCTGCCAAGACCACGGTATGTTTCTTTTCTTCATGCTCAAAGAAGTAGAACATGCCGTACTGTTCCATGAGGCGGGACACGAAATTAAAGTCCGTCTCTCGATACTGCACACAATAATCCCGCGGTTCGTAACTCGCCTTCAACACCGTCTTGATGTCGGTCACCCCGTTCTCTTTCAAGATCTCTTGAATGATGTCCGGCACCTTTTTGCTCTGAAAGATCCGGCAATCCGCCGTGCGTGTCAGAAACCAGAGGGCCGGCACCATCGTCGCGCGATAGTTGGCCAGGCCGACATCGCTCCCCGTCTGCATGAACCGGCTGATCATCCCATGGAAAAACCGTTCCTTCTCCTTCCCCAATCGCACCCGAATCGTCACCTTCTGGCCGATGATTTTGTCGAATTTGATCTCAGGGTCGGGAGAGAGGAGATCCAGCTCAAAACTGAAGAGTCGTGACAGAGACTCGTGTCCAGTGAACCCTCGCAACAACAGCACGTCCGGCCCCAGCGGCGTATCGATGGCGATCAGTCTGTTTTCTTGGGTGAGAGGCATCTCGTTCTCCGCTCTTGATCAGACTTGTCCGTGGTCTGGCCCATGCCACTCCTTACTCAGCAAACACCATGCCTTCGTATAAGCCAACCACTCCATCTCAAAATGACAGCATTCAGGGACATATCGACCCCTCTTTGGAGATTCTGAACGAACACGTATCGAATCAGGCAACCGGCATTATCTGGAAAGATATCGTCGGCCCCGCCTGTGATGCGGGGCCTTCCCCTGATTCAATTCACTTGGTACTGGAAACTCCCTCCCTCATCCACCGAGATATGCACCTTCGTGACCGGTTCGCCCTGCGCCATGTGCGAGAGGAACTCTTTCGAGAGTTCTGGCAACAGGGTCCTGGTGATGATGTGATCGGCGTTGCGGGCCCCGCTATCGACATCGGTGCAGCGGGTGGCAATCACCTTTACGAGTGACTCGTCATACGTGAGCTGTGCCTTGTGGTTGTCTTTGATTCGGCTGCGGATCCGACTGAGCTGCAGCTCGATGATCTTGCGCATGATGTCCGGTGAAATCGGGAAATATGGCACCACGATCACCCGGCCCAGGAACGCTGCCTTGAAGTATTCGAGCAGGTCCGGGCGGATGGCATCGGCTAACGCCTCCGGTTCAGGACGCGTCTCAGGATCGGCGCAGAGCTTCATGATCCTATCGGTCCCGGTGTTGGACGTCATAATGATGACCGTATTTTTGAAATCGATGTCACGGCCCTCGCCGTCCTTCATCGTCCCCT
>Ga0315278_10005353_pt1 | contig 11670 bp, 7 predicted proteins | sample YL17G06_0_MG_FD_203880 | JGI IMG/M metagenome (GOLD analysis project Ga0315278, IMG submission 203880) | Sediment microbial communities from Yellowstone Lake, YNP, Wyoming, USA - YL17G06_0 | ecosystem: Environmental > Aquatic > Freshwater > Lake > Sediment | place: USA: Wyoming | collected... | reverse complement strand
TGGGGAGCTCCGAAGTCGTCTCTGTAAATCGTTACCGGGGAAGTGCCTGAAAATGAATCTGCGCAAGTGAAACAAAGGACATACCAAACCGCGAAAAGGAGAATCAACGCTTTTTTCATGGGACCGCCTCCTGCATGAGAAAGGTTCACTGACCGGGTGGTACGACAAGAAGTTTCTACGAAGGTGCTTTCTGCTGGATCGCAAGTATAGAAAGAACCTGCCTTGCGTGTCAAGGAACAAGGCGGAGATTCAGCAATGAAGACACTACAGGGTCTGGGTCGAAGAGGAAGTGGTCGGGGTGTCCTGCCCATGGGGCGGATTGAAGGGGATTAGGACTTTGGAAAGGCGGCGGGAAGGAATCGGAGAGGGATGTGGTTTTGTTAAGGGGACAGAAGGAGAGAAAGACCGACAGCCGTAGTGGGTCTCCTTTGATTGATGAGATGATGTCCTTGGCTGTTGCTAAGGGATAGAGGCGATGGAAAAGGATTATGGAGCCCGGGGATTTTGCATGGCGCCGTTGAGCTCACGGCCGATCCGTCGGCATTTGGCTGCGATCTTTATGCGTGCTTGCTCATGGAGCGTCACCACGAACCCAATGAGTTCAAAGGGTGCAAACAGTCCATAGTAGTTCTGGTAGTAAACAAGGATGTGGTTATCCGAAGGGAGAAGCTGTTGGCGGATACGGGGCAGTGTCTTTTGGTTGAGCTCCTTACGTCCCCGATGCAACAGGTAGAGCTGAAGGAGGTTATAGGCCAGCATGATAAAGACCACTTGATTGACGACCATGGAGAACGCGCGAGAGGTAAAGTGGGTCAGGTCGCTAAAGCACTTGAGCTGCCGATATCGCTCCTCGGTGGAGACACGCAGGTGGTACTCTTGCTGGGTCTGGTCCGGGTTTTTTACCTGCCGGGTGTCGATTAAGAACCAGATTTCCTGATGACCATCGCCATAGTGCTCTCGGTTGGCCACCACGCTAAGGGGTACGGTGCAAGAAGACCAGCTACGAAACTCTCCGATGGCGGCCGCCTCCTTTTTGACCAACACCTTTTCGGGGGGAGGTGGGGGCTGTTGTTGTTTCAACTGATGGAGTGTTTTTTGCCGCGCTTTCTCCCGTTTCGCAATGACCCGGGGGCGTCCTCGTGGACGATCCGATTTTTTCGCTCCTTCCTCCTGCTCTTTGCACTCCACCCATTGAACGTCTGAGTCTTGGAATGTTATTTACCCACACGACGTTCAACCACACTGCCCTGATAGCGGCGCTTCTCACGATCCGCCGCTCGTGACCGGAAAGAGAAAGTTGTCAATTGGAAAAGCCAAAGGCCATAGCGCTGGTCTTTTCAGGCTGCTGGAGAAAGCGGGCTGGAAGAGAAAGACACAGTGGAATATCTTGAAACCCTGTTTGAAAGAAATAAAGATTGACTTTTCATCCCGACGTGTCTAAAGACAGAAATTAGCGCCTGCAGTGAATCCGGAATTCTACATCTTTGCAGTGCCAACTTCTCTGTCCTTCCTTATGTTGTCAAGCATTCACGGCAGGTGACGGCAGCTTCCCCATGGGCCTATAGGGATGTCGTAAATCTGAGATCGCCACCTTTATTCCACAATTCAAAAACCATGATTCTGGAGGACATCCTTGATGATATGTCCGAGTTTCACCTGAGATGCGGCGGTTCTGGACCCGATATCCTGCTTTCCGTATCTCCCTTGAAGGGCCTAGCAAAGGCCTCTGCATCATAAGTGATCGAGGTGAAGCTCAAACTTCCCAAAGGGATTTTTCAGGAATCGAGAGTTATTGTAAGCGTCCAGCAAAGAATTCCCCTTTTGTGGGGAAAAAATGAGTCTGTCGTTTGTACCGGATGGTTTGGACGTTGGAGGAGGTCGAACTTTTCACCTTTTTTGGGGAAGGAGGTAGAGTTATGCCAGTAAAATCATCGGACGGCAATTGGTTCCTAATCATGTGCAGTTGGGAAATGGGCGAAGATGCTGAAGCCGTACAAAGATTCCATGCCGTATACGAGTATTTCACACCACTCACTCCTACTGATAACCCTGAGGGTAGGCAGGAGGCGCTAGCATTGCTAGCTAAAGATGATCCTCGATTATCCCTCGTTCCTGACTCGCTTAAATCGCTCAATCTGATCGGAAGGCGCAAATTTGTGATCATCTGTCAGATCATATCCGAAAACAGCAACAGGGTGCTGCAGGCGTTAAGCAGAAAAATCAGCCTGGGAGCACCCATTAGCGTGGAAATTTTCCCCGCCACATACGTCCACGATTTAACAAATATACTGCCAGAAAGGCGGGCCGTTTCTGAGTAGGTGACACCAAAGTGAAGATGAATTCGTAAAAAGTCAAAAAATGACGTCCCCTGTCATTCCGGCGAATCCCGGATCGGGGTCCGGGACAGGCGCCGGAATCCATGAAAAATAAGCACTTCGGGACCCCGGCTTTCGCCGGGGTGACGGCTTTGATGACTTTTTACGAGACCATCAAAGTTGAGGTCAGTAAGATCCAAACCAAACTCAGACGGAAAGAAAGGGAGCCCCGTCTCCCTTTCCAAAGGAGAGACATGACCCGAGCAATGCCTCACATTAATCCCCCTTCCTTTGAAATAACTCCTGCATAAGAGACAGATCCCCTTCGACCTGGTATCTTCCCTGCATGAACATCTCCCGGCCCTCGGCCTTTCCGGTCATGATATCCATCCACAGCTCGAAAGGTGTTTCAATTGCGATATCGTATGTATTACTGGTGCCTGCTGCCGCCTTTATGCTTCCCTTTTCAAGGGTGAAATAGCAGGAGGCCTCTACCTCCCCGGAGAACTTGAATTGGAGTATCACCTTCTTGCCACCGGCTGCCTCTGCATTAAGACCAAGGACGGAATAGGCCATAAAGGCCTCGAATGAATCAGGGCGAGGTGTCATGCCTTTTTCAAAGAACTCTTTTATCGTCACATTCTCGGCTATGCACGTCTTACATGTCAGGTTCCCTATGATGGCTAGACTTTCCGGGTCCATGAGGGGTTGTCTGATACGCTCCATGGTAACTGGTGAGATCTTCATGGATCGAACCAATTCCCGCCCGGCCTGCGCGGTCGCCTCCAATATGTCGCTGAGTGTTTTCTTAAAAACCGGATGCCTCATGGCCTCTGACGAGGTTCGATAAATCTCTGCGACAATGCGTACGTCGGGATGGCGCGTGCTGCCTAAGAAACTTGAAAGTGAATCGAACTCAGATTTTTCGGGGAGTGCACAGACAGAAAGCCATACGGCGGGGGGCAATTTGTGTCTCAGCAAAAAAGCCCTTTTCCCGTCTCGCTTCTCAACGAAAGGTTGAGACAGCGGAAGCATACGCTCTCTGAAGATACTCATGACGGCATTCATGGTCTTATAATAGAGGGGCGTGGCATAGACGATGAGGTCTGATGCGAGAAGTTCGGGCAGCAGTTCATTGGTCATATCGTCCATTTGGATGCAACGGCCCGGCGTTTTAACCCAGCACGTGAAACAACCGAGGCACGGCCTTATGGTTTTTTTCCTCAAGTTCACAGTGCAAACTTCGGCACCGACCTCTCGCATTCCCTGGACCAGGTGATTCAACAGAAGTTCAGTGCTGCTGTTTACGCCTGCTCGGGGACTTGAATTGACCGTCAAGATCTTCATTGGGTTCTCTTTTGGCCGTGCAGATGAGTTCGGCCTTGATTAGCTTTTAGAGACGCTTCAAAGCTTCCTGAGCTTTCGCTGTCCAGTAATCCATTTCCATTTCTTGAAACATCGACTTGGCCTTTCTAAGTTCCTCCAGAGCCTTTAATCCTTCCCCGGAATTTTTGTAAAGTTCGCCAAAGTGAAAATGCCCTTGGGCCATTGCAGGTCTGACGTCTAATTCCTTCAAAATTTGATATCCTTCAAGGATAAGTTGTTCTCCTTCTCTATACTGTGCTTTTTCTTTGCTCCCCAGAATTTTACCAATCCATATCTTTGACAAGCCCTCGTATCGCTTTTCATTATTTTTTATTGATAATTCCAGGGCCTTTTCAGCGCATTGGAGGGCCTTTTCGAGATCACCCAGGTCAAAGAGAATCATCCCAAATATCCAGTAATGGAGGGAGAGCATGGCCTCAATTCCTGAATCTTCCTGACTTTTCAAGCCCTTGGATACAAATTCATGGGCACGGTCCAGCTCTCCAATCAAGTAATGGGAATATCCCAGAACCGTCCATGCCTGACTTAGAATGGTGATCCATCCGATGTCTTTGGAATACTCGATACTGTTTTGACAGTGCGCTATGGCATTCTTCCCCTCACCTTTGAATACCAAGACGTTCGCACACTGCAACTCATTGAATGCGATCGTCATCTTGTGTCCGGATTGAACCGCATGGTTTAATCCTTTTTCACTGACCATTTTACCCTTTTTAAAATCACCCCGCATTCCCATGGCCATTCCGCATAGTCCTAAGACAAAGGAATACAGATGAAAAGGCGTGTCAAAAGAATCGGATTCTCTCCCGGTTCTCTCGATCACCTCGGCAACTTTGGAGGAGACGTCGATTAGTTTATCGTATTTACAAGATGTTACGTAAGCGTAACAAAGAGATAAGGCCAGAGGAGCCATTATTTCCATATCTGGAATTTTTGCCGCCTCGTGAAAGCTTTTTTCGCTATGTGCGATAGATAACAACGAGTCGCCTCTCGCCGTATACAAGAGGGAAATATCATTGTGAAACCTGGAAAGCGATTCTTGATCTCTCAATGCTTTCGCTATTTCTACACCCTCTGTGAGAATTTCAAGGGAACCTTTCGGGTAGCCCAACATGGCAATGGGGCGCCTCATCAAATTGTAAATTTCGAGCTTTTCCGCGTCGACTCCTTCCTCTTTTGGCAGCATGCCAGATGTCCTTAGGGCCTTTTCAAAAAAATGAAAGGCTTCCCAATGAGAGAAATTGGACTCTGCCTTTTTACCGGACAGTTTCAAATACCGATAGGCCTTAGGATAATCTTCACCAACCGAAAAATGATATGCCAAGATTTCATAGTATTCATCGAGCTTGTCGGCATAAAGAAATTCCAGCGACAAACCAATGGCCGCATGCAATTCCATTCTTCGTTTTAACAGAAGACTGCTGTAGGCAACTTCTTGAATGAGAGCATGTTTGAAGGTATATTCCAATTCCGGAAAAAGTTTTTTCTCATAAATCAATTCAAGGTTCTGCAGTCTGTCTAAGCATGATTTCAGCTCTTCTCCCATGCCGGTAACCGTCTGCAAAATGCGATACCCAAAATTGTGACCGATCACACTGGCGGCCTGCGTGATTCGTTTAAGGGTATCATCCAGTTTGTCTATTCTGGCGGCAACCATGCCATGAATCGTATTCGGTATATTGATACTGTCAAACCGACAAACGAGCACAATTCGGCCGTTTTTCTTTTCGATAACATGATTCTCCAGCAGGCTATAGATTAATTCCTCTATGAATAACGGGTTCCCGGCAGACTGCCTCAGAATGAGCTGCTGAAGTTCATCCTCCGGAGCACCCTCTTCAAGAACAGCTGAGATCAGTTCGAGGCTGGATTTTTTCGTGAGTTGACCCAATCCAATCTTGCAATAGTGGGATTTCTTTTCCCAAGGATGGGTATATTCCGGTCGGCAGAGGAGAACCAAAAGGAGGGGATTCTGAGAGATGGAATCAATGAAATAGGTCAGGAACTCCTCAGAGGTTTTGTCCATCCACTGCAGATCATCCACTACAACAATAAGCGGTTTTTCTTCACTCATCCTGATGAAGAGCCATTTTAAGGTTTCGAATATATGAAATCTTCTCTGTTTTGCTTCAATCTGGTGCCAGGACTCATCGTCCGTTTTTAACGAAAGCAATTGCTGAAATGCCGAAAGCATAAAAGGAGAAGTTTTCTTGTCCATGAAGGTGATTTTTTCTGTTATATTTTTTGTGCTATCGGAATCGTCCTGTCCCTCCTTAATGGAAAAAAGCGATTTCAGGATGTCCAGAAAAGGCAGGTAAGCGATTGAATCGCCGTGTGGGAGGCATCGACCCTCAAGGAAATGAATGTCGTCGTCAGCTAGTGATCTCTTGAATTCAAGCATGAGCCTGGATTTTCCAACTCCGGGCTCGCCCATAATACCCAGAACCTGACCGTAGCCTTCGGTTGCCCTATTCCAAATGCTTCTCAGGGCTGCCATGCTGTTTCTTCGCCCTACGAACCTCACCAGGCCCTTGGAAACCGCTTCCTCGAACCTCGTTTTTACACTGGTGGAATCGATCAACACATATGCATTTTGTGGCTCTTCCTTGCCTTTTAAGGTCACAGGGCCTAGAGCTTCAAGCCTGAAATATGCCTTGATCAGACGGTAGGTGTTTTCGGACACCAACACACTGCCCGGTTCGGCTATGGACTGCAGACGACTTGCCAGATTGGTGGTGTCCCCATCTGCGGTGTAATCCATTCTGAGATCATTGCCTATGGCACCAACCATCACGAGACCGGAATTGATCCCAAAGCGCATCTTGAATTCCAGTCCACTGTCCGCCCTCAATTTATCTCCATAATCTTCAATCGCTCTCTGAATGGACAAAGCTGCGTAACAGGCATGCTGGGCATGGTTTTCATGGGCTATTGGCGCCCCAAAAATAGCCATGATTCCGTCACCGGTGAACTGATTAATGCTACCCTCGTACCTGTGTATTCCGTCCATGAGGATTTTAAAGCACCCATCCATGATCTGGTGGACCTCTTCCGGATCACGTTTTTCTGCGATTGCGGTAAAGTTGGCTACATCCGCAAACAAAACGGTAACCACCTTTCGCTCACCTTCGACAGCACTTCGGGTGTTTAGGATTTTGTCGGCCAGGAATTTCGGCGTGTAAGATTCGGGTCGAGAATAATCGACAGGAAGGGGTGCTTTAGGTGTTGCAAAATTGTAACCGCATTCATCACAAAAAAGGCTGTCTGATTTACAAGGATACCCACAAGAAGGACATTGATGCTCAAGTTTGGTTCCGCACTCTCTGCAAAATTTGGCGCTTTCCCGATTATCAAACTGACACCCAGGGCATTTCATCATGTCCTCCGGAATGGATTGGGGTCACTTAAGAAGGATGCTGCACATGGGGCGATACTGTTAAACCATTTTTATATTAGAGAAAGCAGATAAAAGATGTCAAGCGATCTAAGAGGAATAGGGGATAATCCTATAATCGCCCTTATCGAAGTCCTTACTGGCAACCGGCCCTAAGCAAGAACGCTGACACACAAGGCGAAATTCCCTGTATTCCAGCTCCAATACAGGGACTTCTGCTATCGGTGAGGTGATAAGAACTCGCTTCGAATGGGCCGGAGTATATGTGAGTCGACCCTTGGGTGTCAAGGGCAAACTCGGCGCATCATGTTGGGGGCAGAGGACTTCGGTGGACGTGGGTGCTGCGGCCGGTTACCGTCCACCATGCGCCGGAAGGGAACTGAGGTGTCAGCTTTGGTGAGAGGTGACCTTTTGCCTGAAAAAGGAGCCTGCATCGGGGACCGCCCAGGCAGGCTCTGAAAGATCTTGACAATATGGTCTGGTCTGGTCAGTCTATAAGACACGGAAGCAATCAACATGACAAGAAGAATTCAATACGATCTCCTATCGAGGGATAGGCGTGACCGCGATAAAAGCAGACCGAAAAAAAGCACGTAGAAAAGAAAAACTAAAAGAAAAGAGACAGAGGTCTGTTCGTTCCGGACAGATGGAAAAGGCCGAGTTTTTCTTCTTGGAAGCGCTGCGGAGCGAAGAGCAGGGCAACCCTGAAAAGGCGCTCCATCAAATGGAGAAGGCTGTTCAGCGAGATCCAAAAGACGAAGAGTACCTTTTTGAACTGGGCCGCCTTGCCCATATTCTCGGCAGGCCTGACATCGAACTCAAAGTGCTTCTGCGGCTCCAGGAGATGGAAGCCCTCGATCTCCAGGGGACCTTGTCTTTGTGCAGCCTTCTCACGAGCGCACGCCAGTATGCTCAAGCCCTGAAACTCATTGACAGCTCCCTTCGTGCTCTCCCTGCCATCAGGGTAAAAAACAAGAAAACACTCCTCAGGTCTTTCGAGCACCAGAAGCTCTATTGTGAGGCCATGATCGGAATGGGAAAAGAGCCGATCGGGCCGCCGGCAAGGGTTAAAGAACCCGCCGTTAGAGACGCCCCTGCAGAAAAGGTGATCCGCCCAAAGGCCGTCATCAGCTCTCCTCCCCCTGAAATCCGGATTCAGATGGAAGTCGACCCTCTCCCCCTCCGGCAGGCCGTGACAGAGGGGAAAGGGTTCTCAAAGGAGGACTACGAACTTGCCCTCGACGGGTATCGAATTCGATTCAGCGAGGCTTTTGAAAATCTGATCTGCATCAGCCGGCTTCAGGGAGTGCGTTCATTCTGGTACCAGGAGGAAACGGTCAGAAAGGTGATGAAAAGCTTTCGGGGTCGCGCCTTACTGGCCGATGAGGTGGGCCTGGGTAAGACCATCGAAGCGCTCATGATCCTCAAGGAATACATCTTGAGAGGAATGGTCAAATCCGCTCTCATCCTTGTCCCTTCGCCTCTAGTCAGCCAGTGGAGCGATGAGTTGGCCGCGAAATTCCAGCTCCCCTTCTTCTCTACAGAAGAAACGGCTTTTCGTTCGGGTGAACCGTCTTTCTGGAATCGGCCCTACGTGCTGGCTTCCATCAACGTGGCAAAATCGCCAAAGAACTTCCCTCTGGTCACACAAAAGGAATGGGATCTGGTGATTGTGGATGAAGCCCATCACCTGAAAAATCGCAACACCCTCAACTGGAAGATCGTGAACAGTCTGAAAAAGCGATTCCTCCTTCTACTCACCGCGACCCCGGTGGAAAACAATCTCATGGAGCTTCATCATCTGATCACTCTCCTCAAGCCTGGTCAGTTGAAGACCGCCGCTGAATTCAAACGGGAGTTCATGACATCCGGGGACCCTACAGACCCCCGCAATCGAGAGGGTCTCAAGGAACTTCTGGCCGAGATCATGGTCCGAAATACCCGTGCACTGGCCAAGATCGGGATCCCGCCAAGATTCGCTCAAACGGTGAAGGTGGAGAGTCTCGATTCGGAAAAGGCGCTCTATGAGAAGATCTCCGGCCTTGTCAGGATGATCAAAAGGGACGACGGAGCATCCAGAAGGCTGCTGCTCCAGAATCTCCTCGAAGAAGCCGGTTCTTCGCCCCGTGCCGTTGCGTTGAGCCTTTCCCGGCTGCTTGAAAAAAGCGAAGACCTCTCTCGGTATGAAAAGGAGATGCGCGACGCTTATGATCTCTGCCGTTCTCTGGAGGATCATAGCAAGCACCGGGTCCTCTTGAAGTTGATCGAGAGCTCCAGGGACAAGATGATCGTATTCGTGAAATACCTCGGCACCCTGCAACACATTGCTGAGTTCCTGGAGCGGCGGCAAATCCCTTACGCCCTTTTTCACGGCAGGATGAACAGCCACGAAAAGGACGGACAAATCGAGCGGTTCAAGAGTGAGGCGGGAATCCTGGTGACAACGGAGATCGGAGGTGAAGGCAAAAATCTTCAGTTCTGCAACCAGATGGTCAACTATGATCTCCCATGGAATCCTATGAGGATTGAACAGCGCATCGGCCGCATCCACAGGATCGGACAGGAAAAGGAGGTCATGATATACAACCTGTGTGCGGATGGAACCATCGAGGAGAAGATATTGGACATCCTGGATAAGAAGATCAACATGTTTGAAATGGTGATCGGCGAGATCGACATGGTCCTGGGCAGGATCACGGGAGAGCAGGATTTTTCCGACATGATCTTTGATATTTGGGTCAACTCTCCCACAGAGGAGAAGGTCGAAAAAGGCTTTTCCCAACTGGCCACAAAGCTGAAACGGGCAAAGACGGGCTATGAGAGCACCAAAGCCCTGGATGAGAAACTCTTTGGTGAAAACTATGAACTCTGAGACCATCGCAATGCCTATTTTCTTTGCGCGACGATTCCTTGAAAGGCAAGGGGCTGTGGTCGAGGCGAACCCGGTGGGCTTCGACGCCCTTCTGCCTCAAGAACTTGCGGAGAAGCTGGAACTCCCGGACGATGTGCGCATCAAGGGCGGACTGTCCGCTGAAAGCGAAGGGGAATACGGGATCAACTATGGGTCTCCTTTGCTGGAAAAGATGGTTGACCTGTCTTGCAACCCCCTTCCCCTCGCTTCATGCCGGCTATCCTTTCACTACCTGAAAAGCCAGGGCTTTGATCGCCTGATCCAGGATCAATTCAGTTTTCGAAAATCCCTTTGCAGGATAACCTCCACGGCCACGATTAAAACGGATTACCTCGTGCTCGCTTGCCGCTACGTGGCTCGAAGCGATGAACAAAAAGAGGGTCTCATCTCCTTTTTCTTCCAATTTGATACCGGCGCCTTTATTCCGCGAGGGTTGGATATGTCCGCCAACGCCGCTTCAGAAACCGGGCCTCTGCCTGAGTCTTCAAAGGACAGCACCAAGTGGGATAGGATCATCAAGGCCATCTCACGGGAGTCACAGGGCTTGATAGCCGCAGAGATTCGGGATTTTCAAGAGAGCATGAACAGGAGACTCAGAAGGGATGTAAACAATATCGAAGAGTATTATGAGACTCTGAAGAAGGAGATGGAATTAAGCCTCGGAAGGGCCGGCCTCTCGGACCGCCTGGTTCAAGACCGAAAGGAAAAGATCGCCTTGGTCCCTGAAGAGCTTGCCAAAAAGAAAGAAGATCTCCTCATGAAATACAGCATCCGGGTGAAGGTGATCCCTTGTGCCGCTCTTTTCATCCGGACCCCGGCAGTCAGGATACTCTGTGACGTCCATATAGGGAGGGAGAAGCGGCCGATTTCCCTGACCTATAATCCTGTGACCAAGGCCCTGGATCCTCTTGCCTGTGAAGGGTGCGGCAGCAGCACCGCGATCGTCTCCTTCTGTGCCCGCCATCATGCGCTCTGTTCGCGTTGCGATGCAAAATGCCCTGTGTGCGGTTCTTAGAAAAAGAGGAGCTTTCTATTTCTTGAACTCCGGTCGTCTCTTTTCCAGGAACGCGGTGATGCCGCACTGGGTATTGCAGAAGGCTTTCTGAGCTCCGGATTCCATGCCGCCATTTTGTGCAAAAAATTGGCGGTATTAACGCCCATAGAGGCTTTCATAGAGGTCCGCATAAGGCACCCTGATAAAGGCAGCGTCTTGAAGCAACTCCTTGATGCCGGGAGGTGGACTTTAGATGCGAAGGTATGAGATCATCATCTACAACATCATGGACTGGCTTTATCCTTGACTCACAAGGGTGAATCCCGTATAGTCCGAATCCGAAAAAGGGATTTCTTATCTAAGAAAAGGAGCTGGCATATGGCAGAAAAAGGTTTAAGCAAGCCGGTAAAGTTGAAAAAGGATCTAGCGGAATTTTTAGGCGCAACGGAATTACCTCGCACAGAGATAACTCAGAAGATCTGGGAATATGTTAAGTCGAAAAAGCTACAGACAAAAACCCAAAATGGAAAACCTGAAAATGCAGGCAAATTCATTGTGGCAGATGAAAAACTATTGCCGATATTTAAGAATACAAAAGTTACTAGCAAGGCAGGAAAACTTACCGATCTTTCCGGAATACAACTTGGTCAAACTATCGACATGATGCAAA
>Ga0315278_10005350_pt1 | contig 11674 bp, 12 predicted proteins | sample YL17G06_0_MG_FD_203880 | JGI IMG/M metagenome (GOLD analysis project Ga0315278, IMG submission 203880) | Sediment microbial communities from Yellowstone Lake, YNP, Wyoming, USA - YL17G06_0 | ecosystem: Environmental > Aquatic > Freshwater > Lake > Sediment | place: USA: Wyoming | collected... | reverse complement strand
CAAGCTTGAGCAGTACGCGCAGGACGACCCCGACGCCTACAGCTACTCCGGCGGCCTGTGCCGCGCCAACCAGGGCCTGCTCGAGTTCGTCGAGATGTTCAAGGCGCCGATCAAGGTGCTCCATCCGCTGCTCACCGCGACCCAAGAGGGCAACTACAAGGGCACCGAGGGCTTCGGCGCGATCCCGTTCGACGGCGTGATCCTCGCGCACTCCAACGAGAGCGAATGGCAGTCGTTCCGGAACAACAAGAACAACGAGGCGTTCCTCGACCGGATCTATATCGTCAAGGTGCCGTACTGCCTGCGTGTCACCGACGAGGTCCACATCTACGAGAAGCTGCTGAAGAACTCCTCGCTCGCTCACGCGCCGTGTGCGCCCGGGACCCTGAAGATGATGGCGCAGTTCGCCATTCTCACGCGCGTCAAGGAGCCGGAGAACTCGAGCCTGTTCTCGAAGATGCGCATCTACGACGGCGAGAACCTTAAGGACATCGACCCGAAGGCCAAATCGATGCAGGAGTACCGCGACTTTGCCGGGGTCGACGAAGGCATGACCGGACTCTCGACGCGCTTCGCGTACAAGGTGCTGTCGAAGGTCTTCAACTTCGATCACACCGAGCTGGCGGCGAACCCGGTCCACCTGCTCTACGTCCTCGAGCAGCAGATCGAGCGCGAGCAGTTCCCTCCGGAGGGCGAGAAGCGGTACCTCTCCTTCGTCAAGGAGTACCTCGCGACCCCCTATGTCGAGTTCATCGGCAAGGAGATTCAGACCGCGTACCTCGATGCGTACTCGGAGTACGGCCAGAACATCTTTGACCGCTATGTCACCTTCGCCGACCTGTGGATCCAGGACCAGGAGTACCGCGATCAGAATACCGGCGAGATCCTCGACCGCGGGGCGCTCAACGACGAGCTGGAGAAGATCGAAAAACCCGCCGGCATCGGCAACCCGAAGGACTTCCGGCACGAGATCGTGAACTTCGTGCTGCGCGCGCGCGCGGCGAACCAGGGCAAGAATCCGTCCTGGACCAGCTACGAGAAGCTGCGCACCGTGATCGAGAAGAAGATGTTCTCGACCACCGAGGACCTGCTGCCGGTGATCTCGTTCAACGCGAAAGCCTCCGCCGACGAGCAGAAGAAGCACCAGAGCTTCGTCGACCGCATGGTGGCGAAGGGCTACACCCCGAAGCAGGTGCGCCTGCTCGTCGAGTGGTACCTGCGGGTACGCAAGTCCTCGTGACGCCCGAGCGGTTTCGGCGCCGATCAGGTCGCAGCAGCAGTCTGGCCGTTCCGTCGCAACCGGCACGCAACGCCAGTCACGCGCCGTTGAGCAGCGCGCCGATCGGGTGCTTCGCGAGGCGCGCGGTCCCATGACCGATGTAATTGACCGGCGCGAGAATCCGCGCCACAAGAGCGCGGTGAACGCGCAGCGCTTCCTCAAGCGCTATCGCGCGCAGGTGCGCGAGGCGGTCGCCCGGGCGATCTCCGGCCGCAAGATCGCCGAGGCCGACCGCGACGCCAGCGTCTCGATCCCGGCGCGCGACCTCAACGAGCCCGTGTTCCAGCACGGGACCGGCGGCCGGCGCGAGGTGATCCTCCCGGGCAACACCGAGTACGTCACCGGCGACGAGATCCAGCGGCCGCCCGCCGGCGGGCGCGGCCAGGGCAGCGGGGCGAGCGACGACGGCGAGGGCGAGGACGAGTTCCGCTTTCGGCTGTCGCGCGAGGAGTTCCTCGACTTCTTCTTCGAGGACATGGCGCTGCCCGACCTGATCAAGACCCAGCTCGCGGCGATTCCGCACCTCAAGCGCGTGCGCGCGGGCTACCGGACCGACGGCACGCCCACCAACCTCGCAGTGGTCCGAACAATGCGGGAGTCGCTCGCCCGCCGCATCGCATTCGGCGGGCCGCACACGGCGCGCCTGCGCGAGATCGAGGAAGAGCTCACGGCATTGGGGCTCAAGGCACCGGGGCTTGAGACACCGGGGCTTGAGACACCGGGGCTTGAGACACCGGGGCTTGAGACACTGGGGCTCGATACAAGCGGCGGCGAGAACGCCGATCCGGAGGATCCGCGCGTCGCGGCGCTCCTCGCGGAGCAGGCCGAACTGCGCGGGCGGGTCGCGAAGATCCCGTTCATCGACACGTTCGATCTGCGCTTCCGCAACCGCGTCACCCAGCCGATGCCGATTGCGCAGGCGGTAATGTTCTGCATTATGGACGTATCCGGCTCGATGGACGAGTCGCGCAAGGACCTCGCCAAGCGCTTCTTCATCCTCCTGCACCTGTTCCTGAAGCGGCACTACGAGCGCATCGAGATCGTCTTCATCCGCCATCACACCACCGCGAAGGTGGTCGACGAGGAGGAGTTCTTCCACTCCACCGAGACCGGAGGAACCGTCGTGTCGAGCGCGCTCGCCCTGGCGATCGACGAGATCAAGGAGCGCTTCCCGCTCGACCAGTGGAACATCTACGTCGCCCAGGCCTCCGACGGCGACAACTGGGAAGGCGACTCGCCGCGCTGCCTGGACCTGCTCGTCAACGCTTTGCTGCCGATGGTGCAGTACTTCACCTACGTCGAGATAACCACCGGCGAGCCCCAGAACCTGTGGGTGCACTACGAGCAGGCGCGCGCGGCGAAGCCGAACATGGCCCTCGGACGCATCCGCGAGCGCACCGACATCTACCCGGTGCTGCGCGAGCTGTTCGCCAAAAAAGAGAAACAGGCCGCGTGAAGAATCCGGACCGAGCGCCAGGCAAGAAAAGCCAGATGCCGCTCCCGCTCCCCGAGTTCCTCAAGAATCGCGGCGGTGAAGGTCGCGGCCCGGAGTCGCTGCCGCCGCACGACCCGTCGCGGCGCCGCTCCGCCGAGCTCCTTTCCACCGGCTCGGAGTGGAGCTTCGATTTGATCGCACGCTACGACCGGGAGATCGCGCGCGTGGCGGGGCGCTACGGCCTGGACACGTACCCGAACCAGGTCGAGATCATCAGCGCCGAACAGATGATGGACGCGTATGCGTCCAACGGCATGCCGATCGGGTACTACCACTGGTCGTTCGGCAAGCGCTTTCTCGCCACGCAGCAGGTCTACAAGCGCGGCGCGATGGGGCTCGCGTACGAGATCGTCATCAACTCCAACCCGTGCATCGCCTATCTCCTGGAGGAGAACACGATGCCGATGCAGGCGCTCGTCATCGCGCACGCCTCCTACGGGCACAACTCCTTCTTCAAGGGCAACTATCTCTTCCGCACCTGGACGCAGTCGGACGCGATCGTCGACTACCTGCTGTTCTCGAAGCAGTACATCATCGAGTGCGAGCAGCGCTACGGCGAGGAGGAGGTCGAGCGGACCCTGGACGCCTGCCACGCGCTGGCGACCTTCGGCGTGGACCGCTACAAGCGCCCGCCGAACCGCACGCTGGCCCAGGAGCGGCTGCGCCTCAAGGAGCGCGAGGAGCACCTCCAGACCCAGGTGAACGATCTGTGGCGCACCCTGCCCCACGCGGCGGACGACGAACCCGAGAAGGCCGAGGTGCGGTTCCCGTCCGAGCCGCAGGAGAACCTTCTTTACTTCCTCGAGAAGCACGCGCCGCTGCTCGATCCGTGGCAGCGCGAGATGGCGCGCATCGTGCGCAAGCTCGCGCAGTACTTCTACCCGCAACGCCAGACCCAGGTGATGAACGAGGGCTGGGCCACGTTCTGGCACTACACGATCATGCAGACGCTGTACGATGAGGGCCTCCTCGCCGACAGCGTCCTCCTCGAGGTGCTGCACTCGCACACAAACGTCCTGACGCAGCCGGGCTTCGACAGCGAGTACTACGGCGGCATCAACCCCTACGCGCTCGGGTTCGCGATGTACCGCGACCTGCGGCGCATCTGCGAGCACCCGACCGACGAGGACCGGCGCTGGTTCCCCGACATCGCGGGCTCGGACTGGCTGAAGACCCTCGACTTCGCGATGCGCAATTTCAAGGACGAGAGCTTCATCCAGCAGTACCTCAGCCCGCAGGTGATCCGCGACTTCCATCTCTTTTGCCTGATCGACGACGAGGATCTCCCGAACCTGCGCATCGGCGCGATCCACGACGACGCGGGCTATCGCCAGGTGCGCGAGACGCTCGCGCGCCAGTACTCGCTCGCCGAACGCGAACCGAACATCCAGATCGTGAACGTGGACGTGAGCGGGGACCGCTCGATGACGCTGCGGCACTTCCGCCAGGATCGCCGCCCGCTCGCGCCGATGTACAAGGACGTCCTGCGGCACCTCGCCTATCTTTGGGGCTTCACGGTCCGCCTCGAGACGGCGAACGAAGACGGCACGATCGAGCCCACCCACGAGTGCAAGGTCGACAAGCGTCGCCGCGCAGACCCGACCCTCGCCGCTGCGCTGCGCGCGTTGAGCTGATCTTCTCTGACGTACCATTGGCCTCCGCGCCCCCGCCGGAGGAAGCAATGACCGCCCGCCCCGCCGCCCTCGTCTTCGACGCCTACGGCACGTTGTTCGACGTCCACTCGGTCACCGCGACCGCCGAATCGATCTGGCCGGGCAAGGGCACTGCGCTCTCCCAGCTCTGGCGCACGAAGCAGCTCGAGTACACCTGGCTGCGCAGCCTGATGGGGCGGTACGAGGACTTCGCACACGTAACCGAGAGCGCGCTGCGCTACGCGTGCGCGGGGCTGAAGCTCACGCCCGACGACTCCAAACTCGCGCAACTCCTGAAGTGCTATCTGCATCTCGCCACCTTTCCCGAGGTGAGCGAGGCGCTCGGACAGCTACGCGGCATCCGGCTCGCGATCCTTTCGAACGGCTCGCCGGCGATGCTCGAGCCGGTCGTGTTCAACTCCGGCCTGCACGGCCTCATCACCGACGTGCTATCGGTGCACGAGGTCAGGATCTTCAAGCCGGATCCGCGCGTGTATCGCCTCGCGGTCGATCGGCTCGGCGTGCCGGTCAAGGCGATCGGCTTCGTGTCGTCGAACTGCTGGGACGCGATCGGCGCGAAGGCGTTCGGCTTTCGCACGTTCTGGGTCAACCGCGCGGGCGCGCCGGTTGACGAGTTGGGCGTGCGCCCGGATCACGAGCTCGCTTCGCTCGCGGCGCTGCCCGGGCTGGTCAGTTGAACCGGACGCGCTCGCCCCGATGAAGTTCTGCTCCAACTGCGGCGCACCCGTCGCGCTCCTGATTCCCGCCGGCGACAATCTGCCGCGTCACGTCTGCCCGGCGTGCGACGCGATCCACTACCAGAACCCCAAGATGGTGATCGGCTGCATCGCCGAGTGGGAGGACCGCATCCTGCTCTGTCGGCGCGCGATCGAGCCGCGTCACGGGCACTGGACGCTGCCGGCTGGATTCATGGAGAACGGCGAGACCGTCGCGCAGGCCGCGTTGCGCGAGACGCTCGAGGAAGCGAACGCGCGCGTGGAGCTCGCGGCGATGTACGCCGTGCTCTCGGTCCCGCACGTGAACCAGGTGCACATCTTCTATCGCGGCCGCCTGCTCGACCTCGAATTCGGACCCGGCACCGAGAGCCTGGAAGTGGCGCTGTTCGCCGAAGCCGACATTCCCTGGAAGGAACTCGCCTTCCGCACGATCGCGACCACGCTGCGGCACTACTACGGCGACCGGAAGGCCGGCGCGTACGGCTTCCACACCGGCGAGATCCTCCCGGTAAAGTGACCGTCGCGAGCGCGGCCCGAGGCCGCGCGGCACTGCCGCGGCCGCTGCATCGGCCGCGGCGTTCGCCGGCGGGGACCGTGCGTAGGCACGGTCCCGAATCCCCGGCTCACTCCCGGCGAACGCCGGGACCCAGAACGGCTGGACTCCGCTTGCGCCGGAGTGACGGCCTTACACCAGAGTGACGGCCTTCCCCCTCAGCGCTCCGGCGTTGACAGGCCGCGGCGCGCTGGCTAGCCTCCGGCCAAGGAGACACCGGAAATGGACCGCAGGGATTTCGTGCGCGCCTGCGCCTTCGCCGGCGCGACTGCCTCGCTGCCGGAATTGATCGGCCAGGCGCGCGCACAGGCAGACTCGAAGCCGCGACTCTACGATCGCGCCCGGTTGGTGGATGCGGACGGGCGGCCAATCAAGTCGAAGACCCTCCCGGTCAGGCGCAACCTGATCTTCCACTATCCGTTCGCCGGGACGCCCTGCTTTCTTCTGAACCTCGGCAAGCCGACGCGCACGGGCGCGACACTGAAGACCACCGACGCGCGCAGCTACGAGTGGGCCGGCGGCACCGGGGCGAACGGCAGCGTGGTCGCGTACTCGGCGATTTGCGCGCACAAACTGACCTACCCGACCCGCGAAATCAGCTTCATCAGCTACCGCACCGAGAAGACTCCGGGCAACCGCTTCGCGCAGGTGATCCACTGCTGCTCGGAGCACAGCCAGTACGATCCCGCCGACGGCGGCCGCGTGCTGGCGGGACCGGCACCGCAGCCGCTCGCGTCGATCTTGCTCGACTACGACCGCGGCACCGACGAGCTGTACGCCGTCGGGACGGTCGGCGGAGAGATGTTCGCCGACTTCTTCGCCAAGTACGAGATGCGGCTTGCGCTCGAGCACGGCGACCGCGCGAAAGCGCTGGTCCGGGACGCGTGCGTCGTGAAGGAGCTCGAGGAGTATTGCAGGCAGCAGGTGAAGTGTTGATCCCCTGGCTCGGCGCCGGCACCACCTTTCCGCCGCTTGCGTCCGCGCTGAAGGAGCCGAACGGCCTGCTCGCCGTCGGCGGCGACCTCTCGCCGCGCCGGCTCCTCGAGGCCTACCGGCGCGGGATCTTTCCGTGGTACTCCCAGGGCGATCCGATTCTTTGGTGGAGTCCCGACCCGCGCATGGTCCTCGTCCCCGCCGAGCTGCGCGTCACGCGCTCGCTCGCGAAGACGCTGCGCAACGCGCCGTACGAGGCGCGTTTCGACACCGCGTTCGACGACGTGATGCGAGGCTGCGCCGCGCCGCGGGCGGGCCAACCCGGCACGTGGATCACCGCGGAGATGCGAACGGCGTACGGCCGCCTGCACGAGCTGGGCTACGCGCACTGCGCCGAGACCTGGATCGAAGGCGAGCTGGCCGGCGCTCTGTACGGCGTGGCCATCGGGCGGATGTTCTACGGCGAGTCCATGTTCACGCGCCGCCGGGACGCGTCGAAGATCGCGTTCGTGCATCTCGTCGAGCACCTCCGGGCCGACGGGTTCGGCTTGATCGACTGCCAGATGCACACCGAGCATCTCGCCTCGCTCGGCGCACGCGCGATCCCCCGTCGGGAGTTCTCACGCCGGCTCAAGGACTTGGTAGACTACGAACGCCCGCCGGGGCGCTGGCAGTCGCCACCCGCCCGGGCGGGCAGGAGCGCATAGCACGCCGCATGTCGCAGCTGAACGATTTGCCGCACGCCGTCCTGCAGTTCTACGTGACGGCGCCCTATCCCTGCAGCTACCTGCCGGGCAGGATGGCGCGCTCGCAGGTGGCGACGCCGTCGCACCTGATTGGTAACGACCTGTATGGCGACCTGGTGCGGCTCGGCTTCCGCCGCAGCGGCATCTTCACCTACCGGCCTTACTGCGATGCGTGCCGCGCGTGCGTGCCGGTGCGGATCCCGGTCACGGAGTTCGAGACGACGCGGTACCAGCGGCGTGCGATCCACAAGCACGAGGGCCTCGCGGCCGCCGGGCTCGCGCTGCGCTTCCGCGTCGAGCACTACGCGCTGTATCTCCGCTACCAGGCCGCGCGCCACGCCGGCGGCGGGATGGACCAAGACAGCCGCGACCAGTACTCGCACTTCCTGCTCCAGAGCCGCGTGAATACGCGGCTGGTCGAGTTCCGCGACGGCGCGAAGCTCGCGATGGTGAGCATCGTTGACCAGCTCACCGACGGGCTGTCGTCCGTGTACACCTTCTTCGATCCCGAACTCGAGGGCGCGAGCCTCGGCACCTACAACATCCTCTGGCAGATCGAGCAATGCCGGGCGGCCGGTCTGCCCTACCTCTACCTCGGCTACTGGATTCGCGACAGCCGCAAGATGGCCTACAAGGCGCGCTTTCTTCCGATCGAAGGCCTCGTCGACGGCGCGTGGCGGCGGCTCAGCGCGGCCGAAGTCGACGGCTGAGCTCGCGGTAAACTCCCGCGCGATGCTGTACGGTCTCGCGCGCCCGCTCCTCTTCCACCTCGACCCCGAAACGGCGCACGAGCTCGCGCTGCCGTCCTTCAAGCTCCTGCAGCGCTGCGGGTTCCCCGGGCTGCCCGGTGGGCCCCTCCCCGGCGCACGGGTCAACGCGATGGGGCTGGAGTTCCCGAACCCGGTCGGCCTCGCCGCCGGTCTCGACAAGAACGCAGAATACATCGACGCGCTTGCGGCGTTCGGGTTCGGCTTCATCGAGGTCGGCACCGTAACGCCGCGCCCGCAGCCGGGCAACCCGCGACCGCGCCTGTTCCGCATCGTCGAGCGCGAGGCGATCATCAACCGCATGGGCTTCAACAACGTGGGCGTGGAGCGCTTCGTCGAGAACGTGCGCCGCGCGCGCTACCGGGGCATCCTCGGCATCAACATCGGCAAGAACTTCGACACGCCGATCGAGCGTGCGGCCGACGACTACCTCGCCTGCCTCGAGAAGGTGTATCCGTACGCCAGCTACGTCACGGTGAACGTCTCCTCGCCGAACACCAAAAACCTCCGCCAGCTCCAGCGAGCCGACGAGCTCGGGGAGCTTCTGGCCCAGCTCGCCCAGCGCCGGGACCAGTTGGCAAAGGCGGCAAAGCGCCGCGTGCCGCTGGCCGTGAAGATCGCACCCGACCTGGACGACGCGCAGATCGCGGCGATCGCGCGCCTGGTGGAGAAATACGGGATCGACGCGGTGATCGCCACCAATACGACGGTGTCCCGCAAGGGCGTCGAGGGGTTGCGCCACGCCGAGGAGGCGGGCGGCCTCTCCGGGGCGCCGGTTCGCGCGGCCTCGACCGCAGTGGTGCGCAAGGTTGCGAGCGCGCTCGGGGGCCGCGTCCCGGTCGTCGGCGTCGGCGGCATCCTGAGCGCTGCCGACGCGCACGAGAAGCTCGCGGCGGGAGCGTCGCTCGTGCAGGTGTACACCGGCCTCGTCTATCGCGGGCCGGAACTCGTGCGCGAGCTCGTGCACGGAATCGCAGCGCCGGCGGCGCGCGTGGCCTAGTCAGGCAGGATGCTGGCCGACGCGATCGACCGCGCCCTGCCGCAGACGCAATGCACGCGCTGCGGCTACCCGGCGTGCAGGCCCTACGCCGAAGCGGTTGCCGCAGGTGAGGCCGCGATCAATCGCTGCCCGCCAGGCGGCGAGGCCGGGGTCCGGGCGCTCGCAACGCTCACCGGACGTCGCTACCTGCCCCTGGACCCGGCGTGCGGCGTGGAGCGGCCGTTGCCCGTGGCGCTCATCGACGAAGCGCACTGCATCGGCTGCACGCTCTGCATCCGGGCGTGTCCGGTCGACGCGATCGCCGGTGCGCCGCAGCGGATGCACACCGTCATCGCCGCCCTGTGCACCGGCTGCGATCTCTGCGTGCCGCCGTGCCCGGTGGACTGCATCGCGATGGTTCCAGCGGTCGGGCCGGACGCACAGTGGACCGAGGACCGGGGCCTCGCGGCGCGGGCGCGCTATGTCGCGCGGCGGGAACGCCTGGCGCAGGAAGCCGACCAGCACGCGGATCGGCTCGCGCATAGGGCGGCGACGCTGCGCGATGCGCCCACGCCCGAGGCGAAGCGCGCGGCGGTCGACGCTGCACTCGCGCGCGCACGCGCGCGGCGAGCGGCATTTGCGCGCCGACACACCCGATGAATCCCATCAAGCGCGAGGCGATCTTCGCGCGCCTCGCGCGCGCGAATCCCGCGCCGACGACGGAGCTCGGATACCGCACCCCGTTCGAGCTCCTGGTCGCGGTGGTGCTGTCGGCGCAGGCGACCGACAAGAGCGTCAACCTCGCAACGCCGCGGCTCTTCGCGGTTGCGGACACGCCGCAGAAAATGCGTGCGCTCGGGGTCGAGGGCCTGATCCCTTACATCCAGACGATCGGGCTCTTCCGCAGCAAGGCGAAGCACCTGATCGAGGCGTGCCGGCTCCTCGTCGATCGGCACGGCGGCGCGGTGCCCGAGAGTCGCGAGGCGCTCGAGCAGCTGCCCGGGGTGGGCCGCAAGACCGCGAACGTGATCCTGAACACCGCGTTCGGGCACCCGACGATCGCGGTCGACACGCACATCTTCCGCGTCGCGAACCGCACGGGTATTGCACCGGGCAGAAACCCGCTCGAGGTCGAGCGGCGACTGCTCAAGTTCGTCCCCGAGCGCTACCTGAAGGACGCGCACCACTGGCTGATCCTGCACGGGCGCTACGTCTGCAAGGCGCGCAAGCCCGATTGCCCCGTCTGCCCGATCAGCGACCTGTGCGAGTTCCGGAGCAAGACGACGGAAGGGGGAAGGGGGAAGGGGGAAGGGGAATGGGGAAGCGGGAAGGGAGCCGGGTAGACTCTCGCGGCGGTCCTGTCCTTCCCCCGACGCCATTCCCGATGTTCAACCCCTCACGCGACCAGGCCCGCCGCTTTCTCTTCGACGCGTGGCGGAAGTACCGCAGCCGCGCGCCGCTCGAGGGGCTCGAGACGGTGGCGGTCGAGGTGATGCTGCTCCATCCGGAGGTCCACCCCATCCTCGACGACCCCGACCGCTTTCTCGACCGCGATTACGTCCCGGAGCACGGGCAGGCAAACCCGTTCCTGCACATGGGCCTGCACCTCGCGATCGAGGAGCAACTCGCGATCGACCAGCCGCCGGGGATCCGCGCCGAGTTCGAGCGCCTCCTGGCGAGCCGCGGCGACCGCCACGACGCGCTGCACGCGGTGCTCGAATGCCTGGGAGAGGTAATCTGGCGGGCGCAGCGTGACCGCACAGCGCCCGACGGAGCGGCTTACCTGGAGTGTCTGCGGCGCGCGTGAGCGCGACGGCCTACTGCACGAACACCGCGTGATCGCGGATGACCTTCAGCGAGCTCGGCTGGTTGGCGTAGTACTCCGCCAGCGCGCGCATCTCGGCGTCGGTCAGCGGCTGGGCCATGCCCGCCATGATCGCGTTCTTGCGCGCACCGCTCTTATAGCCGCGCAGCGCGTGGTACAGGAAGTCGCTGTACTGCCCGGCGAGCTTCGGATATTCGGGATACTCCTGCTTGCCGTTCCCGTCCTCCCCGTGGCAGGCGGCGCACACTTCCTTGGCCTTATTGGCCGCGTCCTGGGCGAACGCGGGCGCGGTGCAGACGAGGGTGAAAAGAGCGATGAGCAGTTTGCGCATGACCGGCCTCACTTCCGTTGTCCGCCGTAGTACGCGGCGAGATCCGCCATGTCCTGCGGCGTGAGCGACGCGGCGATGCCGCGCATGCTGGGATGGTCGCGCTCCCCCGACTTGTACGCCTCGAGCGCCTTGACGATATAGCCCGGGTTCTGACCGCCGATCCGCGGCACGTGGTAGACCTCGGGGTAGGCGGTGCGATAGCCCACGATCCCGTGGCAACCGTTGCACATGGAGATCTGCCCTTGCGCGCGCGCCGGGTCGCCTTTCAGCGCGGCCTGCTGCGCCTGCGCGGCGCCGGCGCGCGCGAAGACGACCAGCGCGAGTACGACCAGCGCGAGTGCGACGAGCGTGGCTGCGGGTGTCGTTTTCATCCCTGT
>Ga0315278_10005349_pt1 | contig 11677 bp, 9 predicted proteins | sample YL17G06_0_MG_FD_203880 | JGI IMG/M metagenome (GOLD analysis project Ga0315278, IMG submission 203880) | Sediment microbial communities from Yellowstone Lake, YNP, Wyoming, USA - YL17G06_0 | ecosystem: Environmental > Aquatic > Freshwater > Lake > Sediment | place: USA: Wyoming | collected... | reverse complement strand
GGGAGCGTCAAGCCCGACAACATCGACTCGCTGATGGCCGAACCAGACATCGATGGCGCGCTCGTCGGCGGCGCCAGCCTGGATGTCGAGTCGTTCGCGCGCATCGTCGAATTTCAGTCGTAGGAGAGCTCGTTGATCACCGTCATCACCATCATCCATCTGGTCGCGTGCGTTTTCTTGATCCTCGTCGTGCTGCTGCAGACCGGCAAAGGCGCGGAGATGGGCGCCGTGTTCGGCGGCGGTGGCAGCTCGACGCTCTTCGGCGCGAGCGGAGCGGGAAACTTCCTCACCAAGCTGACGACCGGTACCGCGATCGTCTTCTTCCTGACGTCTCTGACGCTTGCGTACAGCTCGATCGCGCGTACGCGGGGCACCGTGTTCGATCGCTCGCTGCCCGAGCCGCCGCCGCTCAATGCTCCGGCTACCGCTAACAGCGGACCGGCAGCGGAGAGCACAGCGCCGCAGGCGGCCGCGCCAGCCGAGCCGGCTCCACCGCCTGCGGCCCCGGCGCAAGGCGAGTCCGCGCCGGCGACCAAGTGAAGGCTTTGCGAGGATGGCGGAACGGCAGACGCGCTAGTTTGAGGGGCTAGTGGGGTAACACCCGTGGGGGTTCAAGTCCCCCTCCTCGCATCATGTAACCGCTCGGAACTGCTACGGTCCGGACGGTTTCTGCCTCAGGGGTCCGGTTTTCGCCCTCGAACATTCGATGTTCGAGGGCACGCTTCTGCTCCACTCTCGGGCCTTCCAACGCTCGCAGCAGCGCCGGGTCGAAGCCGCTCTCTGGAATGTACTTCCCGTAGTTCGACTCGATCATCTGAAGGCTCGTGCCATGGTACTTCGCCACGCCGAACGGGTTGGCGCCCTGTGTAAGCTGCCACGAGATCGAGGTGTGCCGAGTCGCGTAGACCTTGCGCGGCCGGATGCTGAGCCGGCGGAGCTCGTCGTAGGAGCCGGAGTCCTCCGCCCAGTCCCGCGCGTAGATCGGGCCGCTCTTCGGTCCGGTGAAGAAGTAGTCGTCCGGCTTCGGATGCATCCGCGGCGGCCGGTAGTCGCGCAGTGCTTCGACGACGCGGCGGCAGAGCCGAATCGTGCGTCGGGAGTGCTTCGTCTTGGGCTCGCTCTCCTCGCCCTCATCCCGGCTCTTGTTGATTCGCACGGTCCCGCACTCAAAGTCGATGTCGGCTTCGCGTGCGCGGATCCGGGATCCGTCACCGCCTTGGTCAGCTCCTCGACGTAGAGCGGCACGCCGTCGGCGCGGGCGACGAGCGCGTCGAGGGTGGCGGCGGGCAACTCCATCCCCGCGAGCGTCGCGACCATGTCGCGCGCCTGGCGCTTGGTGAGCCGCGCGAGCTGCAGGGTAGTCAGGTTGGACCGCGCCGGCCAGGGCGGCGTGAAGTCGGGGCGCGCGGTCGCGAGCAGCAGTACCCGCGCCGTCGGGCTCTGCGCGATAAGATGCCCCAGCAGCTCCAGCGTCGAGGCGTCGCACCAGTGCAGGTCCTCGACGAACAGCACCAGCGGCTGCACTTCGCTCATGGCGAGGTTCACCTGTGCCAGCAGGTCGATGGTCTTCCGCCGCTGTAGCTCGGCACTGAGCTGCAACTTCGTCGGCGGTGGCAGCCCGAGAAAGTCCGCGAGCAGCGCAACCGATTCCGGCGACGCGAGCGTGCCGAGTCCGCGCTCGACCTTCGCAAGCTGCTCGGTCGCCGTGTCCTCGGCGGCGAACCCGAGCCCCTGCACCATCAGTGCGATGATCGGATGGAACGGTGTCCCTTCCGTGTACGGCGTGGCGCCGCATTCGAGCCACGTATGCGGCACCGCTGCCAGGTGCTCGTGCAGCTGGTAGACGAGCCGCGACTTCCCGACCCCGGCTTCGCCGAGCACGACGACGGTCGATCCCTCGGCGTCCTGCGCCCGCTCCCAGCGATCGATGAGCGTGCCGAGCTCCATGTCGCGACCGACGAAGCGCGTGAGGCGTCCCGCCGCGACATCCATGCGGCTCCGCACCCCGCTCGGTTGCACGACGCGGTAGAGCGTCACCGGCTCGCGCACACCTTTGAGCTCCTGCGGCCCACGGTCCTCGAGTACGAACATCCCGGCCACCAGGCGCTGCGTCGCGGCGGTGATCACCACGGTGTCGGGCTCCGCCGCGCCCCGCACCCGCGCCGCGACGTTGGGCGTGTCGCCGAACACCTCGCCGCCGTCCCCGATGACGACCGGCCCGGTGTGCATCCCGATCCGCACCGCGAGCCGTGTCCCGGCGGCGAGGGTGGCGTTCAGCGGCACCATCGCGTCGAGAATCGTGAGGCCCGCACGGATCGCGCGTTCGGGGTCATCCTCGCGCGCCGTCGGCCAGCCGAAGTAGATGAGGAGCCCGTCGCCGAGGTACTGCGCCACGTGCCCACCGAAGCGGGTGACGGCGGCGGCGGCGGTGCGGTGATACGCCTCGACCACGTCGCGCCACTCCTCGGCGTCGAGCTGTTGCGAGAGCGGCGTCGAGCCGACGAGGTCGCAGAAGAGCACCGTCAGCTGGCGGCGCTCGCCCGAGGAAGCGGCGTGCGGTGGATCAACGTTCTCCAGCGCCCTGATCGGCGCGACCTGCGTTACGGGTGCGCCCGCACAGCCCCACACGAGCACCTTACCTTCGAGCGCCGCGACCTGCTGTACGTCCACGAGCTCTTCCACCAGCTCGTCGAGCGCGTCGTCGCCCAGCGCGAACTCGCGTTTCAGCATGCGGAGCGAGACGCGGCCGTGCTCCCGCAGGTGCGCTTTGGCGCGATTGACGGTATCGAGAATGCTCACGGGGATCGCGCCATGCCCTCGGTTCTCCGGTGGGACAGGCGAACGTCGCCATACGGAGCGGCGCCACTGCTTGGGCTTTGCCGGCGACGGCGCACCGCTTCAAGCACGCGTCGGCCCCGGCTCTCGGTACGATCGCGAGAACCTCCACCACGGCATCCGTGACGTCGTAGAAAGTGCGTATGTCCTCCAGGCGCAAGCGGTACTGGGTCGGTTCGTGGGTCCGATGCTCGCTCCGCATCCCGGCGCCATGACCCGGTTCGCCCGCGCCGCGATCAGGAAGTACCCGGTCCGAAACCTGCGCGATAGGGCGCCAAGCGGTCGGCGATGCCCCACTCCGCCGCCCAGTAATCGAGGAAGCTCCAGTCGAGCACGTCGCCCGCAGCCCGACGCGCTGCGAAGATCGCCTCGACGTCGTCGACATCCTTCGGACGACTAGCGAGTAGCTTATAGATGATCGACCCCTCGGGGCGCGCCAAGCGGACCGTCGTCCCGAGCACCGAAGCCGTGCGTGCGGTCGCGATGACGGTGCGCTCGAACTCGGTCTTGGCGATGAAGACGTCGATGCGTACCGAGGGCTGGCCGGGACCGTGGAAGACGCTGATGTCGGGAAGCGTGTCTGTGGGCTCGGATGGACCGACCACCCGTCCCGCACGAAACCCGCGCTGGCGGAGCGCCTCGGTCCATCGCTGCCATTCGTTGCCGGCAAGGACGACGAGATCGATGTCGGTGGTCGCTCGCACGCGTCCCCATGCCAGGACGGGGAGGGCACCGATGAATGCGTGGGGCATACCCGCGTCAGCAAGCGCGTCGAGGACGGCCAGGAACGCGCCGCGAAGCTCGAGCGCGCCGCCGTTCACCGCGGGTGTCGCCGGCGCGCCCGCCAGAGGGACGCGGGTGACACCTCGTCAGGACGGGAGAGATCGGCGCCAAACGCCGTGGCGAACTCACTGAGCTCGAGGCCGCGCAGGATGTTGTCGCCCGGGGACTGCTCGGCATCGAGCCGGAGGCTCTCCGCGTTCAGCTCGGCTTCGGCTTCGGCGATGCAGCGGAAATGGGCGCGGGCGCTCTCGGAAACCACGCTCGAACCTTACACGGTCAAGGTGGCCGACGCCACGAACGGAACACGATCGGAGTGAGGTCAGGCACGATCGCGACCTGCTACGCCAGGTCGTCGAGCAGCGCCTTCGCTTCGATGAGATCGCGCGTGTCGAAGCCTTCGGTGAACCAGGCGTAGAACGGGGCGAGCAGGGCCTGGGCCGCGTCGCGCTTGCCCTGGCGCTGCCAGAGCCGCGCCAGGCTGGTGGCGGCGCGCAGCTCGAACGTCTTGGCCTCTTGCCGCCGGGCGATCTCCAGGGATTGGCCGAGAAGCGCCTCCGCCTCCTCGACCGCATTGCCGTCCATGTCGAGGAGAATCTCTGCGCGCAGCCGGTGGAGCTCGGCATCGTAGTAGTGCTGCCCCTGTTGCTCGGCGCTCGCGACGCCGAGGGCGAGCGCGCCCAGGGCGTCGTCGTGGCGCCCGACCTTCCGGAGGCCCGAGGCAAGCGAGAAGAGGCCCTGCGGTGCTCCGAACCGGCTCCCGATCCCAGCTAGCTCGCCCAGCGCCTGCTGCATCTCCGCGATACCCGCCTTGCCCTCCCCCGATTCGACCCGGGCGAAGCCTCGCGAAAACCTTCCCATTCCCAGGTACAACGGAAACCCGAGCCGCTCGGCGAGAACCACGACTTCTTCGGCACGTTCCCGCCTCCGGTCGATCTCGCCGCGCTGGCCATGGACAACTCCAGCCTGTAAGAGAGCTGCCGCCAGACTGATCGGATGTTCCACGCGCTTCGCCAGGGCCAGCGCCTCCTCGATCTCAGCCAGCGCCCGGTCGGGATGGCCAAGGTAGAAGTGACACACGGCCGCAAACGCGTGGGCGAAGACGCCAATATCGCCTCCCGTGTATGCCAGGGACCCATGCTCGCTGGGATCGTATGACTTGATGCTGTACTCGAAATGCTGCAGCGCCCGCGAGAAGTGGCCCTGGAAGAGCAACGGTACGCCGACTTGGTAGTGAGCCGAGAGCAGGTCGAACACGTCTCCCGTCTGCTCTGCGGCTGCCAGGGCCTGCTGCGCGACCTCGGCCGCGGTCGCGAGGTCACCCTTCGTGTAATAGACCCCCGCCATTCCCGCGAGCATTCGCGGCAGCTCCTCCGACTCGCCGATCTGGGACGCCAGCGCGCGTGCGCGCGCGTAGGTCCCCTCGTACTCCGGATGTGACCATCCCCTGGCCGCGGCGAGCGGCGCCCCGAGCGCCATCTGCAGCCCGAGCTCCCGCTGATGGCGCTCGCGCGTCTGCGCCAGCGTCCCCACGAGATCGAGCGCGCGCCGCAGATGGCCGATGGCTTCCTCGTTCGCCGAGCGCTGCGTCGCGCGCTCGCCGGCCCGCTGGTAGTGCGTAATCGCTTGCGCGACCAGCCCCGCCTGGTCGTAGTGCCGCGCGATCACCTCGGGCGCGGCCGCGACGCGCTCGGGGAAGCGTTCTTCCAGCACCTGGGCGACGCTCGCGTGGAGCTGCTGGCGCGTGCGCTTGAGCAGCGACTGGTACGCCGTGTCCTGGATCAGCGCGTGCTTGAAGGTGTAGGTCGCCGCGGGCGGAGTGCCGCGCTGGTAGAGCAGCTCAGCATCCACCAGCTGCGCCAGTCCGGCGTTGAGGCCCGCTTCCTCCTGCAGCGAGACGCTGCGCAGCAGCTCGTAGGGGAACTCGCGCCCGAGAACGGCGCCGAGCTGCGCCACTTCCTTCCCCGCGTCGAGCCGGTCGAGGCGCGCCATCAGCGAGTCCTGCAGCGTGCTCGGAATGGCGAGCTCCGTGAGCGGGCCGGTGAGCTCGTAGCGTCCGTCGCGCGCGGCGACGAGATCCGACTCGAGCACCATCTTGGTCACTTCCTCGACGAAGAGCGGAACCCCGTCGGCCCGCTCGACGATGCGCTGCACGACCGCGTCGGGAAGCGGCACGCCGCGCGTCATGCCGCCGATCATGTTCGTGGCCTGGCGGCGGGAGAGGCGGTTGACCGCCAGCGAGGTCAAGTGCGAGCGCGCCGGCCAGGGCGGCTCGAAGCTCGGACGGAAGGTGAGCAGCGTCAGCACCTTGGCCGTCGGGCTCTGCCCCAGTAGCAACCCCAAGATCTCCACGGTCGAGGGATCGCACCAGTGCAGATCCTCGTAGAGCATCACCAGCGGCTGCTGCTCGGCGAGCGCCAGGGTCCAGGCGACCAGCGCCTCCATGGTCTGCTTGCGCTGCAGCTCGGGGCTCTGCCGCAGCGGCGGGTAGCGATCGGGGAGCGGCAGCGAGAGCAGCGCGGCGATGAGCGGCACCACCTCGGACGCCGAGAGCTTCGCGTACGCGAGCCCAGCCTCGAGCCGACGCAGCTTGCTCTCGGGATCGTCGTGCGGCTTGAACCCCAGTCCTTGCTCGACGAGCTCGATCAACGGGTGGAAGGCGCTCCCTTGGCTGTAGGGCGTGCAGCGGCACTCGAGCCAGGTGTGGGGCGCCGCGGCCAGCCGCTCGCGGAACGCCTGCAGCAGGCGCGACTTGCCGAGGCCCGCCTCGCCCGCCCGCGATCAGCACCACCTGCCCATCGCCCTCCTGCGCCTGGTCCCAGCGGGCGATCAGCAGCCCCAGCTCCTGGTCGCGCCCGACCAGCGGGGTGAGCATGCTCGGGTCCACGTCGAGGCGGCTGCGCACACCGGTCGCCTGCAGCACCGCGTAGGCGCGGATCGGCGTGGCGATACCCTTGAGCGGCGGGGTGCCGAGATCGTGCAGCAGGAACATGCCCGGGACGAGCCGTTGCGTGGCACCGCTGATCACCACCGTGTCGGCCGCGGCCACGGCTTCGAGGCGCGCGGCGATGTTCGTGGTGTCGCCGAGGGCGAGCACCTCGCTCTTGGCGCCGCCGCCCATCGCGCCGATCACCACCGGGCCGGTGTGGATGCCGACGCGCGCCGCCAGACGCATCCCGTGCTTGGGCTCGAGCGCATCGTTCAACCTGCGAAGCGCGCCGAGGATCCCGAGCCCGGCACGCACGGCGCGTTCGGCGTCGTCCTCGTGGGCCTGCGGATAGCCGAAGTACACGAGCAGCCCGTCGCCCAGATACTGAGCGATGTGCCCCGCGTAGCGGTCGATCGCCCCGGACGCCGCCTCCTGATAGGCGCGCACGACGCTGCGTAGGTCCTCGGCGTCGAGGTGCTGGGAGAGATCGGTCGAGCCCACCAGGTCGCAGAACATCACCGTGAGCTGCCGCCGCTCGGCGGCTTCGGCCGGGCCGGGTGCCGCCGGTGCCAGTTCAGGTGGAGCAGCTGGCTGCGGCGCGGCCTGCTCGCTGAGAGGTGCGCCGCACTCGCCGCAGAACCGCTCTCCCGGTTCCGAGCTGGCGCCGCACGAGGGGCAGGTAAGCTCGAGGCCGGCGCCGCAATGGACGCAGAATTTTCGGCCGGCTCGATTCTCCCGGCCACACTTTGTGCAACGCATTGGCAGCCCCCGCCGTGGTCGGGCGGGCAAGCCCTGAAGACCTAGTTGGCGATAGTCTCTTCGGGCCCCTTCCCGCAAGGGAAACCCCGGGGAGACCAGCAGACGACGAAGATCTCCGCGACGATCGAGCTCGGAGTGCAGAGTTCAACACTAACGTGAAGTTTCGCGACTCGAATGGGCCGTCGTTGCGACTCAGACGAGGGCGTAGACCTCCACCTCGGCGATCCGGCCCTTCACCTTCACGGCCGGCAGCGGGCGCGGGAGGACAGCTGGGATAAGCGGCCGAGTGACGTAAAGCCTCAATATCCGACGCTGCCCAAACACGAGACGGGGCGCGCCTGGCGCGGCTCTGGTCCGATCCGTTCTTCCGCTCGGGCGCGCTACCCATCCTCGCCCTCTTCCTCCTTTTGAAGATTCTGACGCCGCTCTGCTTCACCTACGTCGGCCCGAATGAATACGGCATCAAGGTCGTGCAGATCGGCATCCTCTCCAAGCGCGGCGTGCACGGCTGCGCCTGCCCCCGGCGATCGAGGGCGGCGTCCTCTGCATCGTCATGGTCGAGACGCGCGAGGCCGTCGATCGGGTCGAGGAGATCTGCGCCGTCCCCGGGGTCGACGGGTTCTTCATCGGGCCGTCGGACCTGGCCCTCTCGCACGGGCTCGCCGGCCCTGGGCCCGAGACGGAGCCGGCGATCGCACGGGTGCTCGACGCCTGCCGTTGGGCCGGGATCGCCGCGGCCTCCACTGCCCGTCCGGCGAGGCGGCGAAGGCGCGCCTTGCCCAGGGCTTCTCGTTCGCCGCCGTCTCGGGCGACCTCGACCTCCTCCTCAGCGCGGCCCGCGGCGAGCTCGCGGCTGCGCTCGGCGAGCCTCCCTCTCGACCAGACGGCCCCGACGGGCTCGTCAGCGTCGCTCTTTGAGCTCGATCTCGACGAAGACGAACTCGCCCTCGTTCACGTTGATGACGTCGTGCTCGACCCCGGCCTCACGGAAGTACGGGTGGCCCGTCGTGAGCTCCGCGTCCCTGACGCCTCCGCCCTCCTCGAGGCGCAGCGTCCCGGTCGAGAGCGGGACGACGACGTAGTCGCACTCGTGCCGGTGCCAGCCGGTCGCCGCTCCCTGCGCGAACCGCCACTCGGTCACGCGCACGCGCTCGTTCTCGATCTGCACCGTCGGCACCGCCCTCGGCCGCTCAACGTCTCCCACGCTTGCTCCTCCTCCAGACGACGACTGCGACGATACCGAACGCGAGCATGACTGCTCCAACGCCGATTGCAAAGGCATGGGCGCCCGAGCTGCCAGCCTTCCTGCCGATCACCAACATCGAGCCGAGCGGGAACGTGCTTCGCCCGCCGAACGACTGTGAGCACGCCTCGCAGGTGACGGAGGTTAGCTGGGATAAGCGGCCGAGTTGTAAAGCCTCAATATCCGACGCTGCCCAAACACGAGACGCCCCGTTTCTACGGCGCTTCAACGCTCGATGCGACGATGATCCTGGCGCAGCGATCGCCAGGAGGACCGCCAAGTCGACGCCGGTGCGCCTTCTGCGCTATCGTGAACGAGTTACCCCGGTGCTGGCGAGCGCCGAATCGAGTCCCGACATGCGCTTTGGTTACATCTCGACGAACTCGGCCACGGGGATCCGGCCGGACGTAGTCGCTCGCGAGCTGGAGGATCGAGGCTTCGACTCGCTGTGGGTGCCCGAGCACAGCCACATCCCGACCTCGCGCGAATCGCCCTACCCCTTGGGCGGCGAGCTACCCGAGGGGTACCTGCACATGATGGCGCCCTTCGTGTCGCTGAGCGCCGCGGCCACAGCTACCAAGAGCCTCATCGTGGCCACCGGCGTATGCCTGGTGCTCGAGCACGATCTACTGGACCTCGCCTGCACCACCGCCACGCTCGACGTCTTGAGCGGCGGGCGGCTGCTGCTCGGCGTGGGCGTCGGTTGGAATCGCGAAGAGCTCGCCAACCACCGACCCGACCTGGCCTTCACCAAGCGGTACGCCGCGCTGCGAGAGCGAGTGGCGGCGCTGCGCACGATCTGGGGGACGGAGCAGCCGGCGTTCTCCGGCACCTGGGATCGCTTCAGCCAGTCGTGGGTCTATCCCAAGCCGCTACGGGGCACGGTGCCGATCGCCCTCGGCAGCGCCGGTCCACTCGGGCTACGCCACGCCGCCGAATACGCCGACCACTGGTGCCCGGTCGATGGCATGCTCCGCGGCGACGATGGCCGCCCCGACGCCGCGGGCGGCATCGCCCGCTTCCGGGATCTCGTCGCGAAGAAGGGCCGCGACCCCCGCGCCGTGCCGATCTCGCTCTTCCTGTTCAGCCGTCCGACGCCGACGCGCCTCGAGCGCTACGCCAGGCTCGGCGTCGAGCGGCTGGTGCTTTCGGCGCCGACTGCCGAGCTGCAGGATCCCGCAACTACGCTCCGCCACCTCGACGAGATTACCCCCCTCGTCGAGGAGTGGCGAGCGCGATGAAGCCGCAGCCCGCCGTGGCTGAGGTCTTTAGTCCGGCGGCCGCCGCTCGTGCCACTTCGTCGCCTGCTCGTACGCATGGCCTGCGTGCATGACCACGCCCTCCTCGTCGCTGCGGCCGACGAAACGAGAGAATCCTCGGGAGCGCGCAGCTTCCAGCGATGTGCGCAGCGGGCCGACTCCCTCGAGCTCGAAGACACCCAATGGATCGCGCCCGCCGCGGATCTCGAATCGGCCGAGGTCACGCAGGCGAAAGAAGCCCGAGACGAGCCTTGCCGTGTGCTCGGTGAGGTACGCGCTTCCCGGGCTCGCAAGCTGCTCCACTCGCTCCGCCAGCCCCACGGTGTGCCGCTGCGCCGTGTAGTCCATCCGCAGATCGTCGCCGATCCTGCCGACGACCACCTCGCCGGAGTTGAGACCGAGACGGAAGGAGAAGTTGACGCCCGGGGCGACGCGCAGCTCGTCGGCGTACTGGCGCAGGCGATCGCGCAGCGAGAGCGCCGCGTAGCAGGCCCGCTGCGCGTGGTCCTCGTGCGCGATCGGCGCGCCGAACAGCGCCATGATGCCGTCGCCGGTGTACTGGTTGACCGTCCCCTCGAAGCGGTGCACGCCGTCAGTGAGGATCTGGAAGAAGCGGTCGAGGATCTCGTGCCACTCTTCCGGATCGAGCTGCTCGGCCAGCTCCATCGACCCCTTCACGTCGGCGAACAGCACCGTCACTTGCTTCCGCTCGCCTTCGAGGGCGGACTTCGATTGCAGGATCTTCTCGGCGAGGTGCTTCGGCGTGTAGGACGCGGGGCTCGGTGGCGCTCCTGGCTTCGCGACCTCAGCGAGCGGTTTCCCGCACTCGCCGCAGAACTTGATGCCGAGCGCGTTCTCGAAGCCGCAGCTCGAGCACTTGACCTTCAGCAGTGCCCCGCACTCGCCGCAGAACTTTATGCCGCTCGCGTTTTCAAAGCCGCAGGAGTGGCAACGCATCGAGAATCCTCACGGATAGCGAGGATGCATAGACCTGCTTCCCACGGGGTTTCAACCGGAAGGGCAAGCGCCGAACCGTGCGCGCGTCAGGCGACCGACCGGGCCGAGACCTTTTGGGCTTTCAACAGACCTTCGAGCTCATCGGCGGCGGCGCTCGCCCCGTTGCAAGAACGCAGGCGGGCGCCGGTGGCTCCGGCGGCGCGCCGGTACGACGAGTCCTGCAGGAGCGACCGTACGGCGCTGCGGATCTCCTCGGCGGAAGCGGTCTTCGGCAAGACCCGGCCGGCGCCCGCGGCGGCGACGGCCCTCCCGATCATCCGCTGATCGAGGATGCGATGCATCGGCAGGATGAGCAGCGGTATCCCGTGGGCGAGGGCGCGCATCGTGGTCGAGTGCCCGCCGTGGCCGACGACCAGCGACGCCGACGGCATGATCTCGTCGTGTGGGAGGTACCGATGCACCTCGACGTTGGCGGGTGCCCTCAGGGCGCCGGGGACGACAGCCCCGGTGGTGACAACCCCCCGGATCGACAGTCCCTCCAGCCCGTCGAGGATGGCCTGGAGGGTCCCCTCCTGACCCTCGAAGAAGATCGTGCTGAGGCTGACCAGGACGAGCGGCTTCTCCCCCGGGGTACCCGGCTGGATCGGAGCCTGAACTACGCCCGTGTAGCGGACGTTCGCCGGTAGCTGCCGTCCTGCCGCCGGGTCGAGACCGGAGTCGGTCGCCACCAGAACTCGATCGGCGGCGTTCCAGAGCCGGCTGGGGCGCAGGCCGCACACCGCCGCGACCATGCCGATGGGGCCACGGCTCCAGGCGTGGGTGTGGTACCGATGCAGCGTGACGGCGGTTGGCACCCCGGCCCGCTCGGCGGCGCGCAGGCCGGCCAGGCTCATCGAGTCCACCAGCGCGAGGTCC
>Ga0315278_10005345_pt1 | contig 11680 bp, 9 predicted proteins | sample YL17G06_0_MG_FD_203880 | JGI IMG/M metagenome (GOLD analysis project Ga0315278, IMG submission 203880) | Sediment microbial communities from Yellowstone Lake, YNP, Wyoming, USA - YL17G06_0 | ecosystem: Environmental > Aquatic > Freshwater > Lake > Sediment | place: USA: Wyoming | collected... | reverse complement strand
ATCCCGGCGGTATTCAATCTCCGCGATCTCGAAAATCAGCTCCGGGTATGTTTTCTCGTTCCGATAAAATTTGAGGTCATCGGAAAGACCCAGGAAAAAGGCGTATTCACTTGCCGGATTCAGCGGAAAGATATTCCCGTTTTCACCCAGCCCGAAGCCCCTCTTTTCCGTGGCCTTGATTTTCGAAACTAAGGCCGCCCCCCGGGTCTCCTTCTCCAGCCCGAGGATCAGGTCAAAGGCCTCGAATTCCAGAGGCAGAAGAGCGGAAAAGTCAAAAGGCAAAAGCCGGTCGATCAAGGGGTTGTTCTTCAGAAGGGGGAGAGCTTCTTTGTCGACCACCCAGGTGATGTGGCTCCGGGGATAGGCCCTTTTCAACCCCGGAAGAAGGGGCGTTGTCCTCAGAACGTCCCCGATCGCCGCCAGTTTGACGAGGAGAATCCGTTTCCCCATGGGGCTGCACTCGGGGCACCCCTCGCAGATCCGTTTGAACCGGCAGGGCCGGTCTCCGAGGAAATAACGACAATCTAAATGCCAGGAAGTCATATCTCCGAAAAAAGTATTGCAAATTGCAAAGTGCAAAGTGCAAAGTGCAAAGTGATAAACAGGCGGCCATTTTGCAATTTGCATTTTTCAATTTTCATTTTGCAATGTTTTCTTTACGCTATGCGCTCTGCGCTATGCCTTTTTTCCCTTGCGCTTTACGTTTTTTTCTTATCCGGGATCCAGTCAAAATGATGGAACTGCATGGTGAAGGTGGCCCGTCCCTGGGAGAGGGAGCGAAGATCCGTGGAGTACCCGAACATCTCCCTCAAGGGGATGAAGACATCCACGACGCTGATCTTGCCCTTGACTTGAACCCGTTCGATCCGCCCTTTGCGGGCGCTCAAATCGCCGATTACCTCGCCGAGAAAATCCTCCGGGACCACCACTTCCGTCTTCATAATGGGGTCCAAAAGCACCGGCTGGGCTTTCTGACACCCGTCCCGAAACGCCATGGCGGCGGCGACCTGAAAAGCCAAAGGGGTGGACTGCCCTTCCCGAAAGGAGCCGCCAAGGATCGCCACCTTTAAATCCACAACCGGATATCCGGCCACCGGCCCGTTGCCGAGGGATTCCCGGATGCCCACCTCGATGCTCGGAACCATGTCCGGAGGAATCGTTCCCTCCGCCAATTGGTTTTGAATTTCGAATCCGGCCCCCCGAGGCCGCGGTTCCAGGCCGAGGCGCACGTGCCCGAAGTGGAGGGCGCCTTCGATTTCCCGCTCGAATTTCCCTTCTCCCTCCGCTTTCTGGGTGATGGTCTCGCGGTAAACGACCTGAGGTTTTCCCACGTTCACGGCCACATTGAAGTCCTCGAGCAGCCGCCGGACGATGACATCCAGATGCAGTTCGCCCATTCCGGAGATGAGGGTCTGGCCCGTGTCCTCGTCGAATTTCACCCGGAAGGTGGGGTCTTCATCCGCCAGTTTTCCCAGGAACAGGTCCAGCTTTTCCTGATCGGCCCGGGATTTCGGTTCGATCGCGATCGACGTCACCGGTTCGTAGAAATCGATCCGCTCGAGAATGATGGGGCGATCCTCATCGCAAAGGGTATCCCCGGTGGCGGTCTCCTTCAACCCGGCGATAGCGACGATGTCGCCCGCGCGGGCCTCGGGGATTCTCTCTTTTTTGTTCGCGTGCATGCGGAAGATTCGGGCGACCCGTTCCTTCTTTCCCTTCGTGGAATTGTAGACCTCCTCTTCGGCCTTCAAAACCCCGGAGTAGGCGCGGACATACGTGAGCTTTCTCCCCTCATCCGTCATGATTTTGAACGCTAAAGCGCAGAAGGGCTCCTGGTCGGAGCTGGCCCGGGTTTCGGGCTCTTCGGTTTTCGGGTTGAAACCGTGGATGGGGGGGATGTCGGCCGGCGCCGGGAGGAAATCCACGACCGCATCCAGGAGAGGCTGAATCCCTTTGTTTCGCAGCGCCGCCCCGCAGAGGACCGGAACCACCTGAAATTTCAGGGTGGCCTCCCGCAAGACCTCTTTTATTTCCTCATCGGATATTTCCTGCTCTGCCAGGTACTTTTCCATCAAGGAATCGCTGCGGTCGGCCAGAATTTCAATCATCCGTTCGCGGGCCCTCTGCGCCTCCGGGAGAAGGTCCGGCGGGATGTCGACCTCTTCGAAGGTCGCTCCCAGGGTCTCCACATCCCAGACCACGGCTTTCATCTTGACAAGGTCGATGACCCCTTTAAAGGTCTCCTCGACTCCCAGAGGAAGCTGGATCGGGAGGGGAAGGGTTCCCAGCTTTTCCTTCATCATTTCCACGGTCCCGAGGAAATTTGCGCCGATTCGGTCCATCTTGTTGACAAAGGTAATCCGGGGGACACGATATTTATCGGCCTGGTGCCATACCGTCTCCGACTGCGGCTCCACCCCGTTCACGGCGTCGAAAACCGCCACCGCTCCATCCAGGACCCGCAGGCTGCGCTCCACCTCCATGGTGAAATCCACGTGCCCGGGGGTGTCGATGAGGTGGACCTCATGCCCTCTCCACGGGCAGGTGGTCACAGCCGAAGTAATGGTAATGCCCCGCTGCTGCTCCTGGGGCATCCAGTCCATGACCGCTTCGCCATCGTGAACCTCCCCCATCTTGTGGGACCGACCGGTGTAATAAAGGACCCGCTCCGTCACCGTGGTCTTTCCCGCATCGATGTGAGCCATGATTCCGATATTGCGGATTCTGTGTAATCGTCCCTTTTTTGGTGAAACCATAAAATAAGCTCTCAGCGATCAGCGATCGATGGCTGACAACGGATCGCTGCTTTTGCGAAAATCATTGGATTTATTAAAAAATTTTATATTAGGAAATTTGCTCTCCCTTGTCAAGGTTATTCAAGGTTATTCAGTACCCCTTCCCTGAAGAGGGGCGGGGTGCAAGCTTTGTTGTGGCCTGGGGGTTCGGGCGGTACGCGCCGGAAGCATCGGCCGGGAGGCCCATAGCCCCGGGGAACGGACTGAGCTTCCGCCAAAGGAGGCGGGAGGCCTTGGCCCCCGCCCCGTCCCCGAAGAAACCAGCGCCTCAGGGTTCCAATCCCGCCTTGGCGGGACCGGACCCCCGGGCCATGGAGGCCCTTTGCCTTTACGCCGAACCTTCGTCCAGAGCGAGTAACCACCCGTCACGGAAGGGTTACGTTATTCAAAGTTTTGGTGTTTTCACTTCTCCTTTCTTTCCTAAATCCCTTTTTCCACTCTTTCTTACACATAGAACAACAACAGGGGTCATGAAAACAATTTGACAAAACAAATCATCTGTAATAGTTTTTTATAGGCTAATCGCAAAAAAACGGCGCCTGCGAATCGCATCTGATCAGATAAAAACACCCAAGAAAGGAGAAAACGATGTTGAAGAAAAGGGTTGGAGCAACACTCGGTATTTTCTTGTTGGTTATTTTCGCCTCATTCATCCTGGCGGGTCAGTTGGGAGCCGCCCCCATAACGATCAAACTCGCCACCGGCATGCCGCCGGACGAGGAGGAAGGCCTCCATCGCGGCGCCGTCGTCTTCAAGAAGGTTGTAGAACAAAACTCCGGCGGCCGGTTGAAGGTGAATATCTTCCCCTCCAATCAGCTCGGGAAGGAACGAGAGCAATTTGAAGGGGTGAAGCTGGGAACGATCGAAATGTCCTGGATCGCCGAGGGGCCCGTGGCCGGGTTCTTCCCCGAAATCATGGTGCTCGGGATTCCTTATCTGTATTCGAGCGAGGCCGTCGCCTATCGATCCTTGGATGGTCCTTTCGGCAAGGCTTTGATGGATGAGATGAGGAAGAAAACCGGGGTCCGCTGCCTCGGGAACGGCGAAAACGGGTTTCGGCACTTTTCCACGCGAAACAAAGCGCTCAAAAGCGCCGAGGATTTAAAAAGGCTGAAAATCAGGGTCATGGAATCCCCCGTTTACATGGCGCTGGTAAATTCCTTGGGCGCAAATCCCGTCCCGATTTCCTGGGGCGAAGTCTACATGGCCCTGCAGCAGGGGGTCGTCGACGGTTGGGAGGCCCCGATCTCCCTTATCGAATCGATGAAGTTCAACGAGATCACGAAATACATTATCATGGACGGCCACATTTACAGTTTTCTCCCCTTGATCATGAACGACAAGTTCTTCCTGTCTCTAACCCCGGACCTCCAAACCATCGTGGTGGATGCCACCAAAATGACTCTCGCCGTCAATCGCGGGCAGAATGTGCGGAATGTCTATAACGCCATCAAGAACCTCGAGACCAAGGGAATGGAGATCTACGTCCCGACCGAGAAGGAACGGGAGGTCTTCAAAGAAAAATCTCAGAAACCGGTGATCGATTTTCTGGAAAAGACCTTTACCGACAAGAAGCTCGACAAGAAATGGATCGAGCAGGTTTTGAAATCGGCAAAGGACTCGGAAAAAGAATAACCAATTGAAAAGCGAGGGGGATGGATAGGAAGCGCTGTCCGTCCCTCTTTTTCTAATGAGACCTGACATGGGAAAACTGCCACAGACTTCAGCGCAGATAAGCCGAATCTCGGAAAAAGTGGTCAGATACGCCCTGGTAGGTATCGTCGCCGCCATGACGGTCATTATCATCATTCAGGTTTTCCTGCGTTATCTTTTCCTTTATTCTCTCGCCTGGTCCGAGGAGGTCGCGAGATACCTGATGATCTGGGCCTCTTTCTTAGGAGCCAGCCTCGCGGTCAAGTACGGTCTTCACATCGGCGTGGAATTTGTCGTCAGCCGCATCTCCGGAGGCCCGAAATTAGCGCTTTCGCTCGTGGCCAAAGGATCCATGCTCTTCTTCCTGATTCTCTTCACCATCGGGGGCATCCAGGTGGCCTGGGCGCTTCGCGATCAGGACTCGCCCGCTCTGCTTTTTTCGATGTTTTACGCCTATTTGTCCGCCCCCGTGGGGGGGGTTTTCATGATCATCCAGCTCTTGAATTCGATCGTCGAGGACTGGGCAAAATAAAGGGCGCTTCATGGTTCTTCTCATTCTGGGATCTGTCTTTGCGATCACGCTCTTGATGGGTGTTCCGATTGCTTTCTGTCTCGGCCTGTCTTCCCTGGCGGTGGTTTTGGCCAAAGGGGAGTATTCGATTTTTCTGGTCGCCCAAAAAATCTTCAATGGCATGGATATGTTCTCCCTGATGGCCATTCCCCTGTTCATCCTGGCCGGGGACCTCATGAACTTAGGGGGGGTCACCGACCGGTTGATTCGGTTTTCCAACCTCTTAGTGGGACATATCCGGGGAGGGCTTGCCCATACCCTGGTGGTGGCGGAAATGTTTCTATCGGGCATTACCGGGTCGGCGGTTGCCGACGCCTCCGCCCTGGGAACCGTCTTGATCCCTTCCATGAAAAAGCAGGGGTACGATACGGATTTTTCCACGGCGGTTGTGGCCAGCGCAGCGACTCTCGGCCCCATTATTCCCCCCAGCATTACGATGGTCGTGTACGGGGTCACCATGAATGTCTCCATCGGGGGTCTCTTCCTGGCCGGCCTCCTGCCGGGCGTGATCATGGGACTGTCCATGATGGCCCTGATCTACTACTATGCCAGGAAACGAAATTACCCCCGCAATGAAAAGCGGCCGACCCTTCAGCAGATTCTGAAGGGCAGCCGGGAAGCCGTGGCTGCTCTCCTTCTCCCGATCATCATCCTCGGCGGGATCATGTCGGGGGTGTTCACGGCCACCGAAGCCGCCGCCATTGCCGTCTTTTTTGCCTTCATTTTTGGTTTCTTCTTCTTCAAGACCTTGAAGCCGAAAGACCTTCCGGGCATTCTGGTGAACTGCGCCATCACCAGCTCGGTCATCATGTTCATCATCGGAACGGCCAATATCGTCCTCTGGTTCTTGGCCACCCAGCAGGTTCCCGAAAAGGTTTCGATGTTCTTTCTCTCCATTTCAAATAACCCTTACGTTCTCATGTTGATCGTAAATCTCCTTCTTCTCGTCACGGGCTGCTTTATGGAAACGGGAGCGGCCATCATCCTTTTTGCGCCGATGCTGGCGCCGATCCTGACCCAGGCGGGATTTCACCCCCTTCATGTCGGGTTTGTCTTCGTCTTCAATTTAGTGGTGGGGATGATCACTCCCCCCGTAGGCATCTGTCTTTTTGTCGGCTGTTCGATCGCCCGCATCTCGATGGAAAGGCTGACGAGAGCCATCTGGCCTTTCATTCTGCTATTGATTACAGTTCTATTTGTTTTCGCGTATTTTCCGTGGATCACGATGATCGTCCCGAGGATATTCAAGATCGGAGTGTAACCCTGAGCGTTTCAAAGAAAGCACTGCGAAAAGTCCCCCTCGCCCCTCTTTTTCAAAGAGGGGGATAACAATTTCCCCCTTTGGCAAAGAGGGAATAAGGGGGATTTTGCGAATTGTCGGAGTAGTATTAGGCAACGATAGAGGAAAAACAGGAAAGACCGTGCCTGCGGGGTTCTCGGGAAGGTTGAAGTGATGGATGAAGCCCTTACGGCCTTTTTGAGGGTTCTGGACCCGGCGGACAACTCCACCGGAGGCGGGACCGCCTCGGCCGTCGCCGGGGCCATGGCCGCCGCCCTGGTATCCATGGTTGCCCGTCTTTCCCTTGGAAAACCCGGGATGGAAAGCGAGTCTTTTTACCGGGAAATCAGTCTGCAGGCCGAAGATCTTTCCCGACGGCTCTATCAGGGCGGGGCCGCTGATTCCCAGGCTTTCGAGGCGATCCGGGAGGCTTACAGGCTTCCCAAGACAACTCCGGAAGATAAGAAAAGGCGCCTGGAAGCCATTCAGGAGGCCACTCTGAGGGCGGCTCGCATCCCCCTTGAAAATGCCGAAGCCTGCCAGACCGTTCTTTCCCTCCAGCTAAGATTGCAGGAGCGTTTTAATCCCAACGCCGCTTCGGACCTGGAATGCGCTGCCTATCTGGCTCGGGCGGGTCTTTCCGGATGCCTGGCCAATGTGGAAATAAACCTCCGCTCCCTAAAGGAACCCAGCGTAGTCGCGGAGTTTTCAGCGCGGGTTCATCTCCTGAGAAAAGCCGCAGTTCCCGAAGGATAGGCCCCTATTCGATTTATCGCCGCCCCGCCAGGACTGGGGGGTAACAGTTTCGTGTTTTTAAAAAGGGGGTAGCGGCCTTGATTAGGCCCGGGGGGTAGGGCGGAACGCGCCGGAAGCATCGGCTGGGTTACCCATCTGCCATGAGGACCCTAAAGGGTCTCCGGCGGAGGAGGCGGGGCGTCTCTTCCCCGCCCGGGCATCGGAGAAACCAGCGCCTTATGATTCCAAGCGGTCCGTCCTATCCCCCGGGCCATGAGACCGCTTGGCTTCTACGCCCCAACTCTTTTCAAAGGGCTAACCCGTTACCCGGCGTTGACGATGTTCACGGGGTTTCCGCGAATAAACCGAATGACGTTCTCGAAGCAAATATCGGTCTTCTGCGCGATAGCCTCGGCGGTATGAAACCCGATATGGGGAGTAAATACCACCTGATCCAGCTCTAAGAGGCGGCGTCCGCTCTCTTGAGAGAGATCGATGTCATCCAGTCCGGCAGCGGCGATTTGGCCCGATTCCAAGGCTCCAAGCAAAGCGTCCTGCTCCACAATCGCCTGCCTCGCCGTGTTGATGAAAATGGCGGAGGGTTTCATTTGGGCAAATTCTTTGGCTGAAAAAAAATCCTTCGTAGGCGGTGCCAAGGGAAGGTGGAGAGAGAGGATATCGCTTTCCCTCAAAACCTCCGGCAAGGGGAAATATTGAATCTGAAAGCTCTCGGCAAGGCCCCTTCGGGGAACCAGGTCGTAGGCAATGAGCTTCATCCCAAAGGCGTAGGCTATTTCGGCTACCCTTGCGCCGATCGCCCCCGTCCCCAATAATCCAAGAACTTTTCCCTTTAATTCCATCCCCTGGAATCGATTCCAATTCAACTGTTTTTCATGACGTACATCCCGATCGGCCGGAAGGATCTTGCGTACGACCGCGAGCATGAGTCCAAAACATAGTTCAGCCACCGCCTCGGTGGCATAACCCGGCACATGGGCAATCCGGATGCCAAGCCGCGTCGCTGCCTCCACGTCGACATTATCGTAACCCGTGGCCCAGATGGAAATCAGCTGCAAATGGGGAAGGCTCTCCAGGATTTGGGCGTTGATCTTCGTCCAGCTGGCGATCAGAACCTGGGCGCCTTCCGCCCGGGTGAGGATCTCTTCCGGACGGGTCGGGACCCCGGTGAAAATCACCACTTCTCCCTGTTGCCTTAGCCGCTTTTCCTGGGCGGGCGTGATGGTGACATCATCGAGGATCACGATCTTCATCGGGATGATCCCGGAGAAGCAAGGATGGGCAGACAGTCGCCGCCCCGCGGTAAGAGACCAAAACGACCCTGGGGGAAACGCTCCAAGGCGCGGTCCACGGCTTGCGGCAAGGTCGCAAATTTGCGGTACCCGAGAACAGCGCTGTCTTCCTGGCTGAGACCGTCGGAAACCAGATATACATCCGCTTTCTCTCGGATCCGGGCGTTACAGATGGCCAAGTCGGCGGCGATCAGATCCGCGTGCGTATCTTCGGGGGAAACTTTCCGGGCGGCGGCACAGGCCTCCGCATAGGTCATCTTCATCCAGTCCCGGAGACGCGGGTGATTGTGCTCCATACCCTCCGGGCAAGGGGCGACAAAAATGATGATCCCGCCCTTTCTTACGGCAAAATAGGCGGCGATCAATCCCTTCTCCGCCTGCCAGTAGTCGATATCGCAAGGATATGAGCTCACGATTACTACCTCGGCCAAAGCCGGGATGGGAACGCCGAAGCTTTTCCGGGCCGTAACAACACCTTGGCGGTGAGCCTGGACAAAATCCCCGGTGACAACCTCCACCACTTCATTTTGATAATTCTTGATCACATTGATGATAAATCGCAGTTTAACCTGGCGGGCCACTTCTTCCATCCCCAGGCGGCAGGGGTTCGTGATATCCCCCAGGGGAATCTCCTCCAGCAGGGCGCCGGCGATATGGGTGGCGGCGGTGGTGGCAAACCCGCAGACCCCCGGCTGCACGATTTTGGCGCCGCCGGAGAATCCCGCATCCGAGTGAGGAACAATATCCCCGATGCCGATGAGGAAATCGGCCTCCAGAATTTTGCGATTCACCTGCACCGGAATCTGCATCGGGCCGACCTGGACCACGCCCAGATCGGCGATGGCCCGGGGGTCTTGAAAATCATGCTGGGACACCTTTACTTTATGGGCGATTCCCTCCCCGATTTTTTCCGTCAACTCTCTCTCCGTCATCACGCGATGGGTCCCCGGCGCCGTGAGGATTTCTACCTTCGCGAGAGGAGTGCCCGCCTTCTCCAGATAGGCGAGGAGGACGGGAAGTATTCTCTTTACCGGGGTGTTGCGGGTATTGTCCTCGACGAGGATGAGAATCCGGTCCCGCGGCGAGATGAGGATCCTGAGCGGAGCGCAGCCGATTGGCCGGTCGAGCTTCTGCCGCAGGTCTTCTTCAAAATTCTCCAACGCCCGAAGCGGCGTCATCTCTCCCGAAAACAAGAGAAGGTTTTCCGGAATCTGCGCCGTCAAAGATTCATTTCCATAGGGAATCGAAATGTTTCTTAGGCTCAAATTTTATCCTTCCTCAAGATGTTTGCTTAAGAGACACCTTTAGCCGGGTGCTGGATAATTCCTTTTCCGGCCGAAAATACCTCTTCCGTAAAGCAGGAAGGGGGACTATCGATGATGCCGCTAATTGAAGATTTCGCCAAAGGGTTGTCCTTAAAATTTGGTATCAATTTAGCTTTTTGAAAAGGCCTTCCCGGAAATCCCTCCCGGCCTCCCTTTTACAAAGGGAGGAGAGCTTTTTTTGAACGCCTTCGTTGAAGGATTCCGGTTTTTCCCCCTTTGGAAAAGGGGGATGCAGGGGGATTTGACGGCTTTTCAAAAAACGAAAGTGTCCCAAAATTTGCACTTTGCAATTTGCAATTTTCACTTTGCAATAACTCCTTTTTTCATCCTCGCCGGATCGTTAGGGTCTCTTGGTCCGCATCAAGTTGAAGGTAATCCCCGGGACGAATCAGTTCGTAAAACTTCTTATCCACTTTCATCACCGTGGGAATCTCCATGATGATGGCGCTGGAAACCAGGACCGGATCCGGAAACTCCACGATGATCCCCCTGGGAGATTTGTGGTGCTTCATGAGTTTGTACAGGCCGTCGGCCTGCACCACGGAGCTCCCTTTGCCCGAAGGCATCACCAAAATTTTCCCGGCGATGCTCTGCCCTTCCAGGGAATGATTCTTTTCGATCACCAAGCCCGTTTCCGGCTCGACCAGGTAAAAGCAAATGGCATCCGCGGAAATAATGGCTTCGCCCTCGGCTTTCCCCTCGGCGATCTTGCGGCATTTCAAGGAGACGCTGTTTTCCGGGCTCATTGCGACACCTCCCCTTTGATGGCGGCTTCCACGCATTCTCTTAGGGGGCGGATAATGAATTTGATCCGGCGGATTTCATTGTAATAGGCGCACTTGGGCGAATCCGTGACCCCCGTTTTCCCGTAGTACGGCTGCCAGCAGGGGGGCACGTCGATGCAGGTGTCGGCGACGACATGCCCGCCGGCCCGTTGAATCGTCTGCAGATAGCCCATGCGGCGGGCCAATTCCTTGGTCAAGGAACTGGTCAGGGCCCAAAAATCCACCTTCAGCTTCCGTCCCTCTAAAATCCGGGCGATCTGCGCGACCTGCGATATGGAAAGGTGAGGGCAGCCGAACATGGCGAAATCGATTTTTCCGGGTTCGCCGCAGATTTGCTGGCGGACCTTTTGCAGGTCCTGATCGGAGATGGTGACCTTTTCCTTGGGGGGCTTTCCGCCAAAGGCGGCTTCCAGGGTGGGCGCCTCCGGCGTGATCCCCACCATATGATACATGGACACAGCCCCGGAGGTGTTCAGCTGGGCGCCGAAATTCATGAAACCCTCCGGCGTCGGCCGTTTTTTTATGCCCGTAAAAACCGGGATCTCCAGGCCCTTGTGCTTCAGGGGGTAGCACCATCCCAGGAGCTGCCAATCAAAGTCGTCCTCGACCCGGGCCGTCACCTCCACCAGGATTTCCCCTTTGCGATTCTCTTCCAAAAGAAGTCCGTACTCGGCCACCCGCCCCGTGATCGCTGCGCACAGGGCGCTCTGAGAAGACTCCCGGTTCGACCTGGCGCCAAAAACCGAGTTCACATACGGAGTGGCGCTCGACTCCGAGAAGGCCACGATCTCACCGAAAGCGGGGATATTCTGCTGGAGATAAGGGGTGCAATCGAAGGTCAAAGTCGCTCCGATCTTTCGGTAGGCTTCATTCGTAGCCGAAACAATATCGATCCCCTCCTTGGGGATTTCAAACAGATGTTCGTTGAGATAGGCCAGATCGATGCTGGGGTTTACCGTAGGGGATATCCGGCACCGGGCTCCCTTGCTCAGGAGCTTTTCCACGAACCACAAATCCGCATCCTGGGCGCTCAAGGCCACGTGGGCCCGAGTGATGGCCACCATCCTCTGGGCATCGAAGGTTTCCCCTATGCCCACCTGGATTTTCATGGATAGGGCTACACCTTCGCCGTATTTTCCGGCGAGCATCTCTTTTTCATAAGTCGTCAGTTCCATCATCTCTTCTCCTACGCATCCGCAGCCTATGAAGTTTCCGCGGATTTTTCCT
>Ga0315278_10005342_pt1 | contig 11684 bp, 7 predicted proteins | sample YL17G06_0_MG_FD_203880 | JGI IMG/M metagenome (GOLD analysis project Ga0315278, IMG submission 203880) | Sediment microbial communities from Yellowstone Lake, YNP, Wyoming, USA - YL17G06_0 | ecosystem: Environmental > Aquatic > Freshwater > Lake > Sediment | place: USA: Wyoming | collected... | reverse complement strand
GGGCGGCCGAGCACACCCGCGCGGAGGTCGCGCTTGAGCGCCTGAATGGCGGCCGAGAACGACCACTGGTAGCCCACCAGCACGAACCGGCCGACGCGGTCCCGTGCCGCCGCGAGGGCCCGCGCCTCCTGGATGGTCGCCGCGAGCGGCTTGTCGCAGAGCACCGAACTGCCTCGCTCGAGTGCCGCGATGCTCTGCGGAACATGCAGGTGGATTGGCGACGACACCACTGTCAAATCCGCCTGATGGCCGGCCTCGTAGAAGTCATCCACGGTGTCGCACACCGGGACGCCGAGCGCCTCGACCGCGGACCAGGCTGGCGAATTCCTGGCAAACGGGTCGACCACGCCCGCGAGGATGGCCCGGTCGGCTGGTACCTCGTCGAGCAACGTCTTGAGGTAGTGGTAGCCGTACCCGCCGATTGCCACCATCAGGACGCGCACCGGATCCGCGCTGCTGACTCCGGACACGCTGACTATCCTACGTCGGACCGCGTCGCACATCACGGAAGTTCTCTTGTCTTTGCCGGGGCTGACCGCTGCCGTCCCGACTTCGCTCCTCGTCGTACGGTCGACGGCGCTGGCACGCCGGAAGCGGTCGTGGCGTCAGACTGGCGAGCAGAATATCGACCAGGGCCCTCAACGAGACCACGCCCCCGTGTGCGTCGACGGGTGACTCCTGGGCCTGCGCCACGAGACAACGCCGGTCCGCGCGCGAGTGGTCTTTCCGACCTGCGCCATACAGCGGGAAATGCCCGAATGCCATCGCGCGGTATCGCTGACCGCGATCCGGTTCACCCGCCTGGCGTCGCCCCGGTCCCTTGGTTCCCGGCCGCATCTTCGATACACTGGCGCCGCCCTCCCCGGCTGGTGCAAAGGAGCGTCTCATGTCACGACGGATCTTCCTCGTTTCCGCAATCCTGCTCTCTTTCTTCTTCCTCTCCGCCACGGGAGAGGAGGGGATGTATCCCATCACGGAGTTGTCGAAGCTCAACTTGAAGGCAAAGGGGTTGAAGATCGACCCAGCGACGATCTACAACCCGAAAGGGACGAGCCTCATCGAGGCCATCGTCAGCCTCGGGGGGTGCTCCGCGTCCTTCGTGTCGAACGACGGCCTGCTCATCACCAACCACCACTGCGTATTCGGAGCCGTCCAGGCAGCGAGCACGGCCGAGAAGGACTACCTCACCAACGGCTTCCTGGCTGCCACCCGCCCCGACGAAATCCGCGCGCGGGGGTTGACAGCCCGCATCACCGAGCAGATGCGCGACGTGACGGCCGACGTCATGGGGGCGGTCACGCCGGCGATGGACCCGATCGCGCGGGCGAAGGCGATCACCGACCGCATCGCGGAACTGACGAAGCAGGCGCAGGCCGAGCTGCCAGGAAAGACCGTCGCCATCTCCGAGATGCTCGCCGGGAAGTCGTACCTGATGTTCATCTCGACGACGTTCCGGGACGTGCGGCTGGTGTACGTGCCGCCGCGGTCGATCGGCGAGTTTGGCGGCGAGGACGACAACTGGGTGTGGCCGCGGCACACGGGCGATTTCTCGTTCGCGCGCGCCTACGCCGGCCCGGACGGCAAGCCTGCCGACTACACGGAGAAGAACGTCCCCTACCATCCGAAGCGGTTCCTGCGGGTCAACCCCGCGGGCGTGAACGAGGAGGACTTCGTGTTCATCCTCGGCTACCCCGGACGGACCTACCGGCATCAGACCTCGTACTACATGGCGTACGAGGAGAAGCAGCGGATGCCGTTCGTCGCCGAGCTCAACGGCTGGCTGATCGGCACGATGGAAGAACTCAGCAAGGAGAGCCGTGCGACAGCGCTCAAATTCGACGCGCGGATCAAGGGCCTGGCCAACACGATGAAGAACTACCGCGGGAAGCTGGTCGGCATGAAGCGCCTCCGACTCGTCGCGACGAAGCAGGACGAAGAGGTGGCGCTCCAGGCGTTTATCGACGCCGACCCTGCGCGGAAGGCGGCCTACGGCGCGGTCCTGTCGGACACCGGTCTGATCTACGCGGAGATGGCCGCGCGGGCGCCGCACGAGCTGATGCTCGACAGCCTGCCGACCACGTCGCTGCTGATCCGGCTGGGCAACACCGTCTTCGAGGCGAGCCGCGAGATGGCGAAGCCGAGCGCCGAACGGGCCACGGCGTACCGCGACGCGGCGCTGGCCGAAACGAAGAAGGGATCGGCCAGCACCTTCGCCAACTACCACGAAGAGGCCGAACGACGGTTCCTGCAGAAGGCCCTGTCGCTCGCCGGCAGCCTGCCGGATGGCCAGCGCATCACTCCGATCGACGCGCTGCTCGGCAACGACCACTCGGGACAGAACATCGCGCGGGTCGCCGGCGACCTCTTCTCGAAGACCACGTTGAAGACGCCCGAGGGGCTGGCGAGCGCGCTGGGCCGGACCCCGGACGAACTGGCGCAGCTGAACGACCCGATCGTGATCCTGGCCAGGGACCTCGCGCCGCTCATGCAGAAAGTGCGCGACGTGCGGCAGCGCCGGACTGCGGAGCTTTCGAAGCTCGCCGCGCTCCTCATCGACGTGAAGCAGAAATTCCTGCAGAAGGACTTCATCCCGGACGCCAACAGCACCCTGCGCTTCACGTACGGCCGCATCCGCGGTTACTCACCGGCCGACGCCACGTTCGTCAGTCCGATCACGACGCTGACTGGCGTCATGGAGAAGACCGGCGACCAGTACCCGTACGCGACACCGCAGGCCGTGCGCGACCTCTACCAGGCGAAGGACTTCGGCCGCTACAGACTGCCGAAGGCGAACGACGTGCCAGTGGCCATCCTCTACAACACGGACACGACGGGCGGCAACTCGGGCAGCCCGGTGATGAACGCGAAGGGCGAACTGGTCGGCGTAAACTTCGATCGCGCGTGGGGCGCGACGATCAACGACTACGCGTGGAACGAGGCCTACAGCCGATCGATTGCGGTCGACATCCGCTACGTGCTGTGGGTGACCGAGAAGGTCGCCAAGGCCGACTTCCTGCTGCAGGAACTCGGCGTCATCTCGAGCTCCCGCGCGAAGTGAGCGGTCGCGGGGCCGCCACCTCTCGATCCCGCGCGGGATGCGGGGGGCGCCCCCGCGGATTCGCCACACGGTCGGCTGTGCCCGGGCGCAGGACCGTCCCGCGTGCGCCGACGGGCGGCGCGTGAGAAATGACCTTCTGTTCACGTAGCGAGGCGCACCCCGATCATCCGGCCTGTCGTCCCGATTTCTCAGGGGATCTTCTTCCAGAATCCAGAGAATCCGGCGGAACCGGCGGACACCCACGAGACCGCCGCGATCGTGCCGGCTCGTACGCAGGATCCTAAGACAGCCGGGCGCGCTGTCTCAGCTCTTCGCGATCTACGGCCTGCTCCGTCGTTCCAGCAAGTCGACCACGTCCACCGTCCGCGTCGCGGACCGTGGGCCGCAGACGGTGATCCGTGTTCCGGGCGCCTTGCGCATCTGAGGGTAGCAGAGGCGGATCACATGACACGAATCGCCACCGGCTGGGCCACCGGCTGCCTCTTCACACTCGCCATTCTGGGCTGCTCCGCCAAAAATCCGCCCAGCTCTTGGAGAGCCGCCTGGGCCGATCCGCGGAGATTTGTGGCACACTACGAGCGGAGGGCGCCGTGCTTGAGGGATCCAGGGCAACCGACAATGAAACGCTCCGACGCCTGACCGAACTACTCGCCCGAGCTGCCAAGCCGAAGTACATTATTCTGTTTGGGTCTCGAGCTCGCGGCGAGGCTTCCGAAGACAGCGACTTCGACGTCATGGTGGTCGAGTCGGAGATGGCTAACCGTGGCGAAGAGATGGTGCGGCTGGGTCGACTGTTGCGGTCCTTGGACATTTCCGTGGACCTGCTCGTGGTGAGCACGGACAAGTTCGAGTACTGGCGAGACACGCCGGGCAACGTGTATTTCGAGGCGGCGAGCGAAGGCAGGATTCTCTATGAAGCGGCGTGAGCAGGCCCTGTTGTTGCTGCGCAAGGCCGCCCAGGACGAAGCCCTGCTGGATCAGGTGCTGACATCCGGCGATGTCAGCGACGAAATCATCGGATTTCACTGCCAGCAGGCTGCTGAGAAGATCTTGAAAGCGCTGCTGTCGGATATCGGTGTCCGATTCCGAAAGACGCACGACATCGGTGCGTTGATGTCTCTCGCTGCCGAAGCGGGCCACCCATTGCCCACACAGTTTGAGAACCTTGACACGCTGACGCCATTCGGCGCGATCTACCGTTACGACGACTATGACGCACCGGTTTCCCTTGACCGGGTTGCGGCGCGCGGAAGCCTGCGACAGTTGCGCCTGTGGGTGGAGAGCACGTTTCAGGAACGCACTCCACCGGCTGTTGAATAGCCATACCTCCAGCCCCTTGGGTCCCAGTGACGCGGACGCCGCGGAGGGACTCCAAGTTAACCCGGGCGGCGAGGCGCACCCCGGCAATGCGGCCTATCGTCATCGCTGACCTCTCTGTTGAGATCAGCGGGGCGTATGGTCTGCGTGTTCCGTGATCGACGACGGGCTCCGTCGTTCCAGCAAGTCGACCACGTCCACCGTCCGCGTCGCGAGGTCAATCGCCAGCGTTCGGATCTCGAATGGCGAGAGCGTCACGTCGAGCGCCACGTCGAGGGCTGGTACAGACAGGGTGGTCGTGCGGGCCTGGCCCGTGGGCTCGAACAGCCGCAGGATCATCGAGCGGCCGTCCTCAGACACCTTCACCGCCGTGATCTGCACCGCACGGTCCGACAGGGTCGGCCCCGGACGCACCTGCGGGCCGCCTCCGTGGGGAAACACGTTCAGCGCCATCGGCTCGTCGTCCTTCGTGGCGGCTTCGCGGTCGATGGTGGTCAGGCGTTCGGAGGCAGGTCCGCCCTGGAGCCAGAACCGGAAGACGTGCTCACCCTGGTCGACGCGCGGTTCGAAACGATCCTGCCGCACCACCGGTGTTACGTCATCCACCGGGTGGCCGGCGTGTGCCGGTGATCGCAGGCACGACAGCCGCAGTTCGGCGCCGGAGAAGTCGAATCCGTAGACGCCGTCATTGACGACCGTCAGTGCGCGGGAACCGTCCGGAGAGACGCACGCCAGCCACGAATGCCACAGCAGCTCTTCCGCTTCGCGTGTGCGGGCCTCGACGCCGTACGGGACCTGGCTCCGGACACGCATGCCGCCAATCGTGGTCGGCAGCGCAAACTTGAGCATCGCGTCCTTCTCGCACCACGACACGCGTGCCTGGACCATCAACTCCGCGCCGTCTTTGGGCAGGACGTACCGGAGGCACACTGCCGAGCGGCGGTACGCGAAGAGGGCCTCGACGATCGTTCGCACCGGCCCGTCCTCGATGATGCGGACGGGCGCGAGCGTGGAAGTGGCGACGCCAGCGTGGAGGGCGGCGGCATGTTCGTCCATGAGGCGGAATTCGCCGGCGAGGTCCCGGAATGCCCGCACCTTCATGCCCCAGGGATCGGGAGAGTCCGTCATCACCAGTGGGCGGAATGACCCGGCCTCGATGTAGTCGTGGTGTCCGACCCGGTACCGGTGCAGCAGACCCGTTGCCGCGTCGATCTCGACGACGCAGCCTGATCCGGCGTGGTGGAACAGGCCAGCGAGGGGGCGCACCGCAATCGCCGGAGGCCTGGGCACCGTACGTATCCGGCACGAGAAACGCGTCGTGCAGGCCGCCGCGAGTCGCGTCCTGAACACCAGGCGTTTCCGCTGATCCATCTGGATGTTGCAGCTTTCCTTTTCGAGTTGCGTGGCCACCGGAGAGCCATCCGACGCAGTCACCTCGGGCAGGAGGAACACCCCGGCATCGACATTCGGCTCCGGCGGCTGGAATTCGCACACCACGAAATCGGTGACCGGGAACGGGTGCGGGTTGTGCACGAAGAGCGGGTATTCGCCGGCCGCTGCTGCGGGTTGGCCGCTGAGCAGGGCGAAGAACGCGCGCGCACGGAGCCGATCGACGATGTCGAGGCCGTGACCGAGACGCTGGATCGCCTGGGTTTCCACTTCGGACACCGACGAGCCCGGCAGGATGTCGTGGAACTGGCAGAACAGCATCGCCTCGATCGCCGCAGTCAGTTGAGCGCGCGGGTACTCGAGCAGGCCCTGTGCGGCGGCACTGGTCAGCATCCGCTCGGTGCCGAAGAGGCGACTCTCGAGACGGCGATGCGCGCGCTTGACCGTCGACATCGACGTGTAGCACCCCACGGCCCACGGGTTGAGGTCGTGCTCCACACGCGGCAGCGTCGCGGCCTGTGCCTCGAGGGCATCGAAGTAGTCCTCGGGCCGCCCGTGGACGATCTCGCGGTCGGGCGTATCTCGCATCAAGCCGCGCAGCGCCGTGAGGTCCTCGCGCGATGGTCCGCCTCCGTGGTTGCCCACGCCCCAGAGCAGCAGGCCATCCGCCCGGCCTTCGTGGGTCCGCAGCCATCGGGTTGTTTTCGCACGCGCCTGGCCCAGCGACGAGTTGTAGTGATCGGCAGCCCGATGGGCCACGAGCGTCGATCCGTCGTACCCCACCCACACGACGTCATCGGCCGGCAGCGCCAGACTGAAGTTGTCGGGCCTGCAGAAGAGATACCCGGTGTAGCCGGACTTGCGGAGGATCTGGACCAGGCCGCGCGAGTGGCCAAAGGGATCGAGGTTGACGGCCACGCGGGGCTCGACGCCAAACTTCTCCGCGAAGTACCGTCGGCCGGTCAGGATCTGGCGAACGAAGGACTCGCCGTTCGGCAGATTGCAGTCGGGCTGGAGGTACCAGCCGCCCATGATGTGCCAGCGCCGTTCGCCGACGAGCGTCCGGATGCGCTCGAACAGGGCCGGCTCGTACTCTTCGACCCACTGGTAGAGCAGGGCTTCGTTGTGGCAGAAGACGAACCCGTCGAACTCGTCACACAATTGCGCCGCGGCGCGAAACGTCGCGAGCGTGGCGGCCACGCCTTCTTCCCAGGGCCACAGCCACACCGGATCGAGGTGCGAATTGCAGACGAGCACGAGGCGCTTGCTGACGTTCATGGCGGCGTCCTGGTCGAGCGACACGGTCGGGCTGGAAGTCTCCTGCGGGCGTCGTCTCGCCACACGAAGCAAGATGTTGTCATCTCCTGCGCCAGGCTCGCGTCAGAGCCGGTAGTACTGCGCCCAGCCCGGACGCGGCGGCGGTCCGACGAGCAAACGGTTGGCCGCGGCGTGGCCGGAGAACTTTCGGCGAACGGGATCGAAAGTCAGGCGTCCGCCGAGGCGCTGCGCGATCACGCCGAGCAGGAATACCTGGGTCAGGGGCCCCGATACCGCGAACGGAGACCGGACTTCTTCTTTCCCTTGGCACGCGCGGATGAAGTTTGTGGCGTGATCCGAGAACCCGCCGGCGATCTTCGGGAGCGATGCGGCCATCTCACGCATCCGATCGTCGGGAATGATGCGCAACGTGTCGCCGTGCGTGCCGCCCTTGAAGGCGAGAGTGTGGCTGTAGATGAACTTGCCGTTCTGTTCCGTCAATATGGCGTCCGGTCCTAGTTCTGCCGGCAGCGGCGGCCGGTTCTTCACGCCGTCATACCAGAAGACCTCGACTGGTGGCATGCCGCGCCTGGCCGCGAAGTCGAAGCGTATGGTGGACGCCTGAGGAAAGATGAACTCGCCGGGCTCGTCACGCCTGACGGCCTCGATGGTGTGCGGCAGGCCGAGATGCAGGAATCGATGGGCGGTGTCCAGAATGTGCGGGCCCCAGTCGCCAAACGCGCCGTTGCCGTAAGCGAACCACCCGCGCCAGTTCTCCGGATGGAAGCGAGTGCTGAACGGGTGCACGGGGCGGGCGGCGTGCCACGCGTCCCAGTCCAGCCCCGGCGGCAGCGGCTCACCAATCGGGAAGCCATCCACCTTCCACCCGTGCCAGCGCCGTTCCGAGTTCATGTACGCCACGACCTTCGTGACGTCCTTGATGATCCCGGCCTCGGTCCAGGCCTTGAACTGGAAGTAGTTGTTGCCCGAATGGCCCTGATTGCCCATCTGGGTGACGACACGTGTTCTGGCCGCCATCGCGATCAGCAGATCGACTTCCTGAAACGTGTGCGCCAGCGGCTTCTCCAGATAGACGTGCTTTCCGCGTCCCATCGCGTGCATCGCCAGCGGGAAATGCGAATGGTCCGGCGTGGAGATGACGACTGCGTCGAACTCGGCCCCCATCTTGTCGAAGAGCGCACGGAAATCGCGGAAGCAGGGCACCGATGGATGAAGCCGGCGGGACTCCTGCGTGTGCGGGCCGTCGAGATCGACATCGCACCACGCGACGATCGTGACCAGGCCCGTAGCGGCGAAGGTCTTGATCATGTCGCCGCCGCGGCCGCCGATGCCGATGAAGGCCAGCCGAAGCGGCCGGTCCGACGGCACGACGGGGTCCGAGGATTGCGTGGCGAACCCCCATGCGCGTCCGGGCAGCATGGACAACGCTGCGCCGGCTGCCAGCGACGTCGAGAGAAACCGGCGGCGACTGACCGTGGCGGCGTCGCGGTCCGCAGGCTGAGAACTCATCCCGTGCTCCAGCGCCATGATGCCACAAGACGAACGGCCAATGCCTCCTATCCTCACCGGTATACATCAGGCAATGTTGCTGCATTGCTGCAATACAATCCTTCAGATGCGGCACCTGTCTATGAACAATTGTTGTTGTTCGACCACGTTCTTATGGTAATGCTGCATGCAGTCAGCGTGTGCCCGTTATTCGCAGTAACGGAATGTATTGATGCGGCGGCGCACGGTCGCATCAACTGTTTGCCTGCACATATGCCGCGGTGCCCTGCACGTATCACGCATGCGCATAGGTGCGTGCTCTTCGCATTGAACGGGTCGGCTCCATGCCAAAATCGATATCATCGATCGTCGTCCTGCTGCTGACCGCAACCTGCTGTAACACCGCCGTCATTACCGAGAAGGATCTCGACATCGGGACGTCCCTCATCCCCCATGCCGGAAACGGCGTTTTTACCAGAGTATTCATTCCCGCTAACACCTATCTGGGATCCTATGCTGGCAAATTCATAACCAGGCAGGAGCACATGAAGCTCTTCCGTGAAGACAAGTGGCACTACGTCATGGGCCTGCTGGAATGCGCCGAGGCCAACACGGGAGGATTTACCAACATCGACGGCGTCAACGGGAATGTCTTCACGCGGATGAATTATGCCCCGAAGGAATTTCAGAACGTCAGGTTCGTGAAGACCTGTGATCCGCCATTTGTCAAGATATTGTCGACCAAGGACGTAAAACCCGGCGAAGAGCTATACGTCGATTATGGCGAGCACTATATCTATGATTTCATGCTGGACCCTGAGGTGATTCGTTTCTTCCGGGAGAAGGGGCAGCAGCGATAGGCATGATGGATGGCCAGACCGTCGGCTGCCCGCAGTGGTGGAACGAGATCATCGGCTTCAAGCCGCTTGTCCGGTAGTTGGGCCGAAGCAGCCGGGAGGCACGCGATGAATGGCCGCGCGCCCAATGGAACCATCGAATCGGGCGCACTGGCCGCCGCCGGACCTCCCGTCGAGAAACCTGGGAACAAGCGGCCTGTTGAAAAGCGTACAGACCTGATATGGCCATCACACAACCCGACAAACTAACTCCTCAGAAACCGCTCCGCCTGTGGCCCGGTGTGCTGATCGTGGCACTGCAGTGGCTCGTCAGGTTTGCCATCCCAACTGTTGTGCCCGAGGCGCAGATGGCAGGAGTGATTGGCGAACTCGTCGGCTGGTTGGCCATCGTCGTGTGGTGGGCGTTCTTCAGCCGGGCCCCTCGGTTCGAGCGCTGGGGCGCCATCGTCATGATGATCGTCGCGATGGTCGCGACTCGGCCCATCACCCACGAGTCGATTCAGAACGGGATGATGGGACTGATGTTCGTCATGTACGCCATCCCGGTCGTGAGCCTCGCCCTGGTCGTCTGGGCGGTGGCCAGCCGTCGCCTCTCTGCCGGACCTCGGCGGGTGGCAATGGTCGCGGCCTTCCTGCTCGCGTGCGGAGTGTGGACGCTCGTCAGGACCAATGGCATCATCGGCGGCGGCTCGGATTTCGAGTGGCGGTGGACGAAGACGGCAGAAGAACGGCTCCTGGCCCAAGCCGGCGACGAACCTCTCGACTCTGCTGCGGGCAGGCCGGCGGCGCTCTCCTCGACTCCGGCCGCAGCGGCGGCGGCCCCAGCCGGTGAGAAGCCTCTCGACGCTGCACGAGAGAGGCCGGTCGTGCTTCCCTCAACGCCGGCAACGCTCCCGTCGGTTTCGCTGGCAGCGGAGACAGGAGCCGATTGGCCCGGCTTTCGCGGACCCGAGCGCGACAGCGTCATTCGGAGCGTGCGAATCAAGACCGACTGGGTTGCATCGCCGCCGGTCGAGTTGTGGCGCCGGCCGGTCGGGCCGGGCTGGTCATCCTTCGCGGTCCACGGCGACCTCCTCTACACGCAAGAGCAGCGCGGTGACGATGAGGTGGTCGCCTGCTACAGCATGACCACCGGCAAGCCGGTGTGGAGACATCGCGATCCGACGCGGTTCTGGGAGTCGAATGGCGGCGCCGGCCCGCGCGCGACGCCGACCCTCGGCAACGGTCGCGTCTACACACTTGGCGCGACCGGGATTCTGAACGCGCTCGACGCCGGGAACGGCGCCGTCGTGTGGTCGCGCAACGCGGCATCAGACGCCGGCTCCGCGGTGCCGATCTGGGCCTTCTCGAACTCGCCGTTGGTGGTCGGTGACGTCGTCATCGTCCACGCCGGCGTGCTCGTTGCCTACGATCGCGCCACCGGCGATCGGCGCTGGATGGGCCAGGCCCGCAGCGGGAGCTACAGCTCGCCGCATCTGGCGACGATCGACGGGATAGCACAGGTCCTGCAGTTGAGCGACGTCGGCGCCACCAGCGTCGCGCCGGCCGATGGCGCGCTGCTCTGGGAGCATGCGTGGCCGGGCGCCTCCATCGTGCAGCCAGCCCTGGTTGCAGGCGGCGATGTCCTGATCAGCGTCGCCGGCGCCAGCGGGGGAATCGGGATGCGTCGCATCGCGGTCGCGCACGGACCCGGCGGGTGGACCGTCGCAGAGCGCTGGACGTCGAACGGGCTGAAGCCCTACTTCAACGACTTCGTCGTGCACAACGGCCATGCCTTCGGATTCGACGGCAGCATCCTCGCGTGCATCAACCTGCAGGACGGCAAGCGCACGTGGAAGGGCGGACGCTACGGCAACGGCCAGCTCGTCCTGCTGGCCGATCAGGACGTGCTGCTCGTACTGTCGGAGGAGGGAGAACTGGCGTTGGTCGCGGCGAAACCCGACCAGTTCACGGAGCTCGCGCGGTTCCCTGGCGTCGAGGGCAAGACATGGAACCACCCGGTGCTGGTCGGCGATGTCCTGCTGGTTCGCAACGGCCAGGAAATGGCCGCGTTCCGGCTCTCGCTCGCCGATCGCTGACATCAATCCGGGCCTCCTCACAAGCGCTTGCACCCGGCCCCGTCATGCGCGATCATCAGGCGCCGTCGGCCCGGGACCGCGGACGTGGCCAGGAGCAACAGTGTCTTTCGAAGCGCAGCAACTTGCCGAATTGTCCAAGGCCGTCCGAGAGTCGAGCCTCACTCGACTCGAGCGGGTTCCACCCGGCAGCGAGAACTGGCGACCGACTCCTGATTCGCT
>Ga0315278_10005338_pt1 | contig 11686 bp, 9 predicted proteins | sample YL17G06_0_MG_FD_203880 | JGI IMG/M metagenome (GOLD analysis project Ga0315278, IMG submission 203880) | Sediment microbial communities from Yellowstone Lake, YNP, Wyoming, USA - YL17G06_0 | ecosystem: Environmental > Aquatic > Freshwater > Lake > Sediment | place: USA: Wyoming | collected... | reverse complement strand
CGTCGACGGTGACGTTCTCGTAGCCGGCGAGCGCCTCCTCGAGGAACGCGACGCGCTCCTCGACCGTGAACAGCGTCTGCTTGTGGTGTGGATCGCGGACGACGCCGACGACGACGCGGTCGAACGTCGCGGCGGCACGGCCGATCACGTCGAGATGGCCGAGGGTGACCGGGTCGTACGAGCCTGGGCAGATAGCGGTGATCATCGGATGAACACGGTAATGCGTGCCGAACCGTAGCGGCGGCTCGTGACGAGGGTGAGCGGAAGCTCCGGCTCGACCCTCGCCGACGTCTCCACGACGACCATGCCGTCCGGCGCGAGCACCGGAGGCACCGACTCCGCGAGGCGCGATTGAAGGTCGGGCCAGGCGCCGTACGGGGGGTCGACGAGCACGAGATCGTAGGTGCGCCCCGCCCCACGCTCCTCGCGCAGGACCTGGAAGGCGTCCTTCTGGAGGACGAGCGCCCCCGTCAATCGGAGCTTCTCGAGGTTGCTGCTGATCACCGCGCACGCGGCGCGATCGTTCTCGACGAAGACGCAGCGGCGCGCGCCGCGGGAGAGCGCCTCGAGGCCCATCGCGCCGGATCCGGCGAAGAGATCGAGGACCGCGGTGTCGTCGACCGGGCCGATCAGGTTGTAGGCCGCCTCGCGGATGCGGTCGCCCGTGGGGCGCGTCGTGTCACCCTTGGGGGCGGCGATCTTCGCACCGCGGCGGTCACCGGCGATGATCCTCATCGGGGCAGCGTATTCATCTCCGTCAGGAGGGGCCGGCGCCGGGCGCCTCGACTGCGAGACCCGCCGCAGCCGCGGCCGCCGCGAGCCGCCGGTCGTAGACGAGCATCACGTCGGGGGCGACCGCGATCGCGGTCGCGAGGTGGATGGCGTCGAGTGGGCGGAGGCTCTCCGCGGCGATCCCGGCGGCTACTCGCGCGATCGCGACGTCGGCGTCGACGAGTGCAACGCCGTCGAGCACCTGCGCGAGATCGTCGACCTCGGTCTCTGCGACAAGGCCGGCGACGCGGAGAGCCCGGGTCACCTCGGCGATCGACACGACGCTCGTGACGACGTCGGCTCCCTCGGGAATCGCTCCGACGAGAGCGCGGCTCTCGGGCTCGCGGACGATCAGCTTTATCAGCGCGGAGGCGTCTGCGTAGACGACGCTAGAAACGGTCTTCCCGCCCTTCCGCGATGACCCCGGTTGTGGAGCGGTCGAGCGGCCACTCGAGGGACGGCTCGCGGGGCTCGAACGGCCGCCCGGGCGTCGCCCGTCCCTCCGCCACGAGACGGTCGATTCCCCGCGGGGTGTACGGCGCGATCACCGCCACGGGCTCACCGTCGCGCGTGACCTCGATGCGCTCGCCGCTCTCCACCCTGCGGAGGACGACGGTGAGCGCGTCGCGCAGCTCGCGGATTCCCATTCTTGTGGCCACCGGTGGCTACTATCGTATCAGACCGGCTCTCCGAGGACGATCAGCCAAGCCGCTCGAGGAGCTCGCGCGGCGAGACGATCGGGTAGTCGCCGGCGAGCTCGAGCAGGTGCCGGTCGCCGCTGACGAGCAGGCGACGGTCGCCAGCGAGCGTCAGGCGGACGAGGTAGTCGTCGCGCGGATCCGCCGCGACGAGGGGCCCTCCCGTGGGCGGGGGGTCGGCCTCGGAACGGGTGATTCGACGAAGGAACTCGACGTAGGACGCCCGCAGCGCCGGCGGGAGCCGGTCGAAACGCGGGCGCCAGAGAACCCGCTCGACCTCGGCGAGGAGCAACGGGCTTGCGACGAGCTCCAGAGGGCTCTCGAGCAGCTTCGAGAGGAGCTGGGCGCACACTCCGCCGGGAGTCACCGCGGCCGAGACGAATACGTTCGGATCGGCTACGACCTGCACCAGGCCCGAAGCCGGCGAACTACCGCTCGGCGCGGGCGGCATGCTGCTCGTCGACGACGTCGTCCAACGTCACCGGGGGCAGTCCGGCGGCAGCTGCCCAGAGCTCGTCGAGAAGCCCCAGGCCGAGGTACGAGCGGAGGGCCGCCTCGACCACGTCGGAGTCGCGCCGGTCCATCCGCGCAGCGTGCACACGCGTTGCGCGAGCAACATCCTCATCGACGACGTACGTCACCTTCACACGAGTCATGCTGACATATTCCCGTAAAGACGGAAAGATGTCAATTCCGGACATGTCTGCTCAGAGCGTCCCTCCGTCGCGGAGCTCGGCCAGGCGGGCGCGGGTCTGGGCGGCCTGGGCGAGGTTCAGCTTGCGCTCGTAGCGCTCGAGCGCCTGGGTGAGGGTGGCTTCGGCCTCGTCGGCTCGTCCGGCGGCGTGGAGGACTTCGGCGAGATCGGAGAGCGCGTCGCCCTGCCAGTTCAGCGCGTCGGTGCGCCCGGTGATGGCGACGGCTTCGCGAGCAAGTCGTTCGGCCTCGGCGTGGTGGCCGCGGCTCGAGTCGATGAGGGCCCGCGCGCGTCGCCAGAGCATCTGGTCGGACGGGTCGTCTCCGTTTGCGATTTCGCGTCCGAGCCGGGCCAGTGGCTCGGCCTCGTCGAAGCGCCCGAGCTTGCACAGCAACCAGCCAAGCATCGGCGCAAATGTCGCGAGAGCGAAATGCATTCCACGGGCCTCGAGGAAATCGCAGACGCGGCGGAGATGGGTAGCCGCGTCGTCGTAGCGACCCGCGGTCGACGCAATCAGGCCGAGCGTGACGTGGGCCATCTCGTCGCCGGTCTCGTGGCTGAGGTGGGCTGCCTCGCGGGCGATCGCGTCCGCCTCGTCGAGGCACGCGAGCATGGTCAACATGCAGGCACGCACCAGCAGCGGTCGCGCCGACGGTAGCCCCGGCAGGACCGCGTCGAAGGCACGTAGTGCCTCGTCCGCCGGTCGCGGACCCATGAGAAGCGCGGATCCGAGCGAGTTCAGACTGTCGCTCCTGGATCGTCCGGCGCGGAGGTCGTTGTCGAGCGCCCGTTCGGCGGCGTTCGCCCACTCCTCGAACTGACCACGCGTGTTCGCGACGATTCCGCCGAGCGCCCGCCAGACGTAGGCCTGGCCGGCATGGTTTCCGGCCCGTTCGAGCTGCGGCAGCACGTCCCATGCGAGGCGTTCGAATTCGTCGGCCGTACCACCACGGCCGAGCAGCGCGTTGAGCAGTGCGACGCCGAACCGGGCAAGCAGCTCGCCGGTCTCATCGCCGGCCGCGCGTGCCCGCTCGGCGGCGGCAGCGGCGATGATCTTTGCGGCGGCCGGACCGTCCCCAAAGCTGATGGCATTTGCGAGGTCGAGCTCGAGCACCACGTCCAGCCTCGTCGGCCGGGTCAGCTGCAGCGCCCGTTCGAGCAGGCCGGCGGCTGCGCGCATGTCGGCTCGCCAGAGGGCGCGGCGACCGGCGGCCGCGAGCCGCGCCCCGGCGCGTTCGGCGAGTGCGGGGTCGGTTTGTCCGAGCTCGTTCTTGTAGAGGGCTGCCTGTTCGAGGTGGTAGCCGACGATCTCGTCCTGCTCGACCAGGTCTGCGTGGTGTTCGAGCCAGTCGGCGAAGCGCTCGTGCAGCTCTGCCCGGGTGGATTTCGGGAGCGCGTCGTAGGCGGTGTCGCGGATCAGGAGGTGGCGGAAGCGGAAGCCGTCGTCGCCCGCGAACTGCGTTCGGTCGGAGCGGATCAGCTGCCGGCGCACGAGCGCCGCGAGGCGCGGAGTGAGCTGAGTTTCTTCCGGGGTGAGTGCCTGGACGGCGCCGCGGTGGAAAACCACGCCCTCGACCGAGCCGCGCTCGAGCACCCGCCGCTCGGCCGGATCGAGACGGTCGAGACGGGCCGCGAGCAGCGCCTTCAACGTGGCCGGCACCTCGATGTCGCCGCGGTCCTCGGCGGCCATCGCGACCATCTCGTGGATGAACAACGGATTCCCGGCAGCGGCCTCCTCGATCCGGGCGCGCAGCTCCTCCGGGAGACCGGCGCCGATCAGGGCCGCGGTGTCCTCCCCGGTCAGCGGCTCGAGCCGCGCGGTCACGGGCCAGGCCGGGCGACGGTCGAGCAGCTCCGGACGCGCCATGCACAGAAGCAGCAGCGGCGCGCCGGCAGAGAGGAGCGTCAGGTGCTCGATCAGGTCGAGGAACGTCTCCTCGGCCCACTGGATGTCGTCGAAGACGACGACGAGCGGCGCCTGCTCCTCGAGCAGCTTGCGGAACGCCCAGGCGATCTCCTCCGCCGAGGCGTCCGCATCCGACTCGCCGAGGAGCGAGCGGATCGCGGACGCCGCCGCCGGATCGGACGGCAACAGGTCGAGCTGCTTGATCACCTCGACGACCGGCCAGTACGTGATCCCGGCCCCGTACGGCAGACACCGGCCACGCACGACCCGCGCGCCGATCGACGCCAGAGCCTCCGCGGCGAGCCGCGACTTCCCGATCCCCGGATCACCCACCACCGTGACGAGCTCGCAGCGGCTCTCCTCGACCGCGCGCGCCCACGCGGCGGTCAGCAGTTCCAGCTCGCGTGTCCGACCCACGAACACCGAGTCGTGCGGCCGCTCCGCAGCCTCGTGCGCGGCCACGAGCCTGAACGCCACCACGGGGTCGCTCTTTCCCTTCAACACGAGCGGCTCCACCGTCTCGGCCTCGATCGCCGCCCCGGCCTGCAGACGCGTCTCCCCGGCGATCAACACCTCACCCGGCGCCGCAGCGCTCTGCAACCGGGCTGCCACGTTCAGCGCGTCGCCAGTCGCGAGCCGCTCCACCGTGCCGGTCACGACCTCACCCGTGCACACACCGATTCGCCCCTCGAGCCCAAGGTCGGCGAACGCATCCCGCATCTCCACCGCGGCGCGACAGGCCCGCAACGCATCGTCCTCGTGCACGACCGGCACCCCGAAGACCGCCATCACCGCATCCCCGATGAACTTCTCCACCGTCCCCTCGTGCGACTCCACGATCCCGCTCATCCGCTCGAAATAGCGGGCCAGTAGCGCCCGCAGCGCCTCCGGGTCCGTCGACTCACCGAGCGCCGTCGAGCCGACCACGTCGCAGAACAGCACCGTGACAACCTTGCGACGCGCCTCCGACCCGTCCGAGAGCGCAGCACCACACGCCTCGCAGAACCTCGCGGCCGGGCCGTTCTGGTGGCCGCAGCTTGCGCAGGTCATCAATGAACGACCCTAGACCTCGTCCCCACCCATCACAACCGCAGCCGGCCTCAGGAATCGCCGATGTGCTCGGAATCCCCGAGCAGGCGATCGACCGCCGGTGCGAGCTCGCCCTCGTCCGGGAGCGATCGCGCGACCTCACGGGCCCGGCCGAGCAGGCCCGTGTCCTGGCGCAAGCGCGTGAAATGGAGGTCGGAGAGGCCCGACTGGCGGGCGCCGAGCAGCTGGCCCTCGCCGCGGATCTCGAGGTCGCGCTCGGCGAGCTCGAACCCGTCGGTCAAGGTGACCATCGCCTCGAGCCGGTCGTGGGCGACGTCCGTCAGCTCCTCCTTCGGGCCGGAGACGAGCAGGCAGTAGGACTGCTCCGCCCCCCGCCCGACGCGGCCGCGCAGCTGATGGAGCTGGGCGAGGCCGAAGCGGTCGGCCTCCTGGACGATCATGATCGTCGCGTTCGGCACGTCGACGCCGACCTCGATCACCGTCGTCGCGACGAGCACGTCGATCTCACCGGCTTTGAAGTCCGCCATGATCGAGCGCCGCTCTGCGGGCTTGAGGCGCCCATGCAGGCAGCCGACCGAGAACCCCTTCAGCTCGGCCCGGCGCAGCCGCTCGGCCTCGTCCTCGGCGGCGCGCGCCACGGTCGTCTCCGAGGCCTCGATCAGCGGGCAGACGACGTACGCCTGGCGTCCGTCCGTGAGATGCCGCGTCAGCCGCTCGTAGGCCTCGGAGCTGCGGTCGTCGGTGACCCAGGCGGTCACGATCGGCTTGCGGTTCGCGGGCGGCGCCGTGATCTCGGAGACCGAGAGATCGCCGTAGACCGTCAGCGCGAGCGTGCGCGGGATCGGAGTGGCGGTCATGTGCAAGACGTGGGGTGTCTCCCCTGCTCTTTCGGGAGACACCCCCGCCTGTTCGCCGGGCCCCGCCGGTACTGCAGCGCCGCCCCTGCGACCGAGCGCCGAGCGCTGCTCGACGCCGAAGCGGTGCTGCTCGTCGACGACCGCGACGGCGAGATCGCGGAAGGCGACCTCCTTCTGGATCAGCGCATGCGTTCCGACCGCGATCTGGACGTCGCCGGAGGCGATCAGCTGGCGGACGTTCGCGTGCTCCTTGGCGGTGAGCGCGCTCGTGAGCAGCGCGACGCGGACGCCGAGCTCGGCGCAGATCCCCTCGATCGTGAGGAAGTGCTGCTCGGCGAGCACCTCGGTCGGGGCCATCATCGCACCCTGCCGGCCGGCCTCGACGGCCCGCAGCAACGTGGCGAGGGCGACGACCGTCTTGCCCGAGCCGACGTCGCCCTGCAGCAGCCGCTGCATCGGCGTCGTCCGGGCGAGATCGCGGTCGATCTCCTCGATTGCACGGTCCTGCGCGTCGGTGAGCGTGAACGGGAGCACCTCGCGGTAGCGCCGCAGGAGGTCGCCGGCGGGCGGCAATGCCTCCGCCACGAGCTGCTCCCGCTCGGCAGTTCGACGGGCGAGCGCGAGCTGGAGGACGAGGAGCTCGTCGAAGGCGAGCCGGCGGCGGCCCACCTCGGCCTCCTGCGGCGAGCGGGGACGGTGCAGCGCGACGAGCGCGTCGGCACGCAGCGGCAGCCGCTCGGCGGTCACGAGCCGGGCGGGCAGCGCGTCGCCCTCGGCCCGTGCGAGCTCGAGTGCCGCGCCCACGAGCGCGCGCAGCTGCTTCTGCGCGAGCGCCTCGCTGGCCGGGTAGACCGGCGCGTAGTCGGCGGTCTCCGTGACCTCGCCGAGGTCGTAGCTCGCCACCTGGAAGCCGTAGCGGCTCGGCTTCCCGCGCAGGCGCACGCGCGTCCCGGGAGTGAGCTGCGCCTCGAGCCAGGGCTGGTTGAACCAGTTGGCCTTGATCTCACCCGTGTCGTCGGCGACCCGAGCCGTGAGGATGCGGAGCCGGCCGCGGCCGCGGCGCGAGGTCACACCGAGCACGACACCCTCGATCACGGCCTCCTCCTCGCCGAAGAGATCGCGGATCGCCCGCTCGTCGATCGGCCGCTCGTAGCGGCGGGGACGGTGCGCCAGCAGATCGCCGACGGTGCGAAGGCCGAGCTTGGCAAGACGGCCGCGCACCGCCGGGCCGACTTTCGGCAGCGTCTCGACACCGGCCTCGAGCGCCTCGGGCCGCGGGGCGCTGCGCGGGCGGGGCCAGCGGGTCGGCGGGTCCACGCCGGCGAAGCCGACCGGGAGCCGGATCTCTGTGAGCGCGCGTGCCACCGGGACCGAGTATAGGACCGGGACCGGCGCGGGTCCAGCCCGGACCGTGCCGAGGGCCCGTCCTGCGGTCTAGGAACTGCCGGCGCCGGCGCCGTCTCCGGGTGGCAGCGGCGGGCGCGGCCGGAGCGCGGCCGCGAGGCCCGCAGCGCCAATCGCGAGCGCGGCCACGGCGAGCGCGGCCCCGGCCAGCCACGGGTACCGGTCCGAGAATCCTCGACGCACGGACGGAACGACCTCCAGCGGATTGATCTCCTCCGAACCGAGCTGTCCCTCCCGCACCCGGTCGAGCCGGAGCAGGCTCGGCGGCAGGCGGGTGTAGTCGTAGCTCGGCGACGACGCCCGGGAGTTGCCGTACAGGAGCCGGAGGGCCCCGGTGCCTCCTCCCTCGACGAGGATGGCGTGCGATCGCGCGAGGGCGCTCACGCGTACCCTGGACAACGGCGCGTCATCGCCGTTGGCGATCGTCAACCGCAGAAAGCGCCCGCTCGAGGAGATGTCGACGGGTTGGATTCCCGAGCCCGGTAGGCGCGAGATCCTGGCGACCGCCACCGGCACCCAGGCCGCACCGTCGGCCGACGAGTCGACCGACAACTCCCGCTCGAACACGGGCGTGGCGGTGGAGACCCGGATCGCGCCGACCGGCACGTGGGGGAATCCCAGATCGGCAACGACCACCGTCGTGCGACCCACCTGCATGATGCGCGTCGATCGCAATGTCCGCTGAACGAGCGGCACGCGCGCAACCCGGCGCTCGGAGCTCGCTCCGACAACGGCACTCACGCCGCTCGTCCGCACGAGGTAGTAGCGGAAGCTCGCCGGTGGGAAGACCGCGGTCGTGCTGCGCGCGCTCGTGGCTCCGTCGATGTCGTAGACGACCGTCGTCGAGAGCTTCACGTAGGAGCGCCGGTCGTCGCTTCCCAGCACCTCGGCCCGCCCCACGAAGCCGGAGTCGGGTATCTCGAGCGCGAGCCCGTCGAGCCGTGGGCTCCGGGGCCCGACGTCGAGCAGCGTCTCCGCGCGCCGTCCTCGGCGGCCCCGATAGACGACGGCGGCAGGGATGGCCCGCTCGTCCGCCGCCCGCGGCATCTTCCGCCAGGGAACCTGGCTGCCGTTCGGGAGGACGACGCGAAGATCGGCGAAGCCGGGCTTCGCGTGCGCGTAGAGGCGCGCGTCGGGCTCGAAGACGCAAGGCCCGGCGCCGGAGCAACCGAGAGTGCGCACATAACGGAATGCCGTCTCGTCGACCTGCGGCGCCGAGGCGGCTGTCGCCCAGGACGCCCAGACGGCGAAGGCCGTGGCGACGACGAGAAGGGCACGTGCTCTCATCCGTCGCTCCAGTCGCTTCCGGCAGAAGCGGCCGGGGTGAGCCGAAGCCGCTGGTAGAAGAAGGCCCCGGCGATCAGCAGCAACCCGACGACGAGGAGCGAGGCCACGCGGGCGAGGCTGGTGAGCGCTGCGAGGTCGTAGGCGAACACCTTGACGACCGCAGTCACGAGCAGGGCCAACCCGCCGTACCGAAGCGCCCTGACGTCACGCACGAGCCCGACTGCAACGGCGGCGAGGCCGACCCCACTCCAGAGCAGGCTGAGCACGAGCTGACCGGCCTGGCGCGGGTCGCCGCTCTCGTCCACTCCCCATCGATCGACGACGACGACCGAAACGAGATAGAGGGCGGCGACCCCGGCGACGAACACGAAGACGGAGCGGAAACGGAAGCGGATCACCTCCCGGGCGCCCGTCTTCGAACCGCCCAACCGGTGCTCGGGCCCGGCGAGGGCCGCCAACGCCGCTGCCGCGAGTGCGACCACAGCGATGGAGGCGACGGCCGCGCCGAGGTCGTCGACTCCGAGGAACAGCGCCCGCGGAGGTGCCTCGACCACGAGGACGTGCGAGATCGCGAGCGCCAGGAATCCAAGTGCCGGAGACAGCACCCTCGGTCGTTGCTGCCGCCACGAGACGACACCGAGAGCGACGGCCTCTGCGCTCCAGCCGGCGACGAGGACAGGGCCGTTGACCGCGAGGGCGAGCCCGATCGCGGACAGGCCGAGCCCGATGGCGATGACCAGATCGCCCAACGTGGGATTCACGCGAGAAGGAAAGCGCGACGCGATCCCGATCGCCACGTGAGCAGCGGCGAAGGCGAGGATCCAGGCGGTCCCCGCGGAGCGATACCCGGCATCGTCCAGGAGGGCCCACCCGATTCCCGTCACGAGCGCAGCATCGAGGCCGACCAGGATCGTGGAGGAGACCCTGATCCTGGTGGTCGGAACCCGGAACTCGAAGCCGGCCGCCGCCCCGAGGTAGAGCGCCCAGAAGAGCGTCAGCACACAGAGGGAGAGCCCGAGCGACGGCTTGTCAAGATCGTCAGGGAAGAGCCAGACGAGGAGCTGCGGCACGGTCAGCACGAACGCCATCACCGCGAGCCAGGACCACGCGCACCACACGAGCACGCCGACGGCGCCGGCGAGCGCGATCGCCATGAAGACGAGCGCCGCACCGGACGTGCCTGACCCGACGACAACCGGCGCGAGCAGCGCGCCGCCGATGCCGACGCCGGCGACGAGCGGCGAGCGCCAGCGCACCGCAATCGCCATCGCCGAGAGGGCGATCACTCCCGCCACGACAAAGCCGGGAGCCGGGGCGATCAGATCGTAGGCCTGGGTGGCAGCGACGAGCGTCAGGTACCCGGCTGCGATGCCGCTCGCGACGAGAGCCCTTGCGGCCTGCGTCTGGCCCTTCAGCTCGTGCAGCACCACACCGCCGGCCACGAGGAGCATCGAGCCCACGAACGCGAGGGCGATCCGCGTCCGTTCGTCGATCCAGCCGCGCCGAACGGCCGTCAGGACGAAGAACGCCGCCGCCAGCACGATCGCGACCCCGCCGACCCACGCGAAGATACGTCCGGCGAGGATGTCCTCGAGGCTGGCCCCGGGCACGACGGACTGCGGCGACTCCGACCCGTCGCTTTCGGGAACCGCACGCGGGCGAGGCGCAGGGGCCTGGGTGGTCGCGGAGAGCCCTTCGAGGCGGTCGACGCGCTCCTCCAACCGCTGGAGGGACGACTCGAGTCGGGACACGCGCTCCTGAACGGTCGCAGTCATCTCGAGACGATCATCCGTCGCTCGAGCCCGGCTGCCATCAGGGCGACCTTCGAGTTGCGTCTCAGGGCAAACCTTGATCCTTCGTGCCCGAAATTCGCAGATCTAGGCGGCCGGCAGGCGCATGACCGCCTCGAGGCCGCCCCGCTGTCCATCGCGGAGCTCGATCGTGCCGCCGTCGACCTCGACGAGCCGCTTGGCGATCGCGAGCCCGAGCCCCGAGCCGCCGGCACCGGAGCCGCCGCGCCAGAAGCGATCGAAGGCGCGCGCCTTCTGCTCGGCAGTCATTCCAGGACCTTCGTCGGCGACGCGGAGCTCGACGAGACCTCCGGACGCGCGTGCCACGAAGACGGTGATCGCGGAGCTCTCGGGCGTATGGCGCAGGGCGTTCGAGACGAGGTTGTCGATCACCTGGGCGGCCCGATCGCGACCGACTCGCGCGTTCACCGGCCCGGGCGCCTCGAGCCGAAGCCGAACCTCTCCCGCGGTCGGCAGCCACGCGTCGATCCGGGCAGCTGCCACGCCGGCGAGGTCGACGATCTCGGCCGGGGCGGTACCCGCGTCGGCGCGAGCGAGAGCGAGCAGCTCGTCAACAAGGCCCGAGAGCCGCTCGACCTCCGTCTCGGCAGCATCGAGGCTCGCCCGGCCGCCGGCGCCGACATGACGCTCGAGGTTCTCGAGCCGCAACCGCAGCGCCGTCAGCGGCGTGCGCAGCTCGTGCGAGGCGTCCGCGACGAACTCCTTCTGGACGGAGACGAGCCCGTCGACCCTGGCGACCATGTCGTTGAACTCGAGGGCGAGCCGGCGCAGCTCGGGCGGTGCATCGGGGACAGGAGCCCGTGCCGAGAGATCGCCTGCGCCAGCTTCCGTTGCGGCCACCTCGAGCCCGGCCAGGGGACGCCGGATCCAGCGCGCGAAGCTGAGGCCGATGAGCGTCGCCACCGCCAGCACGACGACCGCGATCCCGACGAGCGCGAGCCAGTAGTTGCGCACGCGCCGGTCGAGCTCCGACGTCGGATACGTGATGCGGGCGGCTCCGTGGACCGTGCCGCCCGAGGCGATCGGCACAGCGACATAGAGGAGGTCGTAGCCGAGTGTCGTCGATTGACGGGTCCCCGTTGCGACGTCGCCGCGAAGCGCCGCCCGGAACTCGGGCCTGGTGGAGAAATCCCGCCGGCCCGGTGTGGACGAGGACGAGTCGACGACCGAGATTCCCTGCCTGTCCGTGATCACGACCCGGGCACCCG
>Ga0315278_10005334_pt1 | contig 11691 bp, 10 predicted proteins | sample YL17G06_0_MG_FD_203880 | JGI IMG/M metagenome (GOLD analysis project Ga0315278, IMG submission 203880) | Sediment microbial communities from Yellowstone Lake, YNP, Wyoming, USA - YL17G06_0 | ecosystem: Environmental > Aquatic > Freshwater > Lake > Sediment | place: USA: Wyoming | collected... | reverse complement strand
GGACGATTGCAATACCTCCACCGCGAACCTGGTGGTGCCCACTGGCTCGCGCAGAAATTGCGTCTCAAGCTTTGGGGCATTCGATATGGTGGGAAATGTCTTCGAATGGACTGCGGACTGGATTCAGGGAAGCACCGTTCCCTTTACACCGTCCGTTGGTACTGCGGGCCCAGATTTCGGAGACGACTTCATGCGTGGAACCAATCCTGCCATTGGCCAGGGTTTTGGTACGAATTTTCCGGGCGCACTCGTCCGCGGCGGTAGTTTCCATGCAGGCGTCTTTAGCCCCAATGGCTCGGGTGCCGGGGTATTCGCGCTCAATGCCCGCTTTTCACCTGCGGACGCGGGCGATGATGGCGGCTTCCGTTGCGTACGTTGACTGAGCCCTAATAAAGGGGACGGGGCACATTAACTGCAAGGTAATTAATGTGCCCCGTCCCCTTTATTACGGGTCTTACCGTTTGGTCACTTACCGTAGTTCGCTGCCATAGTTTGGGTGCCGGTCTTGGCATTCTTCCACACGGCGCGCGCGACATTGCCTGCACCGGCGCGCAGTCCCAGGACCTCCTGGGAAGAGGACCAGGAGGCGGTCCCGCGACCGATTGTGTTCGCTGCACCCCAAACGCCGCCGACCAGTGTCGACACTTGAACGGTGCCGTGATAGTGGTCGATCCAGCCGACCATCACGAGCGTGCCATCGGGCGACATCGCCGCACGCGTCGCATAGGCATCCACCGGCACGGTTGGGTCGGTGATGCGCTGTTGCCCGTTCCAACTGCCTTTCGGCGTTCCGTGATTGACCCAGACCGACGCCCGATCCACCCCGATCGTCGCGTCGAAGATGGATACTACAGCGACTGCGTTCCCGTCATTGTCCACCGCCAGGTCGGGGCTGATGTACGATGAAACCTGGTTGGGCGCCTGGAGCACGGTCTGCGGGGGCGTCCAGCTCAACAGGGACAGTTGCCGCGTAGCCTCCACGCCGTAGCCAAAATAGATCACTGTCGCCAGGCCATACGCGTCCAGCGCGACCTGCGGGTTTGTCACGTAACCTATGGTGGACGGGATTATCTCGGAGACAACGACTGGCGTGGTCCACGTGCCAGCGGGGCCGTCGCGGAAGACGTATTCCGCATAGGTGCCGGCAAGGTTGCTGGCGTAGGGCGAGGCGGTGTAGGCAACGGCGGCGTCGCCGCTCGCGTTTACCGCGAGGCTCAGGTACAAACCATCGGTTGTCGGTCCGGAAAGCGTGGTTACCGGGTTCGACCACTTGCCACCTTTCGGCAGTGTCGCCGCTTGCACGACGTGCCGCGTGCCGTCCCACAATGTCCAGGCAGCGGTGACATTGCCATTCGCGTCGACGCCGACCGGCACAAAGAACTTAATCGAGACGCCGCCGATCGGGCCGTGCGCGAGTATCGTGGTTGTCCACGCTGTCGCTGCCGGCGACTTCACGGCAACGTTCATATATTGTTGCGCCGTTGCTGCGTCCTGATACAACCAACTGACCGCCATGGTCCCGTCCGCACCGGCGGCGACCTTCGGGTTCATCGAGAATCCAGTCGTGCCGGAGATAGTGAAAGGTGCTCCCCAACGACCGCCCGACTGCACGGCCACGCCGATCGTGTAAGGACCGCCAGTGTTGTAGGTGTACTGGTCCCATGCCGCGACAGTAAACCCGCTGGCGTTGACTGCGACGTCGTTCAATTGGGATCCACGGGTTGGATCGGGCTGGGAGACCGGTGAGATTGCCGTGGCACCAGACCAGCCAGTGGAAGGCGGCGAAACGGGTTTCTTCGCTTCAGCCAGGGACACACCGAAAACGATGAACACGAATGCTGTCAACAGCGCGAGTAGTACAAACCGAATTGAACGCATGCTCATGATTTACTCCTCACTTCAATGCCCGCCGCGGCAACCGCGGCACTCGGATCTATGCTCTTCTATGAAGCATATTTTGCTTGAACTTAATTCAAATCAATTGATATGCCGAACCCTATTGACTTAGGTCAAATCGCGCCATCTGGACACAGTCCGGCCACTAATAAAGGGGACGGGGCACATTAATTACCTTGCAGTTAATGTGCCCCGTCCCCTTTATTAGTTCCCTTTATTACGCTTGTGACCCTTTATAGCAGTTCCATAAGCCGTGGCTTCTGGAAATATAGAGCGTGAACGCTCTATACTCGGGCTACGGCCATCTCGCTTGAAAAGAGAAGGAGACCTGCGTGTTTGAAACCGTCGAACTGGGGCATACCGTCTCGCAGGAGGAATACGATCTCGCGTTGCCCAGGCTGAGAAGCAAGCTGCTCACTGCGCATTTCGAGCTACGCAATCAGAAGTTTCCGGTCATCGTCATCGTGTCGGGCGCGGACGGAGCCGGCAAAGGGGAACTGGTGCAGCGACTGAACGAGTGGCTCGATCCCCGTGGCGTCCAGACGCACGCTTTTTGGGAGCCGAGCGACGAAGACCGGGAGCGTCCACCCTATTGGCAGTTTTGGCGGGCCATGCCCGGGCGTGGGCGCATCGGGATCTTCTTCGGCTCCTGGTACACGGAGCCGATCATCAGCCGCGTATATGGCAAGACCAAACTCAGTCAACTTGACGCTACGCTCAAGCGCGTGGTGGAGTTCGAGAAAATGCTGACCGACGATGGCGCCTTGTTGGTAAAGCTCTGGCTCCACTTGCCAAAAAAGGAGCAGAAGAAGCGGCTCACGAAACTGGAAAAATCGGGCCGTATCGTTCCGGGTGATTGGGAGCATTTCAAGCGGTTTGACAGGTTCACCGAAGTGTCGGAACGCGCCCTCCGCCAGACCAACACCACCACCGCGCCCTGGCACGTGATCGAGGCCACCGACCGCCGCTACCGCGAGATGACGGCCGGAAATATCCTGCTCCACGCCATTCGGCAGCGAATCAAGGCGGCGGCCACAGCAGGGCGGGCTAAAGCCAAAACTGCTGCCGCCTCTGTTCCAGCCGCTGCGCCAAAGGCGCCCACACCGGCCAAGCCAGCCCCGGGCCGCGTCGATTCCGTGCTTGATCAGGTGGATCTCAAGCAGCGGCTCACTGGGCTTGAGTATGACCGAATGCTCGAAGCCCAGCAGACCCGCCTCAGCAAGCTGGCCTGGGCGGCGCACGAGAAACGGCGCTCCATGGTGCTGGTGTTCGAGGGGTGGGACGCTGCAGGCAAAGGCAGCGCAATCCGGCACGTCACGCAAGCCATGGAACCCCGCCTCTACCGCACCGTCGGCATTGCCGCGCCCACCGATGAGGAGCGGGCGCAACACTATCTGTGGCGGTTTTGGCGGCATCTGCCGCGGGCCGGCTTTACCACCATCTTTGACCGCTCGTGGTACGGACGGGTGCTGGTGGAGCGGGTAGAAGGATTTGCTGCCCCGGAAGAATGGAGACGTGCGTATGGCGAAATCGTCGACTTTGAGGAGCAACTCACCGAGCATGGCATCGCCATAGCCAAGTTCTGGCTGCACATCAGCCCGGTGGAGCAGTTGCGCCGTTTCAAGGAACGGCAGCGCATCGCATACAAGCAGTACAAGATTACTGAAGAGGACTGGCGAAACCGCGCTCAGCTGGCCGCCTACAAGGTAGCCGTGGATGAGATGGTCGCCCGGTGCAGCACCGAAGTTGCGCCGTGGACCCTGGTGGCGGGCAACGACAAGATGTTCGCCCAAGTCCAGATTATCAAGACGGTCGTCGAGCGCCTCGAAGCCGTGCTGTGAAACGCATCGGCGATATCTGGGGTGGATTTGCCGCGATGCTGGTGGTGCTGCCCTCCCCCACCGCCTATGGAATCGCCGTGTATACCCTGCTCGGCCCCGAGTACATCGGGTCTGTATGAAGTGTGACATGATTGGGCGGGTTCTAACCAGACTCGCCCGGTGTGCAAAACACCGCCCGGTGTCCAAAGCGGAGGCTTCGCTTGGCAGCAACGGATTGCTGCTCACTTCTTCCCAGTCCCACCACCACAGGAGTAGACCATGAAAAGCCAGATTATCAAGATGCTGTTATTGACGACCGCAATCATACTGAGCACTACCGCCAGTGCAGACACCCGGATCGTGGAAGTGTGGAATTGCAAGATGCTTGACGGCAAGACGAGCGAACAACTTCAATCGGCTGACAAGGCTTGGCTAACGTTTATGAACGGCAAGGTTCAAGGTGCCGGGGTTCGGACCTATGTGATGAATAGCATTGTCGGCGACTACACGGGCTTCCTGTCTGTGGACTCCTATCCGAGCATGGCAGCCTGGGTGCAAGCGAAAGCTGCATTGAAAACACCGGAAGGACAGGCTGCGGATGCAGCGTGGGGCAGCGTGGCGGAGTGCACATCAAACACCTTATACGAATCCATCGAGAGCTGAACCATCATTTCCCAATCGCGTTGTTACCCTGAGTGCATTTCTATGTCCAGATGCGCCTCTTCCGCGGCTAGCCGCGTGACCTGTTGGCGAAATTCTGCTGACCCGAATCCAAAACGCTTCAGGCCGGAAAATGAACCATCGGTGACGATCCGTTCGTAATAAATCAAGGGACGCCGATGTTCCTGTGCATACTGCTTGAGCCATTCGAGGGTTGGTTCTGGAATGGCCCGGCCGACCGGGTTGGCTGAAATCACCAACTGGCCTTGCCATGGCAGCGACAGCCATACAATGGCACCAGATTGATCAGGTCGCATCCATTCGGGCAAGGGACTGCCCTCCACCAGCCAGGAACAGATGAAACTGCGACACGGATCTTCTGGCCGCTCTGCATAGATGGCACAGCCCGAGGGGCAACTGTAGGGACAGGCTTTGCCAGCGCCCACGCTATGGCCATGAATGGTGGCCCTGAGCCAGCCCTGGCAGCAGGCCGTACAGGGCAGGCAGTGGCGTTTCTCCGCTACGTTTACCATCTCTTCCTGGCTGGTCTGTGTGGGCTGTTCCGGCGACATCATGGTATCTGCAAACATAAGCGCGGATGGGTGGTAATGCAAACCGGCTTAGCCCGGGTTTTCGGGCGCCGTCGAGTTAAAGGTCACGCAAAAAAGGGGCCGGATACCTTTTCCTGAAATTGTATCCGGCCCCTTTTTCAATTTCCCCTTCACTGCCGCTCCTCCAAATGATGCCACATGCGCAGCACGACAATGGTTTCGGGATGGCAGGTATGGCGAGTGACATAATCGCCCCAAATGATGTCACGCACAGACTCGGGGTCCGGCGCACTGCTCACTGGAACACCCATTCGGGGAAACAAGACAAGATTGTCCAGGCGCTCCAGAAACTGTTGCGAAATGCGTTGCGCCGCATGTGGGTTGTGCTGTGCGATAAAGTCCTGGAGCCGTTTGAGATCTCGTACTGATTGCTCCGAATAAATCAATCTCACTCGCCAACCCCCGGTGCGGGCAATTCATCCTCGGTACCCCAGCTGCGGAGCCATTGATGTACTTTGTCAGAAGACACCACCCTGCCCTGCGCCACGGATTCCATGGCATCCAGAGTTTCCCGCCAGCGTTGTTGCTCCAGCCGGTGTTTCGCAAGGTATTCGGTAAGCGCTTGATTGATCAGCCACCCCTTGCTTCTTTCCAACTTGCCAGCCAGTAGCTCAAGCTCTTTCTCTGTTTCTGTCGCTAGCCTGACCGTGGTTATGCTCATCGCAGTTTCCCTCGAACTATGTATTATATAGTATTACAGCATAGTGTCTTGTCTTGGGCAATGAATTGCGCCTGTGAGCCACAATTCAGCCACGTTGGTGGCGTTAGAGCCGTGCCTGATGCCGTGATCACGCTGCTGCGGCCCAGCCGCCATTGGTTTCCTCGAAGCACATCTGCTCCATGACCTTGGTTGTCCAAATCAACCAATTGGATGCGTACTTGGAGATGCGGACTTGGACATCCACATCATGTAAGCCCTTAATCAGCCGGCAAGCGGTCCACCAACGCCAGACGGTCATTGAAAGCGAGCGGAATACCCGGACCTTCTTCAGCGTTTCCGCTGAAACGTCTAAGTGCCGTTTTTGAAAGCCTTTCCTAAATTGCTCCTCAACAAACGGGTTCCATATCGCCCCGTTAGGGCGTATAAAGTGCACGTGCCGATAATTCTTCGTTAGTCCGTTTTATCCACCTTGGGGGGTGTCAAGATGAACCGAATGTGCCAGACCATCACGCTTGCGACGATCATCGCTGCGGCTACAACCTTCACTACGGCTCCGGCCGTGGCCCAGAGCACGAATGCGTCGGACCGCCCGGTGGTTTCGGGCCCGGTGGCGCACGATGTCTCGAAACCGTTGCGCGATATCGCGCCGATTCCTCCGCGGAAGGGCAAGTTCGAAAAGCCGCTCAAGCTGCCGAACATCCACCAGGTCGATGGCCCAGATGGTGCAGTGCAGTCGCTGGCCGGCCCGCAGGTCGCGGCGGCGGCCGGAACGGGGATGGAAGGCGTCGGTCTCGGTAACGGCTACAGCGTCAACGCGGCCCCACCAGACACCAACGGCTCGGTGGGTACCACCCAGTACGTGCAGTGGGTCAATGAAGCCTTCGCGGTATTCAACAAGTACGCCGTTGGTAAACTCCCTGCTGGGGCTCAGGTCTATCCCGCCACCGGCGGTGCCGCTGGCAACACGCTGTTCACCGGCTTCGGCGGTCAGTGCGAGACCACCAATGATGGCGACCCGATCGTGCTCTGGGACAAGGCCGCGCAACGTTGGATCATGACCCAGTTTGCGGTCAGCGCTCAGCCCTACCTGCAGTGCATCGCGGTCTCCCAGACTGCCGACGCGACCGGCGCCTGGAACCGTTACGCCTACTCCTTCGGCACCGGCTTCAACGACTACCCGAAGTTCGGCGTCTGGCCGGATGCCTACTATGCTTCCTACAACATCTTCACTAACGGCCAAACGTTTGCCGGCGCGAAGGCCTGCGCCTACAACCGCACCGCGATGATTGCAGGAGCGGCGGCGCCCACGCAAGTTTGCTTCCAGACCTCCACCTCCTACGGCGGGCTGCTTCCGTCCGACCTGGACGGCGCGACGGCCCCGGCGGACGGCTCCCCGAACTACTTCCTCAACTTCGGCACCAACTCGCTCAACCTCTGGAAGTTCCACGTCGACTGGGCGAACACATCGAAGTCCACGTGGACCGGCCCGGTCAACATCCCCGTGGCATCGTTCACCAGAGCCAGCACCGTTCCGCAAGCCGGCACGTCGCAGAAGCTCGATGCACTCAGCGACCGCCTCATGTATCGGCTTGCTTATCGAAACATCCCTGACCATGCCACCCCCGACCAGGTTGGCCCTGACACCCTGGTGGTGAACCACTCCGTGGCGGTGTCTACGGCGGTCAAGGGCAGGAAGACGACCCGCGCGGCGATTCGCTGGTACGAACTGCGCGGCACGGGCGGCACCTTCAGCGTCTTCCAGCAGGGAACCTTCGCGCCCGACGACGCTCACCGCTGGATGGGCAGCATGGCGATGGACAAGGTCGGCAACATCGCGGTCGGCTACAGCAAGTCGTCGAGCGCCATGAAGCCGGCGATTTTCTACACAGGCCGTGCGCCGACTGACGCCTTGGGCACGCTGCAAACCGAAGCCCCGCTCAAGCAAGGCACCGGCTCGCAGTTAACGGGCCTCTCGCGCTGGGGCGACTACTCGAGCCTGAGCGTCGATCCGGTCGACGACTGCACGATGTGGTACACCACCGAATACCTGGCCGCGAACGGTACGTTCAACTGGAACACGGCGATCAACAGTTTCAAGTTCGGGACCTGCAACTAACCCATCGATTACGTTTGTGAAAAAGGCCGCCCGGTGTTCAGCCTGGCGGCTTTTTTATGATGGGCTTCATGCCCATGCGTAATCCCAGTCCTAAGGTGGCTATAGCCACCATCTGGACCAGGTGAAACGCACCATTGTGGTCGAAGGGCGCCCATATTGTGAACGCCAGGCTACTGGCCTGAACCGCGGCAGCCAGCAGGTTCAGGAAGATTGCTGTCGCCACGACTCCTGCCCCCTTCAACCGATGTGTTGCAGCGAGGAAAAAGTAGATCAGCAACGCGCCTGCCATTGCTGCAGCCTCGTACAGCGTGAAGACAATGAAGCTGCCGTTGAGAACTTCAGTCAGCCCGAAAAAAATGATTCCCAGCCCGATGCTCCACGGAACGAGGCGCACCGCGACGACACGGCCACGCCAATCAAAAAACGCACCCACCAGAAACAGGCCAACGAGAACGCCCAGGCTCAGGTAGAGTGGTTTCCAAAGTGCAGCGCGTAAAGCAGGCGGCATCTCTAAGCCATGTGCCGCGGCCCCGAGAAAAGACACAAAGGCCAGCAGGCCAAATACCCAACACCACAAGCCAATTTTCCATGGATCACCGGCGGGAGTGCGCCACAGATATGCCAGAACGACGACGCACTCAATAGCAAGCACTGCATCGGTTACGCTGGTCGTGATTTCCGTCGGTGATGGAAATGACATGGAAATGGGGTTCTCAATGTTCTTTGTAACAGTCGTGGCGGCTCGAATAATGTCGTCACAGGGCGCTTTAACAACTACTCCTAATATGGCGGCATGGTGATTGGCCGCGAAAGTAAAATCTTGCGACTTGCGTCAGTCAGCGGCAACCCTTTTCCTGCATAATTTCCCAATGGTTAATCTATCCGCTGGCGACCCAGGCGTGGAAATCGACCAGGAAAACTGCCGCCTGGGCGGTATCGGTTACGTCAGCTTAGAATGGATTCATGAGTTTGGCAAAATGTAAAGCCTGCGGGCACTACGTCAGCAAGAACGCCGACAAATGCGCGAGGTGTGGGGAACCCATGAAACGGAAAACCATTGGTTGGGTTGGTGCTGTTGGCCTCCTGCTTCTGGTCGGGGTTTTTGCCGCCATCGTGATCAGCAACAGGGAATCGTCAATCGGAGCCCCACCGAAGATAACGGCAGACTGCACCCTCCAGGCTGGCCGCAAGGAGTTTATCCAGAAAATGGTGGAGGAAGGGTATTGGCAACAAATCGAACGTCCCGGCACCCTGTTCAGGGTCAACGTCATGCCCAAGTTCATCGACAACACCACGCTTGATTACAAGAAGCGCCTTATTTCAACTGTGAGTGCTTATGATTTTTGCCTTGGTGGCGACGGCGTGCTGACGGTGGTGGACGCAATGAATGGCAATGAACTAGGCCATTTCAATGAGTCCGGCTTGCATTGGGAACAGTGAGATAGCCTGATGCCGTGGTCAGGCTGCTGCGGCCCAGCCACCATGGGTTTCCTCGAAGCACATCTGCTTCGTGACCGTTTTGTCCAGTTCAGCCAATTCATTCAGCAACCTGGCAACCTTGCCGTTTGTTTTCAGCAACTGCTCGCCAGCAAGAAGCCGCATGGTGCGCTCGGCTGCACCGGGGATGCGTTTGGTTTTTCGATTTTCCCACTGATGGACCGATTGCTCACCAACACCCAACAGCTTTCCCAGTCGCTGTTGGGACAGACCCATCTCAATCCGCAGGAAACGAAACTCCTGGCTGGTCAACATACCCGCTTTATGAATCAACTGAGCAGCAATCACACGGTGCAGCCCTGCCGCATCTTCCACGGCTACGGCTACCTCCCTTCCATACTTAATTTTTCGGTACCCGTTTTTCAGGTACACGTTATCAAGACCCGCCCCTCGATAATGGTACATAGTTTCACTCCGTCGAATAGTCGCCTCGACGTTGATTAAAACATTAGCAAGCGTGTAACCCTTCCCACGCACATCTAGTATAGCCGGACTAGGCTATAGATTATATAGGTCATGGACAAATTCAATTGAAAGACACAATTGGACATTTACATTCTTCAATCCTGGAATCAGCCAGATGGAAGCGGCAGAGGGTGGAAGTTAGGAGTCATGAATTACTCATGACTGCATGGGCGCACAGGCAGGCACAGCATACGCAGCGGCTGATACAGTGGTAATAAGGGGTATGCGCAAGCGATACCGGCGTTTACGGGGCTGAGGCATGGGCACAGTTTGCGCCTTGGCCGGAAGTAGGAGCAGAGGTAATTCAAGCCAAGTCGTGTAGGAAATTTGTGCCTGGGTGTGGGTGAGTCATTGATTTATGGTGCCCGGGGCCGGAATCGAACCGGCATGACCGTTGTGTGGTCGAGGGATTTTAAGTCCCTTGCGTCTACCTGTTTCGCCACCCGGGCAGGTTGGGTGTGGGCTGCTCATTGTACTGGCCTGCCCGGTGTTATTCAGCCGGGACAGGCGATGGGGAAAAAATGATGGAGGCTAGGGTCGGAATCGAACCGGCGTCCACGGCTTTGCAGGCCGCTGCATGACCACTCTGCCACCTAGCCGTTGTAACAGGTTCAGGGATACTCAAGGCGCGCTATTCTACTATCACGCGTGCGCCATTGCCACGCTGGATTTCAGTGCGCTGCCCGGCCCAGCGGTTGCCTCCCGCGGCGTGAGCGTTGGGAATCCGCCTTATTGCCAATACTCCCTCTATCCACGGACAATGGCTGCATGAACCGAGGCGAACTTGAGCGGCTGCTGGATGCCACTGTTTTTCCACATGCGGTGGAACATCTGGAACTTATTGAAACCCACATTTCCTGGGTCATTCTCACCGGGAAATTGGCTTACAAGATCAAGAAACCCGTGGATCTCGGTTTCCTCGACTTTACCCACCTGGCGCAACGCAAATATTTCTGTGAAGAGGAACTGCGGCTCAACCAGCGCACCGCCCCGGATATCTACCTGGATGTCGTTCCTATCGCTGCGACTGCTCAGGGACTGAGGGTTGGCCGCGAACCGGCTATCGAATACGCGGTGCGGATGCGGCAGTTTCCCGGCGAGGCCCGACTGGACCGCCAATTGGAGTGTGGCCGGCTCACGGCACACGATATGCTGACCGCGGCGGCAGTCATTGCCGGCTTTCATGAATCCTTGCCGGCAAAGCCGACTGAACATCCCGCAGTTGAAATCACGCGCGCCAGCCACTATGCCCTGGATAATTTCACACAGATCAGGACCGCACTGGGAACCGACCCCTTTCACTTCCTGCTGCCGCAGCTGGAAACTTGGACTCGTTTACAACTGGAGCTCCTCAAACCGGTATTCAAAGATCGCGCCACGGGGGGATTCATTCGCGAAGGACACGGTGACCTGCACCTGGCCAATATGCTTAAGCTGGAAAACCGGATCGTGCTGTTCGATTGCCTCGAATTCGACCCGGAGTTGCGCTGGCTCGACCTGATGAACGATGTCGCATTTTTCGCCATGGACCTGATGGCGCACGGGCGCGAAGACCTGGCATACATCTTCCTCAACAGTTACCTGGAGCAGACCGGCGATTACCCTGGAATGGCCGTGTTGCGTTTCTACCTGGTGTATCGCTGCCTGGTCCGGGCCAAGGTGGCGGCGCTGCAATCGAGTAGCAAGACCGGGCGCTACCTGGAATTGGCTGATTCATTGGTGGACCACTCAGTGACTCCGCGCCTCTTTCTGATGCACGGATTTTCCGGATCCGGTAAGTCCTGGCTCAGCAGTCGCCTGGTGGGTGCGCTGGGCGCCATCCGCGTGCGCAGTGACCTTGAGCGTAAACGCATGCACGGTCTTTCCATCAACCAAAGCAGCGCTTCGGGAATTGAAACCGGGCTGTACGATGCAACCAACACGGAGCGCACCTACGAACGCCTCGCGCGCTATTGCGAGATCGGA
>Ga0315278_10005333_pt1 | contig 11693 bp, 9 predicted proteins | sample YL17G06_0_MG_FD_203880 | JGI IMG/M metagenome (GOLD analysis project Ga0315278, IMG submission 203880) | Sediment microbial communities from Yellowstone Lake, YNP, Wyoming, USA - YL17G06_0 | ecosystem: Environmental > Aquatic > Freshwater > Lake > Sediment | place: USA: Wyoming | collected... | reverse complement strand
AGACAGCGGACGGAAGAAGAACCGGGTGTCTGTCAGCGGAAGCGACATGGGCACGCTCTGAACACGAGAATCGCCTTCCATGGCCTGAGCCGAATCGCTCTCTGCCCGGTCGATCCGTATGATACTAAACCGCCCCACTTCACGCCTCCGCGCATGCTGCACTCATGCGCTCTCCCTGGAGCTCTCCCTGGGGCTTGGCATTCTGCGGTTCCCGCCTCATACTCATGCAGAATCCGCATGCGCCAGGATGCACATTTCGCATCTTCGGCTGGTGAACGATCCGACTGCGATAAGATACTGGCCAGTTTTCCTCATGATTTCGCTCATGCACTTCGGCACATGACTTGCCTATCTATGAGGCAGGAACGACGGGTTCCGACCATCGGCCCTGGCGGTAGAGATGACATCCATGACACTGGACACCACGCGTCTTCGCGACCTGGCGGTGAGTGACGGGGGGTTCGTGTTCGATCCGGTGACGGGGCAGACCTTCACCGTCAACGACACGGGGTTGTTTGCTCTTCGCGCGCTCAAGGACGCCCAGCGCGTAGACGACATCGCGGCCTCGCTCGCCTCGGTATTCGAGGTGGACGGCAGCGAGGACATCGCCCGCGACCTCGATGGCTTCGTCTCTCGGCTCCGCGAGCAGGGGCTCGTCCGATGATGCACGCCATCGATGCGACCATTGCCGTGACGGGCGTGAACGCGACGGACAACCCGGCTCCCGGGGTGGCGGTTGCGCGCGCGCTGCGGCACGAACCGGCGTTTGCCGGGCGAGTCATCGGGCTTGGGTACGAGGCGCTCGATCCGGGATTCTACGCCCCCGGACTCCTGGACGGCGGGGCGATTCTGCCGTATCCGTCGCATGGCCGGGCCGCGTTCTTCGAACGGGTGAAGGAACTGCAGAAGGTCTTCGGCCTCGAGGCGCTCCTGCCGACGCTCGATTCGGAGCTTCGTTCCGTTGCCAGGCTCGAAAGCGATCTGGCGGCGATCGGGATCCGGACCTTCGTACCCGCGCTGGACACCATCGAACGGGCGTCGAAGCCGCAACTGCACCGTCTCGCGGATGGCGCCCGCATCCGCGTCCCGGACTCCGAAACCGTCGCCGCGCCGGATGGGCTCGAGAAGCTCGTTCGCCGATTCGGCCTTCCCCTGGTCGTCAAGGGCCTCTACTACGGCGCGCAGATCGTGCACAGCGAGGCCGATGCCCTGGCGGCGTTTCACTACTTTGCGGCCACCTGGGGCGTTCCGGTCATCGTGCAGCGATTCATCGACGGAATCGAGTTCAATGTGGCGGCGCTCGGCGACGGCACCGGTCGCATGCGTGGGGCCGTGGCCATGCGCAAACTGGCGCTGACCGACAAGGGCAAGGGCTGGTCGGGCGTCACGGTGGACAACCCCGACCTCATGACGCTAGCCGAGTCGGTCGTGGGCGCGCTGTCCTGGCGCGGCCCGCTCGAAGTCGAGGTGCTGTCGGAGCAGGGCGGCGACATGTGGGTCATCGAGATCAACCCGCGATTCCCCGCGTGGATCTACCTGGCAGCCGGCGCCGGTCAGAATCTGCCGTACGTCTGCGCCCTGCTGGCGCTCGGCCTGCCCACGCCGCGTGAGCTGCCGCCCTACCGGGTGGGCACCATGTTCGTGCGCATTTCTCTGGATCAGATTGCCGATCTCGACACCTTCGCGCAGCTCTCCGCATCGGGCGTGCTGGAGATGCGGCAGGAGACCCCCGCATGACACCGCGTTACGAACCGCCGATTATCACCAAACAGGCGCTCGGCGGCATGAACAAGTTCGGCGCCCGGCCCGCGCTGCAGGTGCGCGATCGGTTCGAGACGATTCCCGTGGCCACGCTCGTTGAACGCTACGGATCGCCGCTGTTCCTGTTCTCGGAGCGCATCCTGCGTGAGCGAGTCCGCGAGCTGCGCGATCAGCTGGCCCTGCGGTTCGCCCGATTCACCGTGGCGTGGTCGTACAAGACGAACTACCTGGGCGCCATCTGCCGCGTCTTTCACCAGGAAGGCGCGTGGGCGGAGGTCGTCTCCGGACTGGAACTACAGATGGCCCTGCGGCTGGGCATGCCCGGTCGCCAGATCCTCTTCAACGGACCGGCCAAGACCGAGGCTGACCTGGATCTCGCGTTTCGCGAAGGCGCGCACGTGCATCTCGATCACCTCGACGAGGTCGCGCTCGCCGAGCGCGTGGCCGAGCGCCGCAATGTGCGCCCCGAGGTCGGCATCCGGATCAACATCGCCGAGTTGCCCGTCCCGCTCTGGGACCGGTTCGGCTTCAACCTGGAGAACGGCCAGGCGCTCGCGGCAGCCCGGCGCGTCGCGGGCGGCCGGCGCCTCGATCTGACGACCCTGCACGTGCATGTCGGCACGTTTGTACAGGACCCGGAGGCCTACCGGCTTGCGGCCCGCGCGCTGGCGCGTCTCTGCCGCACCCTCGAGAGTGAACTCGGCGTGGCGATTGACACCATCGACATGGGGGGCGGCTTCGCCTCGCGCAACACCCTGCAGGCGCAGTACCTGCCGGGCGAAGACGCGACGCCGACCTTCGGTCAGTACATCGAGCGCATCGCGAACGGGCTCGAAGAAGGCCTCGACGGCCGGGATCTGCCGAGAGTCGTTGTGGAAACAGGCCGCGCGCTGGTCGACGATGCGGGCGCGCTGGTGGCGACGGTGATGGGCAACAAGCGCCTGACCGACGGGCGCCGGGCGGTCATCCTCGACGCGGGCGTGAACATCCTGCCGACGGCCTGGTGGTACCGGCACGAAGTCAACCCGGCCCAGCCCACGCAGGGGACCTCGGAACCCACGGTGTTCTTCGGGCCGCTCTGCATGAACATCGACGTCGTCCGCGATCGGATCCTGTTCCCGCCGCTCAAGGCCGGCGACCGCATCGTCATCGGCCACGTGGGCGCGTACAACGTCACGCAATGGATGCAGTTCATCGCGGCACGGCCTAACGTCGTGATGGTCTCGGGCGCCGGCCAGCACGCGGTCATCCGGCGAAGCGAGACCCTCGAGACGCTCGTGCAGCAGGAGGACATGCCGGCGTGGCTCGCCTAGCACGCTGGCCCCGCGGGCGGTTCCTCCTGGAGGCGGGCCTGCGCCCCTACGCGCAGATCGTCTTCTCGCGCGACCTAGCGACGGGGTTGCTCATCCTGCTTGCGATTGGCGTGTTTCCACGCCTCGTCGCCGCCACGATCAGCGCAGTTGTGGTCGCGGCGTTCGCGACCTGGCTCCTGGGACTTGGCGCGGGTGCCGTGCGCGACGGTTTCCACGGCTGCGTGGCCGTGCTGACCACGCTTGCTCTTGGCGTGTTCGCGACCGCCGCGGCGACACCGACGCTGATTGTCACGGGCGCGGTGCTGTCGGTGCTTTTCACCTCGTCTCTGAGAGCCGTGTTCGCACGGCTGGAGTTGCCTCCGCATTCCTTGCCGTTTGTCGCTGCCGCATGGACGACGATCCTGGCCGCGCGTGTGCTGCCGGCGCCGGCCGCCACGATGTCGCTTCTGGCGCCGTGGAGGTGGATTCCCGACCGTCTCTTCGAGTCGGGCCCGCTCGACGTGGCCGCCGCCATCGTGTTTCTCCACGGCGCGCTGACCGGCATCCTCATCCTGGCGGCCATCGGCATCTACAGCCGCATCGCTCTGTTGCTCGCGTGCACAGGCGCCCTGGTCGCGGCTGGCGTGCGTGCGACGCTGCGCATCGATATCCCCTGGTCCGCGATCGATCTCACCGCCGGCTTCAACGCGATACTCTCGGCGATGGCGATCGGCGGGGTCTGGTTCGTGCCGCACCCGACGTCGATCGCGCTGGCGGCGGCCGGCGCGGCGGTCTCGTGTGTGCTCACCTACGCCCTCCTGCCCGTGACGTCCGTCTTCGCGCTGCCCGTCCTGTCGCTGCCGTTCGTGGCGACGACGCACCTGATCCTGACCGCGGCTCGCGTGCGCGAACGTGACCGCTGGCCGCACTCGGCGCCCGAGGCTGATCGGCCGGAAGAGGCGCTCGCGCACCACCTGATGCGCGCACGGCGATACGGCCGGGCGGGACGGTTGCCGTTCAGGCTGCCGTTTCGAGGCACCTGGATGGTGACGCAGGGCCACGACGGCACACACACCCACAAGGGCCCGTGGCGGTACGCATTCGACTTCGAGGGACGCGGCCCTGACGGCACCGCCTTCGACCACGACGGCACTGAACTGCGCCAGTACCGCTGCTACGCCCTGCCGGTGCTGGCCGCGGCGCCCGGCATCGTGGACCACATCGTCGACGGGGTTCCCGACAATCCGCCCGGTGAGCTGGACACTCGCCAGAACTGGGGCAACGCCGTGGTCATCTCGCACGGCGCCGGCCTGTTCACGGCGTACGCACACCTGCAGCCGCGGTCGATCCGGCTGAAGCCCGGAGACGGCGTGGCCGCCGGCACCGAGATCGGCCGCTGCGGCAACTCCGGCCGTTCCGCCGTGCCGCATCTCCACTTCCAGGTCCAGCGCGGCGCGCCGCTCGGCAGCGAAACGGTCCCGGCCGACTTCGGCGACGTCGTCATCCGCGCGGACGGCCCCTCGACGCTCCTCCATCACAGCGTTCCTGCCGAAGGCGATCTGCTGCGACCGGTCCTGCGCGACGAGGCGGTGGCCCGCGTGCTGGCGTTTCCGCCCGGGACCGCATGGGTCTTCTCCGATCCGACCAGCGGCACGCACGAGCGCGCGGTGGTCGACGTCGATCTCCGGGGCCGGCACCTCCTGCGGTCCGACGTGGCCCGACTCTACTTCGAACCGTACGACGCCGGGCTCGTGGTCACCGCCTTCGATGGTGACGCGGGATCGCTCCTGCGGCACATGGTGCTGGCGCTCTCACGAGTGACGTTCGATCAGGACTCGACGCTCACCTGGTCGGATGCCCTGCCGCGCCGCCTGTTTCTGCCGCGCTGGGTATGGCCGGCCGCGGATCTGGCTTCAGCGCTCGCGCCGCGCGTCGCCGACATCGAGATCACCTACCGGTTGCGGCGGTCCGAGGGACATCTCGTGATCGAGGGGACGGCCGGGCGGTTTTCGACGCGGGCGACGATCGATCTCGGGCAGGGACCGCACCGATTCGAACTCATCAGCGAAGACCACCACATGACCGTCGAACTGACTCGGGACCGTGGCGAGAGTGAGGCCACCCGCGTATGACGAAACATCGCGCCGCCGTGGTACTGGCGCTTACACTCGTGCTGGGAGCGTCGACCGGCGGGCTCGCCGCCGCCCAGGATCCGGATCGAAGGGCGGGGGCCTGGGATCGCTCCGTCAAGGCGGAGCAGGCGAACGACCTTCCCCGCGCACGCGCTGCACTGGCCGAGGCCTACGGCGAGGCCCCGGACAGTTATGAGGTGGCCCTCCGGCTGGCCTGGTTGAGCCTTCGGCTCAAAAAGGGTGAAGCCGCCGCCACGCTGTACCGGCTGGCGGCTCGTCTCGACGGCGCCGGACCGGAGGCCACCCAGGGACTGGCCGACGCGCTGACGCTCACCGGCTTCGACGCGTTCGCACGTGGCGATCGTGCCACGGCTCGCGCGCGATGGCTGGAAGCGCTGCGTGTGAATCCGTCGTGCGCCGATGCGCCTCGGGGTCTCGACCTCATCGGCCCGGTTCCCACCGTGACGCCGGAAGTCTGGGGGGGCTACCTCACATCGTCACAGAGTGCGTCGGCAGCTCAGGCCATCTACCTGCACGCGCCGGCGCAGGTGACTGACCAGGTTGGCGTCCGCTTCGCGTACCGCCACATCGGTTCGACGGCCGGGTCGACCGGGGGCGGTGCGACATCGACCAGCACGTCGCTCTTCGGCCAGCAGGATGAGTTCTACGCAGGCGCGACGTTTGCCCGGAGCTACCTGGGTGTTCAGGTGATAGGCTTCGCCCTGCGCAGCCCGGATGAGACCGTCCCGGGCGCGGCAATGGCCCTGCGGGTCGGTGCGCGGTACGGGGTCTCGCTGACGGCCGCATCGATGAGCCGATCGACCGGCGCGAACCGCCAGATCATGCCGCAGATCTACGTGTGGCCGACGCCCTATGTCGGCTTGACGACAGGAGCCCGCGTCACGAACGACTCCGATGGATCGACGACGAGCGCGGTTGTCGGCGCCACCGTCATCGTCGGCCGGGCGCTGGTCGACCTTCAGGCCCACACCGGTACCGAACGCTGGGCCTTCTCGATGGCGGGACCGACGGTCATGTCGTTGTTCGCGAGCAGCAAGTACGGGGGCACCCTCACGGCCGGCTTTGAACTGTCCCGAACGGCCTCCCTCTACCTGCAGGCGCAGTACGAACACATCACTCAACCAGGTACGAGCGTCCAGGACGGACGCTACACGGGCCTATCAGTCGGATTCCGGTGGTCTCCGAAGGCCGGGAAGAAGGACGGACGATGACATCTCTCACGCGTGCATGCCTGGTGCTGGCGCTGCTGGCGGCGTCGCTGGCTCCTGCCTCGCCGGCGCGCCAGCAGTCGGAACCGAAGACCGCGGTGCTGTATCGAGAGTCGTACACGCTCGAGGCCAAGCAGGACTACGCCGGCGCCCTGGCGAAGATCCGCGAGATCAGGCAGGCCGGCGGCGGATCGTACTTCGCGACACTGCGTATGGCCTGGCTGTCGTACCTGGCGGGCGACTACAAGGCGTCAGCCGCGGGCTACACGGAAGCCATCGCGGCGGAGCCCAGGGCCATCGAACCCAAACTGGGCCTCACCTTGCCGCTGCTGGCCGGCCGCAACTGGCGCGAACTCGAGCGAGCCTGCCGCGACGTGCTGGCCCTTGACGCGCGAAACGCGATCGCCCGATCCCGGCTGGCGCAGAGCTTCTACTGGGCTGCCAACTACCCCGACGCGGCCTCCACGTACCGGCAACTCGTGGCCGACTACCCTTCGGATCTCGATCACAGGACCGGGCTCGGTTGGGCGTTGCTGCGCATGGGCCGGACCGCCGAGGCCAGACAGATCTTCGAGGGTGTCCTGGCTGTGTCCCCCGACAACGTGAATGCGAAACAGGGACTGGCGGCACAGTGACCGTGACCGGAGATCGGCGTCGGCGAAGGCCGAACCGCAACTGGGCTCAGCGGGCGCGGTGGGGGCTGCTCGTGACGGCCCTCGCCCTCGGCACCACGCTGGTCGGCACCGCGCTCCTGAGCTACCTGAGCACCGGGAGGACGGCTGCAGCGGTGACGAGAACGATGGCCTCGGACACGCTGTCTGCCGTTCGAAACGCCGTGCTCGAAACCGCCTCGCCGCAGCCGGGCACGATGGCCGCGATTCTCGCCGGCATGCAGGAACGGGGACTCCGTTACGCGGGCCTGGTCTACCAGGATGGCCGGCAGGTCGCCGCCGGGGACTCAAGCGCGCCCGTCGTCTGGCATCAGCCGGCCCTGTCGGGGCCGCCCGACCGTCGCCCCCCGCCACCACCGCCGCCCATGGGACCGCCATCGGGGCTGAGGTCCGAACCGCTTCCAGGCTTCCCGCCCGCAGGTGTGGAGGTTTCGCCGGTCGCGCCCGATCGCGTGCGCGCCTCGGCGTGGTTGCGGCCTCTTCCCGGCCCGGGGGACTGGACCGATCGCATGTCGGGTTGGCGGGAGCGGCCCGAACGGGAGACCCAGGATCGGGCCCTGCTCGTCATCGAGTTCGAGCCGTTCCTGGCGAAGGAGATGTCGTCGCGGGCGCTCTTGACGCTCGGCACGGGGCTGGTCACGACCCTGGTTCTGCTGGCGGCCGCGCTGACGTTCTGGCGGTTCTCACGCCGAGCCGAAGCCGCCGCGCAGGAAGCCGAGCGCGACCGTCAACTGCGCACACTCGGCCAGATGTCGGCCGTGCTGGGCCATGAGTTGCGCAACCCCCTCGCCTCGTTGAAAGGTCATGCGCAGCTCCTGCTCGAGAAGCTCCCGCCGTCGCATCCCGGCCGCCGCGGCGCCGAGACGGTCGTGGGCGAGGCCGTCCGGCTCGAAGAGCTCGCCGGCCAGATCCTCGAGTTCGTCCGCACCGACACGGTGCAGCCGCAGGACGCGAATCCGCTGGACGTGGCGGCCGCGGCGATCGACGCGGCGGGCATCGCCCGCGTGGCTCTCTCCTGCGAGGGGGAGATCCCTCGCTGGCTTCTCGATCCGCGGCGCATCGAGCAGGTCCTTGTCAACCTGATCCGCAACGCCCGGGATGCCTCCCCGGACGACACCGGCATCCGCGTCGTCGTTCGGACAAGTGGCCGCGACCTGATCTTCGACGTCGAGGATCGCGGCGAAGGCCTGCCCCCCGGCGACGAGGACCGCGCCTTCGAGCCGTTCTACACGCGGCGCGTCAAAGGGACCGGCCTGGGTCTCGCCATCGCCCGGCAGATCGTGGAAGGCCACGGTGGTGCGCTCAGCGCGCGGAACCGGCCGGATGGCGGCGCCGTGTTCGAGATTCTTCTGCCGCCGATGCCGGACACACCCCAGCGGCCGGCAGGCCGGGAAGCGGAGGCGTAGCGTGGAACGGGTGCTGGTGGTCGATGACGAGGCGGGAATTCGGACGTTCCTGGCGGAGGTCCTCGAGGGTGAAGGCCTGCACGTGACGCAGGCGGCCAACGGCGAAGAAGCCGCCCGGCTGCTCGACACGCAGGAATTCCACCTGATGATCACGGACCTGCGGATGCCACGGCTCGACGGGATGTCGCTCCTGCGGAAGGTCCGCGCCGATCAGCCCGACCTCGAAATCGTGGTCCTCACCGCGCACGGCACCATCGCCACGGCCGTCGACGCCATCAAGCTCGGGGCGTTCGACTATCTCACCAAGCCGCTCAGCGGGCCGGACGAGTTGCGGATGGTCGTGGCTCGCGCGCTCGAGCGCCGGCGGCTGCGCACCGATCGGCAGCGGCGTCGGCCGGACGACGAGGGAGGCGAACTCGTCGCACGCGACCCGCTCATGCTGGCCGTCGTCGATCAGGTCACGAAGGTCGCCGTGACCGATGCCACCGTGCTCCTCCTCGGCGAAAGCGGCACGGGCAAGGAAGTGCTGGCGCAGTTCATCCACCGCCGAAGCCGGCGGCACGACGGCCCGTTCGTGGCGGTCAACTGCGCGGCCCTGTCGGAATCGCTGCTCGAAAGCGAGATCTTCGGCCACGAGCGCGGGGCGTTCACCGGCGCCGTCGCGGCGCGTCGCGGCCGCTTCGAACTGGCGGATGGCGGCACGTTGTTTCTTGACGAGATTGCCGAGCTCAAGCCGCCGCTCCAGGCAAAGCTGCTGCGCGTCCTGCAGGATCAGCGATTCGAGCGCGTCGGTGGCATGCGCACCATCGAGGTGGACGTCCGCGTCGTCGCCGCCACGAACCGCCTACTCGAGCAGGAAATCCAGGCGGGTCAGTTTCGCGCCGACCTGTATCACCGGCTCGCGGTGTTCCCGGTGCGGCTGCCGCCGCTGCGCGAGCGCCCGCTCGACATCATGCCGCTCGCCGAGCACCTGCTGGAACAGGTGGGCCGGCAACTCGGCCGGACAGGGCTCGTGCTCGACCGTGAGGCGGGTGCCTGCCTGACGGCGTATCACTGGCCCGGCAATATCAGGGAACTGCGGAACGTGCTCGAGCGCGCCGCGATTCTATCGACGGGGCGAACGGTTGACGCCGGGCAACTGGGGCTGAACGCACGAGTGCCGCCGACAACCGGCGAGAGTTATGTGTCGCTTGACGGCACGCTGGAGGATCTCGAGCGTGAAGCCATCCGCCGCGCCCTGGCCGCAACCGGTGGCCACCGCAAGAACGCGGCGACCCGCCTGGGGATTGGACTGCGGACGCTCTACGACAAGCTCAAGGAGTTTGGCCTTGAGTAGGGTGCCCCCGCACCATGGAGGGTCCCATGAGTCGCGCCCGGCTGACGGCGTTCATTCCTGTCGCTGACACCGCGCCGTCCGTTGCGGACTCGACTGTGCCTGTTTCGTGCCCGCTCCCGGGCCTTCGACAGATTCGGCCGGTTTGAGAGAATGCGAGAGGAGGCGGAGTCCCTTAGAATCAGCAACTAGATGTGGTCCGAATCCCCCCTGTCCGCCTTCTTCCATCGGGTCCGCGCGCCGCAGGGTCCGGCCGCGTCCGAATCGTCACGGATACCGCCATGGACTTCTCGCTGGAGCAACTGCTGACTGACCTCGAAGGTGATACCGGTGCCGATGTCGCACAGGCCTTCGCGACACTCGTGGTGGACTACTTTGCGGAGACCCGGAGCGGCGCCGGGCGCGTGTCGACGGCACACGCGCCGTCAGATCTGGCCTCACGATTCGACGAGCCGATGCCTCAACTGGGCCATCCACTCGCCGACGTGCTCGCGCGCCTCGAGCGCGACGTGCTGCCGGACTGCAACCGCCTGACGCACCCTCGCTCGATGGGGCACCAGGTGTCGGCGCCGCTGCCCGTCGCGGTCTGGACGGAAGCGCTGACGGCCGCGCTGAACCAGTCCGGCGCGGTGTGGGAGATGTCGCCCGTCGGCACGATCATCGAATCACTGGTGGTGCGCTGGATGTGCGCGCTCGCAGGGTACGGTCCCGCGGCAGGGGGCACCTTTACGTCGGGCGGCACGGAGGCGACGTTCGCGGGGCTCCTCGCGGCGCGGCAGGCGGCGCTGCCGGATGCGTGGACGCAGGGCGTCGGCGCGAATCCGCCGGTCGTGGTGTGCGGCGAACACGCGCACTACGGCGTGGCTCGCGCCATCGGGGAACTGGGCATCGGGACGGACCACGCGGTTGTCGTGCCCTCGCGCGACTTTCACATGGATGTCGCGGCGCTCGAGCGGGCCCTCGACAGGCTGCGCGCGGACGGCCGCCAGGTGATGGCCGTCGTGGCCACCGCCGGGACAACGGCCACGGGATCGTTTGACGACCTCGAGACAATCGGGCGCCTGTGCGAGGACCGCGGGTTGTGGCTCCACGTGGATGGCGCGCACGGCGCGTCGGCCCTGCTCTCGCCGTTGCATCGCGCCCGCGTCGCCGGCATCCATCGCGCGCGCTCCATCGCCTGGGACCCGCATAAGATGATGCTGATGCCCCTCACCGCCAGCGTCGTCCTCGTGCAAGACGAGGGCGATCTCGAGGCGGCGTTTTCGCAGCAGGCGCCCTACCTGTTCCATGCCCGATCCGGTGAACGTAACTGGGACCAGGGCCTGCGCAGCTTCACGTGTTCGAGGCGGATCGACGCCTTCAAGGTGTGGGTGGCCATCCAGCGATACGGGTCATCTGGCCTCGGCGCGCTCTACGATCATCTCTGCTCGAACGCGCGCCTGCTTTACGAAGCCATCCTCGACCGCCCGCGATTCCGAGCGCTCCATGCGCCCGAGTCCAACATTCTCTGCTTCCAGTACGTCGGCGACGGAACGCTGGCCGACGATCGCCTGGACCCGCTCAACCTCGACCTGAGGACCGCATACAACCGAGAGGGCGACGGCTGGATCACCAGCACCGTCCTGGGCGGCCGGCGCGTGCTGCGCGCCACCCTGATGAACCCGCGAACAACGGCTGGCGACCTGGCCCGCGTGCTCGACGGGTTGGAAACGTTGGGCGCGGACCTGCTTCGGAAGCGCTGATGTTCGACACCGAGTACTTCGCGTTCGCCACGCTGTCGGCCCTCCTGGTCATCTCCCCGGGCGCCACCCTCGCCGTGGTCGTGGAGACCGCCCTCGCCGAAGGGAGGAAGGCCGCGCTGCTGACCGT
>Ga0315278_10005332_pt1 | contig 11695 bp, 9 predicted proteins | sample YL17G06_0_MG_FD_203880 | JGI IMG/M metagenome (GOLD analysis project Ga0315278, IMG submission 203880) | Sediment microbial communities from Yellowstone Lake, YNP, Wyoming, USA - YL17G06_0 | ecosystem: Environmental > Aquatic > Freshwater > Lake > Sediment | place: USA: Wyoming | collected... | reverse complement strand
AGCTCTCGGGTTTCCCCCAGCGGCTCCAGCAGGGCGAGCGCTCGCTCACCGTGCTCGGGGGCGTCCGCCTCCCTGCCTCCACCCAGCAGCAGGAGCATCAGCCACGCGTGCGCCCACCCGGCGCCGACATCGTCGCCGGCCAGCTCGGCAAGCTCGATCGCCCTGCGGCAGGCGTACTCGGCGACATCGATCGTGGCGCCGAAGGACGAGCGGAGCAGCGCCCTGGCGACCTCGGCACGCTCGGCCGTGGGCGCATCGAGCTCGTCGCCGAGCCGGAGCGCCTCGCGGTACCAATGCATGGCATCGGCCACGAGCCACAGGGTCATCGACCGGTCACCGGCGGCCCGCGCCCAAACGTAGGCGTGGCGCCGCAGATCCTCCCGGGCTGGACTCTCCGCACCCAGCTCCCCGAGGTAGTGAAGGGCCTCGAGGTCGTGGGTTGCGATCAGCGGCGCGATCTCCTCGGCGCGATCGCCTGCCCGCCGCTCGGCCCACACCGCCACCTCGGCGTGCTTCCGCGCACGCAGCGACTTCGGCAACGAGTCGTACGCCCCGTCGCGGATCAGCGCGTGCCGGAACGTGAACTCGTGCTCCCCGGAGAAGCTCGGCGGGTCGATCGGGACGATGAGCTCCTTCACGCGGAGGCGCCCGAGCACCTCGCGCATCTGGTCGGGCGACCGGCCGGCGAGCTCGGCGACGACGCCCGTCCAGAACACGCGACCGACCACCGACGCATCCTGCAGCACGGCCTTCTCGTCTTCGGGCAAGGCGTCGATCCTCGTCGCGATCAACGCCTGGATCGAGCGCGGCAGCTCGAGGTCGCCGACCGGCTTGGCGACCTCCCACCGCGAGGCATCGGCGGCACGCAGCACGCCGTCGTCGATCAGCTTGCGCACGATCTCCTCGACGTACAGCGGGTTGCCCTCGGCGCGGCCGACGATCTCGTCGGCGAGCTCCGGGGTGACCGAGCCCGCGAGCAGTTCCGCGAGCATCGTCTCGCTCTCCTCGGCCGAGAGCGGGTCGAGGTAGATCGAGGTCGCGTTGCGTTTGCCGCCGCCCCACGACGGCCGAACCTCGAACAGCTCTGGCCGTGCGAGCGCCAGCAAGAGGATCGGGCCCTGAGCCCAATCGGCGGCGTGCTCGATGAAGTCGAGCAGGCCCTCATCGGCCCAGTGGATGTCCTCGAGCACGATCGCGAACGGGTAGCGCGCGGCCATGCGCTCGAAGAACCGCCGCCACGCCTCGAACAGCTCTTCGCGCGGGAACGAACCCGTCTCGCCCGCGCCCACCAATGCCCGCACCTGCGGGGCGATCTCGGTGTCCCCGAACAGCTCCTCCACCGCGGCGTCGACCTTGGCGATCGCGATGTCCGCCGGGTCGTCCTCGAGGATCTCGGTCTGGGCCTTGATCGCGTCCGCGAGCGCCGAGTAGGAGCTGTTCCCGTAGGCGAGACAGCGGCCGCGACGCCAGTAGACGAACTCGGGCAGCCCCTCGACGTAGCGCTCGAGTTCCCGAACGAGACGCGACTTGCCGACGCCCGCGGGCGCGATCACAGTGACCAGCGCCGGCCGGCCCTCGCTCTGCACGCGCTGGAACGTCTGCTTCAGCACGGTGAGCTCCTCGTCGCGGCCGACGAGCTTCGCCTCGAGACCGAGCTGCGGGCGCTCCCCGCGCTGCTTCGCGCGGACGCGGAGCACCTCCCAGGCAGGCACGCGCTCCTCCTTGCCCTTCAGCTCGAGGGCCTCCAGCTCCCGGAACTCGATCGCCTCCTTGGTGGCGGCATAAGTGCCGGGGCCGACGATGATGTGGCCCGGGTCGGCCGCGCTCTGCAGGCGGGCGGCGACGTTCACGGCGTCGCCGGTCAGCATCCGATCGCGCGTACCGCTCACACGATCCTGGTCGACGAGCACCTCGCCCGACTCGATGCCGATCCGCATCGCCAGCTCGGGCAGACCTTCGGCACGGGAGCGGTTGTTCAGCTCAGACAGGACCGCCTGCATCTCGAGGGCGGCGCGGATCGCACGTTCGCCGTCGTCCTCGTGGGCTCGCGGCACGCCGAACACGGCGAGCACGGCGTCCCCCATGAACTTCTCCACGAGTCCCTCGTAGCGGGAGATCTCCTCGGTGAGCCGGTCGAAGGCGCGACCGACGACGGACTGGACGACCTCCGGATCCTCGTTCTCCGCGAGCGAGGTCGACCCGACGAGGTCGGCGAACAGGGCCGCCGCATACTTGCGCTCCCGACGCCGCTGGTCGGGCTCGGCGAGCGGCTCGCCGCACTGCTGGCAGAACCGCGCGCGTTCCGCGTTCTCCTCTCCGCACCTCGGGCAGGTTCGCATCGAGTAGGAGCCTAGTGGCGATGACGAGGGGTGACGAGACCAAGGCCAGCAACGACCACCGCGCCGAGCGGCCTCGGCCTGCGATCATGATGGGCTCACGCTAGTTGGGGCGCATCATGGCCCAGACGCGCAGGTCGGCGGGAGGAGTGGGATTCGAACCCACGAGACGCTTGCACGCCCAACGGTTTTCAAGACCGTCGCCTTCGTCCGCTCGGCCATCCTCCCGAGGACGGAGCGTACAGGCTCACACCCGCGGAAACCCTCAGGAAGCGACTCGGTGCAGGCGCCAGGGCTCGGGGATCCCCTTGAGCTCGCATTCGCCGATCGACTCGAAGTTCAGGCCCGAGCCCGCGGTTAGGTCCTTCACGGTCTGGGACACCAGGATCTCGGAAGGGGCCGCCGAGTCGGCGATCCTCGCGCCGATGACCACGCCGAGTCCGCCGACCTTGCCGTCGATCACAGTGGCCTCGCCCGTGTGCACGCCGGCGCGCACCTCGATGCCGAGATCGCGGACGCGCTCGATCACCTCCTGTGCACAGCGGATCGCGCGCGCCGGCCCGTCGAAGGTCGCGTAGAACCCGTCGCCCGCAGTGTCGTTCTCGACGCCGCGCCAGCGCACGAGCGCCTCGCGCACGATCTCGTGATGGCGCCCGACCAGCGGCTTCCACCCTTCGTCACCGAGTGAGGCTTGCAGCGCCGTCGAGTTCACGATGTCGGTGAACAGCACGGTCGCGAGCACCGTATCGAGCTCGAACGCAGGCGTGGGCACACCGATGAAGTCACGGATCGCCCGGAGGATATCGGGCTGCTCGGGGATCACCGGGATGCTGTCGCCGCCGCCGGGGAACAGGTGCATCGAAGCGCGGGGCATCATGTCGACGAGGTAGGCGAGGGCAGCTCGATCGCCTTCGCGGGCGAGCAGCAACGTCTGGGCGCTCACCGATGGGAGGGTCCCCCGCACGTCGGTCTGTCGCCAGATCAGTTCGTTCTGCATCGCCACATCGGGCGTCGCGGACAGGCGCGAGAGCAGGCCCCATGGAACCGACGCATCGTCCGGGTCCGCGTAGCGAGACGTGCCCCAGTTCTCAACGATGTCCCGCATCCAGCGCTCGAGGTCTTCCTGGCTGCCGCCCCAGGGGTAGTCCTCCGCATGGATGGATCTGGGCGACGGGTACCACCAGAAGAGCGATCGCACGCGCTCGGGATGGGTCGCTGCGAACAGCACGTTCATGGCGCCGCCCTCGAGCTGCCCGCCGAGCACCGGGCGCTCGGCGCCGACGTCGTCGAGCACCGCGCGGAGGTCCGCCATACGGGTCTCGAGGTTCGGAACGTCGACGTTGCGGCTGGACGCGCCGGTGCTCCGCCGATCGTGCAGGATCAAGCGCGAGAACGACGCCAGGCCTCGGAACCAGGCCGCGTACTTCGGGACCTGCCACAAGGCGTCCACGCTCCACGAATCGGGCGCCCACGCGATGTCGATCGAGCCGTCACCCAGCACCTGGCAGGCGATGTAGGCGCCGTCGCCGGCGCGGACGTAGCGCGTCTCGGGTGCATCGCTCATCGGGTCATCACCCGGGCAAGGCTAGTCGAGGTCGCTGAGATCGGGTGTGCTGCGTCGGAGGGCGGTCGCGGCCTACGCCTCACCCGTGCTACGTTCCGCGCGCAAGGGCGACGGAGGGAGCACGACGGCATGTGGTACGAGGATCGATCCCTGCGACTGGTCCTCGCCCTCGGGGGACGTTCGCGATCATGAGCGCGGGAGCGGGCGAGAAGCCGTCCGACGACCACGGTCGTCCCGAGCGGCCGAGTTGTCCCACATGCGGGTCCGTGCACACCCAGCCGTTCGGCCATGCAGGCCCCGTCGCTCGCGTGAACATGAAGTGCAACGACTGCGGGCAGCTCTTCAAGGCCGCGAGCGTCCGCCGCTGACATGACGCGCCATCGCCGGCGGGTGGAGAGGGACCTCCAGGAGTCGCAGGCTCGTTACCGCAGGCTCGTCGAGCATCTCCCCGTCGTGGTCTATCACTACGACGACGCGGGCGGCTCCGACTTCGTGAGCCCCAGCATCGAGCAGGTGCTCGGGTACCACCCGTCCGACTACCTGGCAGACCCCACATTGTGGCATCGCACCATCCACCCGGACGACGACCGGAAGATGCGGGACGCGTGGTACCGGGCGGAACGAACAGGCACCAGCTACGAAGTGGAGTGTCGGTACCTGCGGCCCGACGGTTCGGTGGTGTGGGTGCGTGACACCGCGCGCGTGATACGTCGAGCCGACGGCGAGCGGGAGTGGCAGGGCGTGCTGGTGGACATCACCGCGCAGAAGCTCGCGGAGCTGGAGCAGGAGCTCGCCGAGCGACGCTACCGCGCGCTCGTGGAGCAGGTCCCCGCGATCGTGTACGAGATGGGTCCCGACGACGAGCGCCGGACGCTGTTCGTGAGCCCGCATGCCGAGGTACTCCTCGGCTACGAACGCCAGGAGTGGCTCGATCAGCCCGACATCTGGATCGAGCTGCTTCACCCCGACGATCGCGAGACGGTGCTCGCCGCGATGGATCGGCACAACGCGACCGGCGACCCGTGGACCCGGGAGTACCGCCTGATCGCGAGCGACGGCTCCGAGATCTGGGTCAGCGACCGGGCCAAGTTGGTGCACGACCCGCAGACGGGCATGTCAACGTGGTACGGCGTGATGCTCGACGTCTCCGAGAGACGGGAGTTGGAGGACCGCCTGCGGGTCATGAACGACGAACTCGAGGACCGGGTCCGGCGGCGGACGGGCGAGCTCGAAGAGGCCGTGGAGCTCATGGGGCTGGAGATCGGGGAGCGCCGTCGCGTCGAGCGAGAACTGATCGAGGAGCGGCGGCGGTACCAGCGGCTGGTCGAGGATCTGCCCGCCATCATCTACACCTGGGAGCTCAGGTGGGACGAACACGGTCGCCGATCCGAGCATCACCCGTACACGAGCCCTCGGATCGAGGAGATCCTCGGCTTCACCCCGACGGAATGGGCAGCCAACATCTGTACGGATCGCGTGCACCCCCACGACCACGATCGGGTGATGGCGATCGTCGATGACACCGCACGGACCGGGGGCGGATTCGACGCGGAGTATCGCTACCTCGCCAAGGACGGAAGCGTCGTGTGGGTGCTGGACCGGGCAACCCTGCTTTCGCGGGACCCCTCGGGGCGTCCCCACTTGTTCAGAGGGGCGATGTTCGACATCACGGCGCGCAAGGAGGCGGAGGCCAAGGTCGCGGAAGCAGAGGCACGATATCGGGCGCTGTCGGAGGAGGGGCCGGTGGTCTTCTACATCTACGACCTCGATCACACCACCGAACCCGCGTCGCTGCACATCGACTACCTGAGCCCGCAGATCGCCGACATGCTGGGGTTCGAGGGACCGTGGTGGCGCGACGAGCCGAAGCGTTGGTTCGAGTTGGTGCACCCCGACGACCGCGAGGGCCTCCTCGCCCAGGCGACTCGCGTCTGGAAGACGGGGGAACCCTGGGAGAACGACTACCGATTGATCGCTGCCTCCGGAAGCGTGATCTGGGTCCGGGACGAAGGCCGGCTCGTCTCACGCGATGAACGCGGCCGCCCGAGCAGATTCCAGGGGATCCTTCAGGACATCACGGAGCGCAAGGAAGCGGAGATCGAGCTGCGCGAGACGGCCGGCGTCCAGCGGGAGCTGCTCGATCAGATGCCCGCGATGCCCTGGGCCGCGAGCGTCGATCCGACGAGCGGCCGCGAGCGCTACACCTACATCGGGCCTCAATCGATGGATCTGTTCGGCTACACCCCTGAAGAGCTCGTTTCGGAAGCGGGACACTTCGCGCGGCTGCTCCACCCCGGCGACCGCGCCCGCGTCATGGAGGCGAACGAACGCGCCGACCGCACGGGTGTATGGGACGAGCGGTACCGCGTTGTTCGCCGAGACGGCGCGGTGATCGCCTTGCGCTCGCTCGGGCACCGGGTCTCTCCGCCCGGCGTGACCCCTCAGCAGTGGCAGGGGATCGCGCTGGTCGACACCGTGGCAGAGGAGGACACCGTCGCCTCGGTGAACCCGGCGGAGTTCAACCCCTCGGTGTAAGCACCCATGCCCGTTCGGGCAGATACGGGTGCAGCGCGGCCGGCATCACCACGGAGCCGTCCGCCTGCTGATGGTTCTCGAGCAGGGCGATCAACGTCCTGCCGATCGCCGTGGCCGTGCCGTTAAGGGTGTGCAGGGTCTCGAGCGATCCGTCCACGCGCCGCACACGGGTCTGCATGCGCCGAGCCTGATAGTCGGTGGTGTTCGAGCACGAGGTCAGCTCTCGATAGCGTCCCTGGGCGGGCAACCACCCCTCGATGTCGTACTTCTTCGCGGCCGGTCCGCCCAGATCTCCCGCCGCGATGTTCACCACGCGGTACGGCACTTCGAGGTTGCCCAAGATCCGTTCCTCCACGGAAAGGAGGTAGTCGTGCTCGCCCCAGCTCATCTCGGGCGGAACGAAGCTGAACATCTCGACCTTGTCGAACTGATGGACGCGGAACATGCCGCCCATGTCCTTCCCGTAGGTCCCCGCCTCGCGGCGGAAGCAGGTCGAATAGCCGACGTACCGTCGAGGGAGGTCGCCCTCGTCCAGGATCTCGCCGAGGTGGATCGCCGCGAGCGGCACTTCGGCTGTGCCCACCAGGTACAGGTCGTCCTCGGCGGTGCGATAGATGTTCACGGCCTCGGTGGGCAGGAACCCGGTGCCGTACATCGCGTCCTCGCGCACCAACACGGGCGGGATCACCGGCACGAACCCCTCCGTAGCGAGAAGATCCATGGCGTGACGCATCAGCGCGAACTGCACGAACACCAGGTCGCCCATCAGGTAGACGAACCGCGAGCCGCTGGTGCGCACGGCACGGTCAACGTCCAGCATGCCTAGCGTCGCGCCCAGCTCGACGTGGTCTTTCGGAGTGAAGTCGAAGACGGTGGGTTCGAGGTGACGGCTGATCTCGACGGCGTCCTCGTCCGTGAAGCCTTCGGGGGCGCTCGGGTCCGGCAGGTTGGGCGTGGACGCCAACAGTGCGCTCAGTTCGGCCTCGGCCTCCGCCAGATCCGGCTCGACCTGCTTCAGCTCCGCACTGACGGAGGCGACCTGCTGGATCAGTGTCTGCTTCTCGTCGCCCTCGACCTTGCCGATCGCCTTGGATGCCTGGTTCTGGGCGGCGCGCAGCTCGTCCGCGCGCACGATCAACGTGCGCCGCCGCTCGTCGGCCTCCAGCAGTTGATCCACGGCGTCGCCCAGGTTGCGCCGCTCGAGCGCGGCGCGGAACCGTTCGGGGTCGTCGCGGACCGCCTTGATGTCCAACATCTACGGCACCTTGACCTGCTCGGGGCTCTTGGGGTCGGCGGCGCCCGACGGCGCCTCCTTGGCCGCGCCCTGTCCCGGTTGTCCCGGCGCGGACCCGTCCATCACGCTCTGTCCGTGGAACATGCCGCCCTCTTCCACCACCAACGTCTTGGAGGTGATGTTGCCTTCGATCCGCCCGCCGCGCGCGAGGTGCGCCTTCCCTTTGACGATGAGGTTCCCCTTGAACGTGCCCGCCACGCTCACGTTCTGGGCGCGGATGTCCGCCTCGACCTGGCTCTGCGGGCTGAGCTCCACGTCTCCCTCGGCGTTGATCTGACCCTTGACCTGCCCGTCGATCCGCAAGGACCCGGCCGACACGACGTTTCCCTCGAGGCGGGCACCCGCCCCCACGATCGTGACCTCACCATTCTGCTCCGCCATCGCTCGCTCCTCTCGGGTGTGTCGCCGCCCCGGTACGGACGGCTCGCTCGCCACCGCGTCGGTCGCCTCGGTCTCGTCGTCTCGTTTGAACATCATCCTGCTTCCACCGTTTCCTCGGGCGCCGCAGCGAGCGCCTGCCGGATGGCCTCATCTTCCTCCGACGAGAGGTTGTACGTGCTCGTCCCCTGCGTGATCGGCTTCGCGTACACGCGCGTCTCCTGCCGTCCGTTGATCGACGTGAGCACCACGCCGGTGCCGTGTTCGTCCAGCATGGCGCAGGAGAAGGAGAGCCTGCCACCCACATCCTCGAACGCGTCGTAGCGCAGCAGCGACATCCGCCGCACGCTGCCCTCGATCAGCGCCTGCTGCTTCTGATCGCGGGCGTTCAGCACCCGCGCCGCCTGCTCCAGCCGTTTGATCTGAGCGGCCTGACCCTCCAGAACCCCGCGCAGCGCTTCGTCCATCTGGATCGGGACGGCCGACGGCCGAGGCCGGCGACGTCCGCTCCCCGCGATGGCGAACACGATGGCGAGCACCGAGAGCCCGATCGCGATCAGGACCAGGAGCGACAGCGTGGACGCGGAGAAGGTCATGGTGATCCTTTGCCGGGAGAGCCGGGACAGCCGGGAACCGAGGCACCCGGGCGGGACCGAAGTATACGCCGACCCCTCACCCCCACGAACCGGGGGTCGGGAGCGGGCACTCGCTCAGTTCACGTCGCGCGAGCGGAAGAACACCAGCGCGAGGATCAGCAGGGCCGTCGCGTACGCCCCCACCGTAAGGACCCCGTGGGTGAAGGTGACCGTGAACACGGCCGCGTCACCGCCTTCCAAGGACTGCGTCCTTCCGTCGACGATCACGAAGAGGTTGGCGCTCAGGAGCCAAGGGGTGACGCGGGCCACGAGTCCTCGCAGCAAGCTCTCCACCAGCGCCAGGTAGACGAAGATCACGCCGAGGGACGCCGCCGTGCTACGGCCGATCGACGAGATCGCGACTCCGATAGCGGACGCCACGGCGGCAACCACTCCGACGCGCAGGATCACCTCGATGACGTCGGTGAGGAACCCCGGCGGCGTCGTCGAGTCGCCGCGCAGGGCGGAGCCGGCCATCATGGCGAGGCCGAGCACCGCCTGTAGGGATACGGCGAGCGCGAACACGGCCGCCATCACGATCAGCACGCGCGTGAGCAGCACGCGGATCCGCCGCGGCTCCCAGGTAAGGAGGGTCGCCATGGTCCCGCTCTGCCAATCCGCACCGACGCTCGACGCACCGATCACGATCCCGATCACGATCAAGAGGAAGGAGGTTCCCTTGAGCATGTCCGGCAGACCGGAAACCCTCAGGACCGTTCCGCTCGAGAACACGTACTGACTCCGGAGCACGTTGTCGGGGCACCAGGTCTGCAGGGTCTCCCCCTCCGGCAACCGGCGCTCCTTGATGAACTCCCCGCGCAGGCAGGCCTGCGTGGCGCGCGCGAAGGCCTTGTCCGCACGCGCGACCTCGGCCGATGTGGGCGGGTGCGACTTCATCGTACCGATGCCCACGCCCACCGCGATCCCAACCAGCGCGAGGACCGCGAGGACCCACACGAGGCGGCGCGAACGGATGCGCAGCAGTTCCGAGCGGGCCAGCCGGATCATGGCCGGATCATGGCCGGATCACGCCGGTGGCTCCGGTTCCCGCGTGAGCTCCAGGAACACGGTCTCCAGGTCCACCTCGTCGGGGCGGAGCTCCGAGAGGAAGAGCCCGCGCTCCGCGAGGAACCGGGTGACCTTCTCGGCTTCGGCCGGCGGGATCGGCACGCGCAGCATGTCCCCGTCCACCGTGGACTCGACCCCGCTCGCGGACAAGGCTTTACGCCCGGCCTCCGGGTCTCGCAACCGGACCAGGACACCCTCCCCACCGCGGCTGGCGAGTACCTCGTGCACCGGCCCCGCCTTGACCAGGCGCCCGTGCGCCAGGATCGCAACCCGATCGGCGGTCTGCTGGATCTCCGACAGGATGTGGCTCGAGATGAACACGGTGCGCCCCTCGCCGCCGAGCTTGCGGACGAGCTCGCGCACCTCCACGATCCCCGCCGGGTCGAGGCCGTTCGCCGGCTCGTCGAGGATCAGCACGGCGGGGTCTTTCAGGAGCGCGGCGGCGATCCCCAGTCGCTGCTTCATGCCCAGCGAGTAAGTCTTCACCTGGTCGTCCCCTCGCTCGGCGAGCCCCACACGCTCGAGCACGTCGTCCACGGCCTTGGGGCCGATACCGTCGATCCGCCCGAGGATGCGGAGGTTCCGCCGGCCCGAGAACCGCGGGAACAACGCGGGCGTCTCCACGATCGCGCCCACGTCGCGGATCACGCGTGGGAGCGAACGGGGAACATCGACGTCCAGCATCCGCATGCGGCCGGCGCCCGGGGAGACGAGCCCAAGCAAGCATCGGATCGTGGTGGTCTTCCCTGCGCCGTTGGGCCCGAGGAACCCGAAGACCCCGCCCTCGGGGACGCTCAGGTCCAGACCGTCCACGGCCACCGTGGTGCCGCCGCGCAGACGCCGGTACTCCTTACGGAGCCCCTCAACCTCGATGACATCGCTCAGGACGGCTTCACAAGGCGGACCTTACCCCGGCCCGGTCCGGCGCCGATACGACATCCATGGATCTGGTCGCCGATCCCGTCCCGCTCCCCGAGCACATCCAGCGCCGATTCAACCTGTGGAAGGGGATCGGTGCCCTGCTCCTGGTCGGCCTGTGGGGCTACTTCGGGTTCATCCGCAACGGCGAGGTGCCCCTCCTGGTGTTCCTGGACATCGCCGTTCACGAGGTTGGACACAAGGTGTTCTCCCCGTTCGGCGAAACCATCATGTTGATGATGGGAGGTGCTCTTCCCCTTGGCGGTTGGGATCGTGTTCGGGCTCTGGAAGCGCGACCTCATCGCCTGGGGCATCTGCTGGGCGTGGGCGGCGGCGGCGTGCGCGGACGCGGCACGCTACATCGCCGACGCCACCCAGGGGAGACTCGCCCTGCTGGGCGCAGGTCCGGACGCGATGGGCGACTGGGAACGGCTCTTCGGACCCGAGCATTGGGACAAACTGTTCCTCGCGGATGCCTGGGCCCACAACGTACGCACCTGGGGGCTCGTGATCTGGTTCGCGGCGCTGGGGCTCACGCTCGTCGGGATCGCTCGCAACGCCAAGGGGTTCCGCGAGGCCGAGGGCCCGCGAACCGGAGGGCGCGAACCCTCGGCGCGCCCCTCGGGGCCGTTGGTCCCGGTCGCTCCGGAGGACATGTGGCGATGAGGTGATGGGCCGACGATGCGGCCCCGCTATCGAGTGTTCCCCGGTACCATCGTGCGGTCATGAGCCAGCGCGTGCAGCCCCCGTCGTCGCTGCTGGGCCTCCAGCTCGCTTCCCGCTACGAGATCAGGGCCCTGATCGGTCGCGGCGGCATGGGGGAGGTCTATGAGGCGGTCGACCGCCAGCTCGATCGGACGGTGGCGATCAAGGTCCTGCGGCCGGAGCTCGCCGAGGACCGTCGGTTCCTAAGTCGGTTCCGCCGTGAGGCTCGGACTGCGGCCAGCCTGTCGCACCCCGGCATCGT
>Ga0315278_10005331_pt1 | contig 11695 bp, 14 predicted proteins | sample YL17G06_0_MG_FD_203880 | JGI IMG/M metagenome (GOLD analysis project Ga0315278, IMG submission 203880) | Sediment microbial communities from Yellowstone Lake, YNP, Wyoming, USA - YL17G06_0 | ecosystem: Environmental > Aquatic > Freshwater > Lake > Sediment | place: USA: Wyoming | collected... | reverse complement strand
TTCATAGCCGGCCGCGAACTGCATGCCCGACCCTGCCTTGGCCTGTATGTAGAGCCGGTCGATATCACCCATCACGGAATAGCCGTTCACCGTTTGGACGTAGTCCGGTCCCATGGCTCCTACTCCCGTCACCGTATCCGCATGGTTGTCCGATTGGCCCATAATTTCCATGGTGAGGGATGGATTGGCGGCAGTTTCGGCTCCGGTGGGTACCGGTCCAGTAGCCGTCACGAAGGTTCCCAGGACGCCGGCATTGGCGAGGGTTTGTTGAATAATGTTCACCGAGGTGCCGATGCAGGCCTCGGCTGCGCTGGCCGCGGATTCCCCTGTTCGTTGAAAGCCGGCGACCCGATTTTCCAACGCTGTCACGGCGACGGCCCCGAGGCCTAACACTGTCAGGATGAGCATAATCATCAACGTCGTCAGAAGGGCGACGCCCTCTTCAGCCTTGAGGATCATGCCGGAGCTCTGTCGCTTCCCCTTATTGATTTGCATCGTCTGGCTCCTTACTGCTCCATATTCCGGGTATCGACCGTTCGCGTCAGGAGGCGACGGCGAAATGCTTTATACGTCGCTGGGTTGTAGCCGGTATCGGCAGAATGCAGATGGTCGCTCACCTGAAGCGGCGCAGCGGTCAACGCTCCAGACGCGTTGCCTTCACCCAGGCCCTGGTCCTGCCGCCCTTGCCGGGCCACGATGTTGACTTGCACCAGTCGAATCGTCGCCGGATCGAACGTGCCGTATTGCCATATTCTGTCGGCCTGAAAGTCGGCTTGGTCGAACGTATTGTTACCATTCCAGTCATCGATCACACTGTCGGGAACACCTGATTTAATCGCAGCATTGCACCCATCGCAGGCATAGGCGAATTGCAGATCTTCCACCCCATCTACGATGTTCGTAGTCACGGCAGGATCTGTCCCGCTGTCGACCTTCCGCAGGAGACAAGGCCCGTCGTTGCCGCATGCTGCCGTCGTAGTTCCCACGGAATACTTGACGCACTGCAATAGGTACACTGGTGTTTTGTCCGGGAACGTGACTGGGAGGTCGGTCGAGGTCCCTAATGTGATCGTCGCTCCGCTACTCAATGTAACCGGTACCGTGACCACCCCGCCAATCGACACATAAGCACTGGAATTGTTTTTCATCCCTTCCGTAACCATTGCCGTTACTGCCGTAGCGGATGACAGAGTAATCGTACTGAACGAGGTACTTCCGGCTGCCGGAACCGCGCCGTTCAACGTCCAACTGGGGTCCGATTTTGGCACGACGAGCGCGAGAGAGTCGGCACCCTTGTCTGTATTCCCTGTCGCATCGGCGTCGGTCGGACTAATCGCTGCGGTAGTGCCGCCAGGTGCACAATCACTCCCGGTCCCTCCTACAGGAACATTGGGGGAAGGGAGCATGCGGAAGCCGGCCAGCTTAATATCTCTGGCGATCAACTCCATGGCCATTCGGACGTTCTGCTGCGTCCCGACTGCTTGCTCATTTGCGATAGTGGCCTTGTGTGCCGCGGTCAATATGGTGTATCCAGCCGCCACGATGACTGTCGTAATCACGAGCGAGATCATCAACTCAATGAGCGTGAATCCTCGCTCACACTTCACCCGCACATCCTTCACCTGATCCATCGTGCACCTCTCCATACTAACTATTCAGGTGCGACCACTGTGACCAAGCGCACCGTCTTCGACGCTGCAAGTACCTCTCCGCTGGCCGCTTCATCCCATGTCACTTGGACTGTCACGGTACTGCGATTCAATCCGAGCGAGTCCAGATTCGGAGGAGTCGGGTTACTCACCGTCACAGTTCCCGCGATGTTTTGAAGATTGGAGTTCAGCAGCAACGTGCGCCATTGCGTGCAATCTCCGTTCGCCATCACGTCGGTTGCGGCGGTCGGACACGTCGTCGTACCCGAGCTCACACTGATGTTGTGATAATTTGTCGCCTTACGACGATTAAATTGAATGCGTTCGAGCATATCCGCCGCCAAATTTGTCACCCGCGTTTGGTTGTTGGCATCGACGTTCCTTCTCAATGAGAGCGATTGCATGCCCGTCAAGGCAAGAAGACCAATAGTAAGTACCACCGCGGCGACCATGCTCTCGATGAGTGTAAACCCACCTTGACTGCGCCACGAGGCACGGAGCGTCATGGACAGAAGTCCCGCGTTCATGGGCACGTGGCCTTTGTGCACCATGTCACCTTCCCTGATGGCATCACCGTTACGGAATACACTAACCCCCTCGAATTGGCGATCTGAATGGATTGATTCGCGGATGCCGTGCTCATACCCATCGACGAAAACACCAAGTTCGCCGTGCCGCCTGGCAATCCCGTCACATTTCCGTTCATCGTCTGAGCGGGAAATATTGTGAGCCCTGGAGTGCTTCCGCTGACTTGAACAACTCCACTGCCAGATAATTGAATCGTGACCGTCGCTTGTCGGTTGCGATTCATCGCTACTACTCTTGCAAGGTTTAAGTCGCTGGCAATCTCGCTAACGGCCCCCCGCAGATCATGCCGGTCTTTCCATTCCAGATAGGATGGGATGGCAAACGTCGAGGCGATTCCGACGATCGCCGTTACGATCATCATCTCAATCATTGTGAAACCGCCCTGGCGGTTCTTCGGTCCGAGCATACAATCCGTCCTATTTTGTCCTGGCACACCCATAGCGCCAGCCACCTTCACGCAAGGGACATGCCGTTAAGAACACTCGAAATACCATTCGTAAGCCATTGATATTAAATATCGCGGCAGGGATTACCCCCTTATGCATGAACGTTTTTGGGACTTACGGAAGACAATTTTTGTCGAAGGAGGAAGGCCTCAATGGGAGAGTTCCCGAGTGGGAGAGAGTCGTGAGACAGAAGAATGCTACCTGAAGCGAATATTACGAGTCTGCTATTTCATCGCAACAGCTCTGACCTGGCGATAGGCAGTGAATCCCTGTATCGCCTTTCGAATGCCGTTTTGAACCAATGTAACCATCCCTCTTTCAGCGCGAGAGTCAGCATCTCAGTGGTTCGCGATCGAGTCTGGATGAGTTGTTTCATGTCTTCCGATGGAAGCAGCAATTCGTGGGGGGGGGCACTCGCCCCTTGAAGCCGGTCCGGAGTACACCCCGTCACCGGCCAGCGCATCGCTGCCTGCGCCATCATCATGCATGACAAGGTCCGGAACACCATCGTGATCGTGATCCAAATCATCCAGCAAGAGACGATCCCATCGCGCAGATCGCTCGGCCTCAATCCGCGATTCCGCCATCGCCAGGGCCCGCGTCGCCAATGTCCCCGTTTGAAGACTCCGTTCTGCTGCCTGAAATGCCCCCATCGCCCCGACGAGTCCGATCAACGTGAGCGCCATGGCCACGAGCACTTCGGCAAAACTGGCTCCTCCCTCTGCATGAAATAATCGATCCCGTGTCATGAGACAAACACTCTTCCGGTGATGCTCACAGTGAACGTAGTTTCACGGCCCTGACTGTCTCGCACGCGAATGGTTGTAGGGGTTGCCGATCGACCGCTGGGATGAAACAGAAGTTCAGGGCCGGCAGTTGGCTCCTCCACTACCACCCCCTTATCCGCATACTGATAAACGTGCAGGGGGCCCTCGGCATCCGCACGTCGGAGCGTGATCGTGCGGCGCTCTCGATCGAATATGACCCGAAGACGCACTCGCCTGGTTATCGCCAGTTGTCTGGCTAATCGGAGCTCCGAAGCAATTTCGACTGTGGCGCTACGCGCCTGGCCCCTTGTGGTCAATGTCTGATAACTGGGCCCGGCCAAGACGCTCATGATGCCCATGATTGCCAGTACGATGAGGAGCTCCGTCAGACTCCAGCCTTGTTCCTGTATCTGTGATTCTTTCGGCATGGCCCCTCCTCCCGCAGACGAGTTCCCCTTACGAGGAAGAACGTGGTCTCCAAGACCCGTGCCCACGCTGGTCTCCACCGAGATGACTGAATGCTTTGTGAGGAGCGGGAGTGGAATACTTCGCAAGCTCGCACAGTTTCGCGTTGTTTTGAGGAAATATGGGGGTGAGCTGGCCTGTGCACTGGCCAAGAAAGAGGAGGGCAGCCAGAGAAACGCCTCACTATTTCGATACAGGAGTTCGCCCGAAGAGATACAGGGAGCGGTGTTAATGATTAGCCAGGGCCGAGTAGACCTTGATACCAATCGAGGAGCGGCTGGGCAAAAAACATGGAGAGGAGGGCTCCCAAGACGAGGAAGGGCCCAAAGGGGATATAGTCATCACGTTTGATCATGCGCAGGGCAATCAAGCTGATGCCGATGACAGAACCAGTGAGCGAACCAATCATGATGGTGAGAAGCGCAGGCTTCCAGCCAAGAAACGCACCGATCATCGCCAGCAACTTGATATCGCCCCCTCCCATTCCCTCCTTACCGAAGAGATAGGGGCTCAGCCAAGCCAGGAGCCAGAGAATCCCGCCTCCCACGGTGAGGCCGAGCACCGAATTAAATACCCCCACTGGCAGGACGGTCACAGCGCCCAGAAGTCCTATCACCATTCCCGGCACGGTAATGACATTGGGGATCATCTTATGCGTGAGATCCGTTCCCGTCACCACGAGCAACGCCGAAAACAACAGAGCGTAGAGGACGGCCGTCCAGCTGGGACCGAAGGACCACAGGATGGCGAGATAGCCGAGCGCATTGGTGGCTTCGACAAGGGGATAGCGCATCGAAATTTGGGCGCGGCAAGCCCGGCAGCGTCCACCAAGCCACAGGTAGCTGATCAGAGGAATATTATCGTAGAACTCGATAGGGTGAGCACACGAGGGGCAATGGGAACCGGGCCAGATGATCGATTCGCCTTGGGGCAGTCTGAAGATGCAGACGTTGAGAAAACTGCCGATCAATGCGCCTAGAGTCCCGACCACAAGATAGAGAGACCATTCATGCATAATCGACTCAGGAGCAGACGTCGGCTCGGAACACCCGAGTCACTTCGCAGGCCAAATAATTGCAACTAAGTAGTGTCACCAGGGCCAATCTCATGCAGTTTACTTATGGCGAGAGAGTTCTCTATAATCCGCTACATACTTGACGAGGGTTTGTTCTTGGGAATTTCTCCATCAAGTTGAATTATACCGTAATAGTTTATTCGTTAAAGGAGAACAAGATAATGGCACGGACTGCAAAAACGAAGACGAAGACGAAAACCAAACCTTCCCTGGCAAATCTGACTCCGCCACCCCGCAAGAAGCGGCCTGAATCGCTCACTAGTCGGGAGCAGGAAATCCTGGAACTGATTTGGGCCGGATTCAAAAACAAGGAAATCGGTCAGCGACTCAAGATCAGCGTCAAGACCGTCGAGGCGCATCGGGCTAACATGATGAAAAAGCTGCGCGTGTCGAACACCGCGCAGCTACTCAAAGCCGCGATCCAGGACGGGACGATCAAGATTCGGTAGGCTTCGCCGCTGGTGCCACGACTCGACGACGCTGGCGGACCACTTCGAACAGTGTGACCGCTGCTGCAGCTGAGACATTTAACGATTGCACTTTGCCCTGCATCGGAATCCTGATCCGGCCATCGCATTCCCCCAACACGCCAGGACGAATGCCTTCCCCTTCTCCTCCAAGCACCAGCGCAATCGGCCCGGTCATGTCGATCTCGGTGTGGAGCTTCTCCGCCTGTGGGTCGACGCCATAGACCCACAGGCCGGTCTTTTTGAGGTCCTGAATCAGACGGATTAGATTGCCCACGCACCCGACAAAGATGTGATCGAGCGCCCCAGCTGATACTTTCGCCACCACCGGTGTCAGGCCGACTGCGCGACGTTCTGGAATGAATACCCCATGGACACCCGCCGCTTCGGCCGTCCGCAAGACCGCTCCTAAATTGTGGGGATCTTCGACTCCGTCAAGGAGCACGAGAAAGGGCTGCTCCTCTCGGATTTTCGCCCGTTCGAGAATCTGCTCCGTCGTGTTGTAGGCTTTCGCGGCGATGAACGCAATCACGCCCTGATGGTTTCCACTCGGCACCAATCGAGCGAAGGCAGGAGGAGGTTCGATGTGAACGGGCACTCGCTGCGCCTTCGCCAGCTGCACGAGATCGGCAAATTGCCGATCGGTCCGCAGCAGAAGCAGCCGCTGAAGCGGACGCAACCCGGCGCGCAAGGCTTCGCGCACGGCATGCAGCCCGTAAATCAGTTCCGGGGGACTATCGTTTCCACCGGCTGGTGCCATCGGGCTTGTCCTCGATGACGATGCCGTGGGCGGAGAGGAACTGACGAATCTCGTCGGCCCTCTTGAAATCTTTCTGTTTCCTGGCTTCATTACGTTCATCTACCTTTAATTGAACCTCAGTATTCGTAAGTATAGATTCAACTGTCGCTATTTCCATCAAACCAATCGTAACCCCACCAGGACCAACCTCTCCAAAAACATTCTTCTTAAATATTGGGTTGAACTGCCACTTCTCCAATTGAAACAGTCCCATAACGGAACCCAACTCCCGAAACGCTGCTCGAGCCTGCCGACGCACCGACGTTGATAGCCCCTGTTCCACAAGCTTGTTGGCCTCGCTTCGTAATTTCTGGAAAGCCGCGAGCGCCATGGGCGTATTGATATCGTCGTCCATCGCTTGATTAAACTGCTCGAACACACGTCGAACAGATTCTCCCAGCACATTATCTCCAGTCGATCGAGAATCGTCTTCATCAAGCCGCTGAAAGAGATCATAAAATCCGTCCAACGCCTGCTTGGCTTCTCGGATCGCATGATCGGAAAAATCGAGCGGGCCGCGGTATTGGGTCGCGAGCAGGAAATAACGCAGCATCTCGCCGGTAATATCGTCCGGCCACTCAGATTTTTTGAAAATCTCTCTAATCGTGAAGAAGTTCCCCAGGGACTTGGACATTTTCTCCTGGTTGACCTGCACGAAACCGTTGTGGATCCAGTAACGCGCAAATTCTTTTCCCGTCGCACCGCAGGACTGGGCGATTTCGTTTTCGTGGTGAGGGAAAATAAGATCCATCCCCCCACCATGTATATCGAACGTCTCACCTAAATAGCGCATCGACATGGCGGAGCATTCAATATGCCAGCCCGGTCGCCCTGGGCCCCAAGGGCTCTCCCATGACGGCTCGCCCGGCTTGCTGCTCTTCCAGAGCGCGAAATCCATCGGATGACGCTTTCGATCATCCACGTCTACCCGCGCGCCGGCCTGCAAATCCTCGAGCTTTCGTTTCGAGAGGCGGCCATAAGCCAGATATTTCTCGACCTGGAAATAGACATCGCCGGCCACTTGATAGGCGAAACCTTTCTGAATCAGCGTGCTCACCAGCTCAATGATCTCGGTCATATGCTCGGTCGCTTTCGGCTCATTCGTCGCCCGTCGAATCCCGAGCTTCCCCATGTCCTGATAGTAGGCCTCGATGTACTCGGCGGTAATCGCGTCGCAGGATACGCCTCGCTCATTCGCCCGCTTGATAATCTTGTCATCCACATCGGTGAAGTTTTTGACGAATTCAACTTGGTAGCCGCTGAACTCCAGATAGCGCCGGATCACATCGAACACGAGCGCGCTACGCGCATGGCCGATATGGCAGTAATCATAGACGGTCACGCCGCAGACATACATCCGAACGGTCTTCGGCTGGAGCGAGTGGAACGGCTCTTTTCCCCTTGTAAGCGTGTTGTAGATCGAGAGCATGGACTGGTTACAACTCCGGAGTGATGCGGCGCTTCGGCCAATGGGACCAGAGAAAATAGCCCACCATGAGCGCTAAGCTCAAGCCGATCACGATGTCGAACTGATGGAAATAGTCTCTCAGATGCTCCCACTCTTGTCCCATTTTTACGCCGATATAGGCCAGGAGATAGCACCAGGGCAGCGCACCGAGAAAGGTGAAGAGCACGAACCGATGAATGTTCATGCCGGCGATGCCGGCCGGCAACGAGATGAAGGTCCGGACGACCGGGAGCATCCGGCCGAAAAATACCGCTGCCTCGCCATACTTGGCGAACCATCGATCCGCCATCTCGATGTCTTTTCGCGACACCAACATATAAGGTCCATATCGCTCGACGAAAGGTCGCCCCCCCCACACGCCGGCGTAGTAGGCCACAACTGACCCCACGACGTTCCCAATAGCGCCGGCCAACGTCACGCCAAGCATCGTGAACTGTCCCGACGCCACGAGGTACCCGGCAAAGGGCATGATGATCTCGCTGGGCAAGGGAATGCAGGCGCTTTCAATGGCCATGGTCAGGAGAATGCCGGTATAGCCGAACGTCGAGATCATCGACACGACAAACCGACTGAGCTCCGTAATGATTGCTTCGATCAGATTCCCCACAGTACCCTAGCTCCTTTTCTCGCCCTTCAACTTCGACGCGGCAGCCACCCGACGCGCCCCTGGTCGACGCACCGTTTCCCACTTCCGGAATCGATCCAACACCGCGTGATTGGTCGTATCGAGGTGAATCGGAGTGAGCGAGACTGCCCCTTGCTCGAGCGCCTCATGGTCGGCATCCTTGCTTCGACTCCACGACACACGGGTCCCGGCAATCCAATAGTAGGTTCGGCCATGAGGATCGACCTTCTCGATGATCGGATTGTGGAAGCGCCTGCGGCTGAGACAGGTGACCCGGACTCCGGTGATAGACCCGAACGGCCGGTTCGGAATATTGAGATTCACCAGTGTTTCGTCCGGCAACCCATCTTTCAGGATCAAACGAGCGATACGAACGGCGTACCGAACCCCGGCGTCGAAATGAAAGTGTCCCTGCCCCTCCTGTGACACAGCCATGGAAGGAATACCGAGGATCGTTCCTTCCATGGCTGCCGACACCGTTCCGGAATACAACACGTCGTCGCCAAGATTCACGCCTTTATTGATTCCTGACACGAGGAGATCGGGCGGTGCAGGCAGAAGCTTCAGCACGGCCAGATTCACACAATCGACCGGCGTTCCGTTGATGGCATAGATCCGTTTCTCAAGCTGCTGCACTCGCAGCGGTTTATGGAGCGTCACGGCATGGGCCACCGCAGTTCGCTCGCGATCCGGCGCAACCACCCATACCTCGCCCACCTTGGACAAGGCCTTGGCAAGCGCCGTCAAACCAGGCGAGTGAATCCCATCATCGTTGGTGACCAAAATGCGCATAGGTCCGTCAGAAACAAAAAAAGCTGCCAGTGGCAGCTTCTTCGATCGGTGCTGGCTCAGACGATGAGCCAGGAGATCTGTCCGACCTCTCCTGTCACACCTGACCCCTTACCCTTCACGATATGTTTGGTCGGGGCGAGCCGATTTGAACGGCCGACCACTCGCACCCCAAGCGAGTACGCTACCGGGCTGCGCCACGCCCCGACACGCTCTTTCCAATTTCACCCTCTGTTGCATTGTCTCCTTGAAGGCGCCTGAAATGCAACCATCTTGGAAGAGACGAATCAGGGGGGCATCAGTTTGAATGCGACTCCAAAATTTTGAGAATCGCCTGGAGATTCCCTCGCAACTTCTGCGCGAGCTCTTTGGGGCGCACCTGCTGGCTTGCGACCCGGCCTCGCCTGGCCCAATATCGTTTAACACCTGCGAGTGTGTGCCCCTCTTCGTAGAGCATCCGCTTGATCTCCAGCACCGTTTCGATTTCACGTCTGACATAGAGCCGCTGATTCCCACGACTTTTCTTGGGCTTGAGAAACGGGAATTCTGATTCCCAGAATCGCAGCACGTAAGCCGGTAGCTTGGCGATCTGGCTGACTTCGCCGATTTTATAAAAAACCTTGCTGCCCAGCCTGGGCTCGTTCCCCATGACCGGTCCTCGTGGTGGGATGAGTTAAGATAAGTGAACGTGTTATGAATTGACGTATTTCTTAAACACTTGACTGGGACGAAAGGTCACTACACGACGAGGCGTAATCCCAATTTCTTCGCCGGTCCGAGGATTCCGGCCCTTCCGTGCTCCTTTGCTGCGCACCACAAAGTTTCCAAATCCGGCAATCTTGACCGATTCGCCCTTATGAAGCACTTCTTTCAGCATGTTCAACACAAGTTCGACGATATCTGCAGCTTCGTTCTTCGAAATACCAACCTGCTTGTAGATTTCGTTCGCGATATCCGCCTTCCTCATGCTTTCCCCTCCGATACCTCTACAAGCCATTCGAACGGTCGTCTCTCAAGCCGACTCGCCCAATGAGCAGTTTCGCCATAAGTTACGTGAGGTTACGTGGTCTGTCAAGGACAAATATGCAAAATTCATCTGCACACGTTAGTCTTTGGCTAGTAATTTGTATTCGATGCTATCTGCCAGTGCTTCCCAGCTCGCTTCCATGATGTTCTCGGACACACCGACGGTGCCCCATTTATCCTTATGATCCCCTGATTCAATCAATACCCGGACCTTAGACTCAGTCCCGCGATTGGCCGATAACACCCGCACCTTATAGTCGAGCAGTTTGACTTCTTTGAGCTGGGGATAGAATTTTTCCAAGGCTTTCCGCAAGGCATGGTCGAGCGCATTGACCGGGCCAGTTCCGGCTGCTGCCGCATGTTCCACTACGTTGCCGACCTTCACCATGACTGTAGCTTGCGACAACATAGCTCCCTGGTCCTGTTTTTTCTCGACAATCACCCGAAATCCCAAGAGTTGGAAAGACGGCTTGTGGGTCCCCATGGCTTTCCGCATGAGCAACTCGAAGGAGCCCTCCGCCGCCTCAAATTGATAGCCCTGACTTTCACGCTCCTTCAGCACATCGATCAATTCCTGCAACTTGGCGTGATCCTTATCCAATTTGATCCCGTAGGCCTCAACCTTCTCCATCAACCCACTCCGGCCTGCCGCATCCGACAGCAACATCCGCTGGCGGTTCCCGACTAATGACGGAATCACATGTTCATAGGTTGCAGGATTCTTCAGCACCGCATGGATATGGACCCCGCCCTTATGGGCAAAGGCCGAATCGCCCACATAGGGCTGATGCGTATTGGGCATGAGGTTCGCGATCTCAGTCACGAATCCGGACACCTGCTTGAGATGGCTCAAACGGTCTCTCAACACCGGACGTTTCATTTTGAGTTCAAGATTGGGGATGATCGAACAGAGATTGGCATTGCCGCACCGCTCGCCGATTCCGTTGATCGTTCCTTGTACTTGTACGACGCCAGTTTCGATTGCCATCAGCGAATTCGCGACGGCCATTTCGCAATCGTTGTGGGCGTGAATCCCTAAGGGGACAGCACACTCCCGCCGAACGACCTGGCAGATCTCTTTGATTTCCCAGGGCATCGTCCCGCCGTTGGTGTCGCAGAGAATCACCCGTTCGGCGCCGGCTGCCACAGCTTGCCGAATGGTCTCTAACGCATAGTCAGGATTTGTCTTGTACCCATCGAAAAAATGCTCCGCATCGTAGAATAGCCTCCGGCCTTTTGAACGGAGATACGCCACGGAATCGCTGATGAGCTCGAGGTTCTTCGCGAGGGAAATGCCGAGCGCGTCGGTGACGTGCAGCGACCAGCTTTTCCCGAAGAGCGTGATCACCTTGGTCTCTGCGTCCAGCAGCGATTTGATATTCTGGTCGTTCTGTACCGAATTGCTGGCTTTTCTGGTCGACCCGAACGCCACGACCGTCGCCGTCTGCAACGGGATAGTCTTGATCATCCGAAAGAACTCGATGTCTTTGGGATTCGCGCCTGGCCACCCGCCTTCGATGAACTGCACGCC
>Ga0315278_10005327_pt1 | contig 11697 bp, 12 predicted proteins | sample YL17G06_0_MG_FD_203880 | JGI IMG/M metagenome (GOLD analysis project Ga0315278, IMG submission 203880) | Sediment microbial communities from Yellowstone Lake, YNP, Wyoming, USA - YL17G06_0 | ecosystem: Environmental > Aquatic > Freshwater > Lake > Sediment | place: USA: Wyoming | collected... | reverse complement strand
CGGCTAAAATGTTTGCCATTGAACACTACGAAGTTGAACCTGATATGATTGTAATGGCCAAATCCTTGGCTGCTGGATTTCCACTCGGTGGCGTCACCGGAAGAGCAGAGTTGATGGATCATCCTCAAGTAGGGGGATTAGGTGGAACCTTCTCAGGGAATCCCGTGGCCTGTCGGGCCGCCCTCGCAGTCCTTGACCAGTTTGAAAAGACCGATCTTCTCAAGAAGGCGGGGAAGGTTGGGAAGAAGGTTTTAGATAGGTTTAAGGAATTTTATGAACATTATCCTGTGGTAGGAGATGTTCGTGGACTTGGTGCTATGGTTGGAATGGAGCTGGTGGTGGATCGAAAGAGCAAGGAACCGGCGACGACCTTCACAAAGAGACTGGTTGAGCTCTGTCGAGAAAATGGGTTACTGATGGTTTCAGCGGGGACCCACTCCAACATCATCAGACCTCTCATGCCCTTAATTATTACCGACGAGCAACTTGAAAAAGGTCTTTCCATTATTGAGGAAAGCCTTCATGAGCTTCAATATTCTCAAAACTCTTAAGGTATTTTGATAGTATGGCTCATGAACAATTTTTAGAAGAATTAAATCAGGAGATTACGGCGGATAGAACTTATGCTCAAATCCTGATTAAAAATACCAATTACTTAAAGACATTGGAGGAAGCAAAGAAGATTATTGAAGACTTAGGAGTTCACATTATCGAAACGGAGCGTCTAAAATCTAACTGGACACTTCTTAAGTTGGATGTGAAGGACATGAGGGATGTTGCCTTGAAATTGACAGAGCATGGGTTCTTCATCAAAGGAATTAATGCGTTACCTTAATTAAATCTAATCAATCTCAAAAGGAGGTGATCCAATAGAAAAAAGAAGATTTTCACCCTTACCTATTTTCTATTCCTTATTTCGTCAAAGGAGAAGGGAAGATAAACAATAAGACATATTGAACAAAGGAGGTTACATTTATGAAAAAACAGATGATTAAAAAAATGGTCGTTTTTGGTTTCATCTCATTGGCAGTCATTATGTTCAGTTTTATGAAACCTCAATCTGTACAGGCCCAGGAGAAGAGAGACTTCTTTAAAGTCGGTGTCGTAACCTCTCTCTCCGGTGAACTCGTCTTTGGAGGAACGGTGACCAAACGAGGTTATGACTTGTGGGCCGATACCGTCAATAACGCGGGTGGAATCGAAATTGGAGGCAAAAAATACAAGGTCACCCTGGTCTATGCCGACGATCAGAGTACACCGGCAACTGCAGCCGTTGCAGGTGAACGTCTGATCACGCAGGAAAAAGTTGACTTCATCCTGGGACCCTATGCGAGCGGCCCCACCTTAGCTCTCGCGCCCATTACCGAGAAATACAAGATGCCCCACATTACAGGATCGGCAGAGTCTCCTTTAATATGGCTAAGGAAATTTAAATATACCTTCGGCACGATCCCATCGGTCAACCTCACAGCCCAGGGGATCATCCAGACGCTCGCTCAGGACGTCGCACCCAAGCCTAAAACCATTGCCATCTTGGGAATCGATGACCCGTTCTCTAAATTTACGGCAGAGGCGTTCAAGGCGGCCTCTGAAAAATTGGGACTGAAGGTGCTCAAGTATGAAATCGTCCCCGAAGGAAGTGACTACACGCCTGCCATCAGTTCGATTAAGGCTGTCAACCCTGACATCTTCGCCATGGGCAATCATGAGAAGGCGGCCATCGAAATGATGAAGATTGCCAAAGAGTTGAGATTCAACCCTAAGGCCTTTGTCCAGCATTACGGGATGACCACCCCGGATTTTCGCAAGGGGTTGGGCAAGGATTGCGAATACGTCTTTGGGAACGCCGTCTGGACGCCAAATATGAGGCACCAGTCGACCATCCTTTTCAAAACGACAAAGGAATATGCTGATGCTTTTGTCGCCAAGTTCAAGACAGATCCCGACTACACAGAAGCTGGTTCAACGGCAGCGGGCATCGCATTTCAAGAAGCCCTGCGCATGATCAAGGCGACTCCTCCACTGACCGATGCCCAGAAAGATGCGCTTATCGGTGCATTGGAAAAACTGAATATTATGACCTTCTACGGACAGATTAAGTTTGCGGCGGAGGGAGATTCCTATCACTGTAACGCAGGACTGCAACCCGTGGCTCTTCAATACCAGGGAGGAAAAACAGTCGAAGTGGGACCTGGGAAACTTCGGGCAGTGGCGCCCAAGTATCCAACCCCCTCCTGGGACAAAAGGTAATCCTCCCCTCACCCCATCCCTCTCCCCCCCCATGGCCCGTCCAGCGCAGTAGCCTGCTACGGAGGATGGAGGAGAGGGTGAGGGGTCATTTAGCTCAATGATCTGAGGTAAATCGTGGAACTCTTCCTACAAATGCTCATTGATGGACTCCTGATCGGAGGCCTGATCATCGTTGTTGGCATCGGATTCTCCCTCTGTTTTGGGGTGATGCATATCGTTGACTTTGCGGTAGGCGAGTGGGTCATGTTGGGTGCCTACACCGGCTATATCATGGTTCGCTACTTTGGGCATGACCCCATGATCTACCTGCCTATCATCTTTCTTATCTTCTGTGGGGTCGGTTGGATGATTTACCCTCTCATTTATCGTGCGGTGAGTGGGAAACGCCATAATCCAGTCATCATGGGACTGGTGTTTACTTTTGGTCTCTCCATTTTGGCCAAAGGAGGGGCTCTCTCAGTCTGGGGTTATCACATCCAATCCATTACAACGTGGCTATCCGGCAAGAGTATCTCAATCGGAGTTCTTACGATTCCAGCTCTTCGTTTCGCTGGTTTCGTCTTTGGGATCTTGGTGACGATCCTTTTTATGATCTTCCTGTACAAAACAAAATTTGGGATCATCATCCGGGCCACGGCTCAGGACAGGGATACAGCGAACCTCTTAGGAGCCGATGTCCGGAAGATTGGAGGGCTTGTCTACAGCCTTTACGCGGGCGTCACTGGAATGTCCGGTGTCCTGATCGGAACGCTCTTCTCCATCCATGCAGCCATGGGAGCGAAGTACTGTACGTTGGCCTTCTTTGTTGTTGTTCTGGCAGGCATGGGATATGTGCCGGGAGTTATCATAGCGGCCCTTGGCCTGGGCCTCTTACAGTCTTTTGTCGGAGTCTATATTGGTGGGCGCTATACCCTCGTCGCTCTCTTCATGGTCATGTATGGGGTGCTGCTGATCACCCCTAAAGGAATCTTACGAAGAGGTATTTGATGGAATTGCAGGCGAGCAAAGCTCAGGCTGTTCCAGTGCCGTCCGTTTGGCGTTTTACGCCGCTCGGTCTACTCCTCGTGATCTGCTTAATCCTTCCATGGTTGGCCTCCCCCCTCTGGATCCGAATCGCCACGGAAGTCTTGATGTGGGCTGGTTTGGCGCAGAGTTGGAACATCATAGGAGGGTACACCGGGTACCTCTGTTTCGGTCATGGGGCCTTCTTCGGATTGGGATCTTATGTGACTGGCCTGATGATGGTCAATCTCGGATGGCCCTTCGGAATAGGACTCCTGTTTTCAGGAATCCTGGCTTCTCTCCTGGCGGTGATCATCGGCTATCCGACTCTGCGCTTGCGCGGGGCCTATTTCGCCATCGCCACCTGGGCATTTGGTGAAATGGTACGCCAGATTGCCACCATCCTCGATGTCACAGGTGGAGCTTTTGGCTTACAGCTTCCTTCGTTTCTCAATCTCCGCTACTTTTATTATGTTATGCTCGCCGTGACAGGTTTAACCTATTTGACAACCCATTTTCTCCTGGAGCGAGCCCGGTTTGGATATAAGTTGCTGGCCATTAGAGAGCATGAGGAAGCCGCTGAGATGGTCGGGGTGGATACGGTGTCGATCAAAATGAAGGCCTTCGCCTTGAGCGCATTTTTTCCGGGAGTTCTGGGGGGCATTTATGCCTATTGGGTCACCTATATCCACCCGGACAGTGTCTTGGGGGCCCAACTCACGGACTTTATGGTCGTGATGGCCTTCCTCGGAGGGATTGGGTCTCTCTGGGGGCCTTTCTTAGGGGCCGTGGTCGTGCAGCTGCTCCAACGTATTTTGTGGTTGTTTTGGGGGGAAGGGACATTCTACCTTGTGATTATCGGTGTGGCAATCTGTGCCGTCGTGCTTTTCATCCCGAATGGACTTATCGGTCTCATGGAATCTCGTTTCCTTTCTCCCCGAGAGGCCGTGAGCCAACTGAAGAAAACCTTTAAATGGTAAGAAGATGATCTTACAATCGAATGACCTCGTGAAATCCTTTGGCGGGGTAACAGCGATCAACCACCTTTCCCTGACCGTGGAGAAAGGAACGGTCTTTGGCATCATCGGTCCGAATGGGAGCGGAAAGACGACCTTCTTTAACCTCGTCAATGGAGTCTACACCCCGGATTCAGGAAGGGTAACCTTTGACGGGAAGAATATCACCGGCCTCCGTCCTCATCGGATCGCTGAACTCGGGATCGGAAGGACGTTCCAGATCCCTGCTCCTTTTACGAAAATGACGCTCTTGGAAAACGTCATGGTCAGTACATTTATTCGCGCTTCTTCGTTGAAGGAGTCACGGAAGATGGCCTGGGAGATTCTGGAACTGGTGAGACTAGATGATAAGGGAAACACACAGGTGGCTAACGTGACTCTGGAGGATCGGAAGCGACTCGAATTGGCTCGTGCCCTAGGCACGAAGCCATCCCTCCTCCTCCTGGATGAGGTGATGGCGGGTCTCACTCCGGCTGAGGTGAAGGGAGCGATCGAATTGATCCGGTCATTGCGAACCCGAGAGCTCACGATTATCGTTGTCGAGCACATTATGGATGTCATCTTGTCTCTGTGCGACCGAATCGCCGTTCTGGATTATGGGCAAAAAATCGCTGAAGATATACCTGATCAAATTGTAAACAACAAGGAAGTCATTCGAGCTTACCTTGGGGAGCGTTACAGTGCTCGAAATTAAGAACATCACCGTCAGTTACGACATTGCCACTGCCCTATGGGATATCTCTCTGTCTGTCCATGAGAGAAAGATTGTCTCCATCGTCGGGTCGAATGGCGCTGGGAAGAGCACCACCTTAAAGACCATCTCCGGAGTGGTTCACCCCAAATCAGGAACCATTTCTTTAAATGATCAGAGGATTGATCAACTTCCCCCCCACCAAATCGCAAGGATGGGAATTTCCCATGTCCCGGAGGGCCGGCGGATCTTTCCACATCTTTCGGTGATTGAAAACCTGAGAATGGGGGCCCTTCCCCTCAAAGATCAGAAGCGTGCTGAGCAATTACTTAAGAACGTTTTTGAATTGTTTCCTATTTTGAAAGAACGTCAAGATCAGGCGGGGGGCACTCTATCGGGCGGCCAACAACAGATGTTGGCCATTGGCCGGGGCCTCATGTCAGATCCCAAAATCCTTCTTCTTGACGAGCCTTCCTTAGGACTTGCCCCGATTATTGTCGATGCCGTATTTGACGTCGTCCTCCAGCTAAATCGCCAGGGACAGACGATTTTGCTCGTTGAACAGAATGCCTACCGCTCCCTCGAAGTGGCAAACTATGCTTACGTGCTGGAGACCGGCAGAATGATACTCGAAGGTGAGGCCTCCACCTTGATCGATCACCCTCATGTGAAGAAAGCCTATCTCGGCAGATGATCAGAGGCATTCGGTTTATCGTCCTCCCCCTTCAAAATAAATTCTATTTTTAGGAGCAACAAAATGGAACACAAAGCGAGAATGAATAATGAATCCCATCTTATTTTGGCGAGGACCCCAAGGGAACAATTAAAAAAAGGAATTACAGTGATTATAAAAGGCGAAGGGGTACGGGTCTTTGATCAAGATGGAAAGAGTTACCTTGACCTTGTCGCTGGCGTTACTCGGCCAGTCCATGTGGGATATGGCCGCAAAGAGATTGCCCAGGCGGTGTATGATCAAATCTGTGAACTCTGTTATTTTACCCCGATGGAATTTGCCAATGTGCCGGCCATCCAACTCGCCAATGTCTTAACAGAGATCGCCCCCGGCAGAATTAATAAATTTTTCTTCGTATGCGATGGTTCGGAGGCCGTGGAATCGGCGATTAAATTGGCCAGACATTACCATTATTATCGAGGAGAGAAAAAGCGTTACAAAATTATCTCAAGGCGAGGCGCTTACCACGGGGTCACCGGCGGGGCATTGAGTCTACTGGGTACGGCCCTTCCTATGAGGCAGATCATGGAGCCTTTTGCACCTGGAACCATATTTGTAGAATCCCCTTACTGTTACCGATGTCCATTCCATTTGACCTATGCCAATTGTGATATAGCTTGTGCTAAGGATATAGAACAAATCATCCAATTTGAAGATCCTGAGCAGGTTTCAGCTTTTATTGGAGAACCGATTCAGCAGGGATTTGGAGCATTGGCACCTCCAAAAGAATATTGGGAAATTGTTCGAAAAATTTGTGATACTTACGGGATACTTCTTATCATCGATGAAGTCATCTGTGGATTTGGAAGAACCGGTAAATGGTTTGGAATTGAGCATTTTGATATTCAACCTGACATCATCACGATGGCAAAGGGGATTACGAGTGGTTATGTGCCCCTCGGAGGAGTCGGATGTACGGATGAAGTCATGGAGCCCATAGAGATTTTTCAGCACCTTCATACTTATGGCAATCATCCTGTTTCCTGTGTTGCGGCCCTGAAGAATATTGATATTATGAAAAAAGAGAATTTAATTCAAAATTCATACCACATGGGGATCTATTTCTTAGAGAGTTTAAGAACCCTTGCATTTCATCCAACCGTTGGCGAAGTCAGGGGAACAGGACTGTGGGCGGCCATTGATTTTACCCTGGATAAGCGAAAGAAGACCACCTTCCCTTCTCAGGGGATCAACCGCCTGGTTGAACGGGCCAAGAGAAAAGGGTTGATGATTAAGACCATGGGACGGGCCCTCGAGTTTGCCCCGCCTCTCATCATCCAGAAAGAGGAGATTGACGAAGCCATCAGGATTTTAGAGGAATGTATTGGTGAAGAGGAAAAAGAGATGGGGTTGCAATAGTTAAATAGGTCACCCCTATGGGGAAAAGAGACCAGATAAATGGAATTCAGTTTGTAACCGTCAAGAGTGAAAAGCATATCCTATGATTGGTGATCAGGTTGATTCATAAAGTTTACTATGATATGATTTTTCTAAAAGATGTCGTAACGGATAAAGGAGATTAGCATGATATATACTGGGATTTTGGAAGGACTAAAGAAGCTCTCAGTTCAGGAACGGTTAGAGATAATTGACGCTGTCGTACATTTACTCCGGCAAGATCTTCACCAAATTGGACAGCCGATAACTCGGCAGGAAAGAAAAAAACTATTAGCTGCCGCGGCTGAGTTGCTCCTTCCGGATTATGAAAGGGATGATGAACTGACCAGTTTTACAGCCCTTGATGGTGAGGATTTTCATGCGCAGGGGTGAGATCTGGCTGATCAATTTAGATCCAGCAGTGGGTGCTGAGATTAAAAAGACTCGCCCAGCCGTAATTGTGAATGATGATGCCATTGGGATTCTACCACTTAGGGTTATCGTGCCGATAACTGAGTGGAAGGACCGGTATACCATTGCTCCGTGGATGGTTCGACTGAACCCTGATGCAGAGAATGGTCTGGATAAGCCCTCAGCAGCAGATACCTTTCAGGTAAGATCGTTATCGCAGGCAAGATTTGTTCAAAAATTGGGGAAACTATCTGAAGCATCTATGAAAGAGATAACCAAAGCACTGGCTCTTGTGCTCTCTATCGAATGATCCAAGAGAATATCCCTTTTAAGGAAATTATTGAAACATATTATCAACACTTAGAAATTGAAAATCTTTAAGTCTGTGCAAGATATTCGTCAGAAGGGTCAGAGGGATAAGTCAGGGGGATAAATCAAATGAAAGGCTTCTTCAATAAAATCTTGAGGATTAATCTCAAAACAAAAACCTTTAAGGAAGAAACAATCCCTGACTCAGTTTATGAAACCTATTTAGGTGGAAAGGGACTCGGAACCTATCTCCTCATGAAAGAAAATCCTCCTGGGGTTGATCCGCTCTCTCCACAAAACAGACTCATCTTTTGTACCGGCCCGATCACCGATAGTCGAATCTATGGTTCCTGCCGACATGGTGTCTTCACAAAATCTCCCCTCACTGGAATCTTCTCTGAATCTTACTCCGGAGGAAAAGTGGCAGAGCCGATGAGCCGAACTGGATATGATGCCTTCACCTCAGAGGAGACCTTGGAAAGATCCGGTTTGGATCGAGGTCTCCGATCAAGGGGTAATCTTTTTTGATGGAAAAGACCTGTGGAAGAAGGATACCTCTGGCAAGGCATGAAAAATCCGATCACTTGGATCGATCGGAAGGATGGCTGAGTTGACAAGAACAGGAGTAAGGATTAAAAAGATATCGAATCCAAGAGGATGAAAAAAATCGATGAGCCAGAGAATAGAGACTCAGGAGTTGAATGATGCGCGGGTTGTCGTTTGAAAGGCTTGAGGTTTCGCCTGGCCATAGGCAGGTGCTGAAAGAAACCACTATCACGGACAGCGGCCCGGGAACTATTCTAAAGGATTTTGAGATTCTCCTGGATTACCTCAGAAAACAGGAGTTACCGGTCGCGGGTACACATCGGCTGCCGAGAACGGTGCTGGGAGAGATCAATGGTCTTCTGAGCCATCCCATTCAACTTCGACTGAAGAGGCCCGAGCAGAAATCGTACCCACATATTCAGGGACTGTATCTGCTTTTGCGGGCGTCGGGACTGGCCTATATCGAAGCAAAAGAAGGAAAGCTCTTTCTCTCTGTAGATGAAAGGGCATACCAGGTTTGGGAAAGTCTGAATCCCACTGAGCGATACTGTACGTTGCTGGAAAGCTGGTTGCTTCGGGGAAGGGATGAAATAATCGGCGGGCGCCGCGGAGGTTTGTTCTCAATCCCCAATATCCTTCGAGGAGTGATGGACCTTTTCAGACGGATACCTGAAAAGGGGTTGCGGGTTGCAGGAGACAAGAATGCCCAGTATCTGCTGAGGTATATACCGGGGTGGCATAACTTGGGCCTGATGGAGCTGTTCGGCCTGATTTCCATAAAGCCAGGTTCGCCCATAGAGGGCCAAGGATGGCAGATTGAGCGCATCGATCGCACAGCATTTGGCGATGCCCTGGTTGCTTTGCTTTGCACAAAGGTCTTCTGGGATTCAAAGCTTATCTTTGAATCGGAAAAGGAAGGAAGGGTGCCGGTCGGTATCCTTCAGCCCATTCTTCAGCCTTGTTTCCCGGAGTGGAAAAAGAATCTCTCTATTCCTGAGTGGGTTTTTCGAGAGGGAACGTACGTCTTTAAGGTCACCCTGGGACGACTATGGTTTCGAATCGCTTTCCCGGCAAGTCTTACCCTGGAATGGCTGGCATCCACTATTCTGAAGGCGGTCAAGTTTGATTCTGATCATCTCTACCATTTCGAGTATGAGAATCCTTTTGGGGCCATTGAGAGGATCAATCACGATTTCATAGACGAGGGGCCGTGGGCAAGCGATGTTCGGGTGGGCGATGTACCCCTTCGGGTCGGACAGAAGATGAGTTACCTCTATGACTTTGGCGACAACTGGGAATTTGAGGTAACCCTAGAACAGGTCGACCGAGCTAAGGTAGTTAAGAAGCCGTACGTTCTTGAGATGCACGGCACCTCCCCAGACCAATACCGCCACTGGGAAGAATAATTACCCTGTGTTATTTCTTCAAATTGACGGCAAATAGCAGAGTCTTTCTCTGTTATAATTGGGGAACAAATCATCCGCTTTTCTTATAGAGGAGACACGATGGCGACAACTTTTGATAAGATTTACGAGCAAGCCTGAGGGTTCCAGATGAATCCAAAGAAAATGGCTTCTTTTAAGGCTCTGTCCCACGCGTACTCTTCTTTTTCTATGAATAGGGTATGAGCGATGTCATGATCCGGACAATTGAAGATATCATCGGCCAGGATGGAAGAGGTTTTGGAATGGATACCGAGATGACGGACACTTCCTTTCTGGGAAGGTTGAGGACCCTCTTTTGGGAATCGGGTGGGAACGTCATCTATCCCTGCATTCAGGATCTGGTTGAAAACGGACTCACGGTCGCGCGATTTTCTCCTGCTGACCGCATTCCAACACGCCAAGATGTGACCCAGTACCTCGCGTCATGGTGTCGGCATGCAGGGCTAAGCCAAGAAGACTGCCATGGCTGGCTGGTCGAATATTCTGTGGTTATGCTTTCATCCATTTCGAGGACATCTCCGTCAGGAATTCGACATAGCACCAAATCGAACGTCAAGCATATCTACCATGCGGATATTCCATTCATTTGTGAATGTGATGAGAATCCTTTCAGGGCGCATTGCAGCACCAACTGCCCGGCATATGCCGACATGCAGGCCAAGCTCATCGAGAGGAGGAGCAAAAAACCTAATATTGAACATATCAACGAACGACCGGCGGAAATATTTGAAATGCAAAAATCTTTAGTCAGAGAGACCAACAAGGAACAATTTGAGGCGACACTGGAGGTTATTCGCAGTGAGATGGAGAGAGGAACGGAAAGGAAGGCGATTCTCGATCTTCTGATCGAGCGGGGATTCAAGACCAGAAGGGGAAAGAAATGGTCCTATTCCATCCTCGGGAATGAACAGAGTAGAATAAGGCAGGAGCGGCTGGGGTCAGGCATAAATAATTAAGTATTGCTGATTGAGTGGGAGATTTTATTTAATCGAAAAGAAGCGAAAAAATGAGAAAATAGACATGCCTGACACTAATTTTCTTATGAATCGCAATGCCAACCTTTTATTCAGCTTTCCACTTCCTATTGGCCGCGGTATAAAGAAATGTCGAAGATGTGTAACCTCCGCAAGAAACGTGTTGAGTGGGTAGAAAGGAACCCCAGCAATGAAAGGCTTCTTTAATAAAATTCTGAGGATCAATCTCAAAACAGAAACCTCTAAGGAAGAAACAATTCCTGACTCAGTTTATGAAACTTATTTAGGCGGAAAGGGACTCGGAACCTATCTCCTCATGAAAGAAAATCCTCCTGGGGTTGATCCTCTCTCTCCGAAAAACAAACTCATCTTTTGCACCGGGCCGATCACCGATACTCGAATCTATGGTTCCTGCCGACATGGGGCCTTCACCAAGTCTCCTTTAACAGGAATTTTTTCTGAATCTTACTCCGGAGGAAAAGTAGCAGAACCTATGAGTCGGACAGGCTATGATGCTTTCATTCTTGATGGGGCATCCAATGAGCCCGTCTGGATTGAGATTTCCAATCAAAAGGTGATTTTCCATGATGCAAAAGACCTCTGGGGGAAAGATACATACTTTACCGAAGACGAAGTATTACAAAGAACGAACAAGAAAGGGGCAGGTGCTCTTGTCATTGGCCCTGCAGGTGAGAACCTTGTTCGATATGCCGTTATTGAAAATGACTACTGGCGATCCCTTGGAAGGACTGGAGTCGGCGCTGTGATGGGTTCTAAGAAAGTCAAGGCTATCGTCTTTCATGGAGAAAAGAAGCACGACCTTGCCTATCCTGACCGACTGGAACAGTTTGCAAAGGAAACCTTAGAACGAGGGAAGGACAATCCAGGGGCACAGGCTTATAGAAGACTTGGGACTCCAATGCTTGTTGCAATGAACAATGCG
>Ga0315278_10005325_pt1 | contig 11701 bp, 5 predicted proteins | sample YL17G06_0_MG_FD_203880 | JGI IMG/M metagenome (GOLD analysis project Ga0315278, IMG submission 203880) | Sediment microbial communities from Yellowstone Lake, YNP, Wyoming, USA - YL17G06_0 | ecosystem: Environmental > Aquatic > Freshwater > Lake > Sediment | place: USA: Wyoming | collected... | reverse complement strand
TTGGGTCATCTTCTTTAGCGATAGGATAGGAACCGTGTATGGACGATGGGTTTTGCCATCTTGATTGACTCTTGATAGTTGAGTCTACCTCCACACGATCGAACCCTGCAAGCATCTCTGCCAGAAATGCCAGGTGGTCTGCCGGTGGTATGTCGCCGTAGAGGAAGAAGCGCGCGTTTGTCGGCGAGTAATAGGCACGATGAAATGCCTTGAACTGCTCATATGTAAGAAGCGGGATATCATCGGGGTCTCCCCCCGAATCGAAGGAATAGGGTGTGTCGGGATAGAGATGCTGCTGGATGGCCTTATACGTCAGGGCATCAGGAGAGGAATAAGCGCCCTTCATTTCATTGAAGACTATTCCCGAGATGATGAGTTCACTCTTTGCATCTTCCGGATTCGAAAATTCCAGGTGGTGCCCTTCCTGACAGAATGTCTCCCTCAACAGACGGGGTCTTAGCACCAGATCCGTATATACGCGCGCAAGATTGAAGAAATCTGCCCTCACCTGGCTCGCTACGGGATAGATGGTCTTATCTGGGTAGGTAAAGGCGTTGATGAAAGTCTGCAGCGTTCCCCTGTGCAGTTCGTTGAAAACATCCCTCAGCGGATATCGCTCCGAACCGGCAAGCACAGAGTGTTCAAGAATATGAGGCACGCCGGTGGAATTCTCCGGCGGTGTGCGAAACCCTATGCTATAGAGATTCTCGCGGTCATCGCAGTGAAGGTGAAGGACTTTCGCACCTGTCTTTGCGTGCTCTATTTCATACGCGGTTATCCGTATTTCCGGAATCTGTAGAACGCGGAGGACACGGAATCCGTCAACCAGAGCTCCTGCGGCAAGTGTCGGGACCGGACATCTATTGGATACCGTCATCTCGTCGCTCCCGAATATTGTTCCATTCGTCTCCGGTTAATACTCAACAGATATAATCTGACCATGTGATCGTCCCCCTGTGATTGTATGTGATAGTGCCCCAGGTGCGGATTTAGTCTGCTTCAAGCATCTTCTTGAAAGAGTAAGTCGCCTGGAAAAAGACAGGTCTCATGGATTAAATATACCAGAGTCCGTACGGGCAATGAAAGACAATTTTTGCGGAAACGCGAGAGCAGAGGCGGGCTGAAGGATATGCTCATGTTCCGGGACAAAAAAATTAAGGTTCATCCGGTTCTTGCATACTTCCTGTATTCCACAATTCGTCAACCTCGCTGAAGATAATGGATTTCGAATTATAATCAATGATGTTATTTCCGCGGTAATTATGCTATTTATAACCGGTCATTTGAAGGCTTGGGGTCAACGGATACATGGTTGAAATCCTGTGGTGCCTCCGGGAAACCAGGCGTTCAAAGGAGAAAACAAATATTATCCTGTGGTGTCGGGAGAAACTGAACAACTTAAATAGCACAAAGAATGGCTGAATAGTGTGGAACCAAGCTGTGACCAACTCATGAAAAGGGGGATAATCAATGAGAACACTCAGCGATCTGTGCAAGCCCAGGGCGTCGGTTTTCGACAAGACCCGCTTGGACACGGTTTATAATCTGGATGATCTGCCGACGATTCACCCGGATGAGTTTCTGTCCGAGAACTATGTCACCGAAGGCATGCGCATCCTCCTGACAGAGGCTTTCAACCGACTGGAAGGGAAAACCGCCAGCGCCTCCGGGACGTTCCTACTCAGTCAGTCCATGGGGGGCGGGAAAACGCATAATCTCATCACTCTGGGCCTTCTCGCGAAACATCCGAAATACCGCAAGCAGGTCATGGCCGACTTCTTCAAACCAGGCGATCTCGGAGCGGTCACGGTCGTAGCCTTCAGCGGCAGGAAGACCAGCACACCCTTCGGGATCTGGGGAGAGATTGCCGAACAGCTCAACCGGAAAGCAGTTTTCAACGAATTCTATAGTCCTTTGAAACCGCCCGATCCTAACAAGTGGGTTGAACTCCTCCGGGGAGAACCGGTACTGATTCTCCTGGACGAATTGCCGCCCTATTTCGAAGCCTCACGGGCGGTGGCCGTGGGCGACACCTACCTGGACCGTTTGACGGAAATCGCCTTGGCCAATCTACTCGTTGCCGTCAACAGCAACAAGATCCCCCGGGCCTGCGTGGTCATCACCGATCTCAGCGGCACCGCCTATGCCGCCGGCAGCGCGTCCATCACCCAGGCATTGCAGTCTTTGAATGATTTAGAGCAGGAAGTGAACCGGAATGTCGTCCGGATCGATCCCGTAAAAATCAACACCAACGAGATCTACCACATCCTTCGGACCCGGATCTTCGAAAAGACACCGTCCACCGCTGAAATTAAGGAGGTCGCCGATGCCTACGGCGTCGCTGTGGACAATGCCAAGAAGATGGGTCTTTCGGAGGTATCCCCCGATCAGCTTAAAACGGACATACGAAACGCCTACCCGTTTCATCCGGCGATCCGCGATCTTTACGCCCGCTTCAAGGAGAATCGCGGGTTTCAACAGACCCGCGCCCTGATCAGGATAATGCGGATTATCGTCTCGCATCTCTGGAATTCGGGAGCGGCGGCGAAGCACGGACTGATCGGCCCCCAGGAGTTTGACCTTCAGGACGCCTCCATGCTCGGCGAAATCCGGCAGATCAACGCCGGTCTGGAAGTAGCCATCGCCCGTGACATCGCTGCGGAAGGCGGAAGCGCCCTGGCCCAGCAGATCGATAGCGGCGCAACGACGGACGCCCAGGACATTGCCAAACTGATCTTCCTGTCCTCCCTCTCCACAGCCACGAATCCCGTCCTGGGTCTGAGCCGCTCGGAAATCCTCGGCTATCTGGCTGCCCCAGACAGGGATATCGTAAAATTGCGTGGTGTCTTTGATCGACTTCAGGCCGACGCCTGGTATCTCCATGCCTCCAGGGACGGCAAACTGTTCTTCAAAAATGTTGAAAACCTGAAAGCCAAGGTGGCCACCTACGCCAGAAACAAACTCCGGGAACAGCGGGAAAAGGAACTGCGAGACCGACTGGGTGACATGTTCAAGGTCACGACACGGGCAGCCTATCAGAAGATCCAGGCCTTGCCGGCCCTCGACCAGATCCAACTCCAGCAGGATACAGTGACTTTGGTCGTCTTCCGCCCAGCGGATGATTCCTTCCGGGCTATCGAAGAGTTTTACAAAAATCAGCAATACAAAAACCGGGTTTGCTTTCTGACCGGAGCCGCAAAGGCTTATGACACAGTCCTGGAGCGGGCAGCAGAACTCAGCGCCATCCGCACCATCATCGGCGAGATGGATCAGGAAGGCGTTCGGGAAAGCGATCCTCAGTACATCGAAGCGACGGAAATCCAGACCAAGCTGGAAGGACGGTTCTATCAGGCCTGCCGTGAGACTTTTACGATCCTCCACTATCCGGCAAAGAGCGGTCTCGTGCAGGTGGATCTGGATCCCAAATACGTGGCCAATGAATACAAAGGAGAGGAGCAGGTCCTTAACGCCCTCAAAGAATGTTACAAATACACGACCGACATTGCCGCCGACGGAAATTTCCGAAGCCGGGTGGAAAGCAAGCTCTGGCCAGAAAGCGCCAAAGAAGTCGCGTGGAGCACGATCCGGCAGCGAGCCGCGACCGACCACTCTTGGGTCTGGCATCATCCCGACGCCCTCGACAATCTCAAGAATGAACTGGTCAAGAGGGATATCTGGAGGGAGATGATGGGATACATCACGCGGGGGCCTTTTGAAAAGCCGGCCACCTCCGTCCAGGTTCAGACCTTAAGCCGGGATGAGGAAAGCGGCCAGACGACCCTGCGTATCCGTCCCCAGAACGGCGATACGGTCTATATGGAAACAAAGGGTTCGGCTACAGTGTCCTCAAAGAAGCTGGCAGACTATGACATCAAGACGAAAGCCCTGAAGCTATCTTTCCTCTGCATCGATTCCAAGGGTGAGCATGCCACCGGTAACGTGGTATCATGGACCAATTCCATTTTCATCAAGCACCGCTTCTACCAGGAGGGAACAAAACGTAAATGCGAACTGAAGGCCCTGCCCGGCGGGAAGATTCGCTTTACAACCGATGGGTCTGGCGCCGAAACCAGCGGCGTTCCTTATGACAAGCCCTTTGAGATACCAGCGGATTGCCGGGTGATCCTTGCCATTGCCGAAGGGGATGGCGTCAAATCCCAGCCAGTGAATATCCCCGCGCCCAAAGGAAAGGTGGACATCGCTTCCACCATTGATCGCACCAAGGCAGCCGTCTGGAAGCGGTCATTCAAGAAAGATTCTACAGGCGAGACCTTTCAGTTCCTTGAAACTGCAAAGAAGCATGGCGCGGAGCCGGGAGGTGTGCGCCTGACCATCGCCAAGGATTCCCGGTGGATCGAGCTCAACACACCGGACGACACCTTCCATGCTATTGAGCATTTTGAGCATGGGGCCGATGTCCTGAAGGAATTCATCCCGGAAGGCGTCCTCAGCATCGACGTCGGCAGCCTGAAATTCGATTCCGGCCAGCAGCTTCTCGATATGGTGGCCGATCTAAAGACGGAGTTAAAAGAAGGGGAAGTCCGCCAGTGATGATGGTCCGCAGAAAACGCCAGTTCGTGGGCTTCGGCTTCGACCCGGGAGAATCCTCCCATCATTTTGCTGTGATCATCCCGGTAAAGGAGGAAGATCCTGTGACCATCGAGGAACGCTTTGAATGGAACGGGGCGGCGGAGACCCTCTCTGATACTGCTAAGGCCCCTATCGTCAAGGTCCGGTTGGACCACTATCGCTGGGGACGGATCGCGGAAATCGCCAAGGGTCAGTTCAACAATAAGATCCGGTCCGACGGCCATCGCTCCGTCTCCTGGAAAACGGGCCAGCCGAACATCCTGACACCGCACTTCGGCAAAGAGCTGACCCTCCTGGCCTGGGCGGTAGAGGATATGGACGAGAGTCTCATTCCCAATGTCATCGCCAACTGGACGGGCCTGGAGCCGGAGGAGCGCTGGTGGCTCTATACAACCGTCAACGCCACCTTCACCAAGGCAGAGGTTGGAAAAGACCGGGGCTGGCGGAAAGCGATCAAGATTGCCTTCTCGGAAAACCCCGTTCCGGAGACGCCCAGCGAGCGGTTTGTGGAAGAGCCTGAACCCATCAGATTGCCCCAGAAAGAAGACGCCCTAAAAGTGGAAAGATCCGCTCACGCCTATGTCCCAAAGAAAAAGAAGAGAAGCGCCGCCAAGAAAAGCCCACAGTTTTCCCTTTTCGAGGAGTCATAGGAGAGATGGGGGACATGATATAGAATTGCGACGCAATTCGTTTCGTGTCCCCCGAAGCCGAATAGAAAGACGATATGCAGGATTTAACCTTCATCGAAACCCAGTTTCCCGTCAGCAAGCTTTCCAAAGAAAGCTATAAAGAACGAAAATCAAATGTGAATCAAACCCTTACCGGTCTTGGAAAGTGGTGGGGCCGGAAGCCCCTTGTTCTCATCAGAGCGGCCATCCTGGGGCTGCTCCTGCCCGCCTCCGGCGACCCGAAGAAGGATCGGGAAATCTTCCTGAGGCTCATGACAATGGATGAGGAAGGTCTCTGGCGGAGGCTGCGATCAAATATCCCCGCGGCCGAAGTCTATGAATACGCCACCGATACGGAGAAAGAATTCTACTTCACCCGAAAAAACGATAAATGGCAGTGGAATAAATCGGCCGGCCGGGAAGACCGGGAACACATGCAGCGCCGGGCTTTTAACCGGATGGGGTACGACAAGAAACTCACCTATTGCCTGCGCCCGGAAGAAATCGATGGTCCTTCAGAAGCTGCATGGAAGGTGATCAATGCCCATCTCAAAACGAATGTGAAGAGCCTCTCGGAGTTGGTCCGGGAACTTGGTGTTCAACATTTCGGCCATGTGCCGCACGTTGGCGACGCCTTCTGCGGAGGGGGAAGCACCCCCTTCGAGGCGGCCGCCATGGGTTGTAATGTCTATGGGTCCGACCTCAGCCCCGTAAGCGCCCTCCTGACCTGGGCAGCCATCCATCTCGTCGGCGGCGGCGCGGAGACGGCGAAGGAAATCCGGAAGGTTCAGAAGCAGGTTTATGACGCCGTGGGACGGCAGATCGAGGAATGGGGGATCGAACGGAACGATGAGGGCTGGCTTGATAAGACCACTGGAGAAACTATCGGCAAGGGATGGCGGGCTGACTATTATCTCTACTGCATCGAGGCAATCGATCCTGTTACTGGCTGGCGGGTACCTCTTTCACCGTCTTGGATCATCGGTTTAAAAACGAGGACGATTGCCAGGCTAGTTCCAGACAATTCCACAAAAACATTTAAAATTGAAATAATACAGAATGCAAGCCCGGAGGAAATGGAGCAAGCCAAATTGGAAGGTACTGCAACAGATGGCATTCGCTGTCCCGTGGACAAGGAAGGAAACTGGATATCTCCGCATATGCGCACAGCTTCCCCTATCATGGAGCTACGGGGCCGGGCTGGCCTCCGATTATGGGAAAACCATGACCTTGTGCCACGCTATGATGATACCATCCAGGAACGTCTCTACTGTATCCGGTGGGTGGATCCGGAAACAGGTGAAAAGCATTACCGGGCGCCGACGCCGGCCGATCTTGAACGGGAAGCAGAGGTTCTGCGCCTGCTGAAGGAACGATTTCACGACTGGCAGGCCAAGGGGTATATTCCCTGCCGAAAAATCGAATCGGGTTACAATACGGATCAGCCGATTCGTGAACGCGGCTGGACTTACTGGCATCACCTTTATAATCCCCGACAGTTACTGACAATAGGGCAATATCAAAAATTGATAGAAAATTTGGGTGATAGCCCGCACCAACGTGCCGGTTTACTGCTGGGTATAGGGCGGTATGTTGATTGGTATTCAAAGCTATGCAGGTGGGATCCAAGCGCAGGCAATGAAAGAGGGTCTCAAACTTATTTTAATCAAGCACTGAATACTTTAGCAAACTTCGCATGCAGGGGCCATGCAACACTTACGACGGCATGGTATTTATCATATCCGGAAAAATCTTTTTCAGTAAATGCTTCAATCATTCCATCAGATGCAAGGCGAACCAACTATGTTGCCGATCTTTGGATTACCGATCCTCCTTACGCCGACGCCGTCAACTACGAGGAACTTACAGAACTCTTTCTCGCCTGGTACGAGAAGCGCCTGCCCGTCCTATTTCCCGAGTGGTACGCCGACAGCAAGCGCGCCCTGGCCGTCAAAGGGACGGATGAAAACTTCCGGATCGCCATGGTGGAGTGCTATCGCCGTCTGGCCGAAAACATGCCCGACAACGGCTTGCAGCTCGTCATGTTCACCCACCAGGATGTGGACGTCTGGGCAGATCTGGCCCTCATCCTCTGGTCGGCGGGACTCCGGGTGACGGCGGCGTGGACCATCGCCACGGAGACGGACACCTCCTTCCGGACGGGGAAATACGTACAAGGGACGGTCCTTCTCATCCTGCGCAAACGGAAGGAGACCCTCCGGGGAGACCGGTCCGACATCTACCCCGACGTCCAGGCCGAGGTCCAGCGGCAGCTCAAAACCATGCTGGAGATCGACGACAAGGAAGATCCGAATTTCGGCGACTCGGACTACCAGTTGGCAGCCTACGCCGCAGCCCTGCGGGTCGTCACGGCCTATAGCGCCATCGAGGACATCGACGTGGAGCGGGAGCTTAGGCGAGTCCGCAGGGCCGGGGAGTCGTCGCCGCTCACGGATATGATCAAGAGCGCCGTCCGGATCGCCTCCGATTTTCTCGTCCCCGATGGTCTGGACAGCGGCGTCTGGAAGCGCCTCCTCCCGGAAGAGCGTTTTTACATCAAGGGCGTCGAGGTCGAGGCCCACGGGGAGTACCGCGATGGGGTCTATCAGGAGTTCGCCCGCGGCTTCGGCATTCGCGATTACCGGGGCCTTCTTGGCAGCGGCGCTGCCAACCTGACCCGCCTGAAGACACCCGACGAGCTCAAGGGGCGTGATCTTTCCGGTGAGGGGTTTGCCGGATCGCTGCTGCGACAGATCCTCTTTGCCGTGTACAAGACCTCCGAGGAGGATGATCCGCGACCGGGTCTGGATTATCTCAAGCAGGAAATTACCCATTACTGGGACCGCCGGCAGACGATCATCGCCTTGCTGAACTATCTTTCCCAGAAGCCGTCCCCGGCGATGACGCATTGGAGAAAGGATGTCGACGCGGCCCATCTCCTTCTGGGGGCTGTGGAAGGAGACGGCGTATGATTGCGTCTGCTTTTCCCTAAAAGCGTTAATTGACGGAATTCGAAAAGTATGCAAGATTACGATCGAAAATAGCCGAAATATTGTGGCGACGCCGGAAATCGGTGGGTGAATAAGAAAGCATGAGATAACATATCTAAAGGAAGAAACTGGTCAAAACGACCCATGCAAATCAAATTTAGAAATTCTGTAGGGGGCTGTCTTATGATAACCGGATTTGAAATTAAAGGATTTAAAGGCTTAGCGCACCTCTTTATCCCTCAGTTGACAAGGATAACCCTTGTGGGCGGGAAGAACAATGTAGGGAAAACCTCTTTATTGGAGGCGGTATTCCTCTTTTTTGACCGAATCAATCCGCAAATGCTCACAAATCAATTTGCGAGGAGGGGTGTAAGCGTTCTGCCACTTGAACCTGATGCCATGTGGGCGCCCATTTTTCATGATTATGAAATGAAAAAGGAAATAAGCATCTCGGTGACATCCGTTAATTCAACTGAGACGATGAGTATAAAATTCAATCCAAATTATACACCGTCTTTGGTGCGTGCAAAAACAACCGGTCAAAGAGGTCAACAGCTACAGATCAGAACCGATCAGAAACCGACGCCTTCGTATGCTCTCGACATCACTTACAAAATTAACGGCAAGAAAGCAACTTCGCATCTCCTTATGGGTATCGAGGGTTTGGGACTGCATGTTGACTACATGAAAGCGGAAAAGACGCAAGCGGTGTTTATCTCTTCACGTAGTTTAATGAATCCAAACGAAGATGCAGAGAGATTCGGAAAACTGGATATCATGGGAAAACAGGATGAAGTTATAAAATTCCTCAGAATTATCGAACCCAATTTAACAGGGCTTTCTTCGGTTTCAATGGGTAATATCTCAATGATTCATGGAGATATAGGATTGAATAGGAAAATACCCGTATCGTATATGGGTGAGGGTGTTTCCAAACTCCTATCAATTATTCTTGCCATTGCCAATGCAAAAGACGGGATCGTTCTCATTGATGAGTTTGAAAATGGACTGCATTATTCGGTAATGCAGAAAATCTGGGAGGGGATAGGAAGGGCCGCCAGAGAATTCAACTGTCAGGTGATTGCAACAACGCATAGCTATGAATGCCTTGATGCCGCATATAATGGCTTCTCAGGCGATCTACAGAACGATTTTACATATCTGAGGCTCGATAGAATTGATGATGAAACCAAAGCAAAGATTTTCGATTTTGACATGCTCAAGGTGGCTATAGACACCAATTCGGAGGTACGCTGATATGCCTCCCAGAAAACCAACTACAATCGAAAAGGAGAAGATAATTCTTGTTGAGGGAGCAGATGCCTATTTTTTCTTTATCTGGGCATATCAGGCTTTTGACGTCCATGACATTCAAGTGATAGATTTTGGCGGTATTAATGATCTGGGCCAATATCTGAAAACTTTCAAGGAGCTTTCGGGATATGAGAAAGCCTCTACCATTCTTATTGGACGAGATGCTGAAAAAAACCCTGATGGGGCTGTAAAAAGCATAAAAACCGCTCTGAAAAAGAACGGATTCGCTGTGCCGGAAAGACCCTTTACTTTCGCTGAAGGTAAGCCCTGTGTTGCCTATATGTTGTTTCCCGGTTTTGAATCTGGCTCAGAAGGCAGTTCGCTGTTGCCGGGAACCCTTGAAGATCTTTGTCTTTCCACGACAGAAGGCGATCTGGTGCACGAATGTGTAAATCTATATGTCAATTGTTTGAAATCAAAAGGAATTACAATAACAGGACTTCACAAAACCCGCCTGCACACCTATCTTGCAGGCAAAAAAGCTTTTGCCGGACTTAAAGTTGGAGAAGCCGCAAAAGCAGGCGCATGGAACTGGAATCACACCAATCTGAATCCATTCAGGACAATAATCAAAGCAATGTAGTTTAGGTATCGGATAAGGAAATCGGCTATATTATCCCATGATCCATCGTTACTCATCACGCCGCAGTCCCTTGAAGGATTTCCTGGCCACCCGGTTGCAGGGCGCCTGCCGGTATGACCGGATTGCCGGGTTTTTCAGCTCCTCCCTGCTGGAAGTGGCGGGCGAGGCATTGGAACGGATGACGCCTGATGAAGGCGAGACCTGCGTTCGGATGGTCTGCAACTCCTGCCTTAACCCCCTGGACGTCCAAACCGCTCGGGCGGCCAAGTGGGGGATGCACCGCGAATGGTGCGCTTCGCTCCCCGCCGAGATCGGCGCACCCATGAAGGCCAGACTCCAGCGGCTCTACGATTTTCTCGGCAGCGGCCTTCTCAAGGTGAAGGTCCTCCCCGACGAGGTCTTCGGCTTAATCCACGGTAAGGCCGGCGTGATCGCCCGGACGGACGGATCGCGGGTCTGCTTTATTGGCAGCGCCAATGAGTCCCGGACGGCCTGGGTCAGCAACTATGAACTGGTCTGGCTGGATGAAAGCGAGGAGGGCGTCCGGTGGGTGCAGGAGGAATTCGACGCCCTGTGGTCCTCCCCCCAGGCGGTGGACCTGGCGGAGGCGGTCGTGCAGGACGTGGCCCGGCTGATCCACCGGGTCGTCGTCCCGGATATCGACGCCTGGAAGAAAGAAGACGCCAATCCTGCCGAACCGATTGTGGAGCTGCCCATCTACCGCCGGGAAAACGGCCTCTGGGCGCACCAGAAATCCTTCATCAAACTGGCCTTCGACGCCCATAAGAACGGTGGCGCCCGGTATCTCCTGGCCGACCAGGTGGGTCTGGGAAAGACCATTCAACTGGCTCTCGCTGCCAAACTGATGGCCCTCTATGGCGACAAGCCGATCCTGATCCTCGTGCCCAAACCGTTGATGATTCAATGGCAGGACGAGCTCTGGAACCTCCTGGAGATGCCATCGGCGCGGTGGAACGGCCGGCAGTGGATCGACGAACAAGGGGTGGCCTATCCCGAATTCGGCCCCCAGGGAATGAGAAAATGCCCCCGCCGGATCGGCATCATGTCCACGGGGCTGATCATCCGGGGATCGGAAACCATCGATCTGATCAAGGATCTCGACTACGAATGCGTGATCCTCGACGAGGCGCACCGGGCCAGGCGATCCAATCTCGGTCCAACGCACCGGGGAGAGAAGGCCGAGCCTAACAACCTGCTGCGCTTTTTGATGGATATGGCCCCAAGAACCCGAAGCCTGCTGCTGGCCACGGCGACGCCAGTGCAGCTCGATCCGATCGAGGCGTGGGATCTCCTGAACGCCCTGAACGAGGGGCAAAACGGCGTCCTCGGTTCCCTGTATAGTCGCTGGCGGACACGGCCGCGGGAAGGGATCGACCTTGTCCTTGAACAAACGAAGCCCGTCGATGACACGACGGACCTCTGGGAGTGGATGCGCGACCCCCTGCCGCCCCAGGAAGAGGGCATGGATTTTGAGTTGCTCCGCCGGAGCCTGAATATCGATCCTTCCGAGCACTGGATTTCCCCGGAGGCGTTCC
>Ga0315278_10005324_pt1 | contig 11702 bp, 8 predicted proteins | sample YL17G06_0_MG_FD_203880 | JGI IMG/M metagenome (GOLD analysis project Ga0315278, IMG submission 203880) | Sediment microbial communities from Yellowstone Lake, YNP, Wyoming, USA - YL17G06_0 | ecosystem: Environmental > Aquatic > Freshwater > Lake > Sediment | place: USA: Wyoming | collected... | reverse complement strand
CGCGTTTCCGCCGACCGCCTGGACTTCGAGACGGCGGCGTCCCATCGCGACCGCATCCGCTACCTCGAGACGAAAGGCGTGCTCGCGTGAGGGCTCCATGATGGACGAGCGTCGCACCGCCAAGGGTGGCACTTATTCCTTCCGCCGGGGCGAGCCGGTGGAGTTTGCGTATTTCGACCCGCCCCGGCCTGCGGCCGGGACGAGAAGCGTCGGGATCGCCCTCGATACGCTCCGGCTCAGAATGGACGGCTTGGATGACACGCTGGCCGACGCGCTCGTCGAGCGCTACGGCCCTTACGCTGAGACGTCACCGGTCGCCGATCCCTCGGCCCTCGTCGTGCGTTTTGCTCGCGAGGCGCGAGACTACTTCATCGAGCCGCCCAAGTCGGCGGAATTCAACCCCGTCTGGCTCGCGGTCGAGGGCGCGCGCGTCCGCTTCCTCGGCTACCGGCTCGCGGGCTGGTTCGATACCGAGGCGCGTCGCGGCGAGATTCTCCTCGGCCGCGGCACCTTCGAGCCCGAGCTGCGCGCGCTCGAGAACTTCATCCGCTGCGCGGTCGCGTGGTGCGCCGCCGAGCGCGGTGGCGCGCTCGTCCATGCTGCCGGCGTCGTGCGAAACGGAAAGGCGTATCTCTTTTACGGCGAGTCGGGGGCGGGGAAGTCGACGCTCTCCGCCGTCAACACGCGAGGCCGCGTGGTCAGCGACGATCTCTCTCTGGTTCTTCCCCGGCCGGGGGGAGGGCTCGACCTCGTCGGGAGCCCGTTCCGCGGAACCTACGAAGAGGGCGAGCCGGTTCTGGGCCGCTTCCCCCTCGCGGCCGGCTTTCGCATCGTGAAGGACGTGAAGCCGGAGGTGCGCGCGGCGCCGCGCGCCGTCGCCTTCGGCCAGCTCGTCGGCAACCTGACGTTCGTCGCCGAGGCCTTTAGGGAGCGCCCCGATCTCTTCGCGTCGATCGAGGCGGCGTTCGCCGGCGTTCCTCTCCTCCATCTCCACTTCAAGAAGGACGATTCGTACTGGGACGCGATCGACGCGGCGGGGCTGTGAGCGGCGTTGGCGTCACGTTCGTCGCGGATCTCTCGGGGCTCGTCGTCCGCTTCCGGGGCTTGGACGACGCGTTGGCCGGAGTTCTCGCGTCGCAGTGGGCGCCGTTCATGACGAGTCGGAACGTGACGCCCTGGCTCGACGTCGCGGTTGCCGCTTCGGACCACACGATCGTGACGGGCCGTCCGATGCGCAAGTCGATCACCGGCGAGTTGCGAGACGGCGGCGGGAATTTCCGCTCCGACGAAGGGGAGATCGCCGTCGATGCCGCGGGTACCGCGCGCGTCTGCCTGGGGCGCGGCGACGACATGTGGCGCTTCTGGGGGTTGGCCAACCTGATCGCGGCGGCCCTCGCGGCGCGCCTGCCGTCCCGGCCGGGGGCCCTCGTTCACGCGGCCGGCGTCGTCGTCGATGGACGCGGGTTCGTCCTGATCGGTCCGGAGGGCTCCGGGAAGTCGACCTTCGCGCGGGCGGCGCGCGAGGGCGGCGCGCGGGTGATCAGCGACGACACCGTGCTCGTCGACGGCGCCTCGGGAGGCCTCGTGCTTCTCGGCTCGCCGGTGCGCGCGCACGAAGCCACGAACCTGGGTCAGGGGCGGTGGCCCATCGCCGCAATGCTCCACGCCCGATGGGGGACAAAAGCCCGCCTCGACCCTGTGGGGAGCCTCGCCACCGAAGCCCTCCTCGCGGCGAACCTGCCGTTTCTCGCGAGCGGGTGGGGGCACGACGCGCGGCTCGACGCGCTCGTTCCGTTCCTGGCCGGGGCGGTGCCTCACCGCGCGCTGACGTTCGCGCCGGATCCGTCGTTCGTTCCGTTCTTGCGCGCCGCCTCGTTCTGATCGCGCGTTAGCGCCGTCGCAGCAGGCCCACGAGATTCGAGCGGTCGTCGGTCCAGAGGAACTCGTCCGCTCCGTCGCCTCGATCGGACGGCGTCCTCACCCAGCCGTCCTCCGCAACGACCGGAAGCGCGCTCGCGTCGTCGCGCGCCATCACCGCCCACTTCGAGTAGTCCTTGCCCTCGAACGATTGCTCTGGCGTTCGGGTCGCGTCGCGCTTGACCGCGGCGGGAGCGCGAAGCTCCGCGGCGATCGCGGCGACGACCGGATCGAGCGCCAGGTACCCGTTCGTCAAGTGGAGCGCGAGACAGCCGCCCGGCTTCAGCTTCCGCAAATACAGCGCCACCGCCTCCTTGGTCAGCAGGTGGACCGGAATGGCGTCGGAGCTGAACGCGTCCAGGACGATCAGGTCGAACCGGCCGTCGGCGCATTCCGCGATCCGGCGCCGGCCGTCGCCGAGCACGATCGACACCTGAGCGCGGCTATCCGAGAGGTAGGTGAAGAACTTCGGGTCTTGCGCGATCCGCGCCACGGCGGCATCGATCTCGAAGAACGTGAATCGCTCGCCGGCGTTTCCGTAGGCGGCCACGGTGCCCGCGCCGAGCCCGATGAGTGCGACCTCGCCGATCGGGCCGCGCAGGCGTAGTCCGCGGACGATGTCTCCCAGCGGGCCGGACGGATGGTAGTAGGTGGTCGGAGTGAGTCGCCGCGTGGGATCGAGCGACTGGCTCCCGTGGCGCGTCACGCCGTCGACGAGGACGCGCATCTTCTGGGCCACGATCACGTCGCGGCCGTTGGCGTCGACGACCTGAAGGCCCGGACCCGTCGTCTCCACGATCCGGTGAACGCCGTAAAACGTCCGCTCCCGGTAGAGCGCCGACCACGGCGTGCGCGACGAAGTCCAGGTCACGGCGAGCAGGGCGGCAACGGCGAAGGCGAAGCGTCGCGGCCACCCGATCACGGCCAAGGTGAAGAGCGAAGGGACGCCGATCGTCACAGCGAAGATCCAGCGCGCTCCGGACTCGCTCGTGGGCGTGAGGCGGTTCACGAGCACCACGGTTGACCCGATGGCGAGCGCGAAGGCGGCGTCGGTCGACCAGGCGACGAGCCGTGCCCGGGAGGTCTCGCCGCGGCGCGCGGGATCGGGCACCAGGAAGGCCGCCAAGGCGAGGGCGATCGGATACTCGGCGATCGAGTTGAAAACCAGCGGCGCGACGATCGCGTTGAAGACACCGCCGAGGCAGCCGCCCAGAGCGATAGAGAGGTAGTACTCGGTGAGCCGCGACCGGTCGGGCCGATCCGCCGCGAGGCGCCCGTGACACAGCAGGCCGACGACCGCGAGCACGGCGAGATGAAGGGGGAAGATGAGCCGGCCGAACACGTGCGCGCCTTCGCGGAACTCCGCCGCGGCGACGATCAGAAGCACTCCGAGCACGAGGCCCAACAGGGGAAACGACAGCCGCGCCCGCGGCGAGAAGGCGACGACGAAGGTCAAGAGGTAGACGCCCAGAGGCACGATCCAGAACAGCGGAATCGCGGCGATGTCGGAGGTCAGGTAGTGGGTCACCCCGAGCACCGCGCAAGACGGCACGAACGCCAAGGCCACCCACCGGAAACGGCTGGACCATGCCGGAGCGTCGGCTCGCGGCGCGTCGGCCGTCAAGAGCGTGGCGGCCGGCCGGCGTGCGGCCCAGGTTCCCGACGCGAGGACCAGAACGACCAGGGCGCCGAACGCCGCGGACCAGACCCCCGCTTGCGACGGGCCGGCGGCCCCCGCGTGGAGCGGCAGGGTTCGTTCGAGGAGGAACGGATAGGCGAGGAGTCCGGCGAAGCTCCCGACGTTGCTCGCGGCGTAGAGGAAGTAAGGATCGGCGGCGGCCTCGTGGCTCGTCGCCGAAAACCACCGTTGAAGCAGGGGTCCGGTCGCGGCGAGCGTGGCGTAGGGGAGGCCGAACGACACGGCGAGCGCCGCGAGCAGCCACGGCGCCGGCGACGCATCGACGGGGGGCAGGGACGTCGCGGCGATGACCGGTGGCAGCGTGAGCAGCGCGGCAGCGCAGACGACGCCGTGAAGGATGACCTGGGTCCGCAGGGCGAACCGGCGGCCGAGCAGGTGGGCCCACCCGTAGCCGGCGAGCAGGCCCGTCTGGAAGAAGAGCATGCACACGGTCCAGACGCCGGCGCCTCCGCCGAGCAGCGGCAGCGCCATCTTCGCCGCCATGGGCTGGATCGCGAAGAGCAACGCCGCCGAAAGGAGCGACGCGAACGTGAGGAGGGCGACCACGGCCGTAGAATGCCACGGGTGGACCGCACCGCGCTTCGGGAAAAGGTGGACGCGGCGGGAAAGTGAATCGTCCCGGTCACGGCACGCTGCGCTCGAAGACCCAGAGCTTGTAACTGCTCGGCGGCGTCCAGTTGAAGCGATGGTCCACGCTGAATAGCGGCTTGTATCGAGATCTGAAGTCCGAATCCTTGAAGATGCGCGCGTCCGCGGGGAATCCGGGCACGAGCACGATGAAACGCGGATTGCGCGACAGAAGATCGCCGACGGGAAACTGCTTGTCGAGGAAGCTCCCCGGAGCGCGAGCGATGTCATGGTCGGTCAGGCCCGTGATGTCGATGACGCGCAACCGGTCCGCATACCAGCCGATCATGCCGATGTCCATCAGCGCGACAGCGTCGTCAGGCGCGGCGTGCTCGTTCAGGAATCGCGCGACCTCCCGGTGGGCGTGGCGATACCCGAGGGCGTTGACGCGGAGACCCTGACCGCCGTTGCGTTGGCGCACGCCCTCGGTCAGTCCGTTCCCGACGATGGCGGCGACGAGGAGGCTCGCTGCCGCGATCCCCGCCCTGTTCGATGCGGCGAGGCGCAACAGTCCGGCGCCGGCGATCACCGCCAGGCTGGGAAGCGCCGGAACCCAGAAGCGGGAAAGCACCATCCAGTCGCCGCCTTCGACGACGATCGCCGCGGCGATCGAAAGCACCACGATCGCTTCGGTCCGAAGGGCCGGCCTGCGCCACGCAAACACGATGAGCACCACCAAAGTGAGCGCGCCCAGGGGCACGATGGCGTCGCTCGAACTACCGAACGACGGCACGACCGACGCAAGGCACTTGCGCAGATACGCCCAACCGTACGCGACCAGGACCGGAAAAGTGGCACCGGTCTTCGCGTAGTAGGTGTTCGGCAACCAGTCACCGAAGTAGAACCGCCGGAAGAGAAGGAACGGTCCCGCGAACGCGGCGACGACTCCGAGCCAGCGAGCGGTTGCGGACAGACCGTGCGTGCGGAGGCGATCGGCCGCAAGCGCCAAGACAAGGAGCGGGGTCTCGGGTCGAACGAGGCTGGCGATCCCGAGGAAGACCGCCGAGGCCAGAGAGCCGATGCCGCGGCTCTCCCGCGCGTGCTCCCGCGCGGCCAAACTCACGAGCAGTGCGTACGGGACGGTCTCCAACGCGCCGACCGACCAATACGCAAACGCGGGGGTGACCGCGAGCAGCATCGGAGGCAGGAGGTCCCGCATGTCGACCGTCGGGCGTCCCTCGCTCTCCGCATGGCGACGCGCGACGACGACGAGACAGCACAAGCCTGCGATGGCGGTGAGTACCGGTGCGACGCGGGGCAGGGGGAGGCCGGCCAGCGAAAAAGGCGTCAACCCGACGGTCCAAAGAAAACAGGTGACTCCCTCGACGCGCTCGCCGGGGTTGAAGACGAATCCGTCTCCTCGCGCGAGGCTGCGCGCGTAGCGGTAGACGATGAAGGCGTCGTCCACCTGGTACACCGCCAGCCACGCCATCCAGCCTGCCGCAGCGATGAGGAGAGCGATGAGGAGGCGGCGCGCGAACGTGAGGAGGGCGACCACGGCCGTAGAATGCCACGGATGAACGGCACTCCGCTTCGGGAAAAGGTGGACGCGCTGCCGGATCGCCCCGGCGTCTACCTCTATCGCAACGCCTTGGGCGCGCTGCTCTACGTCGGCAAGGCCAAGTCGCTGCGCCAGCGCGTGCGCTCGTATTTCCAGACCGGAGCGCAGCACGCGCCGCGCACGGTCAGTCTCGTCGCCGAGATCGCCGACCTCGAAACCATCGTCGTCGACACCGAGATGGAAGCCCTGATGCTCGAGGCGAACCTCATCAAGAAGGAGCGTCCGCCTTACAACGTGATCTTGAGGGACGACAAGAGTTTCCCGTATCTCAAGCTGTCGTTGGCGGATGAGTACCCGAGAGTGTCGCTCGTGCGCCGGGCGCGTCTGGACAAGAACGTGTACTACGGTCCGTTCCTCCCGGCGTCGGTCGCGAGACGCTCGCTCAAGATGATCCCGCGTTTCTTCCAGGTGGCCACCTGCGACGAGGTGTTCGACGGAAAGCGGCGGCCGTGTCTCTACTACCACCTGGATCAGTGTCTGGCGCCGTGCGCGGGGAAGGCCACCCCCGAAGAGTACGGGCGGGCCGTCGCCGATGCGAAGCTGTTCCTCGAGGGCCGTCACAAGGAGCTGACCGCTTCGCTGACACGTCACATGCGGGAGGCGTCGGACGCGCAGCAGTACGAAAAGGCCGCGCGCTTTAGAGACACGCTCGGCACGATGGAAAAGCTCGGCATCCGTCAGACCATCGACTCGTCGGGTCTCGAGGATCGGGACTTCCTGGCCCATCACATCGAAGGGAGGCAGCTGGCGCTGCAGGTTTTCGAGATGCGCGCGGGGAAGGTCCAGGCGCGCCGCGAGTTCACCTTCGACGATCTCGATTTCGACCCGGCGGCGTTTTACGCCCAGGTGCTCATTCAGCTCTACGCCGACGCCGCTCCGCCTCCGGAGATCGAACTCCCGGCGCAGCCGGCCGAACCCCTGCTTCTGACGGCCTGGCTGACGCAGCGCGCGGGGCGGAGCGTCACGCTTCACGTTCCGGAGCGCGGGACGAAGCGGCGTTTCTTGACGATGGTGGAAAAGAACGCCGCGCTGGCCTTCGAAGCGCGCTTCAGGGCGAGGCACAGCCACGGCGTCGAGGTCTTGGAGGCGTTAGCAGAAGCGATCGGTCTCGCCGAGGTTCCCTACCGGATCGAAGCGTTCGACATCTCGAACATCCACGGCACCGACTCGGTCGCTTCGATGGTCGTGTGGGAGGGGGGCAAGCCGAAGCCTTCGGACTACCGGATCTTCAACATCAAGACGGTCAAAGGTCCCGACGATTTCGCGTCGATGGCCGAGGCGGTCACACGCCGGTACCGTCGCGTCCTCTCCGAGGGGAGGCGCCTTCCGGATCTGGTCTTGATCGACGGCGGCCCCGGCCAGCTCGGCGCCGCCGTTCGCGGGCTCGCTGCCGAGGGCCTTCCGACGCTGCCCATGGTCTCCCTCGCCAAGCGGGAGGAAGAGATCTTCCTCCAAGGGCAAGGGGAGGCGGTTCGTCTCGACCGTTCGTCCCCGGCGCTCCAGCTCTTGCAGAGGATCAGGGACGAGGCGCACCGGTTCGGGATCAAGCGCCATCGCGCCAAGCGCGCGCGACGCACCCTGACGACCGCGCTTCTCGACGTTCCGGGGGTGGGGCCAAAGACCGCGAAGGCCCTCTTGCGGGCGTTTGGCAGCGTCCCCGGAGTGAAAGGCGCGACGACCGAGCAAATTGCAGCGGTCGCTGGCGAAAAGGTCGCCCGGGCCATCGCCCTGTGGGATTCGCCCGGGGGCCTTGTTCGCGGGCGCTAGATGTCCCTATATTCCGACCCATGAGGTTCTGGAGATCGATCCCCGGGGCGATCGTCCTCGTCGTGTCGCTTGGCGTCCTTGCCGCGCTCGGCCTGGCCGGTGCGCAGGTCTACCGAGTGACGCATCCCGCCCGCCAGCCCGAAATGGCCTTGAACCTGGGAGCCACCCTGGCCAAGGCCGAGGACGTGACGTTCAGGTCGACGGACGGCATCCGACTCAAAGGTTGGCTCTTCAAGGGCACGCCGAAGATGGCCCCGGTCGTCGTGTGCCACGACCTCGGAGAGAGCAAAAACGCGGTGATGAACATCGCCATCGCGCTCAACACGGCCGGGTTCACCGTGCTGGCGTTCGACTTCCGCGGGCACGGCGCCAGCGGCGGCGACGTTTCGACCCTGGGGGTCCAAGAGGTCCGAGACGTTTTGGGCGCGATCGATTTCGTGGCGGATCTTCCCAAGGACATCGTCGACGCGAGGAACATCGGCATCTTCGGCGCCGGGATGGGCGCTCACGCGGCCGTCCTCGCGGCGGCCGAGCGGCCCGCGCTGCGCGTGCTCGTCCTGGACGGGCTCTGGCCGGATGCGGGATTCACGCTCGTGCGACACGAATTCGCCGACTGGCGATGGGGAGAAAGACACCTCGGCGCCGTGCCGATCGCGCTATTCCCGTTGATCGCCGGGGCGTCGATCGACGAAGGCCGCGCCGCCGATGTCTTGCCGTCCCTGGCCGGACGCGATCTGCTCCTCGTCGCGCCGGCGGGGGATCGACGCTTGGACGAGTCCATGCGGGCGATGTATGCGAAGCTCCCCGAGCAGCGCGATTCGGAGCGCAACCTGATCACGCTCCCGGCCACCCGAGCCTCCGGTCTGGGCGCCGACGATCTGGCCCGCTACCACGACCGCGTCGTCGAGTTTTTCCGCTCCCGCCTCGTTCGTCCGTAATCCGGCGCCTGCTAAAGTGCGGCGGATGAGGCCGACCACCGGCTCAGCGCTCGATGCCTACCTGGTCCGCGGCCGCAACGCGGTCGAGGACGCGCTCGCCCACGCCGTTCCGCCGCTGGGATCTCAGCCCGCCTCCCTCCACGAGGCGATGCGCTACACGCTCCTCCTTCCGGGGAAGCGGCTGCGGGGGATCCTAGTGCTCGCCACGTGCGAGCTCCTCAAGGGGCGATGGGATGACGCGCTCCCGCTCGCTAGCGCCGTCGAGCTGGTTCATGCGTCGTCTCTGATCCTCGACGACCTCCCCTCGATGGATGACGCGACGCTCAGGCGAGGCAAGCCGACGCTCCACAAGGTCGTGGGGGAGGCGAACGCGATCCTCGCGGCCGTCGGCCTGTTGAACACCGCCTATGGATTGATCCAAGAGGCGCCCGCCCTCAAAGATCGCGCGCGGGTTCGGGCGACCGCGCGCCTGGCCGAGGCGATCGGAGCTTCCGGCCTCATCGGCGGCCAGATCGCCGATCTCGAGGCCACCGGCCAGAAGATCGACCTCGACGCGCTCGAGTACATCCACAGCCACAAGACGGGGGCGTTGTTCATCGCGGCGGCGGAGCTCGGGGCCATCGCGGCGGGTGGGCGGGCAAGCGATACCGAGGCCGTGCGCCGCTACGCGAAGAACCTGGGACTCGCGTTTCAGATCACCGACGACCTGCTCGACTACAGCGGAAACCCGGAAACGACGGGAAAGGACGCCGGCCTCGATCGCAATCGAACGACCTTCGTCAGCCTGTGCGGGATCGACGGCGCCCGCCGGTTGACCGACGAGCTGATTACAGCGAGCCTCGCGGCGCTCTCACCCTTCGGGCGGCGGGCCGAGATCCTCTCCGGCCTCGCGGACATGGTCCGCGACCGCGATCGCTGACGGGCCCAGGAGCATGTCCGAGCGCTACGAGGAGGTCCGAAGCAAGCTCGTCGAACGGGGTTACCTTCAAGGGCGCATCGAGCGCTTCCTCTTGCGCGACCTCGTGACCGCAGCCGGTCCACGCGCCCTCGCGCGCACGAGCTTCAAGGCGGCGCTCTTGGGCGCGCCGCTGCTCGGTGGCCTGCTCGCCGCATCGACCGTCGCCGCGAACCGCCCTTTGCTCGGAGCGCGCGACGCCCTCGTGCTGTGGATCTACTTCGCGCTTCTAGCCGGAGCCGCGCTGTTCGCGCTCGATCTGATCGCCGCCGGGGTAGCCAGGGCGTGGGCTCGCCGGCGCGGCGCGCGTTCTTCCGATGCCCTGCGAGCGGGGCTCATCGTCGCCGTCCCGGTCTTGGTCTACCTGGTCGTGCTCTGGGCTCGCGGCCGGCCCGACGGGGGCTTCGGCGAGGATGCGCTCTTCCTCACGGGGGCGGTCGCAACGGTGGCGCTCGTCGCCTGGCTCGCTGGCCTCGTCTCTCTCGCGGGGATCGTCGGGCGCACGGGCGAGGTGCCCGACCGGAACCGCCGCTCCGCATTGTTCCTGCTCGCGGTGCTCGTGCCCGTCGCCGCGGCGTTTTTCGTCATCCCGGAAACGACGCCTGCCGGCGGATCGCGCGCGATTCCGCCCTCCGGTTTCACCCCCGTGCCCCGCACGCAGCGCCTCCTCGTGGTCGGGATCGACGGCTTGGACGGCGCCCTCGTCGAGGCGGAGTCGGACCACGGCGCGACCCGAAACCTCCTCGCGCTTCTCGCGCGGGGCGCGCTTTACCCCAAACATCGCGAACCGGCGGAGCCTCCCGAGGTCTGGACCACGATCGCGACCGGGATGGGCGCCGACGCCCACGGCGTGCGCTCGGCGGGGGCCACGCGGCTCCCCGGCGTTGGCGCCCCCATCGCGGTGCGTTCCGGCCCGGCGGCGTTTGACGCCGCGCTCCGCTTTCTGCTCCCCGCGCGCACCGTGCCCGCGTCGGGCGCGGGACGGCGCGTGCGCGCCTTGTGGGAGATCGCGGGGCTCGCGCAACCGGCCGCCGTCGTGGGGTGGTGGGCGTCGTGGCCCGCTTCAGGCACCGAAGGCGATCCGAAGGCGGGGTACGTGGTGTCCGATCGCGTGTTGGCCAAGCTGCTGTCTGAAGGCGCTGAAGATCGCGACACCGCCCCGGCCTCGCTCTTTGCGCGTCTCGCGCGGGATTTCCCCGCGGAGCGCGCGGCGTGGCGCGCGAGCTTCGAGGCGCGCTTCCTCGATCTTCCCAACGAGACACGCGCATTGGAGTGGGAGTCGTTCCTGATCGACACGTTCGCGTGGCGGACGACGCTGCGCTTGCTCGACGACCCCGAGGTTGCGACCTCGTTCACCTACCTGCCGGGGCTCGACATCCTGCGGACGCGGCTACGCGGAAGCCCCGATGCGCCAGACGCGGTCGAACGCTACGTGCGCTGGCTGGACGCCTCGATCGTCGCCGAGCTGTCCGCGAGGAGTGGTGACCTCATCCTCGTCGTCGCCGACCCCGGCCGGAGCGCGGAAGCAGACGACGAAGGATTTGTCGCGGTCTCGGGCGGTGGCGCCGTCCCGTTATGCGTCGGGCCGGCGATCGACGATCTCGACGTCGCGCCGATCGCGCTTCGCCTCGCCGGGCTTCCCGTGAGCCGCGAGATGCAAGGGGTGGCTCCCCTGCGTTGCTTCGAAGGGGCGGCTCCGGCGCCTCCCGCCTTGGCGAGCTGGGGGCGCCGCGGCCGTCCGGCCGAAGCGCCGGCGAGCGATTACGATCCCGAGATGGTCTTGCGCTTGAAAAGCCTCGGGTACTTGCGATGACCGGGTCGTTCCCGCGAGAACGTTGGCTTCGCCTCGGACTCCTCGCGACCCTCCTCCTCTTCGTCGGGCACGCGTTGTTCTACCGGTTCCTCTGCGACGACGCGTTCATCTCCTTCCGCTACGCGCACAACTTGGCGGCGGGGCATGGCCTGGTCTTCAACCCGGGCTTCGCGCGCGTCGAGGGGTACACGAACTTCCTTTGGGTTGTCGTGCTCGCCGCCTTCGACGCGTGCGGCGCGAAGCCGGAGCACGTCGCGCCCGTCCTGTCGATCCTGCTCACCGTCTGGTTGTGGGGGCTTGTCGCGCGCGCGGCGTGGCGATGGACGCCCGACGGGCCCTTCAGGTTCGCGATCCTCCTGCCGACCGCGTGGCTCGCGGTGACGCGCAGCGTCGCGGTGTGGTCCACGAGCGGACTCGAAACGCGC
>Ga0315278_10005321_pt1 | contig 11703 bp, 6 predicted proteins | sample YL17G06_0_MG_FD_203880 | JGI IMG/M metagenome (GOLD analysis project Ga0315278, IMG submission 203880) | Sediment microbial communities from Yellowstone Lake, YNP, Wyoming, USA - YL17G06_0 | ecosystem: Environmental > Aquatic > Freshwater > Lake > Sediment | place: USA: Wyoming | collected... | reverse complement strand
GGACGCGAGGAAATGCCGATGACGGGGCCGGCCGGTCCAGAAGGTCCCAAGCCCGGTCGCGGGGAACGTTTTGAAAAAGAACAGCGCCGGCTCGGTGAAGGCGGACCGGAAATGCAGCGCAGGGGCGAGCGTCCCTCAGACAAAGAGGGCGAGAAGGATGACGACGAAGCTCCCAAACCGGACAAGGATTGATAATTATATAGATGCAATCAGGGTAAACCCTTTTTCCTCTTTTCCACTTCTCGGGGGGGCCGATGCGGCCCCCCCCAAATTATTTTTGAATCATGAATTCTTTGGAACAATCCCGCCACATCAACAGCATTGTTATATTATAAATATTATAGACTGACCCCAAAATTGACCTGAAAATTTCGATCTTGAAATGAAAGGCTCGGATGGTTAGACAAAGAGACAGTTGAAAATTACAGGATATAAAAGGAATGATATCGGGATTTGAGAGGGAGATTACGATTACGAGCACGATTATGAATTGGGATGGGGATTCGGGGAGTGTGTTATGGAAATAACGATTCCCAGGCTGTCGCTGGTGATACTCATCGGGGTGTCCGGGTCGGGGAAGACGACCTTTGCCAGGAAGCACTTTCTCCAGACTGAGATTCTGTGCTCTGATTTCTGCCGGGCGCTCATGACGGATAATGAAAACGATCAGACGGTCACGCAGGAGGCGTTTGATATTCTCCACTTTCTTGCCCGGAAAAGGCTTGAAAAAGGGCGGCTCACGGTCATCGACGCAACGAATGTGAAGCCTGCTTCGCGCAGGCCGTTTGTTGCGCTGGCGCGGGAATATCATGTGGTTCCTGTGGCGATTGTGTTCGATCTTCCCCTGGACGTTTGTCAGAAACGAACCGGCGGCCGTTCCGACCGCACGCTTGAGCCTCATGTGATTCCGCATCAATACGAACATCTGACGCGTTCCCTCGAGATCCTGAAGGAGGAAGGTTTCCGGCATGTCTATATCCTGAAATCCGAGGAAGAGGCGAACGCAGTAAACATCAAACGCGTGCCGCTCAAAAGCGACAGGAGAAATGACCACGGACCTTTTGACATCATCGGCGATGTGCACGGATGCTGCGATGAACTGGAAATGCTGTTACAAAAACTGGGATATACAGAAGGGAAGGCGCAAAACATTGATCCCTTATGGGGAGACAGGATTTATATTCATCCCCAAGAGAGAAAGCTCGTTTTCCTGGGGGATCTGGTGGATCGGGGACCCCGGAACCTGGATACCATGCGCCTGGCGCGGAATATGGTACAGGCAGGCAGCGCCCTGTGCGTTCCGGGCAATCATGAAATCCGGCTCATGCACAAGCTAAAGGGAGGGAATATCAACACGGGCTATGGGTTGGAAAAAACCCTTGAGGAACTGAACTCCCTTCCTGAAGAGCAGCGAAAACAATTCTCCGGGAAAATGATAGAATTCATCCAGGGGCTGACCAGTCATTATGTTCTGGATGATGGAAATCTGGTTTTAGCCCATGCAGGAATGAGAGAGGCGATGCATGGTCGATCGAGCGCGAAGGTGAGCGAGTTTGCCATGTATGGGGAAACAAAGGGGGAATCGGATATATTCGGTTTGCCAGCGAGATATCCCTGGATCATGAATTATCATGGATCTGCCACTGTCGTATATGGCCATACCGCTGTCCGTGAGGCTCAATGGCACAATCGCACTTTGAATGTGGACACAGGATGCGTGTTTGGCGGGAATCTCACGGCGTGGCGATACCCGGAGGAGGAATTTGTGTTTGTGCCCTCGGCAAAAATTTACTGGGAACCGAAGAAACCTGTTTCCTGGATAAAATAAAGTGTCAGTGTTTATCTTTGTCAATCTTCGAAATCTGCGGATAAATATCTTGGGGGTCGGGTCCGCCTCGCTGTGCCTTCTGTGGCGGATTTTCCGAAAAATCCGAGTCCAATAGAATTATTCCTCTTCATCCGATTCTGCTTCCTCTTCTTGCTCTGCTTGCTCTTCTTCCTCTGCTTCCTCTTCAGCTTCGGCTTCGGCTTTCGGTTTTGATTCCTCCCCTGCTGCTGCATCTTCCTCTTCTTCGGAGGGTTCTTCTTCAGGGCCTTCTTCCAGACCTTCCTCCTCCTTTTCCTCGATGCGGGCAACGGCAACGATCTTGTCATTCTCCTGGAGGTTGATGAGTTTCACGCCCTGGGTGTTCCGGGAAATGACGCGAATGTCTTTCACATGGCACCGGATGGACATGCCCTGCTGGGTAAGCATGATGAGTTCATCGTCGTCGATGACCTCCTTGATGCTGATCACCTCGCCGTTTCGCTGGGTAACCTTGATATTGATAACCCCCTTGCCGCCCCGATGGATCAGGCGATAATCCTCAGCATCGGTTCTCTTGCCGAAACCGTTCTCGCACACTGTGAGGATGGTTGAGTTGGGACGGAGGACCTCCATGCCGATGACTTCGTCCCCTTTTTCCATGCGGATGCCGATCACGCCCTGGGTGTCGCGGCCGCTGTGCCGGATGTCGGTTTCATGGAACCTGACCGCCTGGCCCTTCCTGGTGCCGATGAACACCTCCTGCTGGCCTGTGGCCATGCGCACGCCGATGAGTTCATCGCCTTCGGCGATCTTCAAGGCCTTGATGCCGATCTTGCGGGGGTTGGAGTAGAGGGTGAGGGCATTTTTGACCACCATGCCCTGTTTTGTTGCCATGACGAGAAAATGCTTATCATCGAACTCTTTCACGGGTATGACGGCCTGGACTTGCTCGCCCTCGTCCAGTGTGAGCATATTGACAATGGGACGTCCCTTGGAGATGCGTCCGGCCTGGGGGATTTCATACACCTTGAGCCAGTGCGCCCTTCCCCTGTTAGTGAAGAAGAGGAGATAATTGTGGGTTGTACCGATGAAGACATTTTCCGCCCAGTCGCCCTCCTTGCTTTCCATGCCGGTGACGCCTCGGCCGCCGCGCTTCTGGCGGCGATACAGGCTTGTGGGGGTGCGTTTGATATAGCCCTGGTGGCTGATGGTGATGACCATGTTTTCCTCTGCGATCAGGTCTTCGATGGTGAGGTCTTCTGTGGATTCCACGATCTCGGTGCGGCGGGCGTCTCCGAATTTCGCCTTCACCTCGAGGAGTTCTTTTTTGATGATCTGAAGGATCTTTTTCTCCGAGTCGAGAATAGCTTTCAATTCCCTGATCACGGTGATGAGTTCCTTGCGTTCGGTTTTGAGTTTTTCAATCTCGAGGCCGGTGAGGCGCTGGAGGCGCATATCGAGGATGGCCTGGGCCTGGATCTGGGACAGGCTGAAGCTCTTCATGAGTTTTTCGCAGGCCTCATCCACAGTCTGAGATTTCCGTATGATTTTAATGACCTCGTCAATATTAGTCACCGCGATGACCAGGCCTTCGACGATGTGAAGCCTGGCCTCAGCCTTTTCCAGGTCATACTGAGTGCGGCGTCGCACCACCTCGCACTGGTGTTCCAGGTAATATTTGAGTATTTTGACGAGGGAAAGGTAGCGGGGGCGACCGTTCACAATGGCCAGGAGGATGATGCCGAAGGACACCTGGAGCTTGGAATGCTTGAAGAGATTATTGATGATGACCTGGGCTATCTCGCCTTTTTTGAGTTCCAGGACGATGCGGACGCCGTCGCGATCCGACTCATCCCGGAGGTCGCTCAAGCCCAGGATTTTTTTCTTTTTCACCAGGTCTGCAATTTCCTCGATGAGCTTGGCTTTGTTGATGCCGAAGGGGACTTCTATGATGACAACAGCCTCCTTGCCGTGTTTCAATTGTTCCGTGCGAATTTTGGCCCTGAGAGTCAGGATGCCTTTGCCTGTTTTGTACGCCTCGAGAATTCCCCTTTTGCCGAAGATATAGGATCCTGTGGGGAAGTCGGGACCTGGGAGAACGGTCATGATCTCCTCCAGTCCTGTGTCAGGATTGTCAATCAGCATCATCAGGGCGTCAATAACCTCTCCCAGGTTGTGAGGGGGGACATTGGTGGCCATACCCACGGCGATACCGGAGGAGCCGTTCACGAGGAGGTTGGGGAAGGCGCAGGGCAGGACTTCAGGTTCGAGGTTTTTGCCGTCATAGTTGGGGTGCATATTGACCGTATTTTTTCCGATATCCTGGAGCATGAGATCTGCGATGGGAGCGAGCCTGGCCTCCGTGTACCGGTAGGCTGCGGGCGGATCGCCGTCGAGGGAGCCGAAGTTGCCCTGGCCATCGAGCAGGGGGTAGCGGAGGCTGAAATCCTGCGCCATGCGGACAAGGGTGTCATAAATGGCCGCATCGCCATGGGGATGATATTTACCCATGGTTTCGCCGACGATACGGGCGCATTTCATATACGGCCGGTTGGGATAGAGACCCAGTTCCCGCATGGCAAAGATGATCCGCCTGTGGACAGGCTTGAGTCCATCCCGAACGTCGGGCAGGGCGCGGCCCACAATGACGCTCATGGCATAATCAATATAGGAAACCTTGAGTTCCTCGCCTATATCTATCGGGTAAATCCGTTCGCGTTCCGACATCATACGCCTTCACTCCGCTTCCTGAAAATCAGATATTGGATTTTAGATATTGGATTTTGGATAAACAGGAAAAAAAATATTTATTCCCTGTGTATCATGATCCTTAACAAAAAGAAAATCCTGCAATTTTTTCCTGAATATTACAAGGAGATTTTTGGATAATTTTCCTCAAAAAGGGCATAAATTTAATTTAGTCAGGGATCTCAAAAAGGTCAATAGAGACCTTATTCAATGCCAGGCTCCCGCTCACATCGTCATCCTTGTCCATGCTTTTCATATCAAAGGAGAGAAGCAGTGAATTGAGTGAAGCGGGTTCCGGGTATGGTGGGGGGAGATAATAATGATGATAGACGGAGCCTGCCGGAACGGGGGAATTGGAGCCTGCGCCATTGCTGTATAACTCCATGCCGGCGCCGGATTGGAAATCCATGGTATTATAGCGAAGTCGCAGCCCGGGCACCAGGGACGCATCTTTCACATCCGTGGTGATGAACCAGGTCGCCCTGTAGAGGACATGACTGCGGACTGACAAAGACCCTGCCGGAGTGGACCAGAATCCGAAGGTGCGATCATCCCGTCCGGTCATGATGAGGCTGCCATCCTTTTCATAATGGAACGGCGGTGTGTAGTCCTCAACAATTTCGTTCCACACCCATCCGCCGGATCTGGGGCTTTCGAAATTCCAGGATCTCACGGGAGAGACGAAAATCAGTTTTCCCGGATCAATGCGTTCCAATCTCACCTTATGGAGAAAGACGGTTCCTTCAGGAGCGTCGGTTGTATCCAGGTTCACCAGATCCAGGAACAGCCTGACTGTCCTCTTCTCATGAGTCAGGGAAGAGATGCGGGGAGGGGTGAGATAAAGGTCATAGGTCCGGGGGATCTGGGTTGGGGAATATTGCCCGTCTCCTTTGCTGGAGATTTCCAGAAGCTCGCATTTTTGCGTATTGGCTGACAGGCTTCGCAGGCGGATATGAGGAACCCGGGTCATGTCCTGAACATCGGTGGAAACAAAGTATCGTGCGCGATAGAGGTAATTCTCCTCTACGGGGATTCCCTCGGGGGGTGAATCCCAGAATCCCACGGTGTTATGATCCCTGCTTGTGATGAACAAGGCGCCCTGTATCCATCCAAAATCCGGAGCTGTGAATGACTCCGGGATTGAGGAAGGGGTCCATCCCTTGTCTCCATCGGAAAAGTCATATTCGATCACAATAAAGGGATTGGGAGAAGGGACAGGAGTTGGAGTGGGCTGGGGAAAAGGAACGATAAAGGGATATTCATCCGCGCCCATGTCAAAATTCGAGCCATCCCCGCGGGATGCCCAATTCACGGCGTCAAAGGGTCTGGGATCGCCGTCATAATCGTCCGGCAAATCCTGGATCATGCCTCCAGCGTCAATGCAGGGAGAGTAAGGCAGGAGGTGAAAGTCGCCGGCTGGAGCATCAACAAGCAACGGATCGGAGAAAATATTACCCGTTCCCCCGCCTGTCCAGTTTTTAATGCAGGAGAAGGAGGGCGCAGAGCATGCCAGAGGACCTGAGAGGGGCAGATTCGGAGCGGAAGGCGCGTCATTATTCCAGAGGATGCAATTTTTTATTGTGCCTTTGGAGCTGGTTAGTCCGCCTCCCTCAGCGCCGGCGGAGTTGGCAAAGATGGTATTATGGATGATTCTTCCGGCTGCTGCATGAAGTCCGCCGCCGAGAGAAAAGGCGCGGTTGTCGTAAAACACATTATTGGCGATTAAAGTTTGGCAGGAGCTCAGACCTCCGCCATAAAGGGCGGCATTGCCCCTGATGATATTTTTTTGAATGGAGCCTTCGATCCCGCAGAGCGCCAGGCCGCCGCCATGTCTCTGGGCGGAGTTATAGGAAATGATATTTCCCTTTATCAGGCCGGTGCAGGATGCCAGGCCGCCGCCGGATGCCCCCTCGCCGGGAGCCTGGTTGCCTGCAATCACATTATTTGCGATCAGGCCGCAACATCCGTGGATTCCCGCGCCGCTGGAATAATCGCCCAGCGCCCTGTTCGCCGTAATGCGGTTATGTGCCAGAAGAGCGCGGGATTTATTGCCCGCCACTCCGCCCCCTTGAAATGCCGAGCCGCCCTGGATTGTAAGTCCCTGGACACTGCATGTCTCATCCTCAAATCCTCCGAATGTCACAACGGAGAACAGGCCCGCGCCATCCAGGATCGTATCTTCCACCACATAATGATCCTCAGGATCCGTGCCCTGCACATTCAGGTTTTTGTTCAGTAGATGGATGTTTTCCCTATATGTTCCAGGCGCAATGATGATGGTCTCCAGTGGGAAGGCTAAAAACAGGGCTTGCTGGATCGAAGGATAATCTTCAGGAATTGCCAGGATCATGGGGAGATCGTATATTGCCGGATCGGCGCCCCTGAGGATTTCCACGCCATCCGGGAGTCCATCCGCATCCGTATCCGGGGAATCCATTTCCGCGCCCCAGGGGAACTCCTCTTGATCTGGAAGCAGGTCTCCGTCCGAATCCGGGAGGCTCAGGTATTCGTCAGCCCCCATGTCAACAGAGGAACCTGCCAGGCGGCATTCGCCGTCTATATCGATCAATAATTCCCCATAGAGATAAAAAAGATTCCCCGCATTGATGCAGGGGGAACCGGAGCTCAAGCGATAATCATCCAAAGCCGGATTGACAAACAAGGGATCGGACATGATATTTCCCCTGCCGCTGGGCACAGCATCCTGGATGCAGCTGAAAAAAGGCGAGGAAGAACCGGCCATCTGGGGCGGGGAATTTCCCCAGATAATGCAATTGGTCATCAATCCCGTACACTTGTCAAGTCCTCCGGCCAGGGGCGAAGAATTATCCACGATTGAATTATTCTGGATCGAACCTGAACACCCGTAAAGTCCGCCGCCTTTTTCCCCGGAGGAATTATGAAAAATAACATTGGTTTGAATCATGCCCTGACATTGAGAAAGACCCCCTCCTTCGGATTCCGCGGTGTTATGGCCAATGAAATTATTCTGAATCACTCCAAAGCACTGATACAGCCCTCCCCCATGCACAGAGGAGTTTTCCCTGATTGTATTGAAACGGATGGTTCCCAGGCTGTAGCTCACCCCGCCGCCGTAACGGCCGGACGAATTTTGAGAAATGATATTATGGATGATCAGTCCATGGCAGCCGAAGATTCCTCCGCCGGAGGTGTTTGCCCTATTCCCCGAAATCCTGTTATAACGAATCGTGGCCAGGGCGCCGTTGCCTTCAATGCCTCCGCCGCTGTCCGCCACGCCGTTTTGAATGGTAAATCCCTCCAGGATGCAGGTGGTGAGTTCATCGCCATAAAAACTGATCACAGGACCTTTGCCTTCGCCGTCAATAATCGTGCTCTGAACAACGGAAGGGCTTGTGGGGAGGGTGGAGCGGAGGATGACATTGGTCCCCTGCATTTTGAGATTTTCCTTATAGATTCCCGGTAAAACGATGATTTCCGAGCCTTCAACAGCTGCGTCCACAGCCTCCTGAATGCTCGGGGCATCGCCTGGCACGAGGATCAAAGTGGGGGATGAGGAGGATTCGTTCCCGCGGGCATAAACCAAAAGACAGGAGAGAAAGCCCAGGAGAAAAAGCAAAAGAAACTTTCTTCGGAAGCCGGGCGACATGAAACATCCTCACTCAATCAATTCTACCAACATTTATAGGGATAAAAGTTGATGGGCGTCAAGTTGGAATGAAAAAATGCCCTTTACACTTCTTTCCTCTTCATCATAATGTTCTTCCAATTCTGGCGAAAAAACGGCGTGATCCCTATGGAACAAAACAACAAGAATACACCTTCCAGACGCTTTATCACATTCAAAAGGATTTCGATTGCAGGATTGGCTGTTCTCTTCATCCTGTTTTTCAGATATGTTCTTGTTCCCGGCTTCCGCGTGGACTTTTTCCCCGGACAACTTTTCTCCGATCAATCCGATGGACGGATCAGGCTCGAATACTGGGAGCAATGGACGGGTTTTGAAGGGGCTGCGATGCAGAAGGTGGTGGATCAATTCAACGCCTCGCAGAACCGCATCCGGGTAGTGAAGCAAACCATCAGCGATGTGAATCAACGGTTCCTTGTCGCAGTTTCGGGTAACACGCCGCCGGATATCTCCAGCATTTATTATGTGAGCATCCCCTCGTATGCGGAAAAAGGCGCGCTGCTCAACCTGGATACACTGGCAAAGGAATACAACATCAAGGAGGAGGATTACCTTCCCGTGTTCCGGAGGATGTGCACATACAAGGGACATTTGTACGCCCTTCCCACCACTGCTTCCACGCTTGCGCTGCATTACAATAAAAAACTCTTCCGCGAGGCAGGTCTTGATCCTGAGAAACCGCCCCGCACGCTTTTAGAACTCGACCGGATGGCTGAAAAACTCACCCAATACGATGAACATGGCAGGATAAAAGTCATGGGCTTTTCCCCCTCGGAGCCCGGCTGGTGGCCCCAGATCTGGGGCTCCTGGTTCGGTGGCGACATCTGGGATTATCGCGAAACGCTGACCGTGAACTCCGAAGCGTATATCAAAGCCATGGACTGGGCCCAGGGATATGCGAAAAAATACGGCGTGGATCATCTCCAGACCTTTCAAAGCGGGTTTGGAAATTTCTCCTCGCCACAGAATCCCTTTCTCTCCGGACTTGTGGCCATGGAACTCCAGGGCGTGTGGATGCACAATTTCATCGAGAAATACAAACCGGATCTGGAATACGGCGTTGCGCCTTTTCCCTCAGCCATTCCGGGACTGGAAAATGTGTCCATGGTGGAGACGGACATCCTCGTGATTCCTTCCAATGCCCCGCATCCGAAGGAGGCCTTCGAATTTCTCGCATTCACGCAGAGACAGGAGATCCTGGAACAGCTGTGCCTGGATCACAGGAAATTCACGCCCCTCACGCGTGTCAGCCCCGAATTCTGGGCAAAACATCCCAATAAATACATCCGGATTTTCTATGCGCTTGCCAGGAGTCCCCATGCGGCGATCTATCCGCTGCTCCCCATCTTTAATGTGATCAATGACGAACTCGGCTCCACCTATACACAGATCTGGCTTCTGAAAAAAAATCCGCGCGAGGCGCTGAACGATCTCCAGGCAAATCTCGAGGGGGAATGGAAGAAAGAAAAAGCCATGATCGAACAGAGGGAGAAAAAGGCGAGATGACAAGGGGGGAAAGACAAAATCTGATCAAAGGGCTGAGGTTCACCTTCCCGTGGATTCTGGGGCTTCTTCTTTTCGTGTTGTATCCTGTGCTTGCCAGTCTTTACTACAGCCTCACGAATTTTAATGTGTTCCTCAAGCCTGTGTTCATCGGCCTGGAAAACTATAAAAATCTGTTCGAGGACACGTTGTTCTGGACCACGACATCCAACACCTTATTCTATGCGATCATCGCCCTGCCTCTTTCCATGGTTTGCGCCCTGGGGATTGCGATTCTTCTGAATCAACCCGTGAAAATGCGATCCGTATTCCGGACTATTTTTTTTCTTCCTTCCCTGGTTCCCCTCGTGGCTCTTGCCATCCTGTGGCTCTGGATTTTCAACGGCCAGTACGGGATTCTGAATTTCGCCCTGAGGAAGATCCTTTTGCCGCTGGGACTGGATGCGCCCAACTGGATCGGGGATCCCCGTTTTACCAAGCCTGCGCTGATCCTGATGGGGCTTTGGGGCGTGGGCGGTTCTGTGGTCATTTACCTTGCCGCGCTTCAGGATGTGCCTGCGCATCTTTACGAGGCTGCGGAGATAGACGGCGCAGGCGCCCTGGTAAAATTCCGGCATGTGACGTTGCCCCTGATCTCTCCGGTGATCTATTTTAATTTTGTCATGGGCATCATCGGAACGCTCCAGATTTTCGCGGTTCCTTATGTCATGTTCCAGCGGGGCCCGGCGAATTCCACCTACTTTTATTCCATGTACATTTATGACAATGCGTTCAAATACCTGAAGATGGGATATGCCTCTGCCCTGGCTTGGATCATGTTCCTCCTGATATTTCTCCTGACGCTGGTTGCAACGAGGATCAGCAGGAGCAGGATTTATTATGGAGGGGAACAATGAGAGCGCGGAACAAGGCACAAATTGCCCTGACTTATTTCCTCCTCATCAGCCTGGGCCTGGTCTTTGTCTTTCCCTTTTTCTGGATGATCTCAACCGCTCTCAAACCGATCGAAAAAACCATGAGCATTACGCCTCATCTCCTTGTCCTCCCCCTCCAGTTTAAAAATTTCTGGAAGTGCCTGAATTACGAAAACTTCACATTCACCGTGTATGCACGTAATACGCTTTATCTGTGCTTCCTGTCCGTGGCGGGGATCGTACTCTCCAGTTCCTATGTGGCGTATGGATTTTCCCGTGTCCGGTGGAAGGGGCGGGACGCCCTTTTTCTTATGACTCTCTCCACCATGATGATCCCCTTTCCGGTTCTGATGATTCCGCTCTATTCGCTGTTCCGGAGGTACGGGTGGGTCGGCTCCTTCAAGCCTTTGTGGGTCCCGTGCTTTTTCGGAGGGGCGTTCAGCATTTTTCTCCTCACGCAATTTTTCAAAACAATTCCGCACGAACTCACTGAGGCAGCGTATGTGGATGGTGCAGGCGATTTCCGGATTTACTGGCAGATCATTCTGCCGCTTGCCAAGCCTGCCCTGCTTGTGGTCGCCCTGTTCCAGTTCATGGGCACATGGAATGATTTTCTAGGTCCCTTGATTTATCTTCCGGATCAGAGCACTTTTACCCTGGCGGTCGGGCTTCAATTTTTCCAGAGTCAGCATGGGGGAACGGAGTGGAATCTCCTGATGGCCGCTTCCACGCTTGTGATTCTTCCGGTGATGATTCTCTTCTTTTTGACGCAGAAATCTTTTGTCGAGGGGATTGCGCTCACCGGGCTCAAAGGCTGAGGAAGCCTCAGAAAGTCATGAGTCGCCTAAAAGGAATCTATCTCGAAGGTTGGGCGTATCAAATCATTTTTAAGCTATAAAAGCTGGGGACTGATATTCATTGGGCATTATCTCCCCCTATCCCTTGGTTGGTAATTCTAGTAAGCCAAACAATGCTTCTTTGTAGGACTATTACTACAAGAAAATCCTACTTGATTAGCACTGGCGCCACAAAAACACACTTATTTGCTCCTTTTCCCAAAACAT
>Ga0315278_10005320_pt1 | contig 11704 bp, 14 predicted proteins | sample YL17G06_0_MG_FD_203880 | JGI IMG/M metagenome (GOLD analysis project Ga0315278, IMG submission 203880) | Sediment microbial communities from Yellowstone Lake, YNP, Wyoming, USA - YL17G06_0 | ecosystem: Environmental > Aquatic > Freshwater > Lake > Sediment | place: USA: Wyoming | collected... | reverse complement strand
CCCGCACGCGCTGCAGAACGGCAATTCGCAGCGCTTTGATCACCGCTTCTCGATAACGCGGTTCTTCCAAGCCCACCACTTCAACAGCTCCGGATCCGGCTTCGCCGTCCGCGCCGCGTACACCGCGCACCGAAACGTATAGAGCACACAGGGGTCCTGCCTCTGCCCGGTGAGTTCGCACAACCCTTTGTAAAGACGCTCCGGATCGCGGCGCGCGAGGTCATGAATCGATCGGACCCCGAGCTGCCGCAGATCAGCCGCAATACTCGGACCCACCCCCGGTAGCTGTTGGAGTTCATCCTTCATTGGTCACTCCATCCCCCGCACAGCGCTCCAGGAACGGCAGCACCTCGGCCAGGAACTCATCCGGAACCTCTGCGAACGGTGCATGCCCCGCTGGCATGACGACCAGTTTCGCGCCCGGAATGAGCGAGGCCGCGAGTCGCCCGTCCTGCCGCGCCGAGATCACCGGATCCCGTGCCCCGAACACCAGCAGTGTCGGCGCCGCAATCAATGTCGCTCGTTGCCGCAGGTCATGCTCCGGCTCGATGAAGCCACGCCAGACGCTGCGATTGATGGCGAGGCTCGGCGCCGTCGCCTGCGACGTCGCCGCTCGCTCGAGCATCGCCCACACCGTGGGCGTCCGGTGCCTGAGATACCACCCGGCAAAGGCCCGCGGCGGAAGCGCGAAGCGGCTGCCCTGCAGCTGGCAGAACGCCCGCGTGATGAGATTGTGCGGTGTGAACCCGCCCGGTGAGACAAGCACCAGGCCGCGCACCTTGGCGCGCGACTCGATCGCCAACCGCGCGGCCACATTGCCGCCGAGCGAATTGCCGATGATCAAGGCCGGTGGCAACGCCAGCGCCGCGAGGAACTCGCGAAAGGCGTCGTAGAAGAATCGCGCATTCACCACCGTGCCGGCCGGCGGCATCGCAGAGGCGCCGTATCCTGGCCAGTCGAGCGCCAGCACCCGATAGTGCCGTGCAAGCGCGGGCATGATCGCTTCGAAATCGCGACTGTCGCCTGGATTTGCGTGCAGCAGGACCAACGGCACGCCCCGCCCGTGCTCCATGTAGTGCAAATCACCCGAGGACAGCGTCACGATCGGCATGTCGCGATTTTCTCGTGCGCGATTCGCGCACCCATCTGGTCAAACGTGCTTAGTCCGGCGGGCACTCCGGCCAGCCGCATCAACTCATTCCACGGCCTCGTCCTGCAATTCTCGCTGCAGCATCGTGCCGGTCGTGACCGCCGGATCCCAGCTGCAGGCGCGGTTCCGCCCGGCCGCCTTGGCTACCATCAAGGCCTTGTCCGCGTGGTCGATCGATTCCTCGACGCTGACATCCGGTTCCAGCAATGCGAGCCCGAACGACGCCGTCGCGCGAATGCAGGTGCCGCCCGGACCGACGACGATCGGTGAACTGGCGAGCCCGTCGCGGATGTGCTCGATCACCCTCTGGCCGGCCGCGAGGTCCGCACCCGGCAACGAGATCAGGAACTCGTCGCCTCCGTAGCGAAACACCTTGTCATACGGCCGAAGGTGCTGCATGGCGCAGCGAACCACACCTGCCAGGACCTGGTCGCCCGCGGCATGCCCGTACCTGTCGTTGATCTCCTTGAGGTGATCCAGGTCCATGAATGCGAGGCAGCAATGCTGGACGCCCCGCCGGGATAGCTCCCGCCACTCGCTCAGCGCGGGCAGGATCTCGGCGCGCCCGTAGGCGCCCGTCAGTGCGTCCCGGTTCCGCAGCGCACTTGCGACTTCATGCATCAGGGACTCAAGCTCGAGGTGCAGGCGCTCGCCGCCACTCACGAGGTCGTCATAGTCTTCACGCACAATTGGCACAGCGGCAGCGACCTCACGCAGCATCTGCGATGCGAACCAGTGCAGCCGCCTGTGCTCCGTCTCGATCGCCGCAAACGCCGGCTCCCCCCGGATCTCCGCGGGCGCCCGCTCGTAATACCATTGCCCGAATTGGCACCGACGGTGGGCATCCTGCTCGAGGTCATTCGGATCGCACGGCAGGCGACAAACGATCGCGCGAATGAGGTTCTCGTGCCAGTGGGCGTGATCGCGCGCGGCCTGTTCCAGCTGCTTCAGCGTCTTCCACAACATGGCCGGCTCCATATTGAGCATCGCTGTTCACCTCGCACACTTCATGTGTGTACTGCAATGCGGCATCCCGTCGTCAAGAGTCACGCAGGCCCGCTTCGACTGCAACCTCGCTCAGTACCTACCCCCTCACTCAAGCGGTTTCTTCGGCCTCTCCATTGCTTCCAGGCGGACCAAGGCCGCCTTGAACATCCCGGTGGCCTCGGTACTTGAGAGGCCGCGGGCTGCCGCTTCGCGCACCGCCTTGAGCAGTGCGGCCTCGAACCGGATCTGTGTCGCGTCCCCGACATTCGTCTCACACCCCTGGCTCGTAATGCACAGTGTGCCGTCGGCGCGTTCCTCGAGACATCCCTCGGCGAGCAGGCGTGCATACGCGGCCTGCACGTCAGCCGGCTCTATTGCGAGTTCGCCAGCAACCCGCTCGCTCGTCGGCAACAACGCCCCGGCTGGCAACTGCCCCACGTCTACGTCATTGCGGATGACCTGGTACAGCCGCTCCGCAAGAGACGGCCCCGCCTGCCCCTGCATCGCCCGCCGCCACCGTCCCGTCCGCGTCGCCCAGTATTCTTCCATGTCATCTAGCTCCATCCCCTCGCCCACCGCGTGACATCCATCAGTTCCGGTCCGCGGCAGCAGGATCCCCTGTCACCTGCGCATCATTGCACAGGCAAACTGTTGCACTCCATGCCGACCCGCACTTCCGCCCCGGCAACGGTCCGGCGCGACCGCCAGGCCTTCACCAGGCACGTCGCAGCATCAGGACATTGCCGGCTACGGCCAGCCCTGCGCCGGTGAGCACCAGCGCGTCCGGATGAAACCCCTCGAAGACCATCGACACGGTTAGCGCGAGCAGCGGCGTCATGACACCGATCGCCCCCGCGCGGCCCGGCCCCACGCGCTCCTGCAGCGTCAGGAAGCACGCAAACGTCAGCACCGACCCGACGAGCGCGAGATAGAGCAGCGAGAACCACCACGAAACAGCCGCCGGCAGCGCGAAACTCTGTCCCTGCAGCAACGCGACCAACAGGGCGGCCGCTGCGCCGTACAGCATCCCGAATCCCAGTGAAGGCCAGAATGGCAAGCCGCGCGAGCGGTTGCGCGTGGCGATCAGGCTGCCCGCCGACGAAAGCAGCACCGCACCGGCAGTGAACGCGAGGCCCAGCGCCGCGTCCCGACTGCCAGCTGCCTTGCCGAACTCGGGCCAGAACATCAGCGCCACGCCGGTGAGGCCGACGAGCCCACCCACCACAAAGCGGCTCGATACCCGCAGACCGAGCAGCGCGTGGCCGCCCAGCCCCGCCACGAGTGGCGAGGCCGAATACCCGACCGCGACGAGCCCGGACACCAGGTGCCGCTCGGCGTGATACACGCAGAGGTACGACACCCCGTACATAAAGAATCCCTGCAGCGCGAGAATCGCATGATCACTGAGTTCGAAGCGCAGCCGGACGCCCCGCGCAGCACATAGTGCGAGCACCAACGCGCCAGCCAGCGCAAAACGCAGCGCCACACCGACCTCGGGAGCGGTGTGTCCGATCTGGAACGTGATCGCGTACCACGTCGTGCCCCAGGCGAGCACGCAGATCGCAAACAGTTGCCAGTTCTTCAGCCGATGCATCGCAGCTCAAGCGCCTCAGCGGCTCTGCGCCTGCGCATCCACCCGGTCGCGTCGCGGCACGCGTGATTCACGACACAGCGACACACTCCCGCCTCGAATCCGGCGGGAGTGTCCTGATCACGGCAGCCGTGCGATCGTCAGCCTTCGTACTTGAACGACAGCGAGACCCGCGCTCGATAGGCGACGACCTTGCCGTTCTCGACCTTCATGTCGAGCTTGCCCACCTCGGCAACGCGCAGATCACGCAATGACTTGGCTGCCGCCTTGACGGCACTGCTGGCGGCGTCCTCCCAGGACACGGTGCTGGTGCCAATGACCTCGGTGACCCGGTACACGCCGCTGTCCGACTTCATACTCTTCTTCGCCATGTCGAATTCTCCTCCTGCTGGAAAAGCGCGGGCCGGCGGCCCGTGCCCTCGGATCTCCAATCATACGCCCCGGATGGAGCTCGGATCATGCCTAGTACACCCACGGCAACAGCCGCCTGGTGCGGCGCGAATAGGCTGCGTAGCTCTCGCCGAGCGCGCGGTTGAGCGCAGCCTCCTCGACCTCGATGCGTCGCATGAACGCCCACGCGATCGGCAGCGTCACGGCGACGAGCGAGATCCAGTTGCCGAGGCAGATGCCGTAGCCGACAAATGCCAGTAGCGCCCCGGTGTACGAGGGGTGGCGGAGCGCGCGATACGGGCCCGAATCCACCACGTGGTGATCCGCCGCAATGGCGACATCCACGGTGAAGAACCGACCGAGGTACACGATCGCGTACCACCGCAGGACAAGGCCGGCTGCAAAGAGCGCCACTCCGAGCGCGTACCCGCGTGCGAGCCAGTCCGAGCGGGCCTGCGGCAGCATCAGTGCCGCCACGATGGCTGCCGTGACGCTCAGGAGGATCACCAGCCACAGCACGCGCAGTGACGACCGGTCCGTCCCGGCGGACTTCGTCCCGGATCGCTTGAAGAGGCTCAGCGCCACTTCCGAGAGCCCGAAACAGAGCCCGAGCAGCTCGGCGGACGGCAGCTTCAACGTCCTGTCCCGGGCCAGCGTACCGGCGCAACGGGTACGGCAGTGCGCATGTCATCTACCACGATCTGCCCCCTCATCCTTGCGACGCAGCGCAAGCACCACGCACCACACCCCGATGCCACCCAGGAACAGCAGCACCTGCACGTCGAGCAACGTCGGCCGCCGTGCCGTGTAAATCGCAGTGGCCATCAACACGGTAATGACTACCAGCCCCGTGCCGATCGCCAGCCACGCCGGCCGCGAAAAAAGCGTCCCCGAGCGATCCGGCCGATTGAACGCCAGCCGATACCCGGCCTGCCAGCAGATGCCGCACAACGCCAGCAGTATCAGCCCGAAAATCACCGTCGAAATTGTCACCGCGCGGCGACTCTGCTCGTCAACCGCCAGATCAAGGAGCTGCCCGCCCAACACGGCGGTCAATCCCGCCCCCGCTACAAGCAGCGTAATGCCGGCCACGCGTCGCCAAACGGCGGCCACCGGCGTGAGATAAGGATTCGTCATCGCGCCTGCGCTTCTTCGCGACCGACAACAGCTAGTCGGAGAAGACCACTTCGATTCTCGGTTGCTTCGCCGACTTCCACGGCTCCTGCGTCACCAGCCACTTCTCCACGAACTCGGTGACTGTCTTCCGTGCGTCCTCCCGTTGCAAAGCCAGGTACGCGGGACTGGCCGCCTTCTGCGCCAGCTTGCCGGTGATCTCGCGCAGAAGCGCCTCCCGGTCCGCGTCCGCATTGAACGGCAACAGCAGCCAGGTGCCGCCCTCGTCCTGCTCCAGGTGAGCGAGATCCACGGCCACCGGAAGACTGGGCTTCACCGGCGGCGTAACCACCCTGAACACCTCGTCGGTTCGTTCGATCTCCCATACCGGGGCGAGTTCGATGTGGTATCGGTACGTGGCCGGCACGCGAACGTGTGCCACGGTCTCGCCAACCTGGAGCCCCAGTACCTCGTAGACGAATTTCTTGTCGAACTGCTCCGTCATTCGCATGCTCGAGACCTCGAGCAGTCCGCCCGGGGTTCGCATGAACAGGATCTCGGTACCCATGCCGGAACGCACGTCGCCCCCGGTCCTGGACCAGAACGCGAAGTCGCGCAGCTTCACGTACCCAAGCGACAGCACGGCGCCGACGCACAGTGCTGCCACGGCCGCGACCAACAGGATTTTCCGCTTGGTGTCCAAGTGACCCGCCTTCGCCAATCCGCAGTTTGCGGCTCATATGCAGCCATGCCCGCGCCCCGGGTGTCAATGACCAGAATTGACGCAGCGGTGCCATCGGTGGTGTATTGCCCCCCGCTCGCCCGTGGGCAACGGATACAGTCTTGCGCAGGACTCTCACAACTTTACTGGTCCCCCTCGCGATCGTGGCGACATTCGGGTTTGCCATCATCGTCCTGAACCAGACGTTTCAACTCGTCGAACTGGCCGACAGGATCCATCCGGCAGTCGGCACGGCGGTACTCATCACGATCCTGGTCGTGTTCCTGGTCGGCATCGGCCTGCCGCTCTACGTCTTTCTCAGGCTGCCGAAGCCGCTGATTCCCCCGCGGCAGACCGCAGGCCCGCAGTTCGAGCACTACCGCGAGCGTCTCGAGAAACGGCTCTCCAGTAACCCACTGCTGGGCCAACCGCTTCCGGGCCAGCCCTTTTCGATCGAAGCGGCCCTCGAGAAACTCGATGACATCGCCGACAGGCGCACCAGGGATGTCGCTTCGCAGGTCTTCCTCGCGACCGCCATTTCGCAGAACGGCAGCGTCGACGCGCTCGTGGTACTGGGCGCGCAAGGCAAGCTCGTGCTGGACATCGCAACGATCTACTACCAGCGTCCTACCCTCCGCGACCTCGCGTATCTGTATGCCAACGTTGCGGCAACTGCCTTCATCGCGGGCGAACTCGACGACATCGACGTCGCCGAGCAGATGCAGCCGATCGTCACTGCCGTACTCGGATCCTCGGTCGCTGCGATTCCGGGCATGAGCGCCGCAGCAAGTCTTTTCGTGAACTCCGTGGTCACCGGTACCGGCAACGCGTACCTCACATTGCGTGTGGGCATCGTTGCCCGCCAGTACTGTGGTCACCGCAAGGACGGTGATCGCAAGGGCATTCGACGCAGCGCGGCCATGCAGGCACTGCCATTGCTCGGCAGCATCGTCCGCGACGGCGCCGCATCTGTGGCCTCCGCGATCTGGGACAGGCCAAAGAAATTCTTCTCGGACCTGACCGAAAAGATGAAGTTCTGGAACAAGCCGTGAGACTGCTCCTTGCGGAGGACGACACCATGATTGGCGACGCGGTGCGCGCCGGTCTGCGGCGGCTGGGATTCTCCGTCGACTGGGTCCAGGACGGCGTTGCCGCCGAACAGGCGCTGCTGACCGAGCCTTACGATGCGTGCCTGCTCGATCTCGGCCTGCCGCGCAAGGCGGGCCTTGCGGTGCTGCGCCGGCTGCGCGAGCGCGGCTCGATGCTGCCGGTGCTGGTGCTGACGGCCCGGGATGCGATCACCGATCGCGTGGAAGGCCTCGACGCAGGTGCCGACGATTACGTCGTCAAGCCCTTCGACCTCGCCGAACTCGCCGCAAGGATCCGGGCCGTGACTCGTCGCAAGGGCGGGCGCGCCCAGGCGATCGTCGAGCATGGCGATGTCGCGCTGGACCCGGCGACTCGTGAAGTCCGGCGCAACGGTGAACTCGTGGCGCTGTCGCCGCGCGAGTTCGCGTTGCTGCAGGCGCTGCTCGAGTACCCCGGACGGATTCTCTCCCGCGCGCAGCTCGAAGAGCGGCTCTACGGGTGGGGCGAAGAGGTCGAGAGCAACGTGGTCGAGGTGCATGTGCATACCCTGCGCCGCAAGCTCGGCGCCGGTTTCATCCGCAACGTCCGCGGCGTCGGCTACCGCGTCGCCCCGTCTGCACCGTGAACTCGCTGCGCAACAAGCTGCTGGCGTGGCTGCTCGGCGCCGTGGCCCTCATCGGTGCAGCGGGCGCCTGGGTGAGCTATCGCAATGCGCTCGCCGAGGCGAATGCATTCTTCGATGAGCACCTGCGCGAGACCGCGCTGCTGCTGCGCGACCAGGCCTACGGCTTCGCGGCCACACCCGGCCTGCCACAGGAGATTCCCGACTACGACTTCGTGGTCCAGGTGTGGACGCTGGACGGCGTGCGTGTGTACCTCTCACGTCCCCACACGGTGCTGCCCGGGCTGACGACGCTCGGGCTGTCGACAGCCGCCACGCCCAACGGTCGCTGGCGTGTGTTCGGCGTCGAGGCGCGCGGACGAGTGATCCAGGTCGCTCAACCCATGAACGTCCGCGAGCAGCGCGCCGCGCACTTCGCACTGCGGACGATCGCGCCCTTCGCATTCCTGCTGCCTGCGCTCGCGCTGTTGATCCTCTGGATAGTCGGGCGCGCGGTGCGTCCGGTGCGGGTGTTTGCCGATGTCCTGCGCAGCCGTGAGCGTGGCGCCCTCGAACCGCTGGACGGCGCCGGGCTGCCCGATGAGGTCCGGCCGGTCGCGACCGCACTGAACGAGCTGCTGGCGCGGCTCAAGGATTCGGTCGAGCGCGAGCGCTCGTTCATCGCAGATGCGGCCCACGAGCTGCGCACGCCGTTGACCGCGCTCGACCTTCAGGTGCAGTCGTTGCGGGCCTCGGCAGCCGGCAGCATGCACGACGACGCCGTGCAGCAGCTCGAAGCCGGCGTGGCGCGGGCCACCCGTCTCGTCGAGCAGTTGCTGGCGCTGGCTCGCGAGGAGCGTGGCGGCAGCCGCGAGCACGAACCCGTGGCTCTGAACGACCTGGCTCGGGAAGTCCTCGAGGAGATGCTGCCCCTGGCGGACAGGCGCGGCATCGATCTCGGCATGGAGCGAGCGGATGCCGTCAGTGCGGCCGGGGATCGGGAAGCGCTCCGCGTACTGGTCCGCAACCTGCTCGACAATGCTGTTCGTTACTCGCCCGAGGGCGGTCGTGTCGACGTGTCCGTGGAACGCCAGGACCTCACCCCGCCGCGCGCTGTGCTCGTCGTCTCGGATTGCGGCCCCGGGATCCCGATCGCGGAGCGCGAAAGGGTGTTCGATCGGTTCTACAGGGTGCCCGGCACAGCCTCCCCTGGCAGCGGCATCGGGTTGGCGCTGGTGCGCTCGATCGCCGAGCATCACAATGCGCAGATTCGACTCGAGGATGGCCGCGATGGCCACGGACTGCGAGTGAGCGTCGAGTTCGCCGCCCTCGGTCCACCTTAAGCCAGCCCTAAGGCGGTCGGTCCACGATTCCTTTCATGTCCCGCGGTCCATTCCGCGGATCACTGCATGAAGGAGAGACACTCGTGACCAATAACGCCCTGACTCGTCATCCGCTGCTCGCGGCCACCCTCGGCGCAGCGGTCGTCGCGCTGCCGGCCAGCGCGCTCTACCTGTACGGATCCGGCCACGCTGCCAAGGCCGCGGGGATGTCCGCGGTCGTAGCGAGCGCACCGGCTCAAAGCGCCGCGCCGATCGTCGCCAACCTGCCTGATTTCCGGCAGCTCGTGCAGGCCTACGGACCGGCCGTGGTGAACGTCAGCGTCCGTTCCAACGTGAAGACCAGGGGGCACGGGCGCCTGCCTCCGGGCATGGACGAGAACAACCCGCTGTTCCAGTTCATGCAGCCCGGCCAGGGCGTGCCGATGCGCGGCGAGGGATCCGGCTTCATCGTCAGCGCGGACGGCCTCATCCTCACCAACGCCCACGTCGTGGACGATGCGCAGAAGGTGACCGTCAAGCTCACGGACCGCCGCGAGTTCGAGGCCAGCGTGATCGGCTCGGATGCGAAGAGCGACGTTGCGGTGTTGAAGATCGACGCGCACGACCTCCCGGTCGTCAGGCTCGGCGACCCGCGGACGCTTGAGGTCGGCGAGTGGGTCGTGGCGATCGGCTCGCCGTTCGGCTTCGAGAACACCGTCACTGCCGGCATCGTGAGCGCCAAGGGGCGCAATCTTCCCGACGACACGTACGTCCCGTTCATCCAGACAGACGTCGCGGTGAACCCGGGCAACTCGGGCGGACCGCTGTTCAACCTGCGCGGCGAAGTGGTCGGCATCAACTCGCAGATCTACAGCCGCTCCGGCGGCTACCAGGGCGTGTCGTTCGCGATCCCGATCGACGTCGCGATGAACGTCGGCAAGCAGTTGCAGGCGCACGGGCACGTGACGCGCGGCAAGCTCGGTGTCGGCATCCAGGACGTGGACCAGGCACTCGCCGAGTCATTCGGTCTCGACGCGCCGCGCGGCGCGCTGGTTTCCAACGTGGAAAAGGGCGGCCCGGCGGAGAAGGCCGGGCTCCAGGAAGGCGACGTCATCCTCGCATTCGACGGGCAGTCGATCGATTCCGCGGGACAGCTGCCGTCGGCCGTCGCGGCCACGGATCCAGGCAAGGCCGTGGCCCTGCAGGTGTGGCGGGACCGCGCGACCCGCGAGGTCAAGGTCAAGCTTGGCCAGACGACGGACGACAACGCCGTGGCAGCCAATGACGACGGCGCGAGCGCCGGGCGTCTCGGCCTTATGGTGCGGCCGCTGTCAGCCGCGGAAAAGCAGCAGGTGGAGTTGAGCGACGGCCTCGTCGTCGAGGACGTCGACGGCGCTGCCGCGGAAGCAGGTGTGCGGCCCGGTGATATCGTCATCGCAGCCAACGGCACAGCCGTCAAGAGCGTCGAGCAGCTCCGTTCGGTGGTGTCCGGGTCCAAGAGTCATGTCGCCTTGCTGGTGCAACGCGGCGATGCTCGGGTGTTCGTGCCGGTCGAACTCGGCTGACGATGCAGGGAAGCGGCCGGGCATGCCACGAGCCCGGCCGCTGCGCCCTGATCGGCGCTATTTCTTGCGCGTGGGAAACTGGGCGAACATTTCCCGCATCGCCTGATCGATCACCGGTCCTATGTTGTCGGCGCGGTTCTGGGTCATCCGGTGCGCGGCCACGCCCTCCCAGACGAGCTGCATCCTGGACGCATCGATGACGTCAACAACCAGGGTACCCTTTGTGTACTGTCGAACTTCGGTCCGGTAGCTCGGCCAGGTGCTGTAAAAGCCCCGGCGATGCGAACCAAAGGGGGCCAGGCCGGATTGCGGCGTTTGCGTGACGCGCAGCCGCTGGTCGAGATTGGCGCTGAAATTCACGAGCAGGTCCGGACTGGTATCGGTGCGCTTCAGGCCAAGCGCCACGAGTTCGCGCTCCGCCGCGGCCATGAGGTCACGCGAGATGAACGACTGGTAGCCCTCGCGGTCCGTGGAAAGCGGCTGCATGAAATTAAAGGTCTGGAAACGCGCGAAGTCGACGCCCGGATCGGCGTTGCTGCGAATCGTCGGACCGGAGGCGCAGCCTGTCAGCGCAAGCAAGCCAAGCAAGGAGCCTGCGAGCAGCAAGCGGCGGCGGGAATGGTCGTGGTTCACGGGTGGCCCCTGCGTTCGTTGATTATGGGAAGTTCAGCGTCGTTTAATAGCAAGAATTCACTTTCAAGTCCATCGGATAGCCGCCAGCGGAAACGCACTTGGACACCGCCGCGCGGTAGCATACGGACATGGGCCCCTGCCGGTGCAATGCGTGGTGTTGCGGTGAGCCGAGAAAGCGCTGACGTGAACCGGCGGACCTGCGGAGTCGCAGCGATGCTCCTGTGCGCGTGTGTCGCCGGCGCCGGGTTCCCGGCTCATGCAAGTGCAGACGATGGTGCCGCCGCGGTGGCGCCCGTGAAACCCAGGCCGCGCATCGGCCTCGTGCTCGGCGGCGGCGGCGCGAAGGGCGCGGCGCACGTCGGCGTCCTCGACGTACTCGACGAGCTGCGCATTCCAGTCGATTGCATAGTCGGCACCAGCATGGGCGCGCTGGTCGGCGGCACCTACGCCTCGGGCATGAGCGCGGACGAGCTCGACGCCGCGGTCCGGTCGATCTCGTGGCAGGAAGCGATCGCGCGCAGCGGACTGCGCGGACAGGTGCC
>Ga0315278_10005319_pt1 | contig 11706 bp, 10 predicted proteins | sample YL17G06_0_MG_FD_203880 | JGI IMG/M metagenome (GOLD analysis project Ga0315278, IMG submission 203880) | Sediment microbial communities from Yellowstone Lake, YNP, Wyoming, USA - YL17G06_0 | ecosystem: Environmental > Aquatic > Freshwater > Lake > Sediment | place: USA: Wyoming | collected... | reverse complement strand
GCAGAAGTGAAGGGGGGCAAGATAAAAAATCGGCTTACCTCCAAAATCGTCGAAAAGAAGTCTTCCGCGTTTTGAAAATTACCCGGGAAGGAAGCAGATTCAAGGCGATCCCATGGCGACGGCGGGATTAGGGGTCGAGATCCCCCAAAAGTGGGTTCTTGGATCTATTGTTGGATCTATTTGACACGCCTTGGGTCTTCTGATATATTTACCCGCGTAAAGGCAGGTCGCTCGCAAGGGTTTCCGGCAGGGGAGCAAAGGGAGCGCCGATTAACAGAGTTCTTCGCGTCTGGACATCCCTTTTGGACGAGCACCCAGTGGTTCTATCCAAAACACATCCGTCACAACGCTTGTCGATATTGTAAAAAACAATCGGGGAAGGAAATCCATGCGGGTTCTGGTCGTAGACGATGAGCTAGGGATTCGAGAGGGATGCCGTCGGGCTCTCACCAACCAGGGATTCGAAGTGGAGGTGGCCGAGAACGGGCCTGCCGGTCTGCACAAACTTCGGGAAGCGCCTTTTGACCTCCTCCTGGTTGACGCCATGATGCCGGGGATGAGCGGGATGGAAATGCTGCAGCATGCCCGGAAATTAGATCCCGAGCTCATTTGCATCATCATCACCGGATATGCAACCGTGGAACTCGCGGTGCAGGCCATTCGTGAGGGGGCCCACGACTTTGTCGCCAAACCCTTCCCCCCGGCGCTCCTCCTGCAAGTGATGAACCGGGAGTTAGACCGCCGCCGACTGAAGCGCGAGGCCCAGCGGGTCAAAGAGCTCGAGGAAGAACTTAGCGGGTTGACGCGAGTAAAGGCGGAAATGGAAAAGCTGGCGGCGATCGAGAGCCGCTTTATGCTGACCATGGTTCATATCTTGCGGGCCCCCGTAGCCGTCATGCAAAACTCCATCCAGCTGGTCCAGAAGGGATACGTTCCGGCGGAGGAACTTCCTCAATTGCTGTCCAGGGTGGAGCTGCGGGCCGGGGAGCTTCTCTCCATTCTGGACGACCTTCTTCTTCTGTCGCGGCTCAAGGAGGGCTTGGGAGCCCAGCCGGCGGAGCCCGTTTCCGCGGCCGAAACGCTGGAGGCGGCATGCGCATCCTTTCAAAAAGAGGCGACCGAGCGCCAGTTGGCAATCTCGATGGAGGTTTCCGATCGCCCCTTTGTTCTGGGAAGTCCGGATCACCTCCGGTTGCTCTGGAGCCAATTGTTGAGCAATGCCATCCGCTATACCCCCTCGGGGGGGCGAATCACCCTCTCCCTCAAGACCAACTCCCAGGAAAGGAGGATCCAGGGAACGGTTTCCGATACCGGGATTGGGATTACCCCGGAGGAAATCCCGCGGATTTTTGAAGAGTTCTACCGCACGGAGGCGGCTAAATCCATGAAGGAAACCGGCACCGGGCTGGGGCTGCCGATCGTTCAGCTGCTTCTTTCCCTCTACGGGGGCACGATCGAAATCGATTCGACCCCGGAAAAAGGGAGTTCCTTTCGCTTCACCCTTCCCGAGTTCACCCGCGAGGCCGGAGTCAGGCCTTGATAAAAGGGATGACCTCATTGCTGGGAGGGCGGCTCCGCAAAGTACTGATTGCCTCTTTTTGTCTCGTGGCCGGGCTCACGGTGGGGTTAAACGCCCTGGTGACCTCCCGGGTGATCCAGGAATACCTCACCAGCGCCGAATCAAATCTGGTCGCCCGGGACATGAACCTGGCCAAAGCCTTTTATCAGCTCAAGCTGGAGGAAGTGTCCGCCATCAGCCACCGCCTGGCCTTAGATCCGTGGGTGATCCAAAATTTAACGGGGGCTTCGCAGAAGAATGCCGACGCCCTCCGGATCATTGACCAGCAGATTGTAAACAAGATAACGCTTCTCGCCTTGGGGGGAACCCATTTAATCGCGATTCTGGATGCCCAAGGGGACCTGGTTGTCGGCCGGGTTCTCAACAAGGAAGGGGTCCTTTTGCCCATCCTTTCGAAAGGGAATTGGAGAGGGCTGCCGATTGTAAAAGAGGTTTTGGAAAAAGGCATTCCGCAAGCCGCCACCGAAGTGATCCCGATAGAGTATTTGTCCCAGGGGGGTTTGGATCGGCAGGCCTTTATTCCCCTGATTGAAACCCCTCGGGCAGCCCCGCAGCCGTTTGACCCCCGCGAAGGTACCGCGGGACTCACTTTGACCGGGGTTTATCCTCTGCAAAGTCCGGATCAAAAGATCATAGGGGTTGCCCTGTCGGTATACCTTTTCAACAATGACTTCACCCTGGTGGATCGAATCAAAGAGGTCGCGGGCATCGACACCGTAACGATATTTTTTGGAGATTTGCGGGTCGCCACCAATGTAATGAGCGAACAAGGAAAGAGAGCCGTGGGCACAAGGATATGGGAAGCCGTTAACACCGTAGTGCTATCCGAGGGGAGGGACTATGTGGGCCGTGCCTACGTCGTGAATGAATGGTTTATCACCTTATATACCCCCTTGCGGGACAGCCGCGGAACCGTGGTGGGAAGCCTGTATGTGGGCGCCCGGGAATCTGCTTTTTTGCAGCTGGTCCATAATTTCAATAAACGGGTGGTGATAATTGCCTTGGTCTGCATTTTACTGGCGGGGGTGATCGCCCTGCCGATCGCGCGATATATTTTCCGGCCGATCGATGATTTGGTGCAGGCGAACCGGCGCCTGGCCGAGGGGGATATGGCAGTGCGGGTCCACGCCCCAGGCCATGGAGAGTTGGCCGTCTTGGGCCGGTCCTTCAACGATCTGGCCGAGACCCTCCATCGGACCCAGGAAGAACTGCTCCACAAGGAAAAGCTGGCTTCCATGGGTCAGCTCGCCGCCGGCGTCGCCCATGAAATTAACAACCCCTTAGGAAGCATTCTTCTTTTTGCGGATACCCTGCATCAAGAGGCCGCTGAGAACGACCCCCGGCGCGAAGACCTGAGGATGATCGTCCAGGAAACCCTCCGGTGCAAAAAGATCGTCTCCGATCTGCTGAATTTTGCCCGGCAACAAGACGTGCTGGCCCAAGAATGCGAGGTGCCCGAGATCCTGGAGCAGGCGATCAGCAGTGTCAGCAATCAGGAGAGCTTCGGGCAGGTGAGGATCGTCCGGAATTTCGCCTCCGATCTGCCCCTCATTCAGGCCGACCCCTCCCAGCTGCTCCAGGTGTTCGTGAATCTGCTCAACAATGCAGCGGAGGCGATGCCCCAGGGCGGCACCCTCACCCTCGAAACCCGTGGAATTCCTGAGCAGGGGGTGGAAATCGTAGTTGCCGACACGGGATGCGGCATCCCGGAGGGGAACCTGGGGAAACTGTTTACCCCCTTCTTTACGACGAAACCCGTGGGCAAAGGAACGGGCCTGGGGCTGTCCATTGTTTATGGAATCATCAAAATGCACCGCGGCCAGATCGGAGTGAAGAGCGAGGCGGGCCGGGGAACCGCCTTTACGGTGACCCTCCCGGTGACGCTGGCGAGGCAGGAACCCATCACCGCTAACCCCAATCTCAATAGTCGGAGGGAGTGAATCCATTTCCCATGGAAACCAAGGGCACGATTCTCATTGCCAGCCCAAACCCCGACCTGCAGGCCGCCTGCCGCCGGGCTCTTGAACCGGGAAACTTTTTCATCCTGGCGGGCGAATCGCTTCAGGATGGGGCCGGCGGGGAAAAAAAGGAGAATATCGATGTGGTTCTCCTGGACGGGGAGATCTTCCAAAATAGACGGGAGATTCTTTTTTTACAGGAGCTGTGGGAGAAGGACGCCAACCTGGCGTGTATTTTGATCAGCGAACGGGAATCGCTGAAGCAAGCCCTGCAAGCCTTTCAGGCCGGCGTCTGCGACATCGTTTCCGCTCCGGTGGTCCCGGAAATTTTGTCTCTCCGGGTCGCGCAGGCCATGGAGAGACGAAGGGATTCCCTGGAACTGAAAAGACTGCATGCGTTTGAACAGAACGTCGCCCCGCTTTGGGCGGTCGCGGGGGGGGAAATGGAAACCTCGGATCTGTTTTCCAAGGATTTCCTGGCGCCGGCTGCGTTCCGCCTTACGATGGCCCATGAATTTCGGGCGCCGCTCACGGCCCTGCAGAGTTTCTTACTCATCCTGCTCAAAGGATATGTGGCCCCGGAAAAATGGAAGGAAATGATCCAGCATGCCTTTGAGCGGTCGCAGGACCTTCTGAATCTCGTCGATGACCTGATGGACCTGGCCACCGCCACCCAGGAAATGTCCCAGGGGAACCGCTCCCTCGTCCGCCTGGGGGACGAATTGGAGAAAATCCTTCCTTCCCTTAAAACCGAAGCCGATCAGCAGGGGTTGCTCCTGACTCTGACCCTCCAACAAAACCCGATCGTGATGGCGGACTCTCTTCACCTAAAGCAGTTGTGGACAAACCTCATTTCCAACGCCATCAAATATACCCCCGCCGGCGGATATGTGCGGATCTTCCTGGATCGGCAGGAAGGGTGGGCGATCGGACGGATTGAGGATTCCGGGATCGGAATCAGCCCCCAGGAATTGCCTTTGGTTTTCCATGAATTCTACCGAACCGCGGAGGCGAGGAAAATGGGGGTTCGAGGAACGGGTCTGGGTTTGCCGCTCGTCAAGAGAATTGTCGAAGGGTATGGTGGCAGCCTGGAGGTTCAATCGACCGTCGGGAAAGGGAGTCTTTTCCGCTTCCAATTGCCGGTGGCTGCCGCTCCCTTGAGCAAGAATCCAACTGAGGAGCCAGGCCCCCCTTGACCGGAAAGGAGGGCCTGGCCGGGGAAAGGAAGCCCTCTATCCAAGCGCTTTTTTCACCTGCTCCAGCAATTTATCCGGGTCAATGGGTTTATGGAGCCAGGCCGAGTCCGGGACATATTCGTCCGATGGCAGGTTCCGCTGCACCCGTTCTCCCGTTAAGGAAGTGGACATGATGACGGGAATGTTTTTGAGGTTCGGGTCGGCCGCCATCTGCCGGCGCGTGTCCAGCCCCTCCAGAATGTAGGACATCATCACATCCAATATCACCAAATCCGGCTTTTCCCGCCGCATGACTTTGAGACCTTCTTCGCCGTTGGCCGCCGTGATCACTTCGTAATGATTGGACTGCAAAATCAGGCGGGTGATCTTTATAAAATCGCGATCATCGTCTACCACCAGAATTTTCGCCATAAAATCCCTCCCCGATTAATGCTTGATGGTTTCGTAAAAAGTCTGAAAATGCTCTTTTCCGTCATTCCCGTGAAAACGGGAATCCAATCTTGTCAATAGCTTGGCAGATTCTGGATTCCCGCCTGCGCGGGAATGACGACTTTCTACGATTTCATCAATGCTTGGACGAGGCCGCTTTTTTCTTGGCTTCGTATAGTTCCTGTGCCCGCTTGGGCCCATAGTACCATTTGGCATGGTGTTCCGCCGCATAACTGGCGGAGGTGTACCCGAAACGCATGCTGACCAAGGCCGCCCACATGAGCGGGTGAGCCAAGGCGAGATAAAGGTGCACGATGAACATGCAAACGGCGGCGATCATGGTCAGGTCGTGGACCATCACCATCAGCCGGAAAATATCGGCGGGCACGAGTCCTTTTCCAAACCACATGATCAACCCGGTGCCCACAAACAGAGCCCAGGTCAGGATCATGACCACGCCGTTGATCTTCTCGCCGGTGTTGAACCGGCCCTGCGGGGGCATGTCCGTATGCCGGCCCAGCACATAGTAGCCAAAGGCGTTTTTCATCCAGCCCAGGTCATCCCGCTCGAAGCTGAATTCCTTGATATGCATCCATAGCCGGCGCGGCTGGAGGATTCCGTAAATGACCGGCTCCCCGACAAACAGGATCGCCGTCAGTCGGTGCACCAGCCGCATCCACTCTCCCGCCTCGCCCTGGGCCAAGGGTTTCAAAAAGTCGAGATACAGCACTAAGCCGGTCGCCACCAGGGGGACAAAACTTACGGTATGAACCCAATGCAGGAGCCGCTCCACGAAGGTGTATTTGGGGATCCAGCGAACCTGAAAGACGTGACCCGTTGTTTGCGCTTTTTCGTTCATTCCACATCCTCCATTTTGATGTTGCGGCGAATAACCACCCAAGCGGCCAAAACACCCAGAATCGTCCCTCCCAATGCGACCTTACTGAGGGGCCGGACCAGATTCTGCCAAATGTTGGCAAGATAGGGATAGTTGGGTTCCGCAGGAAGGCCGTAAAGAGAAGCTTTCCCCTCCAGGATATAGAGCACCTGAAGACCTCCCAATTCTTTCTCTCCATAAAGCTGGACTTCCTTCACCCCCCGGACTTGCAGAACCTTCACTCGGTCTTTTCCCTTGGCCAGGAGTTTTTCCCGGTCTCCGAAGGTAATGGCCCCGAAGGGACATGCGGCCGCGCAGGAGGTTTCGTATCCCTGGCCCACCCTTTCGGCACAGAAGGTGCATTTGTGGGATTTTGCCGCTCCGCTGAAAGTGCCTATGATTTCCAGCTGGGGGATTTGAAAAGGACAGAATTGGGAACAGTAGCCACACCCGTTGCAGAGGCTTTGGTCCAGCACTACGTACCCATCCTTATGGTGGTAGAGGGCCCCGGTCGGACATACATCGACGCAGGCCGCCTCGGTGCAATGGTTGCAGGCCCGTTTGATGAATCGTTGTTTCACTTTGGGAAATTTTCCCTCTTCGTGGATCACCATCTGGGTGAGAAAGATGTTCTTCCCAAGGGGTACCTTGTTCTGCTGCTTGCATTCTACGGAGCAAGCGTTGCAGAAAAGGCACATGGATGGATCAATGAGCATCGCTTTAGCCATATTTGGTTCTCCCCTTTAATGATCATGTTTGCCCGGGTTCCGGGCTTTTTTCCAGAACAAGTTTGGCCAATTTCACCAACTCAGGGTAGAAGGACATACGGGCGGCTTCTTCCACCCGCCTGCCGAATTCGGGCAGCCAAGGTTTAAGCTGTCGGGATAGAAAATCCTCCTTTTGGTCTGCCCAGTTCTGCGCCCGCTCGGTCTCCCCCTTTTCCTGCGCTTCGATGGTCTGCTCCTCCAGCCGGGATAAAAATTCAAGTTCCGCGGCCAGGTGATCGGGCAGGTCGCCGAAATCCTCCGCCAGGTCCAGTTCCGCCCGCCGGTAGGCCTGGAGGGCCGTCTCGGCCGGCTCGTTCATCAGCATCCCCTGGCCGAAATAGGCGGAGGCGTAGGGCGGGGCGGGAACGTGGGGAACGGCGTTGATGAAAAGGCGGGTGTACTCCACCTGCAAGGCCTGCAGCGCCGCGGCAAGCTCCTCGGGCAGGACGGCTATGGCCCTCTCCAATCCTTCCGTTGAAATCCCCAGAAAATCCAGGACCCTTCGGAAAGCCTCGGGCCACTGCCCGGATAGTAGGGACTCGACCCACCCGGCATCCGGGTAGGAAAACCCCCGGGCCAGCCCCCGGAGTGCGGCCTGCCGGGATCTCCTTTCTTCAACCGCCTTCGAATCCATCTCCCGCTTCTTCATGCTCTATAAACCTTGACCATCACGTCTTCCATCGCAGCCCCCATTCCCGGACAGCCCATTTTAAGCTGTTCGGCCACGGTCAAGTTGGGGATGAGGTCGCCGTCGTTCGATCCCATCCCCTTGGCCAAGGACAAGCCGGGGCTCCAGTGGCCGAAGCCATGGTCCACGGCCACGCAGTCGGGGCGGATCCCTTCGGTAAAATGAATTTTGACTTTAATCTTCCCCACCGGCGATTCGATCCAAGCGTAACCCAGGTTCTGAATCCCGTGTTTCTTGCCCGTATCCGGGTGGATGGATACGCAATTCTCCGGGCAGAACTCTGCCAGGATGGGGTCATTCTGGCTCTGGGACATACGCTCCCAGGGCTTGCGCCAGATCAGGAGATGGTAGGGATATTGATCGGTCTTGGCCGCCCGCGGCTTCTTCCAGCGGGGCAGGGGGTCGTATCCCCCCTTCTCTAAAATGGTAGAGTAAAGCTCAATTTTCTTCGACGGGGTGTTAAATTCGGTCTTGGGCTTGAACTCCTTCGGGGCCCCCCAGACTCCTCCATTTCCGCGGATGTGTTCCAGGGTCGTCCCCAAGGCTTCCAGTTGGGCCTTCACCAGCCCCGCCCCGCCCATTCCTTCGGGTACATACTCATCCAGGCCCATTTTCTTAAGGATCGATAGGGCCACGCTGCTGAACCCTCTGGTTTCATAGAGAGGGGGCAAAGGATCGCGGAGCGCCACCTGGGGATACATGGCATGATAATCCCGGATCACGAGACCGCTGCTCTCATAGAAGGTATTATCCGGCAGGACCATGTCGGCCAGCTGGACGATCTCCGTGGGCAGAATGTCGGACACCACGATAAAATCCAGTGTCTTGAGGGCCTCCACCAGCCGGGAGGGGTTGGGGAAAGCCAGGACGTTATGCTTCCAGAAAAAGGCGGCCTTGACCGGGTAGGGGTCCTTAGAGAGAATCCCTTCAGCCAGGGTGCTGAAGGCGCCTTTGCCCGTGGGGTAAAGAACGGGGAATTTTTCCAGGCCGTCGATGCGCGGTCCCTTGATGGTCTTAGGATAGTCGGGGAATTTCCACTCTTCGTTTAGATCGGGAAGCTTGGGTTTCCGGTCAAGGACATGTCCGCCCGGCCGGTCGAGGCTGCCCACGAGGGCATCCAGGATGACGAAACACTGGGCGGTATGCCAGGAGTTTGTGTAGTTCGGCCCGCCGGCATCCCGCTTGTGCGAGGCCACGACGGCAGGCCTGGTCTTGGCGAACTCCCGGGCAATTCGATTGATCGTCTCCGCGGGAACCTCGGAGATGGAAAAGGCCCATTCCGGGGTATATTCCTGAACGGCTTTTTTCAGCTGGTCGAAGCCGCTGGTGCAATTGGCCACGAAATCCTTCTCGTAGAGTTCTTCGTTGATGATCGTCCGGATCATGGCCAGGAGAACTGCCAGGTCCGTTCCGGGTTTGATGGGAATCCATTCGTCGGCCTGGGCGGCGGTGATGGAAAGGCGGGGATCGAAAACGACCAGTTTCGCCCCGTTGGCCCGCGCCTGGTTTACCCCCCGTCCCCAGTGGTTTTTGGATTTTCCCATTCCGTCCCAGCCGAAACATAGGATGTACTTCGAATGCTCATAATCGACCGTCCAGGTTTTTCCTGTGCCGGTGACCATGGCCCGCCACACCGCCTCATGGGTGCTGTAGCAGGTATTGTTATGGGAAATCAGGTTCGGCGTCCCCAGAGAATTGGCGAAATGCTTCTGCCAGGCTTGGCCCCGGGCGACGACTACGATGGCTTCCGAGCCATGGGCGTCACGAATTTTTTTGAATTTCTGGGCGACTAATTCTAAGGCCTCGTCCCAACTGATTTTCACCCACTTGGGGTCTTCTCCGATGTCCTTCTTGGGGTTGGTGCGTTTCATGGGAAATTTCAACCGGTCCGGATCATAGAGCAGCCGGAGCCCGGAATACCCCCGCACGCAGAGCTTTCCCTCGGCGACCTGGTCTTTCGGGTTTCCCGAAAGGCGGATGACGCGGCCCGCCCGGACATGCATGATGAGGGCGCATCCCATGGAGCAGACATCGCACACTCCATGGATCAATCGATCTTCCCCGGCGGCAAAAGCCAGAGGAGCGGGCCGGAAGGCCGAAATACCGCCCCCCAAAAGGGCGGATCCTCCAACGGCGCCCCCCAGTTTCAGAAAAGTTCGTCTTGAAATGGGCATCTTCTCGCTCATTTCCGGTTATTCCTCCTTCCGATGATGTAAGGATATTCAAAATATGGTCATCACTCCGCTTTTTATAGAAAACATTCGCCTCATTTCGATAAATTTCCACCCCGTTTGTTTCCATCGAGATGGAAAGTCCGAAAAGAAGTGAAACAATCGTGATGAATAACGATTAAGAAAAGAGGAGTGTAGTGATAGAAGAGTTTAGCCCCAAAAAAGGGGCGCGGAATTCAACAACGCAAAGGGATTTCATTTGGAAGATTTACGGGAATCAAAGATGAACTCAAGGCGAGGCTATATTGCTCAGATGCGAATACGTAATTTTCAAAGTCAATTTGGAGAAAAGAAGCAATTCCGCTCTCCATTGGCCTCTCTTGGGCGACCAAAGCCCGTTCGCCGCAAGGCCCCTTTTTTACAATATCTTTTGAATAGAAAATATTGCAGGAAGTTGCCAGGCGACAGGAAAAGCCCACGGGAGGTCCCAGCAGAAAGAGAATTATCAACCCATAAGAAATGACTCGGGAATTTATCCGTTTCTTATTGCTTAGCATTTTAATTTTTCTGTTTTTAGACTGGCATTGATAGTATGGGGTTCTTAGCGCAAGATTATAAGACCAATTTTCCCATAAAGCAAATTTATTTTGTTATCCTTTGAATCCTTCGGCGGGTTGCCGCCTTCTCTTTCCCACACCCTCCCCATTAAATTTCAACCTCCGAATAAAAAGATTTTCTTTTCTTTGCTCTTTAACCTAAAAGGTGCATAAATATTCGCATAAATCATAGTTGTCATTCCCGCGAAAGCGGGAATCCATAAAGAAATCCTGGATTCCGGGTCAAGCCCGGAATGACGAATGTTGAAGGCCTCCAAAAGTGATCTCCTGTTGCAGCTTCATAATTGCCCGGAGACACAATCCTGATAGGTGTTTTCATGATCACTCGCAATATATTTATGCACCTGGTGGGTTAAGTGGCAAAAAAATGGAAAGCACTACCTTCCAGGTTTTTTTAAAGGCAAATCGCTCCATGTTCGTTCGGTAGAGTCGATCCATCAGAAATAATGCCGCGCCCGGAATTCTACCCGGTAATTGTTGGGCTTTTCTCCGGATTCCGTACCCTCACCCTCGACTTAAGGTCCTGACGAGGTTTCCGCTGCGCCGTAATCCTTGCTCCCTTTTGTTGCCACTACATAGTAGTCTTTGCTGATATTTTCCGCCAAGATTAAACTCATGTTTCTTCCTCCATTATTTTTTCTGGTCTTGTATGCTAAATGGTTGGTAATCCAGCGAATTATTCGGACATGCGTTGAGACAACGGGCGCAGGAAAAGCAGTCGGCTTTGAAGGTCTTTCCCGCAAGGATCCCCTCGGCGGCCTGTGTGGGACAGGCCCGCCCGCATTTTCCGCAATCCAGGCAGGTGTCCTTTTTGACTCGGATTTTGAAGATGCTCAAATCCTGAATCAGCCAGCTGAACAGCCCGAACGGGCATAAAAACATGCAATAAGGCCGGTATTGGATCAGGGAGAATCCGAAAATGAGGATTACGAAGATGGGTGCCGTGACCCTGAAGTTCCATTCGAAGAGTTTGAAGGGATTAAAATACCGGTATAAGGATTGATCCTTCCATCCGAAAAAAAGCCCCAAGAGAAAAATCAAAAAGAATGCGAAGAAGAGCGCCCGGATGCTGTTACTGATCCAGAAGGGGATCTTTTTCTTTTTCAACTTACTGAATAGAGGGATCCGGTACAAAAGTTCCTGGAGGGTCCCCACCGGACATCCCCAGCCGCAGACCAGCTTCACGCCGACAAAAGTCATGAGGGCAAAGGCCAAAAATACCAGGAGCGTAGTCTGGAGGTTGTACATTCCGAGGGCGAGGGACTGGAAAACCTGGACGAACGCCCGCACAGGCTCGGCGCTCGACCGGAAATAAACTCCGAAAATCAGAAGGGAAGGAATCAATATCCAAACGGCCAAGCGGTTGGTCAGTTTTTTTCCCCTGAGCAAAAAGAGGGCAACCAGGCAAAGGATTCCATACAAGG
>Ga0315278_10005318_pt1 | contig 11707 bp, 12 predicted proteins | sample YL17G06_0_MG_FD_203880 | JGI IMG/M metagenome (GOLD analysis project Ga0315278, IMG submission 203880) | Sediment microbial communities from Yellowstone Lake, YNP, Wyoming, USA - YL17G06_0 | ecosystem: Environmental > Aquatic > Freshwater > Lake > Sediment | place: USA: Wyoming | collected... | reverse complement strand
CCGTGCCGGCCCCCGCAGCACCGCCATCGAAGTCCCGGATCCGGGTGTCGCCGCTCGCCCGCCGCCGGGCAGCGGAACTGGGGGTAGATCTCGCCAGTATCCGGGGTTCCGGCGCGGAGGGCACCATTCTCCGGGAGGACGTCGAAGCGGTGACGGCGCCGCCGAGCGGTGACGATCGCAATGTGCGGATGCGGCGGGCCATCGCGGCCGCCATGACCCGCTCCAAGCGAGAGATCCCGCATTTCTACCTGACGAGCACCATCGACTTCGGTCCCGCCAGCGCCTGGCTGGCGCAGTGGAACGCGGAGCGGAAGCCGGCGGAGCGGCTGTTGCCTGTCGTAGTCCTGCTCAAGGCTACGGCCTTGGCGCTGCTCGAGTTCCCTGAGCTCAACGCCCGCTGGGAAAACGAGCGCATCGAGCTGGCGGGGGAGATTCACATCGGCGTGGCCACCTCGCTCCGGAGTGGCGGGCTGGTGGTGCCGACGCTGCACCACGTCAACAAGAAGCCGCTGCCCGCGCTGATGCTGGAACTGCGCGACCTGGTGCAGCGGGCGCGGGCCGGCAAGCTGCGCAGCTCCGACCTGGCGGATGGCACGATCATGGTGACCAGCCTCGGGGAGCGGAGCGCGGAGCTGGTGCTGGGCGTGATCTATCCGCCGCAGACGGCCATCGTCGGCTTCGGCTCGGTGGTGGAGCGGCCGTGGGTGACGGGCGGTGTGGTGATGCCGCGACCGGTGGTCACCGCTTCGCTCGCCGCTGATCACCGCGCTTCCGACGGGCACCGTGGCGCCGCGTTCCTGGCTACCATCGACCGACTGCTCCAGTCTCCGGAGGCGCTATGACGCGGGCCGAGGTGAAACAGGCGGTGCTCGACGCGCTGGTCTCGGTCGTGCCGGAGGCCAGTCCGGCACAGATCGACCCGGCGGCACCGCTCCGGGAGCAACTGGACATCGATTCCATGGATTTCATCAACTTCGTCGTGGCGCTGGATGACGCCCTGGGCGTGGACGTCCCGGAATCGGAGTATGGACGGCTGCGCACTCTCGATGACTGCGTGGACTATCTGACGCCGCGGCTCGGCGGTGCGGACGGCGAAGCACTTACTCATGTGTAGAAAGGCGAGGGCGTTGTGGCGACCAGACCTGACAATGAAGTCCGCCTGCCCGTTCCCTTCGGGCAGGCGGTGGAGCTGACCCGTTTTGCGCTGCAGGCGGAGGGATTCGGCGTGCTCACCACGATTGACATGCAGGCAGCATTCCGCGAGAAGCTGGGCGCTGAGTTTCGTCCCTACGTCATCCTGGGCGCCTGCAACCCGCCCCTGGCATACCAGGCCCTGACGGCATCGGCGGAGATCGGGTTGATGCTGCCCTGCAACGTGACGGTGGAGGAAGAAGCGCCGGGACAGTGCGTCGTGCGCCTGGCCCAGCCCTCCCGGATGCTGGGACCGGACCCGCAGGCACAGCCGGCGGCGGTGCGGCTGGTCGCCGCGGATGCGGAGGGACGGCTTGCCCGGGTCGCGGAGACGTTACGCCGCACGGCGTCGTGATCCGCGCCGACACGGGGCTGCCCGTGAAGAAGGTCTCATCGAAAATTATCCTGAAGCACATCAGGCGCGGGACACCGTACTAATACGGCTCATCAGCGTCACGGCCGCCGGTCGATTCCTTCCGCAGCGCCCCACAGCAGTACGTCCCCAGCGACCCGGAGGTCGCATGTACGGATCCACGAACCTTTCGCAGCTAGCCCCCGGGCAGACCCTCGGGGAGCGCCTCATCGAGCGAGGCGTGAGTCGTCGTGACTTCCTCGAATTCTGCCGCAACACCGCGGTCCTGCTGGGGCTGGGCAGCGCCGCCGGCCCCCGGGTCGCCCGGGCCCTGCAGGCGATCCAGCGGCCGGTGGTCATCTGGCTCGAGCTGCAGGAGTGCACCGGCTGCGTCGAGAGCATCCTCCGCTCCAACGACCCGACGATCGGCAACCTGCTGCTCGACGTGATCTCGCTGGACTACAGCGACACGCTCATGGCGGCGGCGGGGCACCAGGCGGAAGCGGCGAAGGCCGCGGCGATGAAGGCCAACATGGGGAAGTACGTGCTGGTGGTGACCGGCTCGGTGCCGCTGGAGGAGAACGGGGTCTACACGATGATCGCGGGGCGCACGGCCAAGGACATCCTGCTGGAAGCGGCCGAGGGCGCGGCGGCGATCGTGGCACTGGGGGCCTGCGCTCACTGGGGCAGCGTGCAGGCGGCGAAGCCCAACCCGACCGGCGCGGTCGGGATCCGGGACATCGTGAAGAACCGGCCCATCCTGACGGTGGCGGGCTGCCCGCCGGTGCCGGAAGTGATCACCGCGTCGCTGGTCCACTACCTCACGTTCGGCAAGCTGCCCAAGGCCGACAGCGAGGGCCGTCCGCTGTTCGCCTACGGCGCCCGCATCCACGACCAGTGCCCGCGGCGCGGCCACTTCGACGCCGGGCAGTTCGTGCACAACTTCGATGATGCCGGCGCCCGGCAGGGCTGGTGCCTCTATGAGGTGGGGTGCAAGGGGCCGCAGACGTTCTCTCCCTGCCCGATCTTCATGTGGAACGAGAAGACCAGCTGGCCCATCGGGGCGGGCCATCCCTGCATCGGCTGCACGGAGCCCCACTTCTGGGACACGATGACCCCGTTCTACAACCGGCTGCCGGGGCTCGCGGGCTACGGCATCGAGCGGGACATCGACCGCATCGGCGCGACGCTCGCGGGACTGACGGTGGCGGGCATCGCCACCCACGCGACGCTGACCGCCGTCGGGAAGGCCCGCCGGCGGCGCGAGCTGCCGGTCATCCAGTCACCACCCGGCGGTGGCGGCACGCCGCCGCAGCGGGAGGAGGTGTAGCATGGCGGTCACCAAGGTCGTCGTCGATCCCGTCACCCGTATCGAAGGGCATCTCCGGATCGAGGTCGCCGCGGAGAACGGGCAGATCCAGAACGCCTGGGCCACGGCCTCGGCGTTCCGCGGCATCGAACTGGTGCTGCAGGGCCGGGATCCGCGGGATGGCTGGGCCTTCGCCCAGCGCATCTGCGGCGTCTGCACGACGGTGCATGCCATCGCGAGCATCCGGGCGGTGGAGGACGCGCTCGACATCACCATCCCGCCGTGCGCCAACCTGATCCGCAACCTCGTGACCGGGATGCAATTCATCCACGATCACGTGATGCACTTCTATCACCTGCACGCGCTCGACTGGGTGGACGTGGTGAGCGCGCTCAAGGCGGACCCGGCGGCAGCGGGGAAGATCGCGAGCTCCATTTCACCGTGGCCCAACAACAGCGGCCCGTACTTCAAGGCGGTGCAGGAGCGGCTGGCGAAGTTCGCGGGCAGCGGGCAACTCGGCATCTTCGCGAACGGCTACTGGGGGCACCCGGCGTACAAGCTGCCGCCGGAGGTCAACCTGATCGGCGTGGCGCACTACCTGGAGACGCTCGACTGGCAGCGTGACGCGGTGCGGCTCCACACGGTGTTCGGCGGGAAGAACCCGCACCCGAACTTCCTGGTGGGCGGCATGGCGTCGGCGATCAACGTCGACGCGCGGGCCACGATCAACGGCGCGCGCATCGCGGAGCTCAAGGACATCATCGCGCGGGCCAAGGCCATCGTGGAGCAGGTGTACTGGCCCGACCTGCTCGCCATCGCGTCGTTCTATCCGGAATGGACGAAGATCGGCGGCGGGGTTCCCAACTACCTGTGCTATGGCGAGTTCCCGGTCGATATCCGGGACACCGACTCGTACTACTTCAAGCCGGGCGTGGTGCTCGGCAACGACATCTCCAAGGCCCACCCGTTCGACGAGAAGCTGGTGCGCGAGCAGGTGACGGCGTCGTGGTACGACTACCCGGCCGGCGCGCCGGCGGAGGGGCTGCATCCGTACGAGGGCGAGACGATGCCGAAGTACACGGGCCCGCAGCCGCCGTGGGAGTACCTGCAGGGGCTCGACAAGTACACGTGGATGAAGGCCCCGCGGTACGACGGCCGCCCGATGCAGGTGGGGCCGCTCGCCCGCATCGTGGTGGGCTACGCGCAGGGGCACAAGGACATCCAGGCGATCGCGAAGCAGGTCATGGATACGCTCAAGGTGGGACCGGCGGCGCTCTTCTCGACGGCGGGCCGGACGCTGGCCCGGGGCATGGAGACGGTGCTGATCGCGCGGCAGATGGACAAGTGGATGGACGAGCTGGTCGAGCGCATCGCGAACGGTGACGTCGCCACCTTCACGCGGGACAAGTGGGATCCATCAACCTGGCCGGCCAAGTGCCAGGGCTTCGGCAGGGCCGACGTGCCGCGCGGCGCGCTGGGGCACTGGGTCCAGATCGAGAACGGGAAGTTCACCCGGTACCAGTGCGTCGTGCCCAGCACGTGGAACGCCTCGCCCAGGGACGACAAGGGGCAGACGGGTCCGTACGAGGCGGCGCTGATGGACAACCATCCCCTCGCCAAGGCGGACCAGCCGCTCGAGATCATCCGGACGATTCACTCGTTCGATCCCTGCCTGGCTTGCGGCGTGCACGTGCTCGACATGGAGGGCAACTCGATCACGGAGGTCAAGGTGCAATGACAAGCGCCCACCATCCGATCGGGCCGGGCGGGCCGACGTCAGGACCCGCGTCGCTCCTCGGGCGCGGGATCCCGCGCCCCATGGGCGAGTTCCGGTGGGTGTACCTCTGGGGCCTGCCGCTCCGGGCGATGCACTGGCTCGCGGCCGTGTGCATCGTGGTCCTCATCGTGACGGGGCTGTACATCGGCAACCCGTACTTCGTGGGCGGCATCGAGCCGGGGCTCATCATGACGAAGTTCCGGTTCGCCCACTACCTGGCGGCGGTGGTCCTCGCGACCACCGCGCTGGTACGGGTGTACTGGCTCTTCGCCGGCAACCGGTTCGAGCGGCTCAAGGCGCTCTTCCCGGTGCGGCCCCGCGACCTCAAGAACCTGTTCCGCATGGTCAAGTTCTACCTGATGGTCGGGCGGGAGCAGGTGCCGCACTATCTCGGGCACAACCCGCTGCAGCAACTCAACTACACGCTGGTGTTCGCCGCGGGGCTGCTGGCGGTGGTGACCGGGTTCACCCTGTTCGGGCTCGCCTCGCCCACCGGCTGGATCTATGCCGCGACCAACTGGATGGTGCCGTGGTTCGGTGGCATCCAGAACGTGCGGATCATCCATCACTCGATCACCTGGTTCTTCCTAATCTTCATCCCGGCGCACATCTACCTGTCGTTCCGGGCGGACGTCATCGAGGGGGGCGGCACGGTATCGTCGATCGTGACCGGTGGACGTTTCTTCGAGGCGGATGAGGTCTATGAGGACGAGGACGCCTAGCACCCGCGTCATCGGCGTCGGCAGTCCGATCATGGGTGACGACGGCTTCGGGCTACGCACCATGGCGCGGCTGGAGGAACGCTGGATACTGCCCGAGGATGTGGGGCTGGTGGACGGGGGCACCTGGGGCATGCAGCTGCTGCCCGAGATCGAGGCCAGCGACTGCGTGCTCTTCATCGATGCGATCAACACCGGCAGTGCGCCCGGCACCATCACCGTGGTGGAGCGGGCGGAGCTTCCGCGCTATTTCGAGCGGAAGCTGTCACCGCACCAGGTGGACCTGCGCGAGGTGCTCGCCATCTGCGAATTGCGGGGTACCCTGCCCCGGGTGACCGTGGCCTTCGGGGCGCAGCCCCAGACCATCGAGATGTCCACGAGCCTGACGCCGGTGCTCGAGGCCCGGGTCGATGCGGTCGCCGACCTGGTGGCCGAGCGACTCACCCACCTGGGCCACGACGTTCGCCGCCGCCAGCCGGCGGCGGCCTAGTCCCGGCACCGGCTCACCCGCCGTGCACGAATTCAGCATCGCACTCGAGATCTGCCGGCTGGCGGAGGCGAAGGCCCCTGCCGGCCAACTGGCGCAGCTGGTACGGGTCGGCGTGGAAGTCGGTGACGACGCGGGCGTCGAGCCGGAGAGCCTGTCGTTCTGCCTCGAGACCCTGCTGGCCCAGCCCCCGTTCCGCCAGGCCCGGCCGGTCATCCGGCGCAGCGCCGGGGACGCCCTTCATCTCGAATACCTGGAGTTCGACGATGGCCGTCCGGACGATTGACGTACGGGAGAAGGTGATGGGCCGGAACGACGAGCTGGCGGTGGAGGTACGCGCCCGCCTGGCCGACGCGCGCGTCCCGGCACTCAACCTCGTCTCGTCGCCGGGCTCGGGGAAGACGGCGCTGCTGGAACGGACGCTCGACGACCTGGGGCACGAGCTCCAGATCGCGGTCGTGACGGGTGACGTGCAGACCCAGAACGATGCCGACCGCCTCGCGCGGCACACTTCGCAGCTGGTGCAGGCGGTGGTGACCAATGGCGCCTGCCATCTCGATGCCCGCCAGGTCCTCACGTCGCTCGAGGCGGTGGACCTCGGTGCGACCGACCTGCTCTTCATCGAGAACGTGGGCAACCTGGTATGCCCGGCCAGCTGGGACCTGGGCGAGTCGGCCAAGGTGGTGGTGTTCTCGGTGACCGAGGGCGAGGACAAGCCGCTCAAGTATCCCAAGATGTTCCGCATGGCGGACGCCGTCGTACTCAACAAGATCGACCTCCTGCCCTACGTCCCGTTCGACCTGGCCCGCGCGGAAGCATACGTGCGCGAGGTGAATCCGGCGCTCACCATTCTCCGGACGTCGGCCCTCACGGGAGCCGGCATGGACACGTGGTACAGCTACCTGCGACACCGGATCGCGGCGTCCCGGGCGTCGTAGCCGGGCCGGGCACCACGGCCCGCGCCGCCAGTCACGTGACCGTGACCGGCGTGGTGCAGGGCGTGGGCTTCCGTCCGTTCGTGGACCGGCTGGCCCGGCGCCATTCGCTGGCAGGCTGGGTACGCAACACGGCGGGGACGGTGGAGATCGAAGTCGAGGGCGCGCCGCTGGACCTGGAGCACTTCGCCGCCGAGCTGCGGACCGATGCCCCGCCGCTGGCCCGGATCCACGTGGTGCAGGTACGGCAGGTGACGCCGCGCGGCGAGCGCGATTTCGCGATCCTGGCGAGCCGCGACGAGCCGTCCGCGACGCCGGCGGTGCCGGCCGATGTGGCGCTGTGCGATGCGTGCGCGAAGGAATTCAGCGATCCGCACAACCGCCGCTACATGTATCCGTTCATCACCTGTACTGACTGCGGCCCGCGTCATACCGTGATCGAGCGGCTTCCGTACGATCGCGCGCGCACCACCATGCGGGCGTTTCCCCTGTGCCCCGCGTGTGCCATCGAGTACGTGACGCCCGGCGACCGGCGCTATCACGCCGAGTCGACCAGTTGTCCGGTCTGCGGGCCACGGCTGTGGGCGGAGCGGGCGACGGCGGCGGAACCGGAGCGGGCGCCGGCGATGTCCAGCTTCTCGGCGCTCGCGGCCGCCGGGTCGTGGCTCCGCGCCGGACTCATCGTGGCGATCCGGGGCATGGGCGGGTTCCACCTCGCCGCCGATGCCACCGACGATGCCGCGGTGCTCCGGCTGCGGGTACGGAAGGGACGCGAGGCGAGGCCGTTCGCGGTGATGGTCCGTAGCATCGAGGACGCCCGCGCGCTCGGAGTGCTGAGCGCCGGCGCCGAGAGGCTGCTGGCGTCCCCCGAACGGCCGGTGGTGCTGGTTCCGGTGCGTGAAGGCGCGGTGGCACCGTCGGTGGCCCCGGGTCTCTCCACCATCGGGCTCCTGCTTCCGTCGACTCCGCTGCACCTACTGCTGCTCGGATGGGTTGGCCGACCGCTGGTGATGACCAGCGGGAACCTGAGCGAGGAGCCGATCGCGGCCGGCAACGACGAGGCGCGCGCGCGGCTGGCGAAGGTCGCGGACGGGTTCCTGTTGCATGACCGCGAGATCACGGCGCGGGTGGACGACTCGGTGGTCCGTCCAGCGGAGAGCGGACCGATCGTCCTGCGGCGCGCGCGGGGATATGCGCCGCTCCCGATTCATACCAGCGTCGCCGCGCCGCGACCGATCCTGGCGGTGGGGGCGGAGTTGAAGCACACCTTTGCGCTGGCGCGGGACGACACCGCATGGGTGAGTCCGCACCTGGGCGACCTGAGCCGGCTGGAGACCCTCGAGCACGCGCGCGCCACGCTGGCCCACCTCGAGGCACTGTTCCGGGTGGAGCCGGAGGTCGTCGCGCACGACCTGCATCCCGGCTACCTCTCGACGCGCTGGGCGGGGGAGTTGGGGCTGCCGACGATCGGCGTGCAGCATCACCACGCGCACGTCGCCGCCGTGCTGGCCGAGCATGGCCGTACGGGACCGGCGATTGGGCTGGCCTTCGACGGTACCGGCTACGGCGAGGATGGCCACATCTGGGGCGCCGAGGTCCTGGTGGCCGACTTGGCCGGATACCGCCGCGCGGCCCACCTGCGCTACGTCCCGCTGGCCGGAGGCGACCGCGCCATCCGTGCTCCATGGCGCAGTCTCGCGGGGTATGCCTCGCTCGATGAGGCGCTCGGGGCAGCGGTGGAGCCGGTGCTGGCCGCGGTCAGCGCGCGGGAGCGCGGGGTGTGCGCGGCGCAGCTCGCGAGCCACCTCAACGCGCCGCTGGCCTCGTCGATGGGCCGGCTGTTCGACGCCGCCGCCTGTCTGCTCGGGCTCCGGCTCGAGTCGCGGTACGAGGGCCAGGCGGCGATGGAGCTGGAGGCGCGCGCCGGCCGGCGCCAGGGAACGCTGCTGCCGTTCCCGCTGCTGCAGTCGCAGGAGCCGTGGCTGCTCGATCCGGTCCCCCTGCTGCTGGCGCTCGCCGAGGGGCGGCAGCGCGGCGACGATCCGGCCGACCTGGCGGCGAGCTTCCACGAGACGATCGCCCGCGCGGCGATCCAGGTGGCGCGCGCCGCGGCCGACGCGACTGGTCTCGATCTCGTCGCGTGCTCGGGCGGCAGTTTCCAGAATGCGCGATTGCTCGACCGCTGCATGGCGCTCGGCGCGGAGGCGGGGCTCGTCATGCTGCGACCCCATCGGCTCAGTCCCAACGACGGCGCCATCAGCTTCGGCCAGGCGGCCGTGGCGGCGGCCCGACTCTCCCAGGGCGCGCCAGCCGCGTGACCCGCAGCAGGAGGTTTCCATGTGCCTAGGGATTCCCGGCCGGGTCGTCGCGCTGCGTGACGATGCCGGACTCATGATGGGCACGGTGGATTTCGGGGGGGTGCGGCGGGAGGTGTGCCTGGCATATGTCGCCCACGACATCGACATCGGTGACTACGTGGTGGTGCACGTCGGCTTCGCCATCTCGAAGGTGGATGAAGATGAGGCCAAGCGGTCCTACGCCATGCTGCGCGAGATGAGCCAGCTGGATGAACTCGATTGGATGCGGGAGTTCGCGGACACCGGCCTGCGCGACGCGCAACAAGCATCGTGAGATACCTGAGCGAGTACCGCGACCCCGAGGTCGCGCGGGCGCTGGTGCGCCAGATCCGGGAGACGGCGACGCGGCGCTGGGTGCTCATGGAGGTGTGCGGCGGACAGACCCACACCATCGTCAAGCAGGGGCTGGGCGAGCTGCTGGGCGATGCGGTCGAGATGATCCACGGACCGGGGTGCCCCGTCTGCGTCACCCCGCTGGAGCAGATCGACAAGGCGCTGGCGCTCGCCGCGCGCCCGGACGTGATCTTCACCTCGTTCGGCGACATGCTGCGGGTGCCGGGCTCGGACTGCGACCTGCAGCAGGTACGGGCCCGCGGCGGCACGGTGCGGGTCGTGTACTCGCCGCTCGACGCGCTGGCCCTGGCGCAGGCGCACCCGGACAAGGAAGTGGTGTTCTTTGCCGTGGGCTTCGAGACCACCGCGCCGGCCAATGCCATGGCGGTGTACCGGGCCCGCGAGCTCGGCGTGCCGAACTTCAGCGTCCTCGTGTCCCACGTCACGGTGCCGCCGGCGATGCGCGCCATTCTCGACGCGCCGGACAACCGGGTGCAGGCGTTCCTCGCCGCGGGCCATGTATGCACGGTGATGGGCTGGACGGAGTACGAGCCGATCGCGGCGCAGTACCAGGTGCCGATCGTGGTCACGGGGTTCGAGCCGATCGACATCCTCGAGGGGATCCTGCTCGCGGTGCAGCAACTCGAAGCGGGCCGGCACGAGGTGGTGAACCAGTACGTGCGGGCAGTGACGCGCGAGGGCACGGTGCCGGCGCGCACGCTGGTGGAGCAGGTATTCCGCCTGGCGGACCGGAAGTGGCGCGGCATCGGGGAGATCCCTGGCAGCGGCCTGGTGCTGCGCGAAGAATACGCGTCGTTCGACGCGGAGCGGAAGTTCGGCCTCGAGGACCTCACGGTCGAGGAACCGGCGGAGTGCCGCGCGGGCGACGTGCTGCGCGGGCGGCTCAAGCCGCACCAGTGCTCGGCGTTCGGCACCCGCTGCACACCGGAGCACCCGCTCGGCGCCCCGATGGTCTCGTCGGAAGGGGCGTGCGCGGCGTATTACAACTACGGGCGGTATCGGGAAGGCGAAGCCCTGGCCATGAGTCGTGAGTCGGCAGTGGGCAGTCGGCAGTGAGTCGGCAGTCCTCCGTCGTGAGTGGAGAGTCAAGAAATGATTGAGACGTTGGCCATGTCCGGGCTCACCTGCCCCGCGCCGGTCGCGTCGAACGACCGGGTGCAGCTGGGGCACGGCTCGGGCGGGAAGCTGAGTGCGGCCCTGCTCCGCGAGCGGTTCCTGCCGCTTCTCGGCAATCCGATCCTGGATCAGCTGGGGGACGCGGCGATCCTGGCGCTGCCCACGGGCGAGATCGCGCTCTCGACCGACACTTTCGTGGTGCGGCCGCTCGAGTTCCCGGGAGGGAACATCGGCGCGCTGGCGGTGCACGGCACGGTGAACGACCTCGCCATGATGGGCGCCGAGCCGCGCTACCTCACGCTGGGCGTGGTCCTGGAGGAGGGGCTGCCCTTCGCGGTGCTCGACCGGATCCTCGCCACGCTGGCCGGTGCGGCCGCGGGCGCGGGCGTCACCATCGTCACCGGGGATACCAAGGTCGTGGAGCGCGGCCGGGCTGACGGCATGTATGTCAACACCACAGGGGTGGGCCTGCTGCACCCGCTGGTGCGGCCGGGGGCCCATCGGGCGGAACCGGGCGACGCGGTGCTGGTGAGCGGGCCGATCGGCCGCCACGGCATGGCGGTGATGGCGCTCCGCGAGGGGCTCGAGTTCGAGACCACGATTACCAGCGACACGGCGAATCTCTGGCCCCTGGTCCGGTCACTGCGCGACGCGCTCGGGGCGTGCCTGCACGTGCTCCGTGACCCGACGCGCGGCGGGCTGGCGAGCGCACTCCATGAGATAGCCTCGGCGTCGGGTGTGGGGATCGCGCTCGACGAGCCAGCGCTGCCCATTCCAGGCGACGTTGCCGCCGCGTGCGAGATGCTGGGGCTCGATCCCCTCTACGTGGCCAACGAAGGCGTGCTGGTGGCCATGGTACCGGCGGCACGGGCTGACGCGGCGCTCGCGGCGCTCAGGGCTCATCCCCTCGGCGCCTCGAGCCGGCGCATCGGCGAGGTGGTGGCGCGGCATCGGGGCATGGTGGTGCTCCGGACTGCTCTGGGGGGCACGCGCGTGGTGGACCTCCTGCCGGGAGACCAGTTGCCGAGGATCTGCTGAGCATGTTCACGCTCCGGTCATCCGCATTCCAGCCGGACGCCGCCATTCCTGCCCGGTACACCTGCGATGGCA
>Ga0315278_10005317_pt1 | contig 11709 bp, 6 predicted proteins | sample YL17G06_0_MG_FD_203880 | JGI IMG/M metagenome (GOLD analysis project Ga0315278, IMG submission 203880) | Sediment microbial communities from Yellowstone Lake, YNP, Wyoming, USA - YL17G06_0 | ecosystem: Environmental > Aquatic > Freshwater > Lake > Sediment | place: USA: Wyoming | collected... | reverse complement strand
CGTCGCCGGGCACCGTGCGGTAGTACGTCGAATTGTCGAGACCGCGCAACGACACCGTCGGGCCCTGCGCATCACCCTCGCCGGAGTGGTTGAAGACGACATCGAGCACGACCTCGGTCCCGGCGCCGTGCAGTGCATTGACACACGCCCGGAACTCGCCGATGCCACCGGGGGCGAGCCGCGGGTCCGGGACGAACAGCGCCACCGGGTTGTAGCCCCAATAATTGGTGAGGCCGCGGCGCGCCAGATGGCGCTCGTCGATGGTGGCGGCGACGGGCATCAGCTCGACCGTCGTGATGCCGAGGCGCGTCAGGTGGGCGAGCATTCCGGGTTGCGCGAGCCCGGCACACGTTCCGCGCAGCGCCTCCGGCACGTCCGGATGCGCCTTGGTGGCGCCGCGGACATGGAGCTCGTAGAGAATGGTGTCGGACCAGGGCGTGCGCAGGCGATTGGCCGGTGCCGGCGCCCACGGCGGCGCAGCGACGGCCTTGGGAACGAACGGCGCGCTGTCGACGTCGCTGCGGGTCGCGCCATCGGCAAGCTCGCCGAACAGAGCGGGGTGCAGCACGAACGGCCCGTCGAGAGCCTTCGCATAAGGATCGACAAGCAGCTTGTATGGGTTGAAGCGATGCCCGTTGCGCGGGTCGTAGGGGCCAAAGGCACGCAGTCCGTAGCGCTCGCCGGCGGCGATCCCGGCAATGAAGCCGTGGAACACGTCGCCCGTGCGCTCGGGCAAGGCAATGCGCGCCGTCTCGGCGCCCCCGGTGGCGTCGAAGAGACACAGCTCGACGGCGGTCGCGTGCGCCGAGAAGACGGCGACATTGGCGCCGCCGGGGACGAGCGTGAGGCCGAGGGGTTCGGGGCTGCCGGGACCAACGCGCTGCATGCGTCAGGACGCACCGGGCGCGATGAGTTCGCGGTAGATCGCTGCGTACTTTTTTGCCGGGCGCGTCCAGCCGACCTCGGTCGCCAACGCGCGTGCCTGCAGGCGTTGCCAAACGGCGGGGCTCCGCCAAAGCTGCAGCGCACGGGCATTCGCCAGCACGAGCTGGTCGCGCGTCACCGGCGCGAATTGCACACCGGTCCCGACGCCGGCGGCCAGCGCCATTTCGTTGGCGTCAATCACGGTGTCGGCGAGCCCCCCGACGCGCGCGACCACCGGGATCGCCCCGTAACGCAGCGCACACAGCTGGGTCAGGCCGCACGGCTCGAACCGCGACGGCACGAGCAGCGCATCGATGCCGCCTTGCATCAGGTGCGCGAGCGCTTCGTCGTAGCCGATGACGGTTGCCACGCGCCCGGCATGAGCGCGAGCGGCGGTCACGAAGCGTTCTTCGAGCCAGCCGTCTCCGTTGCCGAGCAGCGCGAGTTGCGCGCCGCCGGCCAGCAGCTCCGGCAGCGCGGCCAGGGCCAGGTCCATGCCCTTTTGCCAGGTGAGACGGCTGATCACGCCGAAAACCGGGGTCTGTGGCTCGACCGCGAGGCCGATGCGCGCCTGCAGCGCCGCCTTGTTCGGCGCGCGGCGCGCACGGTGCCTGGCATCGAAGCGGGCCGCGAGATGCGCATCGGTGGCCGGGTTCCACACCGTTTCGTCGATGCCATTGAGGATGCCGACGAGGACATCCGCGCGCGCGCGGAGGAGGCCGTCGAAGCCCATGCCGCCTTCGGGCGTGCGGATTTCCGCCGCGTACGACGGCGACACGGTCGTGATGCGGTCGGCGAGCGCGAGTCCGGCCTTGAGGTAGCTGATCGTGCCGTGATATTCGACGCCATCGATGCCGAAGGCGTGGGGCGGCAGGCCGACCGTCGCGAGCAGGTGCGCCGGAAACAGTCCCTGAAAGGCCAGGTTGTGCACCGTCATCACGGTGTGCGGCCGCGGCTTGCCGCCGTAATGCAGCAGCGCAACGGCGAGGCCCGCCTGCCAGTCGTGCGCGTGCACGATGTCCGGCAGGTAGCCGGCGACAATGCCGCGCCCGATGGCCGTCGCGCAGGCTGCGAGTGCCGCGAAGCGCAGCGCGTTGTCCGGCCAATCGCCGCCGTCGGGAGCCAGGTAAGGGTTGCCCGGCCGCGCGTAGAGGTGCGGCGCATCAAGGACGAGGAGATCGAGTCCGAGCGTGGTCGACGCCAGGAGCCGTGCGGGCCCGCCGTGCAGATGCGCGAACGTGTGCAGCGTCGCGGCGTTGCGCAGGGCGTCGACGACGCCCGGGTACCCGGGGACCAGCGTGCGGACCGCGACGCCTTCGCGCGCGAGCGCCGCCGGCAACGCGCCGACGACGTCGGCGAGGCCGCCGGTCTTCACGAACGGGAAGACCTCCGAGGCGACCGACAGGACGCGCACCTTACGCATCGAGCCGGTCGACCATGCCCTGGGTGATGAGACAGACGCCGCGCGCGGTGCGGCGGAAGCGCCGCGCATCCTCTTCGGGGTCCTCACCGACCACGAGGCCCGCCGGAATCTTCACGCCGCGGTCGACGACCACGTTGGTCAGGCGGGCGTGCCGGCCGATGTCGACGTAGGGCAGGATCACCGCGTTCTCGATCGCGCAGTACGAATGGATCTGGACGCCGGTGAACAGCAGCGACCGCAGCAGCGACGCCCCGGAGACGATGCAGCCACCGGATACGAGCGACGATATGCCGATGCCGCGCCGGCCCTCCTCGTTATGGACGAACTTCGCCGGCGGCGTGATTTCGGCGTAGGTCCAGATCGGCCACTCGTGGTCGTAGAGGTCGAGCGCGGGCACCACGTCGGTGAGGTCGATGTTCGCTTCCCAGTAGGCGTCGAGCGTCCCCACGTCGCGCCAGTACGGCTCGCCTTCGGCTTTCGAGCGCACGCACGAGTGCGAAAACCGGTGCGCGACCGCCTTGCCGTGGGTGACGAGCCACGGAATGATGTCCTTGCCGAAGTCGCGCGAGGAACCCGGATCGGCGGCGTCGCGCCGCAGCTGTTCGTTGAGGAACCGGCGCGTGAACACGTAGATGCCCATGCTGGCCAGCGCCCAGCCGGGACGGTTGGTCATTTCCGCGGGATGCGCCGGCTTTTCGACAAAGGCAACGATCCGGTCGTCCGCGTCGACGTCCATGACGCCGAAGCCGGTCGCCTCGGCGACGGGCACCTCGATGCAGGCGACCGTGACGTCGGCGCCGCTGTTCACGTGCAGGACGAGCATCTGCTCGTAGTCCATCTTGTAGATGTGATCGCCGGCGAGAATGACAAGATACTCCGGCGCGTAGCTGTCAATGATGTCGACGTTCTGCCAGACCGCATCGGCAGTGCCGGCATACCAGCGGTCCTCGGAGATGCGCTGGCTTGCGGGCAGGATGTCGAAGCTCTCGTTGCGCGTCGGTTGCAGGAAATTCCAGCCGCGTTGCAGGTGCCGGATCAGGCTGTGGGCCTTGTATTGCGTCGCCACCCCGATCCGCCGGATGCCGGAGTTGAGTGCGTTCGACAGCGCGAAATCGACAATGCGGGATTTGCCGCCGAAGTAGACGGCGGGCTTGGCGCGCGTCGCGGTGAGTTCCATCAGCCGGCTGCCGCGACCGCCGGCGAGCACGTAGGCCATGGTCGAGCGTGACAGCGGCGTCGAGTAGGTTACCTTGTCCATCGCGTTCCCTCGCTATCCCCCGCCTTCATGAACAAACCACAGCGTCCCGAGCGGCGGCAACGTGACCATCGCCGAGCAAGGGTAGCCGTGACTCCCGGTCGCATCGGCGACGACGGCGCCGGCGTTGCCGCAACCGCTGCCGCCGTAGATCCCGGCGTCGGTGTTGAGGATCTCGCGCCACCTTCCCGGCCAAGGCAAGCCGATCCGGTAGCCCGGCCGCGGTACCGGCGTGAAGTTGACGACCGCTGCCGCGGCCGGAGCGCCGTCGCCACCGAAGCGCAGCCAGGCGAACACCGATTGCAGCGCGTCGTTGACCTCGACCCAGCGGAAGCCGTCGGCTTCGCAGTCCCGCTCGTGCAGTGCCCGCTCGGCACGGTAGGCGCGGTTGCAGTCGCGCACCAGCGCCTGCACGCCGCGGTGCCAGTCGATGCCGAGTAGCGGCCATTCCAGCGCCGCCTCGAAATCCCATTCGCGCCCCTGCGCGAACTCCTGGCCCATGAACAGCAGCTTCTTGCCCGGATGCGCCCACATGAACGCGTAATAGGCGCGCAGCGACGCGAACTGCTGCCACGCATCGCCGGGCATCCGGGCGAGCAGCGAACCCTTGAGGTGGACGACCTCGTCATGCGAGAGCGGAAGGACGAAATTTTCGGCGAACGCGTACATCAACCCGAAGGTCATCCGATTGTGATGCCAGCGCCGGTGCACGGGCTCTTCGCACATGTAATCGAGCGTGTCGTGCATCCAGCCCATGTTCCACTTGAAGCCGAACCCGAGACCGCCGGCGAACGTGGGTTGCGACACCCCGGGCCAGGCGGTCGATTCCTCGGCGATCGTGATGGCGCCGGGGTGTCCGCCGTACACGGCCTCGTTCAGCTTGCGCAGGAAAGCGACCGCCTCGAGGTTTTCGTTGCCGCCGTACGCGTTCGGCACCCATTCGCCGCCCTCGCGCGAATAGTCGAGGTGGAGCATCGACGCGACCGCATCGACGCGCAGGCCGTCGATGTGGTAGCGGTCGAGCCAGAACAGCGCATTGGCGATGAGGTAGTTGACGACCTCCTGCCGCCCGAAATCGAAGATCGCGGTGTTCCAGTCGGGATGGAAGCCCTGCCGCGGATCCGCGTGCTCGTACAGCGCGGTGCCGTCGAAGCGCGCGAGGCCGTGCGGGTCGACGGGAAAATGGGCGGGCACCCAATCGAGCAGCACGCCAAGTCCGGCACCGTGGCAGCGGTCGACGAAGCGCGCGAAGCCGGCGGGCTCGCCGAAACGGCTGGTGGGGGCGAACAGCCCGATCGGTTGATACCCCCAGGACGCGTCCAGCGGATGCTCGTTCACCGGCATCAGCTCGAGATGCGTGAAGCCCATGTCGACCGCATAGGGCACCAGGGTATCCGCCAGCTCGTCGTAGGTGAGCCACCGGTTGCCGTCGCCGCGGCGCCAGGAGCCCAGATGCACTTCGTAGATCGACATCGGCGCGCGGCGCGGGTCGCGCGCCGCGCGCGCGGCCATCCAGCCGGCATCGGTCCAGGCGAAATTTGTGGTGTCCCGCACCACCGACGCCGTCGAGGGCCGCAGCTCCCCGCCAAAGCCCACCGGATCGGCCCTGAGGGGCTGCAGCGTGCCGTCCCCGGCGATGATCTCGTACTTGTAGAGCGTGCCATCGCCCTGGCCCGGCACAAAGATCTCCCAGACGCCGGTGTCGACGCGCTTCCTCATCGAGTGGCGGCGCCCATCCCACGCATTGAAATCGCCGACCACCGACACCCGCCGCGCGTGCGGCGCCCAGACGGCGAAGTGCACGCCCGCGGCGCCTTCGTGCGTCATCGCATGGGCGCCGAGGCGGTCGTAAAGCCGCGTGTGCGTGCCGTGACCCATGAGCCAGTCGTCCATCGGGCCGAGCACCGGCCCGTACGCGTACGGATCGTCGACGATCCAGGTACCATCCGCGTTGGCCGCGCGCAGATGGTACCGCTCCCGCCGGCCGAGCGTCCCTTCGAAAAGGCCCGCGGCGTGACGTGGGAGGAGGTGGGTCAGGAAGTCCCCGTCGCGCGTCATGACATCGACGGTTACTGCACCCGGGACGAACGCGCGCACCGTGCACGTGCCGTCGGTTTCGTGCAAGCCCAGTACGGCGAACGGATCGCGGTGCCGGCCTTCGACAATCGCCGCAACCTCATCGGCCGCGAGGGCGCCGGGGTTGCCGGCGCCGTCAGCGGGGAGCGGGCTCGGCGTTCCAGATTTCGCGCGCATATTCCAGGATCGCCCGGTCCGCGGAGAACCAGCCGACGCGTGCCGTGTTGAGGATCGACCGCCGCCACCACGCGGCTTTGTCCTGCCACAGCTCCGTGATCGCGTGCTGCGTGGCCCGGTAGGCGTCGAAGTCGGCGGCGACCATGAAATGGTCGTAATGGCGAATCGCGGTCACCAGATCGCGGTAGCGCGTTCGAGCATCCGGGGAGAACATGCCGGACGCCACGGCATCGAGCACCTCGGTCAGCACGTGGGATGCGGCAATCGTCGCCGTCGCGTCGATTCCGGCGCGGCGCCGCAGGGCCACTTCTTCGGCGGTCAGGCCGAAGATGAACATGTTGTCCGCGCCGACACGATCGCGGATCTCGATGTTGGCGCCATCGAGCGTGCCGATGGTGAGCGCGCCGTTCAACGCGAGCTTCATGTTCCCGGTGCCGGAGGCTTCCATCCCTGCGGTCGAGATCTGCTCGGAGAGATCCGCGGCCGGAATGATCGCCTCGGCCAGGCTCACGCCGTAGTTCGGCAGGAACACGATCTTCAGGCGCCCGCGGACCGCGGGATCGCTGTTGACGATCCGGGCGACGTCGCTGGCAAGCTTGATGATGAGTTTCGCCTGCTGGTAGCCGGCCGCCGCCTTGCCGGCAAAGATCTTCACCCGCGGCGCCGAGCCGCGCGTCGGGTGGGTGCGAATCGAGTTGTACAGCGCGATCGTTTCGAGGATGTTGAGGAGCTGCCGCTTGTACTCGTGGATGCGCTTGATGTGGACATCGAACATGGCATCCGGATCGAGGCCGACGCCCAGCCGGTCGGCGACATGCCGCGCGAGCGCCACCTTGTTCGCGCGGCGCGCGGCGGCGAAACGCTCGCGGAACGCCGCGTCGTCGGCGAGCGGCACCAGCGCTTCGAGGCGCGCCGGGTCGTCGAGCACCTCCGGGCCGACCGCATCGACGATCAGCGCGGTCAGTCCCGGGTTGGCCTGGTGGAGCCAGCGGCGGAACGTGATGCCGTTGGTCTTGTTGACGATGCGTTCCGGATAGAGGGAATGGAGATCGCGAAACACGGTCCTCTTCATGAGATCGGTGTGCAGCGCCGAGACGCCGTTGATGCGGCGCGACCCGAGGAATGCGAGGTGGCCCATGCGGACGTTGCGGCTGTCGTTCTCCTCGATCAGCGAGACCGCCGACAGGAAGGCGTCGTCGTCCTGGCCGGACGCGCGCAGCGCATCGAGATGCAGCGCATTGATGAGGTAGATGATCTGCATGTGCCGCGGCAGCAGGCCTTCCATCATCGGCACCGGCCAGGTCTCGAGCGCTTCCGGCAGCAAGGTATGGTTGGTGTAGTTGAAGACCGACGTCGTGATGTTCCAGGCCAGCTCCCACGGCATCGCGTGCTCGTCGATCAGCAGGCGCATCAATTCCGCGATGGCGATCGCAGGGTGCGTGTCGTTCAACTGGATCGAGACGTGATCGGGAAGCGAAGAGAGCTCGCCGTGCTGCGCCTTGTGCCGGCGCACGAGATCCTGCAGCGAGGCCGACGCGAAAAAGATCTCCTGCCGCAGCCGCAACTCGTGCCCCGCGGGTGTCTCGTCGCTGGGATAGAGCACGCGCGAGATCGCCTCGAGGCGCACGCGGTCGGCGAGCGCGCCGACGTGATCGCCGCGGTTGAATTCCCCGAGCCGCAGCGGATCGACCGCCCGTGCCGACCACAGCCGCAGCGTATTCACGTGCTTTCCGCGCCAGCCGGTGATCGGCGTGTCGTAGGCCACGGCCATGACGCTTTCGGCGGGATTCCAGACGTAGCTCGGCGTCCCGTCTTCGTTCTCCACGGTGTCGACCGTGCCGCCGAAGCCGATCTGATAGGCGACCTCCGGCCGCTCGAATTCCCACGGGTTGCCCGACGACAGCCACTCTTCGGGCAGCTCGATCTGCCAGCCGTCCTTCAGCACCTGGCGGAAAATGCCATGGTCGTACCGGATGCCGTAGCCGTGGGCGGGGATGCCCAGCGTGGCCATGCTCTCCATGTAGCAGGCGGCGAGCCGGCCGAGGCCGCCGTTGCCGAGTGCCGCATCGGGCTCGATCCGGCGCAGCTTGTCGAGGTCCACATCGAGGTCGTGCAGCGCCTCGCGCGCGATCGCGGTCAGACCGAGGTTGCCGAGCGCGTCGAACAGCAGGCGTCCGATCAGGAATTCGAAGGAAAAGTAGTAGACGCGCTTGCGGCCGTCGCGGTAGGTTCTGCGGGTTGCCTCCATCCAGCGCTCGACGATCTGGTCGCGCACCGCGAGCGCGGTGGCGACGAACCAGTCGTGCTCGCGCGCGTGGTGCGGATCCTTGCCGACCGCATAGGTCAGCTTGGCGAGCACGGCCCGGCGGAACGACGCCACGTCGTAGCCTCCCGATGGGTTATCGGCCGGGGCTGACGCCGGATTCGCGGCGGAACTGCCGTTGGCCGGGGCGAGTGTCGCTCGATCGTCCATGGAGGGGTCTACGCCGCAGGCCGACGCGTCGTGTCGCGGATTAACGCACGGGCGGGGGTCGTTCTCGTCGTCATGAAGGTCGGGTGAGAGGAGGAAGGGTGCCGGTCACGCCCGGCGCCATGCCGCAAACCTGACGTGCAGGGGTAAAGTCTACATCGTCCGTCGGCGTTTTCGCGCGGGCCGACCGCCTATTCGCGCCGCAAACGGGGAAGCCATGCCAAGGAACCGCATCCGTTTCGGGATCGATCTCGGCGGCACCAAGACCGAAATCGCCGCTCTCGACCCTCTGGGAAGGGAGCTCCTGCGCCGCCGCGTTGCCACGCCGTCGGGCGACTACCGTGCGACGATCACCACGGTCGCGGCGCTCGTGCATGGTGCCGAACGCGAGCTTGGCATGGCCGGAACCGTCGGCATCGGCACGCCCGGCTCGATATCGCGGGCGACCGGCCTGCTGCGCGGCTCGAATTCGGTGTGCCTCAACGGGCAAGCGATCCGCCAGGATCTCGAAGCGGCGCTGGCGCGGGAGATTCGCATCGCCAACGACGCCAACTGCTTCGCGCTGTCCGAGGCCGTCGACGGCGCGGGGCAGGGTGCCGCCGTCGTTTTCGCCGCGATCCTGGGCACGGGCGTGGGTGCCGGCATCGTCATCCACGGCCGCGTGCTCGAAGGCCGTAACGCGATCGCCGGCGAGTGGGGCCACAACCCGCTGCCGTGGCCGGCGGAAGGCGAACGTCCCGGTCCACCGTGCTATTGCGGCCTGACCGGCTGCATCGAAACGTGGGTGTCGGGTCCAGCCATGGAGCGCGATTGCCGGGAGGCCACGGGCGAGGCGCTCGGGGCGACCGGCATCGTCGCCCGCGCGGCGGCGGGCGACGCCGGCTGCGAAGCGGCGCTTGCCCGCTACGAGGAGCGCCTTGCCCGCGCGCTGGCGCATGTGATCAACATGCTCGACCCGGATGTCATCGTACTGGGCGGCGGAATGTCGAACGTCGACCGGCTCTACATGAGCGTGCCCGGGCTCTGGGGACCGTGGGTATTCTCGGATCGCGTCGACACGCGTCTCGTCAGGAACATGCACGGGGATTCGAGCGGCGTGCGCGGCGCGGCTTTCCTGTGGGACGAAAGCTGAGGTCGGTACCTATATCTGGCGGGACATTGATCGCCGTCAATCGCCCCGCTTGAATCCGCGGTGGAGAGGCGCACACTCATACTCGGGAAGGGCCCCGGGGTTCCGCGGTCCGACCCAAGGTGGCAGTAGAGGCAAGGAGAAAACCATGATGACGAACCTCGTTTCCTATGATCCGTTCACCGACAAAGGCGTCGATGAACTGTTCCGCGGTTTCTTCGCGCCGGTTCGGCTCGAAGGGACACGTACTCCGGTCACGATCAAGATGGATGTGACCGAAACTGCCGATGGGTACATGGTTCACGCCGAGATTCCCGGCGCGAAAAAGGACGACATCAACGTCGAAATCGAAGGCAACCAGGTCACCCTCACCGCCGAAGTGAAGCATGAATGGGAAAAGAAGGATGGTGACAAGGTGCTGCGCAGCGAGCGGTACTTCGGCAACGTCTACCGCAGTTTCACGCTGCCGGTGGAACTCGACGAGGCGAAGTGTGAAGCCAGGTACCACGACGGCGTGCTGGAGGTGACGCTGGTCGGGAAGGCGAGCGTTGCCGGCAGGAAGCTGTCGGTGAAGTAAGCGGCAAACTTCGGGGAAGGGCGGTCGGCCCTTCCCCGTTTACATGCCCGGGTAATTCGGCCCGCCGCCGCCTTCGGGCGTTACCCAGTGGATGTTCTGGCGCGGGTCCTTGATGTCGCAGGTCTTGCAGTGGACGCAGTTCTGCGCATTGATCTGCAGGCGCCGGCCTGACCCATCCTCGGCATCGACGAACTCGTAGACGCCCGCCGGGCAGTAGCGTTGTTCCGGACCGTCGTAGAGTTTCAGGTTGACGTTCACCGGCACCGCGGCGTCGCGCAGCTGCAGGTGAACCGGTTGGTCTTCCTCGTGGTTGGCGTTCGACAGGAACACCGAGGAAAGCTTGTCGAACGTGACGACCCCGTCGTACTTGGGGTAGTCGATCCGGGGCATTTCGGCAGCGGGTTTCAGCGACAAATGGTCGGGCTTGTCGTGGCGCAGCGTCCACGGCACCAGCGCGCCCAAGCCGAGGTCGTTCAGCCACATGTGGATGCCGCCGTGGATCATGCCGGCCCACATACCCCAGCCGAGGCCGGGCTTGACGTTGCGCACCTTGTAGAGGTCCCGGTAGACCCACGATTGGCGGAACGCTTCGGGGTACGACGAGAGTTCGTCGTGCGCGCGCTTCGACTGCAGCGCGGCAAACGCGGCCTCGGCGCCGAGCATCCCGGTCTTCATCGCGTTGTGGGAGCCCTTGATCCGCGGCAGGTTGACAAAGCCGGCCGCGCAGCCGATCAGCGCTCCGCCGGGGAACGCCAGCTTCGGCACCGATTGCAGGCCGCCTTCGTTGATCGCGCGCGCGCCGTAGGCAAGGCGCTTGCCGCCCTCGAAGGTCCCGCGAATCGCCGGATGCGTCTTGAAGCGCTGGAACTCGTCGTGGGGCGAGAGGTGCGGATTCTCGTAATTGAGATGGACGACGAAACCGACCGACACGAGGTTGTCGTCGAGATGGTAGACAAACGAGCCGCCGCCGGTCCGGGTGTCGAGCGGCCAACCCTGGCTGTGCAGCACGAGGCCCTTCTGGTGCTTCCCCGGCGCGACTTCCCACAGTTCCTTGATGCCGATGCCGTACTTCTGCGGATCGATGCCGTCGCGCAGGTTGAATCTGGCCATCAGATCCTGGGACAGCGAGCCGCGGCAGCCTTCCGCGAACATCGTGTACCTGGCGTGCAGTTCCATGCCCGGCTGGTATTCGCCCTTGTGCGAGCCGTCGCGGGCGACGCCCAGGTCACCGGTCGCGACACCCCGGACCGCGCCGCGCTCGTCGTAGAGGACCTCCGCGGCGCGGAAGCCGGGGTAGATCTCGACCCCCATGGCCTCGGCCTGCTGCCCGAGCCAGCGGCAGACATTGCCCAGGCTCACGATGTACATGCCGTGGTTGTCCATCAGTCGCGGCAGCGACCAGCCCGGGATTCTGTACGCCTTTTCCGCCGTGAAGAGCAGGAAGCGGTCCTCGGTGACCGGCGTATCGAGCGGAGCCCCCAAGGCCCGCCATTCGGGGATGAGCTCGTTCAACGCGCGGGGGTCGATGATCGCCCCGGACATGATGTGCGCTCCGACTTCCGAGCCCTTCTCGAGCACGCACACCGTCACTTCCCTTGCGTTCTCGGCGGCCAGCTGCTTCAGGCGGATCGCCGCGGCAAGGCCCGAGGGTCCGCCGCCGACGATCACTACATCGTAT
>Ga0315278_10005316_pt1 | contig 11710 bp, 13 predicted proteins | sample YL17G06_0_MG_FD_203880 | JGI IMG/M metagenome (GOLD analysis project Ga0315278, IMG submission 203880) | Sediment microbial communities from Yellowstone Lake, YNP, Wyoming, USA - YL17G06_0 | ecosystem: Environmental > Aquatic > Freshwater > Lake > Sediment | place: USA: Wyoming | collected... | reverse complement strand
CGCAGGTCAGGGCGATCGACCTGCTGCTTGCCGACCAGATGGGCATCCCGCGCGGCAAGCGCGTGACGGCAGCTGAACTCGAGGGCGTGCACCGCAACGGCCTGCTATTGCCAGCATCCATGTTCGCGCTCGACGTGCTCGGCGGTACGGTGCAATCGACAGGGCTCGGCTTCGACGAGGGCGACGCCGATCGCATCTGCCTGCCGATCCCGGGCACGCTGGTCCCGGTGCCGTGGCTCGGTGAACAGGTCGCGCAGATGCAGGTCACCATGTACGAGCACGACCGCACGCCGTTCCACGGCGACCCCCGGCACGTGCTCGCGAGCGTACTCGGCCGGTTCGGCGCGCTCGGCCTGAAGCCCGTGATGGCGGTCGAACTGGAGTTCTATCTCGTCGATCGCGATCGCACCACTGCAGGACTCGCGCAGCCCCCCGCACAGCCGCTCACCGGCCGGCGCGAGCGCAAGACCCAGATCAACTCCATGCAGGAACTCGACGAGTACTCCGCGGTAGTCGATGCGATCCGGGACGCCGCGCGGGAACAGGACCTGCCGACGGGCACGGTGCTCGCCGAGTACGGTCCGGGACAGTTCGAGGTAAATCTCGATCACGTGGACGACGCGCTGCGCGCCTGCGACCACGCCATCCGCCTCAAACGGCTGGTGAAGGGCGTGGCGCTGCAGCACGGCATGGAAGCGACGTTCATGGCCAAGCCCTATCGCGACTTCGCGGGCAGCGGCGCCCACCTGCACGTAAGCGTCCTGGACGCCCAGGGTCGCAACATCTTCGCGGCGGAGGACCCGGTCGGCAGCCCGTTGCTGCGCCATGCGATCGGCGGCCTGGCCGCGACGATCAACGACATCATGGCGGTCTGCGCCCCCACCGCGAATTCGTACCGGCGCTTCCAGCCGGAGGCGTACGTGCCGCTCAACCCGAGCTGGTCGGTGAACAACCGCGGCGTCGCATTCCGCGTGCCGCACGGGCCGCCCGCGAGCCGTCGCGTCGAGCACCGCGTCGCAGGCGCCGATGCCAATCCGTACCTGCTCTCGGCGGTCGTCCTTGCGGGGATGCATCTCGGACTCACGCAGCAGCTCGATCCGGGCCCGGTGCTGGCCGGCAACGCCTACCGCGACCTGACCCCGACCATTCCAACCACGTGGCCGGAAGCGCTGTCGGCCTTCGAGCGCAGCGCGTTCATCCGCGAGTACCTCGGCGAGCGCTACGCGAACCTGTTCGCGCGGACGCGCCGCGGCGAGATGCAGGAGTTCAACTCGTACGTCTCCGCACTCGATTACGACTGGTACCTCACGACGAGCTGAGCGAGGGCACCGTGGATCACATCCGTTCCTACTATGCCGCCTCTGCCCATCCATCGCCGCCGCGCCCCGCGCTGAGCGGCGACATCACGGCCGACGTCTGCATCGTCGGCGCCGGCATCGCGGGCTGTTCGACGGCGCTGCACCTCGCCGAGCGCGGCTACAAGGTCGTCGTACTGGAAGGACGGCGCGTCGGCTGGGGCGCCTCCGGTCGCAGCGGCGGCCAGGCGATCTTCGGTTACGCCTCGAGCCAGGACACGCTCGCGGCCCAGGTGGGCGAAGCGGCCGCGCGGCGGATGTTCGACATCTCGGTCGAAGCGCTCGACCTGATGAAGGAACGCATTGCGCGTCACGCGATCGACTGCGACCTGCACTGGGGCCAGCTGCACGTCCCGATCAAGCCGCGGCACGAGACGGAGCTGCGCGTCTGGCGCGACGAACTGGCGACGCGCTACGGCTACGAGTCGCTGCGCTGGCTGGAGGCGAGCGAAGTGCGCCAGATGCTGGCTACCGAGCGTTATCGCGGCGGACTCCTCGACACGCGCGGCGGCCACCTGCATCCGCTCAACTACACGCTCGGACTGGCGGCAGCCGCCGAGGCGGCCGGCGCACGGATCTGCGACGCCAGCCTGGTCACTGGCATCGAGCACGGCGAGACCGTGCTGGTGCGCACGGCGACCGGCACGGTGCGCGCAAAGCACGTGGCGCTGTGCTGCAACGCGTACATCGACGACACGATCTCGCGGAAGCTGCGTGCCCGGATCATGCCGGTCGGCACCTACATCGTCGCCACCGAACCGCTCGGTCGGGAGCGCATGCAGGCGCTGATGCGCGACAACGTGGCGGTCAGCGACATCAATTGGGTACTCGATTATTTCCGCCACTCGGCCGATGACCGGCTGCTCTTCGGCGGACGCGTAAGCTACTCGGGGCTCAACCCGGCCACGACCCACCGCGCAACGCGCGCGCGCATGATCAAAGTCTTCCCGCAGCTGGCCGATGTGAAGATCGACTTCGCGTGGGGCGGCTACGTGGACATCACGATGAACCGTGCCCCCGACTTCGGGCGCCTGGCACCGAACGTCTACTACCTGCAGGGATTCTCGGGCCACGGCATCGCGTTGACCGGCATAGCGGGCAAGCTCGTCGCGGAAACGATCGCGGGACAGGCGGAGCGGTTCGACCTGTTCACCCGGCTCAAGCATCGGGACTTCCCGGGCGGACCGGCGTTGCGCATGCCGGGACTGGTGCTCGCGATGCTGTGGTTCCGTCTCAAGGACCTGCTGTAGGAGAGAGCGTGATGATCAAACGACTTCAGCCCGGCCCGCGAATGTCGCAGGCTGTCATTCACGGCCAGACCGTGTATCTGGCCGGACAGGTCGCATCCAACCCGGCCACGGACGTGGCCGACCAGACCCGCCAGATCCTGGACGCAATCGACCGGTTGCTAGCCGAGGCCGGCACCGACAAGACCAGGATCCTCACTGCCACGATCTACCTGGCCGACATCGGCACCTTCGCCGACATGAACCTGATCTGGGATGCGTGGGTGTCGCGCGAGCATCCACCAGCCCGCGCGACCGTCGAAGCGCGACTGGCCGCCCCGGCCTACAAAGTGGAGATCCAGGTGATTGCCGCGCGCGAGTAGCGCACAGCCTGCCGCCCCGACGCTATTGTCGATTCCCGCCGCAGGTGTTACTTTGGTGACACCACTGGACGAACCGAACATGGCCACCAGCACGACGACGCTCAAGCTGCCCGCTCCGCTCAAGAAGCGCATTGCCGCGCTCGCGGTGAAATCGGCAACGACTCCGCATGCGCTCATGGTCAACGCATTGGAACATCACGTTGCCCGTGAGGAGCGCTGGCAGGAGTTCCTGCAGGACGCCGCGCGATCCGATCGCGGAGCCGACACGGGCGAGCCGGTCTACGCAGCCCGCGACGTGCACGCCTGGCTGGATAACCTTGCCCGCGGCAAACCGGCGCGCCGGCCGAAGCCGTGGCGCGAGTAGTCTATACACGCCGTGCCCTCGACGACCTCGAAGCGCGCTTCCGGTTTCTGGCCAAGGAGAGCGAGGCCGCAGCCCTCAATGCGCTGCGCGTCATTCAAAGCGCAGTCGTGACGCTCGAGGACCACCCGCTGATCGGGCGGCTCGTGGAGGGAGGCTTGCGTGAACTGGTGATCTCGTTCGGTCACACCGGCTACATCGCCCTCTACCGATTCGTACCGACGAGGAGCCTGGTCCGCATCCTCGGCGTCCGTCACCAGCGCGAACTGGGTCGGGATTCATGACGCCCTTTCAATCCACCCTCGCACAGGCCCACTACCTACGCCTGCACGAACGTCGTCACCCGCCGCCGCGCGCGCTCACGCAGCGAGCATTCCCGCAGGGAATCCGCCAGCTGCTCGAGCTGCGGAATGCCATACAGGATGACGGTCTCGAAACTCGCGTCCGACGACCGCAGGTGCAGCAGGCAGTACCCCACGAGGCGCATGCCTAGCGGCTTATGCAGGTCGAAGTGATCGATGCGAAACACCTCGATGCTGTCCTTGATGGTCGAGAAGATCCCGCGCTCGATCCGCACCCGCTGCGAGCTGATCTCGTAACGCGTGCTGAGGCTCTTCAACCAGTAGTACAGCCAGCCAATCCCGAGCGTCAGCACCACCACGACCCACTGCCACGCGCTGTAGATGACGGCCGGATGACCGGCGAAAAACGTGGTTTCCAACTCCGCCTGGCGAGCCGCGGCATAGGCCGTCAAGTCCGTGCTACAGAACCTGCACTTGATTGCAGCCGCCTTGATCGTCTCGGCGCAAACCGGACAGGCCTTGGTGTCGTCGCTCATGCCACATACCGACGGTCAACACGGAAGCGGCGATTATGCGCCCGCCCAGCACGCGTAAGCAGTTTCACGGCGAATCAGCGGAGCTGCCGTCAGAACTGGTAGCCGACGTTCGCCTGTGCCGTGCTGCGGTCCCGCATGCTGTTGTAGGTGCCTCCCCACGTCGGCTGCCAGGAAATCGCGGCCGTCCAGCGGCTGGCGAAACTCGCCTGCAGCGCAACGCTCGCGAGCATGCGGCCTTCAAGGATCAGACCGTCACCCGACCACCCCGAGACGTCCTGTCCGAAAAGGATCGAGGGGGTCAGGTCGACGCCGTGCGCCACCTTGGCGTAACGCAGGCTCGCGCGCAGCCGATAGCCGAAGGCGTTGCGCGATACGTAGCCGTCGAAAGAACACGACACCGGCGCCGCGGGTGGTGGACACACGCCATTCACGGGCCCCTGACCGAACACCTCCGACCGACCGAAACGCATGACCGCCGGATCCGGCAGGTCCGGCACGCGCTTGTAGACGATTTCCCCGCCATAGCTCAGGCCGGCCGAACCCAGGACATCCGGGACCTGCCCGATCGCGCCGAGTTGCAGTTGCATCGCCTCATGGCGCTCCCAGCCTTGAACCACGCCGCCCGGCGCGACGGCATCCGCCTTCGCGCGCAACGGAGTCGGCGCCGTCAGCGAGATGGCCGCGGCGATCAAGTCGACCGAGTTGTATTGCAGCGGCTGATTGGGGCGGTACGTGAATTCGCCGAGCACCGCGCCGCCGCGGAACTTGGTGTCGAACGTGGCGCCGAACATCCGGACGTCCTCGGGATATTCGGTGAAGTACGTCGGGTTGAGGTTGCCCGGGTCGCCCGGCACGTACGGCGCGCCGTCGCGCCACGACTTGGTTCCGCTATAGAACGGCGCGCGCGAGTGGAACTGCGCGGCATATATCCCGAATTCGGTCGTCCACGCTTCGACCGTGTGCTTGAGCGCGATGCCGCCCTGCCCGGAGTTCGACGGGTTGCGTGTCTCGGTACGCTTCACGTAGAAGCCCGTCGCAACCGCCGTGCGGTCGGAAAGGTTGCCGAACATCGCCTTGTTGCAGCCCTCGGCCATGAAGTCGAGCGACGAGAAGAAGGTACCGCATTCGTTCAGCGCAGTGCGCTCGAAGTGCAACTGGTAGAACGCCTCGAGACTCGTGGCGTTCGGCAGCCCGACGCGCCCGTAGACGGCCGGGAACGTGATGCGCGTCTCCTGGTCGCGCAACGCACCGGGTCGCAGCGACGCGGGAACATCGAGCGGATTGAGTTCGCGCAGCCCGCCCAGGACCATCAGGCGCTTACCCCAGTCGAGAGTCTGGTACCCGACCCGCCAGTCGAGCGAGACCTTGTCGAACTGGTTGCGGCCATAGCCATACAGATTGTCCAGCACGATACCGCTGAACTTCGCACGTGGGATGGCACCAGCGTCACTCAGCGGCTCGCCCGCCGCGTAGCCATTGCGCACGTTGCCCCACGGGTGACCGGAGCGGGCGGTTACATAGTCGTACCAGGCCTGGCCGCTCGCCTCGATCCCGTAGTCGCGCCACTTGTACGCCAGCGCCAGGTAGCCCTTGAGCACCGTCGCGACCGGGTCGCCGCGATTGAAGTTGAGGTTGCCATCGTCCGCGTTTCGGCCGGCGCTCGCGGTCACCGAGTTGCCGTCGATCGAGAGCAGCGAACTGTTGACGTCGGCCAGCAACTTTGGGTCCTGGCTGGCCGTACGTATCGCGGTGCCGACGAACACGGACCCGTTGACGCCCAGCTTGCCGTCACCGACCTGATAGTCCGCTGAATGGGCACTCGGGACCAGCACGACCGCCGCAAGTGCGCCGACGGCACGGCAGAAATGCGCGCTGATTCGTAAGGCCATCGTTCTTTCCCCCAACTGCCGGGCGAATGGAACCTGACGGCACGGCAGCGGCGCATTAGGGCTTACCGCAGCAACCCGGAGCGATCGAACAGTGACGCAGGCCCGGTTTTCGACCCGGGGACTAACACGGGCTCCGCCACTTGCGCGACACTCAACGATCAAGCCCGCACGGAGGATCTGGCACATGAATATTGCGCATCGTTCGTTGGCGAACCTGTTGAAGGGTCTGGTGCTCGTGAGCGCGCTTGCGAATGCCCCTGCCGCCCTCGCCGACCCACCGGACTGGGCGCCCGCCAATGGCTATCGGGATCACCAGGACCACGACGGGGATGAACGCCACGGGAACGATCATCACGATCACGGTTACCGTGGTTATGACGACCGCGAGTGGCATAGCGATTACGGCATCGTCACCGGTCACTGCGACCGGGCGGCCGTTGGCACGGTACTCGGAGGAGTCATCGGCGGTGTCGTCGGCTCGACCGTCGGCAGCCCCCAGAATCGCGAGGTCGCCATAGTCGTCGGCGCGGTCGTCGGGTCGGTCATCGGTCACGAGATCGGCCAGGACATGGATCGAGCCGATCGCGGTTGCATCGGGCATGCGCTCGAACTGGCTCACGACGGACAGAGCGTGCAATGGCGCAATGCCCAGCGGGGCATCGACTACCGCGTGACGCCGGTCGGTCCGTGGACACGCGGCGGAAGCGACTGTCGCCAGTTCAAGGTCAGGGTCCAGAAAGGTGGGCGCGCGGAAACCCAGACCGGGCACGCCTGCCGGTCCGGCGACGGCGAATGGCGCATGACCTGAGGCCGTACGCTGATGAAGATCGGCGAGCCGGGATGATCGATAAGCCGAGCCTCATCCTGGAGTAGTTCGGCGAAAGAACCCCCACACCAGGAGCCCGCTGCCAGCGAGCATGGCCAGTGCCGCAGTGGTCAATCCAACGGTGACCAGACTCTCCTGCCAGGGCAGGGCCGCGTAGCCCGCCCCCGCAATGGGCATCGTCTTGCTGGCGCCAAAGATCGCTGCCAGGCTGACAAAGAAGCAGTTCGCGTACGTGCCATAGCTGAGCAGGCCACTGGTCCACGGCATGAGCCGCGGCGGTAGGCTCAACCGCGACCAGACTGCGCCGACCGAAATCAGGAACATGCCGTTCATGACAGCCTCCAGGTGGCCGGCCACACCCATCCTGGGATTGGTCATCGCCGGTACCGCCAGCCCCGCAAGCAGGCCGAGGAAGAACAGCGTCGCGCCCAGTGCCATCAACAATCTTGCGGTACGGTCGACGGGTGACGACTGAGTGCCTGCACTATTCGATTGCGTTGACATGCTTGATGTTCTCCTGGTGTCGAGTTGCAGTCGCGATGACGTTCACAGCAGTTCCGGATTGATCAGTTCGGTCCCCGCCTTCATGCCCAGGATCTCGTTCAGGCCATCGGCGATCATGGTGGACCGCGCATCCCGGAACAGCTTTTCAATCGGGTATTCGCGGGTGACGCCGTTGCCGCCAAAGATCTGCACGGCCTCGGAGGCGACCTCGAAGGCGGTCTGCGTGGCCGTCACCTTGGCGGAGGCAGAAGCCAACAGCGATGGACGGGGTGCCGTGACATTGAACGCCACGACGCGGCGGATCAATGCGCGGGCCGCTTCGATCTTGCGGAACATCTCGAACAGCCGCAGGCGCACGCTGGTGTGCTGGATGATGGCGACGCCGCCCTGCTTGCGGTGGTGCGCATACTCCACGGCATGATCGAAGGCGGCGCGTGCGATGCCTAATGCCCACCCGGCAACGTGCGGGTTGGCTTCGCACAGCGTGCGGTAGGCGAATTCCTCGTAGGTGTCCGGACCGGCGAGCAGATTCGCCATCGGCACTTCGACGTTGTCGAAGTACAGTTCACCCTGATTCATGCCACGGCACCCCATCTTGTCCAGCGACTTGCCGCGGGTGACGCCCGACAGGTCGAGTGGAACGATCACGGAGACGCCGGGTCGTGTCTTGCCGCCTTCATCGAGATGGCAATACAGGGCGCAGACCTGGGCGGTCATCGCGCCCGATACCCAGGCTGACTTCTTGCCGTTGACGACGATCTTGTCGCCAGCGATACGGGCCACGCAGTCGGGGCGTCCGAAGCTGCCTCCCGGTGCGCCGATCGCCGAATTTTCGTCCAGCATGTCGCTGCCGTGTGCGGGTTCCGTAACACCCCAGCATCCGAGCTTACCGTCGCAGTAGCGCACCATCGCCTCGTTGCCCGCGAGTATCGAGTACATGACCGGGAAGTTATTGACCGTGATTGCGCCTGCCAGGCCGGCGTCGCCCCAGGACAGTTCCTCGGCGACAATCGCGAGCAGCCTGACCCGCTCCAGCGGCGGCAGTTCGGCCGTAGCTGTCGGGCTGAGTCCCAGTGCCTGGGCCTTTTCCAGCACGGCCCACAGCACCGATCCGGGCGCGATCACTTCTTCCGGCGTCAGGCGATCGACCGCTGCAGCGGCCGGGCGCAGGACCGTGAGGGCGAAGTGGTGAACGTTGTCCTGGATCGTTTGCTCCATTTCGCTGAGGGGACCCTCGAGACCGCTGAGCGGCAACGGCATGTATTCCATGTGAGTCTCCCTTGGACCGTCTTGCGTGCTTCTGCTCGACCTGCAAGTTGATGAGCGAAACCTCAGCCCGCGGGCAATTCGCCCGATGCCACTAACTGGGCACGGATCCCCGCCAGGATCGGCTCGATGTAATTCGGGAACAGCTCGTCCAGCGGCGTGCCCTTGAATTCCGGGATGAAGGTCTTGTTCCAGTTCGCGAACAAGGACATTCCTTCCGCGCCTTCGGTCGCGAGCACTCCGATGGCCATCAGCTCCTTGATTATGCCCATTGGCTGCTGGTCGTACGCCGCCTTCCAGGCGGCCCAGCCGAGGTACATCCTTTCCACCTTGCGACCGAGCGTGCGCTCCCGCAGGTCCAGGAGCTCGTTCCACGAGCAATACGCTGTCGCAGCGACCGGACAGATTGCGTTGCGCGAAAGCGGATGGGCGAGGACGTGCGGGATGATCCGGCCCACGTCGCGGCCAGTCGACCACGAAACGATACCCTTGCCGTCGCCCATCACCATCACCGGCTCGAGCATGTAGTACTCGGGCCAGAACCCGGCCGGGATGATCGTGTAGTCGAGGCCGGCGAGTTCGATGACCCGGCGTATGAATGCCTTCTGGCGGGCCATGGTGCGATGAATCGTGTCCGTCGGCCAGAACTGCTCGAACTCGTAGATGGCGCCGAACTCGGAGGGCACGAAGCGCTCCACCCCGGCCTCCTTGGCCGCCCAGATCAGCGGGTACTGCGATTCGGTGGCGTTGAGCGGCACGCACGACACGAGATAGTCGGTTCCGCGCAGAGCCGGAATGAGCTCGAGGTGGTCGGTCGCGTCGACGAGCTTGATCTCGACACCACGCTTTCGCCATTCCGAGTACATGCGCTGCTTCTCGTCGTCGCCGTGCAACGCCAGACCGGACCTCTTCTCCTGCTGACCGCTCTTGCGTGCAAGGACCTGCACGTTGAATTCATTTTGACGAATCAACTCGTCGACACAGGCGCTACCGGCGGTGCCGGTGGCGCTGAAGACGGTCACTGTCTTTTTCATGATCCATACCCCTTCATTCAGATCTCTGGGAATCCGCCGTTCACGGCGTCGGCTCACGCTCGAGCCCCATCCGCTTCAGCAGCGGAACAAAGCGCGCATCCTTGCCGATGACGTAAGGCGATACGGCAGCGTCACAGCGGTCTTGGTAACTTCCGTCACCGGCATCCGCCAACGCCGCACGATGCTCACGCTCAGGAACCCCCTGAGGCCCATGTTCCCAGCGCCCCGCTATTCGTCCCGATTCTGCACCCGATCGGAACGAGCGTGAACCAGGCGAACCTTAATGCGAGCAGTTCTCGTCAGGTTCCTTACCAGACCCCTTTCCACGCTGCCTGCGCGCTACTGCGCTTTCGGCTTTCGCAATAGCCAGTACGTAGATCTGGAACTGCAACGATGCGACCGCCCGGCGTATAAAGATCGTGAGTCCCGCGTGTTGATGCCTGCTGGCGGTCGGCGACACGGGGCCCGAGCGGCGCTGGACCGGAGTATCCCCCTTACCGGCACACCCCTCAGAACCCACGCGCACTGTCGCGTCGGGTGCCTCGGCTGGCCGATGATGTGCGACTCTGTCGCCGTCGGCACCAGGGCGTGGCAAGCCGGAGCCAGCAAGGCCGGGCGCGTTCGTTCGACGTCCGGCCTTCTTGTATGTGCGTGGCTGGAGCACGGCTTGCGCGACTTTGTCCTCAGACGGCACGGCGTCTGACGAGCAGCAACCTATACTAAGGCGCATGGCAATCGTGAGTGGTACCAGTAGCTCGGCCTATCGCCGTGAAGGAGACTTCTGGCTGATCGAGTTGAACCTGCGCGATACGCGGCAATTGTTTCACCATTTGGATCCGGCCCCGTTCCGCGAAAAGGACCTCGACCCGGCCGCCGCGGCATATATCGAGGAAGCAGTTAGAGAGATCGGGCCCGACAGGACGACGAAGCTGCTCGTCCACCTGCCAGCCGCGGAAGCATCCGACGAGGCTCGCACGCTACCCGAGGCGATCTCGCATTATTTCGACTACCGCGCCCAGCAGGCGCGGATCGAACTGCGCCGCCTGCTGAAGCGCGGCCTGGGCAGCCTCGTCATCGGACTCACATTCCTGTTCGTCTGCCTGTCGGTGCGTCGCTACATCGCTGCCTTCGCGGGCTACGAGATGCTGGCTGAAGGCCTGCTCATTATCGGCTGGGTCGCGCTGTGGCGGCCGGTCGAGATCTTCCTCTACGATTGGTGGCCCATCCGTCGCCAACAACGGCGTTTCGCGGCTATTGTTCGCATGCCGGTCGAAGTGAAATACGGCCCCCGCTAGTCAGCCGATGCCCAGGAAAAAAGCCACCCCGGACCTCGCGCGCATGGATCGCGTCATGGCGGAGGCGCGCCGCGCCAAGGATGCGCGCGACCAGACCTATCGCGGCCAGGCCCTGAAGCTGTTCCCGTGGATCTGCGGGCGCTGCGCCCGTGAATTCGACCACAACAACGTTCACGAACTCACGGTCCACCACAAGAACCACGATCACGACAACAACCCGCCGGACGGCAGCAACTGGGAGTTGCTTTGCCTCTACTGCCATGACAACGAGCACCAGCGCCAACTCGATGAGCGCGCCATCGTGGCAGGACAATCCGAACGCGGGGCGCACTCGACCCACGCGCCGTTCGCGGATCTCGCCTCGTTGCTTAAGAAGGACGCCTAGCCGTTCACACCAGCGCCCGCGGCAAGGGTCGACAGGAACCTCGAGCGCAACGTGTCAGTCATCAAGGCCTTCTTGACCGGGGGTAGCCGCAGGAACCCACCCACGATGCCGCGCATCGCCTTGTGCGACAGGCGGCCGGGGTCGTCGAACAGCTGATTCTGAAGCGTCCCACGCTCGAGGCATTGCAGGATCACACGCTCGAACGTCGTCTCCGGGTGGATGACGTTCTGCGGGCGCTTGCGCATTTCAATGGCGTCCGGATCGCACACTAGCCCACAGACGCCGCAGCCGATGCAGGCGCTTTCGTCGATCTTCGGCATGAACATCCTCTTGCCGGTTGCCCTCTTC
>Ga0315278_10005314_pt1 | contig 11712 bp, 12 predicted proteins | sample YL17G06_0_MG_FD_203880 | JGI IMG/M metagenome (GOLD analysis project Ga0315278, IMG submission 203880) | Sediment microbial communities from Yellowstone Lake, YNP, Wyoming, USA - YL17G06_0 | ecosystem: Environmental > Aquatic > Freshwater > Lake > Sediment | place: USA: Wyoming | collected... | reverse complement strand
AGTAGGCTATCAAAGTGAGCACAAGGGTACGTGCCAGCAGGAACCGACGTAGTTTGTTCAATGTGAATCCGATCACATGCAGCAGACCGATCTCGAGACCGCGCTCTGAAAGACTCAGGTTGGTTGCATTATAGACTCCAAATGTGACAACCAGCAGGGAGATCAGGACCATCAAACCGCTCAGAATAAGCAAATTAGAATTAGACTGGTTATAACTATTGGTGAATGCGTGTTCGAGGTAGACAGAGTAGGCAGCAGAGATGCGTGGGTCGGCCAGTAGCCTGGCACGCACACTTTCGGGATCCGCCGAGGGGACCAGGGACAGGTAGCCGACTTGGAAGCCGTGTGAGCTCCCAAAAAGGCGGAGGCCTTCTTTATAGGTCATCCACACAGAACCAAATGCGCTTTCCTCTGCACGGACCAGGCCAGCAACCTGGAAATCCGTGCCGTAGATATTCACCGTGGAGCCGATCTTCCAGGAGGCCACCTCAGCCGCCCCTTCGCTGACCACGACCTGCCGGGGGCCATCCGGCCAAGCCCCCTGGACAAGGAGCAGAGCCAGGGAAGCGGGCATCTCTTCCAATGGCACTGAACGGACCTGCATGAGTTTCCCATCAATGGTCAAATGGCGAAAAAGGATCGGGAAGGCGAGACGGATCTGGCCGGGAGCGATCTCCCTGGCAATTTGCAGCACACCTTCATCAATGGAGCTGTCCATGGGGTCAATGGTATCCGCGGCGAGGATCAGCAGATTGTTGGTGACCTTCGCCTGCCGGGACAAGATCACCATAGCCTGGGCAAGCGAGGCCAGGAGAAGGTAGCCAACCACAACGACCGCCAGGCTGAGAATGGTCAGCAGGCTTCGCCAGCGGTCGTGCAGCAAGTCCCTGAAAGTAAAATATCCCAAAACCAGCATGGCTTACCTTGCAGGCAGTATATTCAAACTACCATCCACCAATTGATAGGCGCGGCCAGCCACCTTGAGCAGATCCAGATTGTGGGTGGCTACAATGAAAGTCACGCCGAGGCGTTGGTTCAGATCGAGCATTAAGGCAATGATGCTCCCGGCTGAAACGCTGTCCAGGTCGCCAGTCGGTTCATCAGCCAGGATCATGCACGGCTCGAGCACCATGGCACGCGCAATGGCAACACGCTGTTGTTCCCCCCCTGAGAGCTGACCGGGTGTATGCTTCTGGCGGTGAGCCAGGCCAACCTGTTCGAGCATGGCTGACCCGAGCTGCCGGGAAGGTTTCCAGCGCAGCCCCCTGGCCAGCAGGGGCAGGACGACATTGTCCAGGGCATTAAGGGAAGGGAGGAGATTGTAGAACTGGAAGACGAACCCGATGTTATCCCGCCGGAAGCGGGTGAGAGCGGCATCGCTTGCAGAGACCAGGTCAACGCCGTTGACTTTCAGTTCCCCCCGGGTGGGCCGGTCGATCCCGCCCAGCAGGTGCAACAAGGTGGACTTGCCGCCGCCACTGGGGCCGACAATGACAATGAATTCTCCCTGGCTTACAGACAGGTGCCCATCATGCAAGGCAATGACCTCTTCATTGCCGCGCCGGTAAATCTTCCCCAATCCTTCCGCTTCGATCAATTTCGATAGACCTGTTCCTGTGGTCAAGCATGCCTCCTTGCCAGGCAAACTTCCAATTCCAAAGAAGCGCCAACTCATCGTTATGCCCCGGAGCAGTCAAACAATAATTGACTCAGGAGGCACAAATATTCTTGCCCTGATTATATTTGATTTCGCTGAGATGCATGGTGCAGATATAGAAAGCGCAATTCCCGGGCTGGATTTTCTCACACTGGCTGGAGTCAAACCAACGAATAAGCAATGATGAGTCACCGGGTTGCCTTTGCAAAGCTTTCATCTAATTTCATCGCCCCATTTCCGGCGATGGTTTGATAAGCCATGGTACCAAATGCGGGATCGGCTTTTTTGGGGGCATTTTTTTGGCCAGGAACAGCTGCACTCCAGCTGCAAGTCGTTAGCGGACGGTTTCAATCTCTCTTGGATATTTCGCGTCGCCGCATCCTGGGTGAGTGATCATGAGGGACAGGGAAAATTAGCATATCGGGGGAATAACCCCCGATATATTTTGAGGGGACGTCTCATCGTTCCGAGGTTTCCAGTAATCTTCCGTCTGAGGCATCCCCTCGATCCCGTTCTGCATAGTCCTGACTTTGCTAGTTTACTGCAGGCGGCTGACCAACAGTTGAGCCACCGCCAGCTCTTTTGCCTCCACATCCGCCTGGGATAATGCCACCTGGCTGGAGGGATCGCTCCTCAGCCCGAAGGTATTCACCAAATCGTCCGTACGAACGAGGAGGATGTCATAGTTCGCATTGCCGTTGTAGAGTGCATCGGTCCCCAATCCCGGAACAGGCACGTTATTGGCATTGATCGACCGGATGCTATCCAGGTACTGGACAGCGGTCAAGCCGCCCGTATTGAGGAAATTCACTTCCAGGATCATATTCTGGGTCTGGTAGGCACAGATCGTGCTCTTGGCTTCATCTCTGACCTCGGTGACCGTTTCCCCCAAGATCGCGCCCACCTCATCTTTCGACAGCAGGGTGCAATTCCCTGATGCAACGGCTGCCGCGGGAGCAGAAGGTGCAGAATCAGGTGCATTCGAGCTCGAACTCTGACTTGTGGCCGTGATGGCAGGGGCACAGGAGGCGAGGAGTACCGCACCAATGACCAATCCGAGGGTTACGAACATTCCAGTCTTTTTCATTTTTTCTCCAAGCAGTGATCAGTTATGTAAAGGTCGTCTTGCCTTGCGTACGTGATGATCTTTCCCCCGATCTGTAAGGCCGCGATATTATTAGATAAATTATATCATAATTATCATAAATAAGAGATATTCTATATAAATGAAACTCTATCATCGCAGAGCCTCTTTGCTTTAGGGTGATTTCTTATTAGGCGGGTTGGAGGCGAACCAACGACATGCGGATTGGTCGCCCAGACCGACGGGAACCGGTCCGCCTGGATGCGCACCATGCTGGAGAAAAAGTGATTCTCAGCCAGGGCCCACCCGGCGAAGGTGTATCCAAGCGTGATCAGGAGGTAACCAGTGAAGATCAGAATTATCCAGTGTTGAACGGCTGGTGTAAGAGAAAACAGGCAATTGAGGGGGCGGGTATTTCATTGCACAAGTACCCAAGTTCAATTCCCTAAATTGGTCCGCCAAAAGTGCCAATCTTGTAATAGATCAATAAGAAGAAGGCAGTCAGGAAGAAGACGGTAAAGAAGACCATGATGGCATAATCAGCCGGTTTCAGAATGGATTCGTGCAGGTAAGTGCGGTCTGGGCTGCCTGAGAAGGCTTTGGATTGCAGGACCACTTCCAATTGTTGCGATTTCACCAGGGCGCCTAAAATTAGCGGGACGGCGACTTTGGAATATACCTTTACCCGCTTGATGGGACTCATTTTCTCCATCGCCAAACCCCGCAGGCGTTGCGCCTCGATGATTGCAGTGAATTCTCCGATCAGCAGGGGGAAAAAGCGTAATGTCGAGGAAAAAATAAACGCGATCTTGTAGGGAATCTTGGCCCGAACCATGCCAACGATCATATTGTTGACTTCGGTGGTAAATACGGCAAGAGGAATCACCAGGGTCAAGGTCAAGGTCTTAAAAATTACATTGAATCCGTATATCAACCCATCCCAAGTCGCGAAACTTCCACCGATGATAGGCCAGTTCTCCGGGAAGGTGAAGATCCGTCTGAGTTGATCTAATGAATCATATCCCTCCAAGGCCATTACCTGATCCCGGTTGAAAAAGGCGTGAGTCAGCAATAACAAAAGATAGAAGGGGATCATGATCAACAAAATCGTCCTAATGTAGCTCCATTTCACACCAACCAACAGACAAGTTGCTACGATAACGACTGCCAGGATCAATTGCAGCAATGGGCTTTCCCAAGCAAAGGCAATGATGGTCACGATCATGACCACGAATAATTTGGGGCGAAAATCAAGCCGGGAAAAAAACGAATCCCGCTCTACGGTTTGAAATTTCATCATACTCATGAGGCGCCTTCTTCAGGTGCCAGATAATCGGCGATCTCTTTGGGTGTAAGCAGCGGCAGGAAATTCCCATTCAATTGCTGCATTTGCCGGGAAAGGTGAACAGCCTGAGGTGCGGTCAGGAATGTGCTTTTCAAAATATCCTTTGCATGATAAGCCGATCGGATATCTTGATCCAATAAGAGCGTTCCCTTCCCCATCACGATCACACGATCAGCATACTCCGGCATAAGATACAGATGGTGGGTGATTACGATGACGGTTTTTCCGGCTTTATGTAGATCACGGCTGATATTTAAAATGTATTGAGCACCCAGGTAATCCTGACCTGTGGTCGGTTCATCAAAGATGATGATTTCAGGTTTCATCGCCAGGATGGCACCGATGACGACCCTGGCCCGATCGCCCTTGGGCAAAGAGAGCGGATGTCTATCCTGAACATCCATCAGGCCCATGGCTTCCAGACTCTCCCGAGTGCGTGTCTCAATCACTTCGGGGGAATAATCCAAGTTACGGAGGGCAAATTCAATCTCCGCACGGACGGAATCATTAAAAATCTGATTATCCGGGTTTTGGGCAATATAACCAATTCTGCGAGCTAGCGCACTCACAGTCATTTCCCGGGTATCAGTCCCGCCAACTTTGACAACACCTTCAGTGGGTTGTAACAGATTAAGGAAATGCTTGACCAGGGTGCTTTTACCGGCCCCGTTTTGACCGATGATCAGCACATATTCCCCTTCACGGATATCCAGGGAAACCCCATACAATGCTTTGGTACCATCGGGATAAACATGTGCCAGGTCTTTTACCGACAGCAGGGGTTCACCGGTCACCTTGGGAGGGGCAGGCAGAGCAAAGGACGGATTCGGTTTCAAGTTGGCCAGATCACCCAGATAAGGCGTGGCATCTTTCATCCTAACCGGAACTTTAGGAACCGCGATCCCGGTCTTCCGGATGCTATAGAATGTGCTTGCCACCTGGGGAGGCCGCAAATTGTTGCTCGCCAGGAGTTCGATCTGGGAGTAGATCTCGTCTGGCGTCCCCAAGGCAATGATCTCACCATGCGAGAGCAGCACAATCCGGTGAGCAAATTCTGCCATTTCTTCAGCAGCACGGCTGGCCATCACAATCGTCATCCCCAATTCTTGATTCAGTTCATGGGCGGTGGCAAAGACTTCCTCGGCCCCAACCGGATCCAGTTGAGATGTGGGTTCATCCATAATCAGCAAGTCAGGTTGAACTGCAATAGCAGCCGCAATAGCCAATCGTTGTTTCTGACCTCCCGATAATTCATTTGGAGCTTTTTGCTCGGTTCCTTCCAACCTTACTGCAGATAATGCCTTGGGTATTCGTTCAGAAATGACTTCACGAGGGATTCTTAAATTTTCCAATGCAAAAGCAATTTCGTTCTCTACGGATGTGGCGATCAATTGGATTTCAGGATCTTCAAAAACCTGGCCCACAAGACTGGCCAGTTCACTGATGGGGTGTTCGGTGGTATCCAAATCGCCGATATGCACACTTCCAAAGAACCGTCCCCCATAGAACTGAGGCACGATCCCATTCAGCGCCATGCAGAGGGTTGATTTTCCTGCCCCGGTAGGCCCGATCAAACCCAGGAACTCGCCTTTATGGATCTCCAGGTTGACATTTGAGAGCACAAAATCGGTTGAGCGGGGATATTTATATGATACGTCCTTCAATACAGCAATCAATTCGGGCATTCAGTCAACTCATTCCCGCAGGGTAAAACTGCTTGTTGAGGGGCAGGATTGCACAGCGTGTCTCTGGCAACCCCACCCCTCCATAAGGGAGAATATTAATAAATTGAGTTTTCTGGTCTGACCAAACCGATCGCACGCAGACCAGCGATCACACCACCACCGATGACAACGCCTACGGCGACGCGCATCAGGTTCTCAAACGGAATCATGGGGATCAACATAACCCAAACCTCTTCCGGCCAGTTAAACATATGGTAGGTAATCGCTGCAGAGGTTGCATGGGTAAGGCCGAAGACACTCCAGGTTCCCAGTGCCAGACCGGCGATCACCAGGCCCCAATTCTTTCCATGGATCCACTTGGCAAACAAGGTGCGGGTTGGCAGGGCAAATAGGAGTATTCCTGACCAGTCTACAAAAGTTCCAGCGATCACTGTCCACAGGCCGATCTTATTCAAGAAAAGCGCCCGGCCAATGAAATAAAGATATAAAACCAGACCATACAGGAAAACCCAGAACCACCATCCCTTTCGCTTGTCACCAATCACCATGGTGCCCGCCGCAAATGCAGCCACCATTGATCCCAATACTGAGACAACAGGAACAACAGCGGTGTGAGGAGCCAGGAATACGGCGATCAAGGCACCAATGCCGGTGGAAACCGCACCCGCGATCGGACCGAGAATCCAGCCAACAATCGCAAGGATGCCCTGGTACATGGGGAAGCTCCCACCGGAAGCCAATACGACGGACATTGGGAAGAATGCAAGCACGACAACCACTGCGGCGAGCACAACAATGTATGCCACAGGGGCACCATCAATGGCTGCGCCACCAAGGAACTTGACTTTGCGCTCTTCACCAGCAGGCATTTTTTCAGACATGTTTTCCTCCGAAGGATTGAATTTTTGTGTTGCAATGCATGACGGAGCATCGATGTTCCATAAAGAGAATTACAACGGTGAATAATCGTGTGACCATGGAAAGAGAAGAGGCTTTTTATTTTTAGACATTGCTCCTCCATGCAAAAAGCTGAAATGAATATGACTGTGACCCTGGTTGAACCAATGAAATAGGTGAGAACGATAGATAATGTCCATTACCATTGTATGTCGTCAAAGGAAATGGGACAAAAGAGTCTGTATGCTAAGAGACACTTTTCGTGTTGTTAATTGAGATTATACCCTCGCTAGCGCCTGCGAATGTTGCAGGCGTCTTTGCTCCAGGGTCCGAATCTTGATCTCATCTCGTTTGCCCAATACCCTCTTCTGTCTACCGAAATATACATCCGCCGGAGTCAGGTTTTCCAGCGATTCATGGTAACGTTGGTGCTTTTCGTACTCCACAAAATTGGCAATCTCACGATCCGGTTCCCAATCTTTTTATTTTAGCTTAGAATGTGTCTCAAAGTTTTAACCCCTCTTTTGTCTCACAGGCTCTGACACGCTACAGGGAGCGAATACCTATATGCAATACTTCAAAAGGATTGGAGTCAAAATTAAGAATCAATCCCAAGTGAATAAGATATCAGAACATGTTTTCATACTTGCACCAAACAAACCGATAGGCCTCTTCTTGGAGTGATTGCGGGCAAGTCTGGCACACTGATTGTCGATGCAGGGAATTCACCTGCCCATGCACGGTTGCTTCTTCGTGGATTGGCCGAGTTGGATCTTCCCAAACCAAAATACCTTGCCCTGACCCACGGGCATTGGTATCATGTTTTCGGAGCATCTATTTATCATGTGCCCGTCATTGCAAACCGGGAAACCCAATTAATTATCGATAAAATGGCAAAATATGATTGGAGCGATGAAGCTTTGGATAGGCGGGTCGACGAGGGGTTGGAAATAGAATTTTGTCGGGATATGATCAAAGCAGAAATGCCATGCCGGGACGACCTTGTCATTAAACCACCCGATATGATCTTCAATTCACCCACAAACATCGATCTCGGTGAGACCAGTTGTCAGTTTATCCCGATCGGAGGGGACCATTCATCGGACTCGAGCATTGTCTATATTCCGGATGACAAAGTCATATTTCTTGGGGATTGTATCTACCCCAACATCCACAGCATTGCGCCAAGTTATACGACAAACAAATTACTGCCACTCTTGTCCCAATTGCTCGGTTTCGACGCCGATTATTATCTGGCAGCACACGACCCTGAACCCATGACAAGACGGCAGATGGAGGAGTTCACCACCATCGCCAGGCTGGCAGGCAGGATGGTGGAAGACGAGGGGCTGGACCGCGAATCCATTTTGAAATTCCTACAAGCCAAAATCGGGACCGATTTGAATAGCGACACTTATGAACTTGTAGATGGTTTTATCGCCGGTCTGAACAAACCAGGAGATCAGGTCGATCAAACCATCTTCCCCCATGTTACATTGACCGGCTTGCATCGTTAGATCAGTTTCTCGTACGGATGTTTTTGATCAGAGCATAGTCTGTTTGCTTTACTCTATCGAATTGAATTTTTCTTGATCCGAGAGAAAATGGCAAACACTCTTGCTACATTTTCGGAAAATGGAAAATCCCGCAAGGGGATTATTTTAGATTTGTGGGCCCGGATGGAGTCGAACCATCGACCAAGCGATTATGAGGCGCCCAGAGTGACGGGAACCGGTCTGCCTAGGCCCAAAATGCCAGGTCTTCGCCCTGATTGGTATTGGCATCAAGGGATGATATCTTGCTTTCATATAATTAGATAAATATGGTATTATATATAATAATAATCAGCACCGGAAGTATCAACAAGATGGGTGGAATTTCATCCTTAAAATGCAGTTTCTTCTATAAGCACAATTAGACCGGGCTGGATGGAGATGACCGTGATAAAAACAAGTGCACTCATTCGCACGTTAGTTTTGATTCTATTCCTGTCAAGCTGTACCTTGCCTGGAAACGTGGCTCCTGTACCCGGTGCCGCCTCCCCGACTGCAGTCTCTGAGGAACCGTCAGCGACGACCGATCAGCCTGTGGTGACGGAAGCGCCTGAGCTGGGCTCCACCCAAATCTCAAAAACCGACGGAATGACGTTGGTGTTTGTGCCGACCGGGAATTTTACGATGGGCAGCGACAGCAGCAGCTTCGCCAATGAAAGGCCTGCCCACACCGTTTTCCTGGATTCCTATTGGATAGACCAGACTGAGGTGACAAATGCCATGTTTTCGACCTTTGTCGACCAGAGCGGCTACCAGACAGACGCTGAGAAAATAGGGTCGTCATATGTTTATAATCCCGATTCTGGCAGCAGTGGGCTGGTCCAGGGCGCAGACTGGCAGCACCCATTGGGACCGGATTCCAGCCTGTTGGATCTCAACGACCATCCGGTGGTGCATGTTTCGTGGAACGATAGCCTGGCGTATTGTGAATGGGCTGGGCGCCGTCTGCCAACCGAAGCCGAATGGGAAAAAGCCGCCCGCGGGACGGACGGCAGGACATTCCCCTGGGGTAATGACTTTAACGGGACACTCTTAAATTCCGCAGATGTCAATCTGGGTGCGGGTCGGGGCAACAGCAGCTTCGATGACGGTTTTCAACTTACCTCGCCGGTTGGAAATTATCCATTGGGGATCAGCCCGTATGGGGCGCTGGATATGGCCGGGAACGCATGGGAATGGGTGAATGATTGGGTCGATGAGGCCTATTATCAGAGCCCGCCCTCCAGCAATCCTGGCGGTCCGACCTCCGGGATATACCATGTCGTTCGTGGAGGTTCCTGGCACGACCCCCAGGATGGCCAACGGGTGACTTACCGTGGCTGGGCCAGCCCGGATGATAAAGACATCACCCTCGGGTTTCGTTGTGCGCTCTCAGAATGAGACGGAAATAGCCTTCTCTGGATTTATAACCAATTCCCCGGAGAGTCTGACCCTCCGGGGAAAACTGAATCAATAAGATCTGGATATTCGTTAATGAAGACCGATCAGTGAGCCCGGATGGAGTCGAACCATCGACCAAGCGTATGTAGGCTCAACTCCAGTTTGGCTACAATTCTACCTTCGTTTGGATAACGGTTGGTAATCTGGTGTAATTCAAGCGGGTGAATCCAGGGCTTCAATTGCTACAAGAGAATTGAAGGAAGGTGAATTGTTCATCATCATCACCACCACCATCATCATCACCATTATGATCATCAAAAGGATCATAATGGTGATGATGATGATAAAAAACAATCAATTTTGATTTATCTTTGCGCAACACTTATGATAGACAAATAATTTTGAATAACATTTTTTGTAAGAAGTGTTATACAAATATCTTTCTTGCTGGTAAGCGCGAATGGAGGAGAAGTCAAAATCAAATTAATTGAATTATCGGGTATATTTTTCATCAAATCTAAACTGTCCCCAAGATAGGCTGCTCCTTTTCCATATTGATAGAAGGATTTAATTTTTTCAAGCATTCTGTTTTTCTCTCCAGATAAAAGCTATTATCTCTTCTTGCATCTTTTTTTCCATTATTTCTAACAATGTTTTTTCTTCTTCTACCATAACTGCGATAGCATCAACAGAATTTGCGACAAGTTCTTTAGGATTAAATTCTCCAAGTACTCTTGCTTGAATGAACATCGCAAAAAAGCGCCTGGTAGTTCACTATCGAATGATTTGATACAAATCATTGAATACCAAGACTTCCGGTGTTCGACCAGCATGTTCCTGGATCGTCCTCAGCACCTTTTCATCTTTTAATTTAGCAATGATCCTGCGCACACTCTTGGTTTCCAATCCTGATATCTTGGAAAGGTCAAAGGGTCGCAATATAGGCATGGTGAATAAAGCATCCAATATCTTGATCGAATAAGGAGATTTGGTGATCCTTACCATTTTCTCCCGCATTGAATTGTACAACTTCAAAACCTGGGTCGCTTTGGCTGAATTTGCCTCCGCCTGAACCATTACAGCAGTCAGGAAAAATGAAATCCAGGTTCCCCAATCTTTCTCACCGGTTATTTTCCCAAGGTTTTGAATATACTCGTCACGGTTCTTATCAAAATACTCGCTGATATAGAACATGGGGGATGATATGCGTTGCCTGAACCAGAGGAATAATGGAATGAGAATTCGCCCTGTGCGCCCATTGCCATCTGAGAATGGATGGATGACCTCTAACTGGGCGTGCATGATGGCGGTTTGGATTAATGCTTCCTGGTCCTTATTGTTTAAATAGGATACATAATTTTCCAGGTTTTCCCTCAATCCCAAAGGCTCCGGGGGTATGTACGTGGCATCTTCAATCGGGCGATTGCGCGGCCCGATCCAGACCTGTTCTTTTCGAATCTCACCAGGATGCTTATCCTTCCCACGTGTCCCCTGCATCAATTCCTTTTGGATGGCACAGATCATTGTGATATTAAACGGCAATCCACGCCCCAGCCACTGGCTTGCAGAACGCATCGCTTTGCGGTAATTTAAGACTTCGATGATATCGTCCTGTTTTCGAACATTGTCTGGTTTTATATCCACTTCATATCGAAGTACTTCATCCACTGTAGTGATCGTTCCTTCGATACGGGATGAGAGCACTGCCTCTTTTGTTTCTAGTGGGGAGAGGAATATGGCGGGATTAATAATCGACTTTAATATGCCATTGTAATAAGCCAGGGCAGCGCTGGCCTCACTTACTTTTGCAGTGACTTCACGCCAGTTGAGTTTGGATAGATCGATTGGAAGGTTCTCGGGAATATAAGGGAGCATCATCATGTACTATCCCAGTTTGTGTCTCGTTTGTGAGCCACAAAATTATTTGTGGGACACATTATATCTTAATTGAGACACAAATATCTTGTTGATTGATCAACGAAACTTGATGATTGCCAGAATAAAAGGAAAGATGGGCCCGGATGGAGTCGAACCATCGACCAAGCGATTATGAGCCACTTGATTTCCTTTCCATAGCTTCTACACTTTTCTATCACCCCCCATATATGGTG
>Ga0315278_10005307_pt1 | contig 11718 bp, 11 predicted proteins | sample YL17G06_0_MG_FD_203880 | JGI IMG/M metagenome (GOLD analysis project Ga0315278, IMG submission 203880) | Sediment microbial communities from Yellowstone Lake, YNP, Wyoming, USA - YL17G06_0 | ecosystem: Environmental > Aquatic > Freshwater > Lake > Sediment | place: USA: Wyoming | collected... | reverse complement strand
TCGAAAGGAATGAACCCGGTTGTGAACAAAGGAACGTATTGGACCAAGATAAAGAGGACCAAAGGGGCGATCAGGGCAAAGACGTTGTAGCACGACCAGGAAAGAAAAGTTCCTCCCGGAGAGACTTTTTCCGGCCTTCGGATTTGGCCGTGAAGGAACATTCCGCTCAGGATGAAACAGACCAGAAGAAAAGGGTAATAAAGGAAAAACATCCGCCAGCGGTAGGGCGTCAGGTCGCTGGCGAAGGGCCATACAAACCGGTAGTCCACCAAAAATATCCATTCCAAAAGATGCTCGCTGCCATAGGCAAAAGCGAACAGAATTCCCGCCAGCAGGATTGTCTTTAGAAGCTGCCCCCCTCCCGAGGTGCGGCGGTCGCCTTTCAGGGATATCCCCAATTCCGTCAACGTCAAACCGATTCGAAATTTCTGCTTCCGGTACCAAACCCAGAACAGCAGAGCCCCGATGATATTAACCCATAAAAACCACCAGACGATGCCGTTCACCATCATCATCGGGAAAAATTTGTCGATCGGCAGCACATATTTATGAACTCCAAATAAGGCGAGGATCAGGGGCAAGTATAGCCAAAGCAGGAGGGCGTTGATCGCCGAAAATTTAAGATAAGCGCCCAGGGAGCAGAAATACCGCCAGCGGGCCGAGCGGCGGATTACCCCAAAAAAATTCGTTCGCAGCAAAATGAGCCCCAGGGGAAGGATGGAAACGAGACCGGCCAGCATGGCGGCCAAAGTGGCATACTCCTTGATCCACCAGGTCTGGCTGTTCTTGTCGATCCAGTAGCGTGGATTGGGACGGAGAGCATCCCGCATCCATTCCACGGTCTGCGCGATGGAAGCGGAGTCGTGGGTCTCCTGAACGTGGGTGATGCGGGGGATGAAAACTTTTCGGGCTGTGCCCTGTCCAAAATCCCCATAGGTCATGCCGATCTGAGGGGAGGGGACGGGAAAGACCCGCTTGGTTTGTTCGGTCTGCATCCAATCCTTTTCAATGTCCCTTGTACCGGTCAGCCGCTGGCGGAACTCGTCCCATTTGCCGATGATCATCAGCATGTTCCTGGGCTGGGTGGCGGAAGATTTCAGAGTGTAAGCAAACCCCGTGATGACTAAGGCCTGAATCGTTGGATCGTCAAGGGCGACCGTATAGGCCATTTCCGCCCCCAAACTGTGCCCGAGAATTCCTACGAATTTGCTTTGGACAAAAGGCAACTGTCGCAGGTATTGAACCGAGGTTTTCCCTCCGTAGGTCTCATCAAAACCAGGCAAGCGCGGATCGCCGGGTTCGCCCGAGTTTCCCCGGCCGATGGCGTCGATGTTCAGGACCACGAAGCCGCGCCGGGCGAGTTCGATGCTGTAAGCGTCCCCGGTTTCGCGGTTGTTCTGGTAGCCATGGATGTAAACCGCCCCCGGGGCGGGATTGCTTCGCGATACCCCCACCGGCTTGAAAAGCTTGGCCCGAACGGAAATTCCGTTGAAGTTGGGGTAGGCGACGTTGGATACCTCGACCCTTCCAAAATCGGTCTGGACGGAAGAAGCAAGAAGGGCGGCGCCGAGAAGAAGGATCAAACAAAAAAACAAACCGAGGAAGGTCTTGACGGATTGAGGATGGCTGCCGGAATGGTGGGTATCCATGCGGTCCTCTCTCATTTCTTTGCTGAAGTTTGGGTTGAGAAAAACATTACCTCTATTTCAAAAGTGCCTCTTTAAATGGGGTATGGTGAAGGGGATTGATTAGAATTCCCTTTTGTAAACGTGTTTTCTATGTCCGATCCTAAGGATGAGGACATCTTCTGCTAAAATGGCATAAATAACCCGATCGTCTCCGATGGGGTATTTTCGAAGATCCGCAAAGTGTCCTTTCGGGACCGGGTTGGCATCGGCATTCTTTGAAAGCTCCTCCTCCACTTGATTCAGAATGCGCCGAGCTTCGGTCTTGGAAATCCTTTTAAATCGCGTTGGATTGATTTCTTATAAACGATATTATAAGCCAAGGGACTTCCTCAAATCTTTACCGGAAATAACCAAATCAGTTTTATCATGGAGCCGGTCCAACGCGACCTGGAGATCCGCGTAGTCTTCTAGGTAAGATTCCAGAGCTTTCTGGATAATAAAGGAACGGGGTCTTTCGGTCTCTTTGGCAATGTTGCTCAGTTGATCGGCGAGAGCTTTGGGCAGCCTCACGGATATGGCTGTATTCATAAAATACCTCCTGCTATTTCTGTCTTACATTGTAATTAAAAGGACCCAAGTAGTCAAGAGGCTCATAACACGAGGGCACAATCGGATATATGAATCCAACCCCTTGCCAGGAGAAGTTTTGATCGTGCTACTGCGAAGCCCGGAAAAATCTATCCCCTCTTAGCAGATGTAAGCAATTAAACGAAACCGACCCAATGTCTGTCATTTCTTCCACAAATGGTTGGTATTTCGCAGCTTTTTAAGGAGGCAAATTATCAACAGAAATAGCAAAAAACACAACTTTTTGCCCAAATGCCCAAACCCCTATATGTAGAGAGAAAAAAAGCAGAACTGTGATGACCCTGCCTCTCAGAAACCCCAAAACCTCGGCTGCTTCGCTCACAACCATCTTCCCCTTTTCCGCCTCATTCAATATCATCAACCGCTTCCGCGCTCTCAAACTCAAGATCAGTCTCTTTCATTCATCCATATTGACATTTTCCCTGAATAATTAGCCACTGACAGAATAATAGAACAACGACAGATAATGTTTTTCGTATGTTTGCGAAGTTCATGCACCTAAATAATAGACACGTGGTTTTCCTTGTCAATCAGGACACCACAATAAACAAGGGCACCAAAAGACTGCTGACAACTTCCGAATAGAGAAGGCTGGTTTCTCTACCCACCAGGTGCAAAAAAAATCTCCGCAAAGTGCTCTACGGCCATGGTTTCATGGGGTACAAATTGTTCTTCCCCTCGGTTGCTGAACATCACCTGCGGTGCCCTTTTGCCCTCACCCCTACCCCTCTCCCCGACGGGGAGAGGGAAGGGTGAGGGGGATCTTTGGAGATATTTTTTGCAACGTTTAGGTCTACTTCCGCTTCGTCACCGCAGGACGTCTTTGGTCATCATATTGGGCAGGAAAAGCGCAATCTGCGGGAAGGCAACGTAGATGGCAATAATGATAAAATCAGCGATAATGAAGGGGAACACAGCCGCGATGATGGTCTTCATCTCCGCATCCGGTACGGAGCTTTTGAGGACGAAGAGGTTGATACCAAAAGGCGGAGTAAGTGCTGCCAGTTCTACCATCATCACAATGATAACGCCAAACCATATCGGGTCATAACCCAGCCTGAGAATAGCCGGGTAGACGATGGGCATGGTGAGCAATATCATAGAAAGCGAGTCAAGAATACAGCCCAAAAACGTGTATATCAAGAGGATGCAAATGAGAATGACGAGCGGTGGCGATGATAGATTGGTGATATACTGAGTTACTTCCGTGGGAAGACGGCTTAAGACGAGGAAGTGAGAGAAGTACAAAGCGCACACCGTAAGAATAAGGACGCTGCAGGTAATTGATGCCGTGTCTCTAAGACTGCTTAATACACCTTCCTTCCAATTGAGTCGCCGCGTAGCTATCCCGATTAACAGGGCACCGAAGGCACCAACCGATGCGGCTTCATTGGGCGTGACGATGCCGCTATAAATGCCGCCCATTACGATAAAGAAAAGGAGGACAATTCCCCACACCTTCCGGAGTGACCGCAGCCGCTCCTTCCAGGGGACGCCGGCCATCGCGGGAACAAGCTGGGGCTTCCTTTTTACCATGATGAAAATTTGGATCATAAAGATAAGGGTGGCAACGGCACCGGGGAGTATCCCGGCGATGAGAAGTTTGCCAACCGACTGTTCAGTTATAACAGCGTAAATCGGCATAATGATGCTCGGGGGAATCATTACGGAAAGAGCCGCGGTGGCGGCAACGGCCCCAAGCCCCAGTTTTTCGTCTACCCCCGCCTTACGCATTGCCGGTACACATATTTTCCCGAGCGCGGCGCAGCTGGCTATGGTCGTGCCGCAGGCGGCGGCAAAGGCGGCACCGGCTAATATCGTCGCCTGAGCGAGTCCGCCCGGAATACTGGATACCCACTTCTGGGCTGCTTCAAAGGCATCATCAGCCAGTCCCGACTTCCATGCGAACATTCCCATAAGTACAAAGATCGGCACTACGACGATGGTACCCCGGCTCATACTTTCGTAGAAGACGACGGGAATACTGAAGATCGCCTGCATGTATCCCACCACTATGATATGCCCGATTGCCCCCGCGATGAACATGGCAAAAGCAACGGGGAGTCCCAGGACAAGTAAGCATAACACCAGGAGGATCATTAACCAACCTATCGTTATCGGCTCCAACGTGTTCCTCCCGTTAGATTGAACCTGATTCTATTTTATCCGATACACTTTGAGGCTTGATAATACCCTTTGCGTGACGGAAGATTTCCACAAGCAAGGTTAGACAGAAAACTCCGATGCCGATGGGAACAAAGCTCTTCGCGGGCCAGAGGGGATAGTTGATGATGCCGCGTTCGAAATCACCCTTGACGAAGGCGATTACGGCATTTTCTCCCGTGGTATACACTGCTATCGCAAAGAGGCTAAAAGCGAGCACCAAGCTAACAAACTCAATAATATGGAGTGCCCGCCCGTGAATGCGATGAATCAGGATATCGACGCGGATATGGGAGTGAATTATCTGGCAGCGGGCAAGAGGCAGAGCGATGATGGCGACCAACAAAAACTCAGTGAGGTGGTAGGAGCCGGGAATACCGCTGGAGAAGGCATAGCGAAGAGTAGCATCAGCGATGGTCAGAAGAATGGAAAGCGCTATCGCAACCATAGCGCCATAATTAAGGAATGTCGCAATTTTTTCTACTGCCCCTTGGGCTCTGCCACCGCTGATGCTCATATCTCACCTTTTTGTTCAGGTTTCTATCTGAACCATCTCCTTAGCGGGCTCTATCTGCGAGAGAACCGGTGTAGGTAGGGTGCTGCTGTTTGGAATAGTGATCATTCCAGTACAGCCAGCGGTCAAACAGCTTCTGGCCCGGCAATCCCTTTTTCTCAATCTCTCCAACCCAGTCGGTCCAGACGGTTTCCTTTGCTATCTTAAGGAACTGGTCGATGTCTGCCTGTGGTGGTTTGACGACCTCGAGCGTCTTATACATAATCCCGCGGGCTCTCTCGTCGCTCGCCACATCGTAAATCATGTAGTTCGCTTCGGCTTGCGGGTCGCGCAGAGACATCAGCAGCTTTTGGAGGTCAGGAGGCAGCTTGTTGAAGAAGTCCTTGTTCATGATGGAATGAAAAATAAAGCCGCCCACCGGGATATCATACCAATACTTGCTTGCTTCGTGGAAGTTGTAGACGCGCGCCCATTCCGGATTGTTTACGTTGCCGTCAACCGTACCGCGCTTAAGTGCTTCGTACACCTCGGTGGAGACGATGGAGATTGCCGGTACCCCGAGCTTGCTCAGGAGCACCTGCTGGTAACCGCCGGCGTTAATCTTGAGACCTTTCAGGTCCTTAAGCGAGCGGAGGGGCTTGGTGCTGACGATGTTGCACCTGGGGTTGCCCGTGCCGCTTAGGTAGACGACATTGTTGCCTGTGAATTCTTGCTCCATCGCGGGGAACTCTTCAAAACAGCGGTTGAATGCCATGACGCCCGACCAGGTGCTCCCGATGACGGCGGGCACAAAGCCAATTTCGGCCAGCGGTCCCAAACCCGGATTATAAGTCGGGTTCCAAAGGGCGGCATCAACTATGCCTTTGCCGACGGCTTGAAGCAGTTCCTTGCCGCCCGCCAGGGTGCCGGAGTAGAACTCTTCAACCTTTATTCTACCCATGCTGCGTCGCTCAAGCTCACGTATAATCCAGAATCCGGCATTAACCGCCGGTATCTTTGCCGGGTGCCAGGTCGCCATACGGAGGGTAATGACTTGAGCGGGCGCCTGAGGGGTCGGCGCGGTGGTCTTGGCGGGTTCCGGTTTGGAAGTGCAGGCAGCCAGCGCGGTTACCAGCAGGATCAGGATAAGACAAACGCTTGCCATCCTAAATAGTCTTTTCGCTTTCATTTGTTCCTCCTTTTTGTCTTTTGTCTTCAAAGCTTCCCGAATGCCTCCAAGCCATCCTTATCATTTATTTAAGGACCATCAATTCCCGGTCATGAGGAAACAGTTTCTCACATCCGTCTTTCTTGACCAGCAGGGTGTATTCGATCTGAAATCCCCCCAGCCCCAACTCATCATAAGGGACTTCAATGTTTACGACCATATTTTCCTCGATGGGCAAGTCGTACGTTCCCGGAAGAAACGGGCTGGTGGCCTTTACGGGGTTTGTAAAGATTGGATAATCTCGGGCTTCAATTCCGATGCCGTGGCCGCAAAAAGTGGCTACGCGAGGATAATCCTTCAGTCCAGCTTTAGAAACCGTGGAAACGACCTCCTGGAAGATCTTAGATGGAATTGCCCCGGGGCGTAAGAGGTCCATGGCTTTATTCATACCGGCGGTAATGGCGCTGTAACACGCCTTGTGCTTGGCTGTGGGTATTCCCACAACGCCACAGCCTCCATGGTCGGAATGGTACTTGTTGTAAATACATCCTCCGTCAAAACGGAACAGATCTCCTTTTTTTATACGGTAACCGGAGGGAGGCTCGAAATGCCCGCTGGACATGATAACCATGGAAGTCTGGGTCCCGGAAGCGGTATTCCAAAATTCGAATATGGCGCCTTCTTTGGCAACGCTCTCCAGAAACTTTTGGCTGATTTCATCTTCGGAGACGCCCTCCCGCACGAAAGAGAAGACGGACTGGTAAGCCCGGTCGTTTTTCATTCCAACTGTCCGAAGCCTCTCGATTTCCTCAGGGGTCTTCACCATGCGAATAACTCGGAAAAGTTCAAAAGCATCCAGGATCTTGGCATTCGGTAAGTCTTGGAGGATCTGCTCTCGCGTGGGGGCGTAAAGGTTCTTTTCATCCAGGCCGATCCGCCCTTTATCAAGGCCTTTATCTTTTAGCGCCTTCACGATGGCCTGTCCGGGAGAAGGAGCATTTTTAGATCGGTCGTCCATGAACTGCTTGTACTTCTTCTCACCCGCGCTCAGGGTCCCTTCTGGGTAGACAACGTATTCCGGACTTCCATAAGTGTAAACTTCCGGTACCCAAGATGGAAAACGGGCGGCCCAGGTCGCATCCACCGAAGCAACAATCAGACAGGGGGCGATGTTCGCGCTGCGCGCGAAGAGGGCATAGCTTTCCACATTCAAAAAACGATACATATACGGCAAATGACTTTGAAAATTCGCCAGATAGCTTACGTTTTCCGGATGGGAAGCGATAATCGCATCCAATTTGAACTCTTCCATCTTTTGCAGAATTCTTTCCCTGTTGGCCAACATAAAAACTCTCCTTTCTTTTGTTTGAGGGCCTTTTCCTTAAATCTTATTTACCCGGCCAGATATTCTTTTACCTTCCGCCGCCCTATCTGAAATCGGCGACCGCTCCAGCCTCATGCCTCTTTACGAAATTTCAATAGGCTACGATAGGATTGGAATCACCCAGTTTCTGAATTCTGGGCTGGCTGCTCGATAATTTCAAAAATAACTCCACCCACCCGGTTTGAATCAAAGTAAGCAAAACCGCTGCCGTCTTTCCTTTTAAAACCCTGGATCACCTTCAAGCCCCTCTTTGCAGCCTCCTCCTCGCACTTTTTTAGGTTCTTAACCATGAAACCGACGTGATGGAGCCCCTCTCCTTTCTCACGCAGAAAATCTTCCTGAACGGTTTTGCCTTCGATGCATTCGATAAGCTCCAGAGTCACCGGCCCTAATTGAGCGAAAGCCCGCTTGCCTCGGTAGCCTGCTTTTTGGCCGTAGTAGGTAGCATCAGAGAAATCCACTTCTATGATTTCAAAGGGCCCGATGCCAAACATTTCTTCATAAAACTTTACGGTGTCATCAATGCTCTTCACCACAATGGCGACCTGGCAGAGGCTCGCCGGATCAAAGCTGTCCATTCCTTTTTTGGGCACAGGTCATTTTCCTTTCTCCCAAGCACTGGTTTTACGCCAAACACTCCAAATAATCATCCCTCCAAAAGCGCGGAAGGTTTTTCCAACTGCTTTCGGATGTGCTGCAAAAACTGGGCGGCGATGGACCCATCGATGGCCCGGTGGTCGTAAGACACACATAGGAACATCATGGATCGGATAACGATGGCATCGTTTCTTACCGCTGGCATCTTGGCAATCCGCCCCATCCAGAGAACAGCGTTCTGGGGCTGGTAGATGATTGGGGTCGCAATCACCGCGCCAAAAACCCCGGGGTTGGAAAGAGTGATAGTTCCTCCCCGAATATTTTCAAGGGAGAGTTTTCGATCTCTAGCCAGGATGGATATTTCGTCTAGATTTTTGGCAATTTCTTTAAGGCTCTTGCGATCCGCGCGCCGGATGACAGGAGTGATCAGCCCCTCTTTAATGGCCACGACCACCCCAAAATTGACATATTTCTTTATAACGATTCCTTCCCTGGAAATCTGAGAGTTGAGTATCGGGAATTCCCGGATGCTGTTGACCGCAGCCCGGATGACGAAAGGAACATAGGTCAAATTGATTCCCTCTTCCTTCCACCGGGGAGCAATTTCCGAGCGGAGTTGTATCAAGTCGGTCATATCGACTTCGGCAATGGTGGTAACATGGGCCGCCGTTCGTACACTGTTTGCCATGGAATCGGCAATGGTCTTCCGAATCCCTATCAGCGGAAGGATCTCTTCCAACTCTGGAATGCGTTCTTCCTTTGGTTGTTTTTGGGCGAGGTATCTGGTTACGTCTTCTCTGGTAATCTGCCCTGCCGGGCCCGTCCCCGCCACCTCGGCCAAATCAATTTCGTGCTGCTTGGCCAGGATCTTCGCTGCCGGGAAAGCCTTCACTTCACCCGAGGCTGTTCTCCCCCCGGTCTCCCGAAGAGGGATTTTTTCTTTACCTTCTTCTTCCTTTTTAACCCCCTGGCTTGAATAAGCGGAGATATCTTCCCCGGCCACCCCAATGAGAGCTACGGTGGAGTCCACTTTGGCAACAGTCTTTTCTTCGCAGAGAATCTTTAGGAGAATTCCCGAGTCCGGCGCCACGATTTCGAAACTCACTTTTTCCGTCTCGACTTCAGCCAGAATCTCCCCTCTCTCGACCGATTCTCCTTCTTTCTTCAGCCAGCGTAGAATGGTCCCTTCGGTAATCGCAACCCCCAAGCTTGCGAGCTTAACTTCGACTGCCATGCTTTATCCCCATTCTATTCTTTAAAATATCTCTTTTACCGCCCGAACGATGTCCTCCACCTGAGGAACGACCATCTGATCGGCATAAGCCGAACTGGGGATAATTGACTCCGCCCCGGCAACCCTCTTCACCGGCGCATCCAGGTATTGAAGTCCTTCCTCTGCCACCACCGCTACGATCTCAGCGCCGACCCCGCCCATTTTGGTCCCTTCTTCAGCGGTAACCAACTTGCCGGTTTTTTTCACCGATTCAAGAATGGCTTCTTTATCCAAAGGACGAAGGCTCCTGAGATCGAGCACCTCGGCATCGATCCCTTCCTTAGCCAACTGGCCCGCCGCTTTCAATGCCTTGTGCAGGGTCCAGGCATAGGTGGCAATGGTGACATCCTTCCCCGCTCGCTTCACGTCGGCTTTCCCGATGGGCAATACGTATTCCTCCTCTGGCACCACCCCTTTCACTCCATAGAGTAATTTGTGTTCATAAAACAGCACGGGGTTATCATCCCGGATCGCCATTTTGATCAAGCCTTTAGCATCATACGGCGTGCCAGCAAACACCACCTTTAAGCCGGGAAAGTGGATGAAAGTTGCCTCCAACGACTGGCCATGATGGCAGCCGGATCCCCCGGAGCTTCCACTCCCGGCGATCCGGAATACAACCGGTACGCGGAAATCCCCGCCCCCACACATGTACCGATACTTAGCTGCCTGGTTGGCAATGGAGTCCGCAGCATAAAGCGTAAAATCCGGATACATGATCTCCACCACCGGCCTCATTCCCGTCAAGGCGGCCCCTACAGCGGCTCCGGAAAATCCCGATTCCGAAAGGGCGTATTAATTACTCGATCCCCGAACTCTTCAACAAGACCCCGGGTCACGGTCCAGACATTAATCTTGATATCCTCACCCAGGAGGATGATTCGTTCGTCCTTTCTCATCTCCTCCCGCAAACCTTCCCGAAGCGCATCCGCATACGTGAGCTCTCTCGCTGCCATGAAACTTTCCTCCTGGTTTAATCGACGTAGACATCCTGAAAGATCTCTTCCCTCGTGGGATATGGACTTTCCTTGCCGAATTTTTCGGCCTCCTCGATCTCCTGTCGCGCCTCTTCATCCACACGGTTTAACTCGGCTTCCGTAGCCATTTTTAGTTCGATAATCCGCTGGCGTAATCTTAAGATCGGATCTTTTTTCTCCCACTCTTCCACTTCCTCCTTGGGCCGGTATCCCCCCAGATGAAAGCGATCCATCGACGTATGCCCGCTAAGCCGGTAGGTTTTCGACTCGATAAATGTCGGCCCCAAACCTGACCGCGCTCTTTGAACGGCCTGCTGCACGGCATCATAAACCGCGAGGGCGTCATTTCCATCGACCACTACCCCAGGAATTCCATATCCCTGCGCCCGGTCGGCGATATTCTTCACCGAAGTCGTCTCCACGTTTGGCGTAAACAGGGCGTATAGATTATTCTCGCAAATGAACACCACGGGCGCTTTCCACACCGCTGCCAAATTCATTCCCTCGTGCACGTTCCCTTCGTTAGAAGCCCCGTCCCCGAAAAAAACCAAAACTACCTCGTTTGTCTTGCGGAATTTGATCGAGAGCCCCACTCCAGCCCCGATGGGAATGTGGGCTGCTTGTACTCCAGGCCGTCCCATGATTCGCAGGGACCAATCGGCAATATGTACTCCCCCCTTCCCAGCACAGCAACCGGTTCGTTTGCCCATTACCTCAGCCATTAAAATCTTCGGGTCCATCCCCTTGCCGATCGCCCACCCCCAACCACGATGGTAGGGCATCACATAATCCGTCGTCTTTAAGACGGCACATGCCGCCACGGTGGTGGCCTCCTGTCCCCGGGTAGAATGCTGGGTGATGTGAACTCCACTGGCCACGAGTCCATCAACCTTATCATCGAATAAACGTACGAGCACCATATTCCGATAAATCTTCGATACGGTCTCTTGATCCGCCTTTGCCATTATTAAACCTCCGAATCTCCTGATAGAAATCGTGATTTGTCCTCGGATTCCGGTTTAACCGTCTGACTTTCGGACGAAAAGCTTGGTTCCCCATTAAAACAGGTCCGGCTTTTACCCCCCGCCAAAAAAATCAAACTTCAACCCGTTTTCAGGATCCAAAGCATTCCACTAACAAAATTCACGTCGGCCACTTTTTTCTTCTGCGCCCCCATTAACTCTCCTTTTTCAAGAAGAATATCTCCCCTTCCAGGCTTAAGGCCCCATGGACAACAACGGCATAGAAGCAAGGCTCCAGAGGATTTTTTTTAATCCCCCTGGAGCCTTGCTATTGGGCACTTCCGGAAAATTAATTTCATAAATCTCCCAGAAGTTCAAAGGCAGGTTATTTAATACGTTTAGAAAAGACAAATAGAAAATAAAAG
>Ga0315278_10005306_pt1 | contig 11718 bp, 8 predicted proteins | sample YL17G06_0_MG_FD_203880 | JGI IMG/M metagenome (GOLD analysis project Ga0315278, IMG submission 203880) | Sediment microbial communities from Yellowstone Lake, YNP, Wyoming, USA - YL17G06_0 | ecosystem: Environmental > Aquatic > Freshwater > Lake > Sediment | place: USA: Wyoming | collected... | reverse complement strand
TCACTCTCGTATTCAACGTGAGAAACTGAAATGGTGACGATCTTTGAATCATCCCTTACTGTCCCGCCTTTTGCGATATCCGCATAACTTTTTGCAGTTGCCTTGCCTAATTTCGCCAAGACATAAGTAATAGCTGCTGTCAATGTCGTCTTGCCGTGATCGATGTGCCCGATGGTCCCTATGTTTACGTGCGGTTTCGATCTTACAAACTTTTCCTTAGCCATTAATTCACCTCCGGTTTTTAAAAGGCTTTTTTGGCTCCACTTGCGCCACTCAAACCCGTTATTATCTTCTCTGATATATGTGAAGGCACCTCAGCATAAAATGAGGGCTCCATTGTATAGGATGCACGTCCCTGCGTTAGAGAACGCAATGAAGTAGCATAGTTAAATATTTCAGCCAGCGGCACATCTGTCCGTATTGCCCGGATGTGCGCCCGGGCATTGATAGAAACGATCTTTGCCCTGCGCGAGCTTAGATCGCCGATAACCTGACCCATGAACTCTTCTGGAGCGGTTATTTCCATGTCCATTATAGGTTCAAGAAGGATCGAGTGGGCCCTGCGAAGGCCGTCCGATAATGCGATGCCTGCCGCCATTTTAAAAGCAAGCTCGGAAGAATCTACTTCGTGAAACGAACCGTCTACTAATGTCACCATCACATCCGTAACGGGATAACTTGCAAGTACCCCGCTTTTTGAGCCGTCGAAGATCCCCTGTTTTATGGATGGTATGAACTCCTGTGGTATAGCCCCGCCTTTTATCTTGTTCTCAAAAGTAATGCCTGTGCCCGGGGTCTCCTGCGGCGCCAGCTCTATGACTACGTGTCCGTACTGGCCCCGTCCTCCTGATTGCTGAATGAACTTTCCAGTTGCCGTGATCTTTTTGGTGATGGTCTCGCGATAAGCGACTTCCGGAAATCCGACCTGGACCGCGACGTTAAACTCCCGCAACAACCTGTCAGCCATTACCTCAAGGTGAAGCTGTCCCATGCCTGACATGACTGTCTGTCCGGTCTCATTATTGTATATGACTCTGAAGGAAGGGTCCTCTTCAAGAAGCTTATGCAGAGCCATGCCCATCCTTTCCTGGTCGTTCTTGCTCTTAGGCTCGATTGCCTGTTGTATGACCGGCTCGGGAAACTTAATAGCCTCAATAAGTATGGGGCTCGCTTCATCGCAGAGCGTATCCCCGGTCTTTGTCTCTTTTAAGCCCACAGCCGCCACTATGTCACCGGTAAAAACATGTTCTATTATCTCCTGACGGTTGGCGTGCATCCTTACAATCTTGGCCAATCTTTCCTTTGTCCTTTTAGTGACATTATAAATATATTTTCCGCTTGTTAAAGAACCGGAATACACCCTTATATAATTCAATTTCCCGACAAACGGGTCTGTGGCTACCTTAAAACATAAAGCGCAGAAAGGGGCTTTGTCCGACGGCTCTATTTCTTCGAAATCTCCTGTTTTTGGATTGGTGCCCTTGATCGGAGGCACATCCTTGGGAGAAGGAAGATAATCCACGACAGCGTCAAGCAACAATTGTATCCCTTTGTTTCTGAAAGCCGAACCGCATAAAACCGGGGTAAATTTATTTGCTATTGTGGTCCTCCTTATGGCGGCTTTGATCTCCTCGGGGCTGACTTCTTTGCCCTGAAGGAACTTCTCCATTATCGTATCGTCGACTTCAGCCAGTTTTTCAATGAGTTCGTTATGATAAAGCTTTGCGGTCTCTTTTTTGTCTTCGGGTATGGCTTCGATCTTTATCTCCTTGCCGGTATCGTCCGTATGGAGAACAAGCTTCTGCTCGACCAGGTCAATCATCCCTTTAAAATTTTCTTCATCTCCGAAAGGAAGCTGGATCGCTGCTGCATTTACCCCAAGCCTTTTTCTCATCTGGTCCAGCACATCAAAAAAATTGCTTGCTGTCCTGTCGAGTTTATTGACGAAAGCTATCCTGGGGACGTTGTAGCGGTCAGCCTGCCACCAGACCGTCTCCGACTGAGGCTCCACTCCTCCGACGCCGCAGAAGACTACCACTGCGCCGTCCAAGACCTTCAACGACCGTTCCACCTCAACTGTAAAATCAACGTGGCCGGGCGTGTCGATCAAATTTATAGTGAAGTCCTTCCAGACGCAGGTAGTGGCTGCTGCGGTGATCGTGATGCCCCTTTCCTGTTCCTGGACCATCCAGTCCATGACTGCCGTGCCGTCGTTTACCTCGCCTATCTTATAGGACTTTCCAGTATAAAAAAGAATACGTTCGCTGGTAGTAGTCTTGCCGGCGTCTATATGGGCTATGATCCCGATATTCCTGATTTTATCTAAGTGTACTTTTCTCATTTTTTATTTCATTTGTACCGGCTCATAACCGTGGAAAAATTTTCCAAATTTTCCACATTCGCCGGTATAAATTCGGACATATAACTTATGTCGTTTAGCCAACTCTTAGCCGGCTCCATAAGTTATGTCCTCATTTACCATCTGAAGTGGGCAAAGGCTTTGTTGGCATCGGCCATCTTATGAGTATCGTCACGCTTCTTGATCGCCGAACCTTCGCCTTTGAAGGCGGCCATGAGCTCATCTGCGAGCTTTTCCTCCATGGACTTGCCTTTTCTGTGGCGCGCAAAATCCCTCATCCAGCGTAGTGCAATCGAAGAGCCGCGTTCCTGTTTTACCTCGATAGGGACCTGATAAGTCGCCCCGCCCACGCGCCTTGGTTTGACTTCAAGCCTCGGCCTTACGTTGTCTATAGCTTTGTGGAATATCTTTAAGGCGTCGGGCTCGTTTAATGCGGTCTTGACCCGTTCAAAAGCGCCGTATACGATCTTCTCGGCTACTGATTTCTTGCCTTCAAGCATCACCATGCTGATGAACTTCCCGACTATTTTGGAATTGAATTTAGGATCGGCTATTATCTCTTTTTTGAATACGTGTCTTCTTCTCATTTAGCGGCTTCCTTCTGTCTCTTCGCTCCGTATTTGGAACGCGATTTTTTGCGCTGATTCACTCCGGAGGCATCAAGCGTGCCTCTGACTATATGGTATCTGACACCAGGCAGGTCTTTAACGCGGCCGCCCCTCACCAGTACTATCGAATGCTCCTGCAGATTATGGCCTTCACCAGGTATGTAAGATGTAACCTCTATGCCTGTGGTCAGCCTCACCCTTGCTATTTTTCTGAGAGCGGAGTTCGGTTTTTTGGGGGTCATCGTGCGGACCTGTATGCAAACACCCCGCCTCTGAGGACATGCCTTTAAAGCAGGCGATTTTGTCTTCTTCTGTTTAAGCTGTCTGCCCATCCTGATAAGTTGTGCGATTGTCGGCATATATTATTCCTTTTCCCCTGTCTTGCCTTCCGGTTTTTCAACGGCGGTTTTCATTGCTTCGACATCCCGGTGATCGCGGAAACCCGTTCCTGCCGGGATCAAATGTCCTACTATCACGTTCTCTTTAAGCCCGAAAAGCTCATCTGTCTTTCCGGAAGCAGCAGCCTCCGTAAGCATGCGTGTAGTCTCCTGAAAACTGGCTGCCGAGATAAAGCTTTCGGTAGTCAAAGATGCCTTTGTTATACCCAGCAATAACGGCGTTGCCTTCGCCGGCTTTTGGCTTTTCTTGAGCATCTTGGCGTTCTCTTCCTGGAACGTTATCTTATCCACCTGCTGCAAAGGCAGGAAATCCGTATCGCCCGGGTCTTCGATTTTGACTTTCTTGAGCATCTGCCTTATTATAACTTCGATATGTTTATCGTTTATATGCACGCCCTGAAGACGGTAGACTTCCTGCACTTCATTGACAAGGTATTCCTGCAACACTTTATCTCCGCATACGCGCAGGATATCCTGCAGGACCACAGGGCCGTCTGTAAGCTGCTGGCCTGCGATCACTTTGTCACCCTTATAAACGTTCGGGTGTTTGCCGTGCGGGATAATATACTCCTTTGCCATGCCGGTGGGGGACTTTACGATGATCAGACGCTGCCCTTTTTTGGTCTGGCCGAATTCCACGAATCCATCGATCTCGCTTATGACTGCCGGGTCTTTAGGACGCCTCGCTTCGAACAGCTCCGCGACCCTGGGCAGACCTCCGGTGATATCCCTTGTCTTAACGGAAAGTCTCGGTATTTTTGCGATAAGGTCGCCTGCTTCCACTGTCTGGCCGTCTTTGGCGAGGATATGGGATCCTATAGGGATCGGATAAATGCCCATGATGTCTTTTTTATCGTCGACGATTATGATCTGAGGCTGAAATTCCTGTTTATGTTCGACGACCACGTGCTCCGTCAATTTCGTGACGGAATTAAATTCTTCTATGACCGTGACGCCTTCCTTCAGGTCTTCGTATTTAACCTGGCCTGTGACTTCAGTAAGGACAGGGGCGGTATAAGGGTCCCAGCGGACAAACGAAACGCCTTCTTTTATCTCCTCGCCGTCTTTAAACACTATAAAAGCGCCCTGCGGTATGAAGTGGCGCTCGAGTTCCCTTCCGTCCTTGTCATTGATGCTCAGCGCCCCGTTTCTGTTTAAAACAACGAATTCTTTTCTCTTGGGCACGACCCTCAGGTTATGATATTTAAGCCAACCCTCGTTCTTGGATTTTACGAACGACTGTTCTATTGTCCTGGATGCAGTTCCGCCTATGTGGAACGTACGAAGAGTCAGCTGTGTGCCGGGTTCGCCTATACTCTGGGCGGCGATCACTCCGACCGCCTCGCCTTTTTCAACCAGCCTGCCGCTTGCGAGATTTCTCCCGTAGCACTTGACGCATACCCCGCGTTCAGACTCGCAGGTCAAAACGCTTCGGATGCGGATCTTTTCGATCCCGAGTTTTTCTACCATCTCGGACTTCTCTTCGGTTATTTCCTGGCCCTGCTCCACTATTACTTTGTCGGTGATTATATCCACTATGTTATCAAGCGCGACTCTTCCCATGATCCTCTCGCTGAGGCTTACGACAACTTCATTTCCTTCGGTGATCGCCTGGACAGTTATGCCGTTTAATGTGCCGCAGTCGTCATCCAAAACGATTATATCCTGTGCCACGTCTATAAGGCGGCGCGTCAGATAACCTGCGTCGGCTGTCTTAAGGGCAGTATCTGCAAGTCCCTTTCTGGCGCCGTGGGCGGAGATAAAATATTCAAGGACCGTAAGACCTTCCTTAAAATTCGCGGTTATGGGGTTCTCGATGATTTCGCCCGAAGGCTTTGCCATCAAACCGCGCATGCCTGACAACTGCCTTACCTGTAATCTGGATCCGCGTGCGCCCGAATCAGCCATCAGGAATATGGGATTGAACCTGTCCATTTCCTTAAAGAGCATGTCTGAGACTTTGTCTGTCGCATGCGTCCATACGTCTATTACCTTATTATATCTTTCCCTCTCGGTTATAGCGCCTTTTCTATACTGGTCTTCAACTTTTCCTACCTCTTCCCTTGCCTCTTTTAAGACTTCGGGCTTTGCTTTAGGGATGACAAGGTCATCTATTCCAATTGAGATGCCTCCCAGAGTGGCCATCTCAAAGCCGAGCGTTTTCAGGTCATCGAGAAGCTGGATCGTGCGGCCGTGGCCGAACCTCTTGTAACACTCCGAGACTATCACGCCAATATTGTTTTTGTTAAGGTCTCTGTTGACGAAGCCGAATCCGATGGGAAGCTGTTCGTTGAAAAGTGTGCGGCCAGGGGTGGTGCTTATGATCTGCCTCTCGTTCGTAAATTTTTTCTCGTCCAGGTCGTAAAAAGAGTCGATCCTGACTTTGATCTTAGCGTGGAGATCCACCTCTTTATCAGCGTATGCGGTAAAGACTTCTTCGGGGTTGGAAAATACCTTTCCTTCTCCTTTTGCCCCGGGTTTTTCTTTGGACATATAAGAGATCCCCAAGACAATATCCTGAGTCGAAGTAAGGACCGGCCTTCCGTGCGCCGGAGAAAATATGTTGTTGATCGAAAGCATCAGGATCCTTGACTCTATCTGAGCTTCCAAAGATAGTGGGACATGCACTGCCATCTGGTCGCCGTCAAAGTCTGCGTTAAAACCGCTGCACACCATAGGATGGATCTTGATGGCTTTGCCTTCTATGAGCACCGGCTGAAACGCCTGGATGCTCAAACGGTGCAATGTCGGCGCCCGGTTCAAAAGAACCGGATGGTCCTTGATCACTTCATCAAGTATATCCCAGACCTCGATCTTGCCGTGTCCGACCATGCGGCGCGCGCCTTTGATCGTATGCACAAAACCTTTTTCCTTTAATTTTTTGATGATAAACGGCTCGAATAATTCCAGCGCCATCTGCTTGGGCAGGCCGCACTCATGAAGTTTAAGTTCAGGGCCGACGACTATGACCGAACGTCCGGAGTAATCAACTCGTTTTCCAAGGAGATTCTGGCGGAATCGGCCTTGTTTGCCCTTTAACATGTCGGCCAGCGACTTTAAAGGCCTGTTGTTTGCTCCGGCAACTGCCCTGCCGTGCCTGCCGTTGTCAAAAAGGGCATCGACAGCCTCCTGAAGCATTCTCTTTTCGTTGCGGATAATGATCTCAGGGGCGTTGAGCTCGATAAGTTTTCTTAATCTGTTATTCCGGTTGATAACTCTTCTGTATAAATCGTTAAGATCCGACGTTGCGAACCTTCCTCCCTCAAGCGGCACCAAAGGCCTCAAATCCGGAGGAATTACCGGAAGCACTTCCAGGACCATCCATTCCGGCCTGTTGCCTGATTTTCTGAAATCCTCGACGATCTTAAGGCTCTTCAAGGTCTTTCTGTTACCCAGGAGTTCTTTTGATTTTTCAAGGTCTTTTCTAAGCTTGCGGCAGAGGGCATCCAGGTCGATTTCCTTAAGCAGATCGCGTATTGCCTCGGCTCCTATCTTCGCCTTGAACTTGCCGCTGTATTTGTTGAGAGCCTCCTGATATTTTTCCTCGCTCAGAAGCTCTTTTTTCTTAAGGGCAGTGGAACCCGGGTCAATGACAATATACTCTTCGTAATAAATAACTTTTTCAAGATCCCTCAACGACATATCCAGAAGCGATGAAATCCTTCCAGGCACGACCTTGAAAAACCATATGTGGGTCACTGGAGCGGCCAACTCGACATGGCCCATTCTTTCGCGCCTTACCGAGGAACGGTCCACCGTCACCCAGCAGCGGTCGCAGGTAATGCCTTTGAATTTTATTCCTTTGTACTTGCCGCAGTTACATTCCCAGTCGCGCACAGGACCGAATATGCGTTCGCAGAACAGGCCGTCTTTTTCCGGCTTTAAAGTCCTGTAATTTATAGTCTCTGCCCTCTTGACCTCTCCCTTTGACCAGGATTTGATCACCTGAGGGGATGCCAGGCGGATTGAAATACTGTCAAACATTACGTTCTCTACCATTATTTTACCTTCTTCTCCATGCGGATATCTAATCCCAGTCCCTGTAATTCCTTTATCAATACGTTAAAGGATTCCGGAGTCCCGTGGCTTAATCTTTGCTCTCCTTTTACTATAGCTTCGTAAATGCGCGTCCTTCCTGCGACATCGTCGCTTTTTACGGTGAGCATCTCCTGCAGAGTAAATGCGGCGCCGTAGGCCTCTAAAGCCCACACTTCCATCTCTCCTAATCTCTGTCCGCCGAACTGAGCTTTACCTCCCAGCGGCTGCTGCGTGACCAGTGAATAAGGGCCTATTGAACGGGCGTGGATCTTTTCGTCGGCCAGGTGGATAAGCTTCATCATATAAATGTAACCGACCGTTATCTCCTGGTCAAAAGGCTCGCCTGAATACCCGTCGTTAAGTCTGATCTTGCCGCATGTGGGAAGTCCTGCGCTCTTAAGAAATTCTTTGATCTCGCTCTGCTGGGCTCCGTCAAAAACAGGAGACATCATGTTCATGCCCAGGACTTTTGCAGCCCAGCCCAAATGAGTCTCCAATATCTGTCCGATGTTCATACGCGAAGGAACGCCTAAAGGGTTAAGCACTATCTCGACCGGAGTGCCGTCGGGAAGATAAGGCATGTCTTCCTCGGATATGATCCTGGCTACAACGCCTTTGTTTCCGTGCCTGCCCGACAATTTATCGCCGACCGAAAGTTTCCTTTTTGTAGCGATATAAGCCACCACCCTTTTCAATACTCCCGGAGGCAGCTCGTCTCCGCGCTTTACCTTTTCCAGCTCCTGCTGCTGCTCAATCAAAAGCTCCTGTATCTGTTCTTCGAAAGACGCAGCAAGGATCTTTGCTTCCTCGTTTTCGCTGAAATCTATCTTTTCAAGTTTTGATCTGTCTACGCGCAAAAGATGGCTTAAACGCTGGGCCTTTTCGTTCTGCACGAATTCTATTTCCTGTTTATAATATGCCTTGAGTTCTTTTATCTTAGCCAGTTCTTTTGCCTTGTCTTCCTTTGATTTTCTGCCTCTTTCTTTCCTCTGAAACACGTGAATATCCACAACAAAACCTTCAACCCCTGGAGGCACGCGAAGCGAAGTATCCCGCACATCAGATGCCTTTTCGCCGAATATGGCCCTCAGGAGCCTTTCTTCGGGGGAAAGCTCTGATTCCGTCTTCGGAGTGACCTTTCCCACCAAAATATCCCCGGCAGATACCTCGGCGCCTATCCTTATGATGCCTGTGGAGTCCAGATTTCTCAAGGAATCTTCGCTGACATTGGGGATATCGCGGGTGATCTCTTCATTGCCAAGGCGGGTCTCAATGGCTTCTATCTCGAATTCTTTTACGTGTATAGAAGTAAAAACGTCTTCTCTGACCAGTTTTTCGTTTATAAGGATCGCATCCTCAAAGTTATGTCCGCGCCAAGGCATGAACGCAACCAGGAGATTTTTTCCCAGAGCAAGCTCTCCGCCCTTGGTCCCTATGCCGTCAGCGATCACCTGTCCTTTTTCGACATGTTCACCAAGCTTTACGATCGGCCTTTGGTTCAAGCAGGTGTCGGCGTTTGTCCTCAGAAATTTCTTAAGCTGATAAGTCCTTTTGCCCACGGTAACGGAGGAACTGTCGACCGCGTTTACCTTTCCCGATTCCTGCGAAACGACAACAGCGCCTGAATCATAGGCGACCTTTGCTTCCATGCCAGTACCCACGATAGGAGGCTCTGTTATCATCAGAGGGACTGCCTGCCTTTGCATGTTTGAGCCCATCAAAGCGCGGTTTGCATCGTCGTGCTCCAAAAACGGTATAAGCGAAGCAGCCACTGAAACAAGCTGTTTCGGAGAAACATCCATATACTCAACCTGCTTTGGAGGGACTTTCGGAAAGTCATCTTTGTATCTGCAGGTTATCTCTCTTTCATTAAAACTTCCGTCCGGGTCTAAAGCCACGTTAGCCTGGGCAATGATCTTCTCTTCTTCGAGGTCAGCAGTAAGGTATTCAACCCTTCTGGTGACTTTGCCGTCTTCGGCTTTTCTGTAAGGGGTCTCAAGGAACCCGAGCGAATTTATTCTCGCATAGGTGCTCATAGAAGCTATAAGGCCGATGTTAGGGCCTTCGGGAGTCTCTATGGGGCATATCCTTCCATAATGAGAAGGATGGATGTCGCGGACTTCAAAGCCTGCCCTTTCGCGCGATAAACCGCCCGGCCCTACTGCGCTGAGCCTTCGCTTGTGGGTCATTTCTGCAAGAGGATTGACCTGGTCCATGAACTGCGAAAGCTGGCTGCGGGCAAAGAAATCGTGGATCTGGGTAAAAAATAATTTTGAATTGATCAGCGAATGTATGTTAAGGTTTTCAACATCGACGAGTATGCTTAAACGCTCCCGGATCGAACGCTCGACCCTGCTCATGCCTATGCGTATCTGGTTCTGGACCAGCTCTCCCACTGTTTTGATCCGGCGGTTGCCCAGATGGTCTATGTCGTCTATCTTGCCTACGCCTTCCTGCAGTTTGATAAGATATTCTATTACCTTTATAACTGTGGCGGAATCAAGGACTCGGTTGTCCACAGGTACGTCCATCCCCAGTTTTCTGTTAAGGATGAACCTGCCTGCCCTTTCGAGGTCATAGCGCTGCGGGTCGAAAAACAATCTGTAAAACAAAGTCTGGGCGCCTTCCTGGGTGATAGGCTCCGTGGGCCTCATCTTTCTGAAAAAATCCAGATACGCCTCTTCCTTGTTCTTTGTAGGGTCTTTTTTCAGGGTATTTCTGATTTCCGGGTGGTCCTTGGCAAAAGCCGCTACGATCTCATTATCGGACGAAAAGCCCAATATCCTTAAGATCTGGGTCGCAGGGAAACTTTTTCTCCTGTCGACATAAGCTAAAATAGTGTCTGTCAGGTCATATTTGAATTCAAGCCATGCGCCGCGGTATGGTATTATCCTGCCGTAAAAGATCTTCTTTCCCGTCGGGTGGTCTTCCTCTTCAAACGATACTCCCGGCGAACGATGAAGCTGGCTGACCACGACGCGTTCGTCGCCGTTAACAACAAAACTTCCTGTTTCCGTCATCAGCGGTATCTCGCCGAAATATGCGTCCTGTTCTTTGGTGTCTTTTGAGGTAATCAGCCTGAACTTGATTTTTAAAGGAGCAGCAAAAGTCACTGAGCGCTTCTTGGATTCTGCGATCTCGTATTTCGGTTTGCCCAGGTTATAGCTGATAAATTCAAGGCGTATTGAGCGGTCAGGGCTTTCTATGGGAAATGTCTCTTCAAAAACTTCCTACAACCCCTGCGGCTTTCTCTGATCTGCGGGGACATCTATCTGTAAAAATTCCTTATAGGAAGCCAGCTGAATATCCAAAAGGTTAGGAAGGTCGTATACATCCTTGAATTTAGCGAAGCTTTTTCTTTTTATCATTTTTTTTACTTTTTTTATCACGGACCCCACGGGATCGCCTTCGGCTTTAGGCTAATTTCCACTGATTGATTAGTGTGTGATTCGTGATTATACTCGCTTCAATGTTACTTTAACTCTACTTTTGCGCCAGCCGCTTCGAGTTTTTTCTTCATGTCCTCGGCTTCTTCTTTTGTAACGCCTTCCTTGACGGCCTTAGGAGCTCCGTCCACCAGGTCTTTGGCTTCCTTCAAACCAAGGCTTGTCATCGCGCGGACTTCCTTGATGACGGCTATCTTATTGGCGCCTGCGCCTGCAAGGACTACGGTAAAAGCAGTCTGCTCTTCTGCAGCAGGTGCCCCGCCTCCGGCAGCTGCACCGGCCATAGGTGCGGCCATCATAGGCATGTTTGCGCTGACTCCGAATTTTTCCTCAAGGACTTTTACCAGGTCGGACAGTTCCAGGACCGACATGCCCTCGATAGTTTTAATCATCTCTTCCATTTTTTCGCTAGCCATTTCTACTCCTCCTTATTTTAGCCGATAGTCGATGGTATAGTCTACAGTTTAAAAGTTTATGCGGGCTTTTTTTGTTTTATTTGCTCAAGGCAGAACACCAGTTTTCTTAAATTTCCTTTTAACACCATTACCAGGCCGTTTATAGGAGCCTTTAATGCGCAAACCGTCCGGAGCAACAAGACTTCCCTCGAAGGCAATTTAGCCAGGGACTCGATGTCTTTCTTATTGATGAGTTTCTGCTCTAAAAGTCCGCCTTCTAATTTCAGGTTTTCATGCTCTTTTGAAAAATTATAAAGTACCTTTGAGGTGTTTACGGGCTCTTCTTGCGCAAATACCAGACCTACCGGCCCGGCGATCAGTTTAAGCAGCTCGTCGTTGGCATAATCCTTGAGCGCGCGTTTTGCTATGTTGTTTCTCACTACGAAAAACTCCGCATTCGCGCTTCTCAAAGAA
>Ga0315278_10005305_pt1 | contig 11719 bp, 10 predicted proteins | sample YL17G06_0_MG_FD_203880 | JGI IMG/M metagenome (GOLD analysis project Ga0315278, IMG submission 203880) | Sediment microbial communities from Yellowstone Lake, YNP, Wyoming, USA - YL17G06_0 | ecosystem: Environmental > Aquatic > Freshwater > Lake > Sediment | place: USA: Wyoming | collected... | reverse complement strand
TCGCCGGTGATGCCACCACCGACTTCGGCGCTCCCTCGATCGCACCCGCTGCCGACGCCCGGGCCGTGGACGCTGAAGAGCTCCACCGTCTGCGATCCATCCTCGAGGCGTCGTGGGCCGCCTTGGATCGCGCCGCCGACGCCGCCGAGGGCCTAACGCTCCGCGCGGGCCCGCGCGGCGGCGGGAGGGATCTGCCGGGCATCTGCGCACATGTCGTGGGTGCCGAGGCCAGTTACGTTCGCAAGATCGGGGGCCGGTCGCCCGCGTTCGGTGAAGCGGATCGATCGGCTGCGGCCGCGGTACGCGAGGTCATCAGGGGTGCGATGCAGAGCGCCGTCGACGATGGGATCCCCGAACGGGGGCCGCGCGGCGGAGGGATGTGGAGCCTCCCGTACTTCGTGCGCCGCGCCGCCTGGCACGTGCTCGATCACGCCTGGGAGATCGAGGACCGCTCCGTCCCCGGGTAGCCGTGCTCAGTCCGCGCGGATGAGCGCGATCGCGGGGATCACGCGGTCGGTCTGCTCCTCGTACTCCCCGAACTGCGGGAAGGCCTCCACCTGGCGGGCGAAGAGGGCGTCGCGCTCGGCTCCTTCCGTGACCACGGCGGTGACCGGGAACCGTTCCGTTCCGACCTCCACCGTGGCGTCGGGATCGGCCATGAGGTTGTGGAACCAATCTGGGTTCGTGGGTGCACCGCCCTTGGATGCGAACACGACGTAGCGGCCCTGATCGGCGAGGTACATCAAGGGAGTTGTGCGCGCCTCGCCCGTCTTGGCGCCGGTGCTGGTGAGCAGGAGCAGCGGGGCACCATCGAAGGGGCCGCCCACCTTCCCGTCGTTGGCTCGGAACTCCTCGATGATCTTCTCGTTCCAGTCAGACATGCGGTCCCCCTCGTTGTCGAGCTGATGCACGAATCTCCAACGCTAGCACTAGGGGTCCGCGTCGAGCTGTTCGGCCGCCAGGGCCCGGGCGTCCTCCAGCTTGGTCCGGTCCACGAACAGGCGCACCCCGTGTTCCCAGATCCGGCTGATCGCCCCGGGCGACTTCGACCACCACACGATGCCGGCGTTCTCGAGCGACTCCGCGATCCGCTCGGCGTGGGGGTGGGTGAACTCGCCCAGGTACGTGGTGCGAACCTCGGGTGGAACGCGCTCGAGACCGGGCATCTGTGAGCTCTCCTTCGGATCGATCGCGCGGAACCGCCGTCGGATCGAGGATAGCGGCCGCTAGCTCCAGTGCGGCTCGGTGTCTTTCGACACGCTGTTGGAGACGTTCACCGCGCCACCGCCGAGGGCGCCCACGGTCCAGATCTGTTGTGCGCCCGAGGCATTGGAGGAGAAGGCGATCCTGGTTCCGTCGGGTGACCAGGAGGGGTTCGCATCGTTCTTGGCGTCGACGGTGACGCGCTGGGCGAGCGTCCCGGTGGGCGAGACGGTCCACACCTGCTGCGTACCGCTCGACTTGCAGATCACGGCGACCCGCGAACCGTCGGGCGACCACGAAGGATCCTGACAGGCCGCGAGGTTCTTGGTGATGCGCAGGGCACCGGAGCCGTCGGCGTTCATCACCCAGACCTGGTTCCCGCCGGTCCGACGGCTCGTGAACACGATCTTCGCTCCACTCGGTGACCAGTCCGGATGCGTGTCTGCCGGCGTGTCGACGGAGCTCACCTGTGCGACGCCGGAGCCATCCGCGTTCATCACGAACAACTTCTGTGCGCCGGCGCGGTCGGACACGAAGAGGATCCTGGTCCCGTCGGGGGACCAGGTCGGCTCGGTGTTGCCCCCGCTGGATGTGACCTGCGTGACCCCCGTGCCGTCTGCGTTCATCACGTAGATCTGGTCGTTCCCGGTGCTGCTGCTCACGTACGCGATCCGGGCGCAATCGGGTGACCATTCGGCCTGGATGTCGGCCCCGGCGGACGTCGTGAGCCGGGTCTGCGAGGACCCGTTGGCGTTCATCGCCCAGATGTCGATGTTCCCGGAGCGCTTCGTGGTGAACAGTACCCGTCCGCACGGGGGGGCCTGGACGAACGTGGCGGTCGCCGAGCGGGGCTGACTCATCACCGCCTGGCAGGTTCCGGTCCCCGAGCAGCCACCGCCCCACCCGGCGAAGAACCAGCCCGGCGACGGACGGGCGCTCAACGTCACCGCCGTGGGCTGGGCGAAGTCGGTCCAGCAGGAAGCCGGGCACGCGATCCCCGCGGGGGCACTCGTTACGCTGCCTGCGCCGAGCACCGAAACGCTCAACCGCTGCACGATCGGTGCAAAGACCGCTCCGGCGGCGCGCGCTCGATCCATGGTGACGGTGCAGGCTCCGGACCCCACGCAGTCACCGGTCCACCCCGTGAACGTCGAGTTCGGATCCGGCGTGGCGGAGAGCGTCACGATGTCACCCGAGGTGTACGTGTCCGCGCACGTCGAGCCGCAGGCGATGAGCCCGACGTCGCTCGCGACGGAGCCCGCCCCGGCCCCGGTGCGGGCGATCGTGAGCTCGTAGCGCCCCTTGAACAGTGCCGTGACGCTGCGGTTCCCATCGATGGACACCGTGCAGGTGGCGAGCGTGCCGGCGCAGGCACCGGACCAGCCCAGGAAGATCGAGCCCGCGCCGGCGGTCGCCGTGAGCGTGGCCGCCGTGGCTCGACGGAGATCGGCCGAGCACGTGGTGCCGCAGTCGATCGCGCCGCCCGCGCCCGTCACGGCCCCGACGCCGTCGCCGGACCTGCCCACCGTCAGCGTGTGGAACACCGGGAGGAACGAGGCGGCCGCCGCGCGGTCGCCTCCCATGGTGACCAGGCAGACGGGGTTCGCTCCGGCGCAGGCGCCGCTCCATCCGCCGAAGATCGAGCCGGCGTCGGGCTCGGCGGTAAGGGTGACGACCGTCCCCTGGACGTAGCCCTTGGAACAGGTGGCCCCGCACGCGATCCCGTTGGGGTCGCCGTCACCGACGATGCCTCCGCCCGTGCCGCCGCGGGTCACGGTGAGTTGGTACGAGGGCACGAAGGTGGCCGTCACCGCGTGCGGCCCATCCATCGACAGGTCGCAGGTTCCGGTTCCCGCACAGTCGCCGCTCCACCCAGTGAAGGTGGAGCCGAGGTCAGGCGTTGCCGTGAGCGAGATCGCACTCGCCTGGCGGATATCCGCTGCACAGGTGGCGCCGCACGTGATCGCGGTCGGCGAACTGGACACGGTACCGGTGCCGTTGCCGGCGCGGGTCACTGTGAGTCGGTGGAGCACCGCGGAGAACGATGCGGACACGGTGCGCGCCTGGTCGAGTGCGACGGCACATGACCCGGTGCCGGCGCATGCCCCACCCCAACCATCGAAGCGGGAGCCAGCGTCGGGTGTGGCCGTGAGCGTGACCGTGGTGCCGGACGCGTACGCGTGGGAACACGTGGTCCCGCAGTCGATCCCACCATCGCCGCTCGCGATGGTTCCCCCACCGGTCCCGGCCGGCGAGACCCCGAGGGCGTACAGCGTCTTGAAGGTCGCTGTCGCGGCGCGATCCCCGTCGAGCGTGAGCGAACAACTCGAGACCGAACCTGCACAGTCGCCGCCCCATCCCGTGAACACGGATCCGGGTGTCGCGGTGGCCGTGAGCGTCAGGTTGGTGGCTTGCTGCAGGGTCGTGCCACAGACCGTGCCGCAGTCGATCCCGCCCACGTCGCTGGTGACGGAGCCAGATCCGTCCCCGGCGCGGCTCACCCCGACCTGGTGCAGGATCGGGGCGAAGGTGGCGGTGAGGTTGCGCTGCGCGCTCATCGTGACCGTGCATGGGGCGATGCCCGCGCAGCCCGCCGCGGAGCTGCCGCTCCATCCCTGGAACGTGGAGTTCGCGTCGGGGGTCGCGGTGAGCGTTACCGGGGTGCCCACCGCGAACGTGATCGTACAGGTGAGACCGCAATCGATCCCGGCCGGCGCGCTCACCACGCTCCCGCCACCGGTCCCCGCCGGCGTCAGGGTGAGCCGCTTGGCCGGGGCGAAGGTTGCCGTGGCCGTATGAGCCTGGTCGACCGTCAGGGCGCACGTGAGCTCGACGCCGGCACAGTCGCCGCCCCAGCCCGTGAAGATCGATCCGGAGATCGCCGTCGCGGTGAGGATGACCGTGGTCCCGGTGGTGAGGGTCGCGGAACAAGCCGAGCCGCAGTTGATCCCGCCGAGGTCGCTGGTCACCTTGCCCGATCCGGTTCCGTCCCGACCCACGCTCAGCGGATAGGTCGCCAACCCGAACGAGGCGACGACGGATCGCGCACGGTTCATCGTGATCGAACACGGCGAGATCGTTCCGGAACAGTCCCCGCTCCAGCCCAGGAACGAGTAGCCCGCGCTCGGCGTCGCGGAGAGCGCCACCGTGGTCCCGGGAGCGAGATCGGCGTCACAGGACGTTCCGCAGTCGATCCCCCCGACGTCGCTCGTGACGGAGCCCGAGCCGGCGCCGACGCTCACGCTCGCGACGTCCAGCGGGTGCGAGGCGGCCGCGGGGCCGGGGAGCCGGCCGTAGTACCCCTGATCGCGGGCACCCGCGAGCTGCCAGGTATCGGGCGCGGTAGTGAGTTGCCAGTTCCCGCCGAGCTTCGTGAACTCCCCGCCCACGTGCAGCAACGAATCATCGAGGTCGACGTGGAGGGCCCAGATCCCGTTGTACTTGCAGCAGATGCCGGGGTTCCAGGGTTGGCCGTTGAGGAGCACCACGGCGCCATCGCCCGGATCCATCGCCACGAGCTTCGGGGTGTGATAGCAGTCCAGGTTCGGGTTGGCGTTGTCGCCGCACCCGGCGGCAAGTGGCGACTCCGTCCACTCGAAATGGCCGCCCACGATCAGGAGGCCCTGGTACCAGGCGATCGCCTGGCTCGATCCGGAAGTGTCGGTCTTCCAGAGTTGGGCGCCGCTCACGTAGTCGTAGGCGGCCGTGAAGTCGTTGCCGCCCGCCGCGAGGTAGATCGTTCGCGATCCGGTGGCGGGGTCGCGACGCACGATCACCCTTTCGCCGAACGTGGTGGATCCGGAGGGCCCCGTCTGCAGACCGCCGGGAACCCACGGGGAAACCGCCCCCGTGAGGCCGTCGATCTGCACCAGCGCCTTCACGTTCATGCCGTCGGGCGAGGGGTGCGCGGCGTCGAAGATCTTGTCGCAGACGCAGGCCGCCACGAGGGTGTCGCCGACCCGGGCGATGTCGCGGAAGTCCGGGAACACGGGGTGCCCGCGGAGGGTGGGGTTCACCCAGCCCGCAGGGGCCACCCACGTAGGCAGCGGGGTGCCGTTGGGGTGGAACGCCTCTAGTTGGAGACCTCCCACGTAGATGGCGGCGGGGGCAGCGAGCACCGACATCGATTGGGCGACGTGCGGAGCGAAAGGAAGGAGAGCGCCGCTGGCTGGATCGATGGCCGCGACGTTCCAGCGCGGCACGCCGTCCACGGCGTCGAAGTCCCCCGCGAGGTAGAGCGTGCCGTCGGAGGCCACCGAGAGGTCGTAGACCGTGCTGGGCCCCGTGGAGAGCGAGACCTGGGGGATGTGCACCTGCGCCGGAACGCCGGTCGCGGTGTCGAAGGCCGCGAGGCCGTTCACACCCTGCACGGCGACGCCACCCTGGTCCTGGATCTGGGTGAACTGTCCACCGACCCAGATCACGCCTCCCGCCTGGGCGATGGTGCGGACCGGGCCGTCGACCATCCCCCCGCTCACGGGTTGCGTCGCCGGAAGCGCCTGCGCCACCGAGGCGGTCAGGGCGATCACGGCGATGAGCGAGGTCATCGCGAGGGGAAGGCGGGGAAGCGGGCGCACGTCGGGTCCGGGGTCCTCCTGGAGGCGGCCCGTGTCCCCCGGTCGAATGGGGGCACCGGCCTACGGCGTTGGGCGGATAAGCGCTCCTCTTGTATCGCGGCACAACCTGGAGGGTCAATGCCGATGCCATGAGTTGAGACCTCTGGCCCGGTTCATATGGCCGAAGGTCTGATCCGCTCGTACGCTCGGTCTACCGAGAGCGGGAACCGGCCTGAGGAGATGTCATGGCGATCAAGCGGATGAATCACGCCGTCCTGTACGTGCGGGACGCCCAGCGAACGTACGCGTTCTACCGGGACTTGCTGGGGTTCCGCCTGGTGGGGGAGATCTCGCAGGCGGGCGCCGTGTTCCTGCAGGCGCCCGACTCGACGAACGACCACGACCTCGCGCTGTTCACGATCGGGGAGGGCGTGGGCGACTCCACGGCGGGTCGCTCCACCGTGGGCCTCTACCACATCGCCTGGGAGGTACAGACCCTCGGCGACCTGCAGGAGATCGCGTTGAAGCTCGCGGACGCCGGCGCCTTGGTGGGCGCCACCGACCACGCCACGACCAAGGCGCTCTACGCGAAGGACCCGGACGGGCTCGAGTTCGAGGTCTGCTGGATCCTCCCGGAGCGCTTCCTCACCCCGGAGGTGGAGGCGGCCAAGATCCGGATGCGACGGCTCGATCTGCAGGCCGACATCGAGCGCTACGGTCTGGATACCGTTGGTGGCCGCTGAGCGACCGCTCGCCAGGTACCCACGCGTTATCCCTGAGGCAGCGTGGCGATCCCGCCGAGCGCGATCAGCAGCAGTATCGCGGCGATCACCCCAGCCGCCACGCGTACGGCGCGGAACGTGAACCGCTGGGCAACCGCCACCAGGAAGAGCACGGTGGCGAGCAGGACCGTCTGGCGTACGTACCTGTCCGCGGTCTCCCGCGCCTGGGTGCCCTCCTCGAAACTCACGCTGGCGGCCTCGTTCAGCTGCTGGCCTTCCTCCACGAGGCTGTTGCGGTACTCGGGCATGAAGCTCGGACCCGGGGGGGCCGTCGGATCCGTGAACGGATCGGTCTTCAGCCATGCATCGAAGGCCACCCGGAACTCGGGGCTGAAACGTCGTACGTACAGATCGGCGACCTGATCCTTGCCGAACCGCGACTCCACGATCCACGTGTTGAACGTGGTGACGTCGAGCAGCTTCTGCTGGCCACCGAGCGTGAGCGACGCGTCGGCTTCGATGCGCTCCCTCGACGCGGTGCCGTAGAGGAACGCCTGCTTCCCGTCCCACCGCGCGGCCTGGTACCCGCTCCATGCGGTGGCCACGGCCACGATCGCGAGGAGGATCACCTCGACGATCTCCGAGGCCTCTCGCCATCCGCGGTGATCGCCGGGTGGTCGGTGCTCGGTTTCGCTCAGTTTGTGAGCGACCTCCACGTTCATCCCTTCGGGCACAGCTCACCTCCTCGGCGAGCAGGTTAGCGGAGACTGGTCATCCGTCCTGTACGCTGGGGGGGTGCCAGACAGCGCTGGGAAGCGGCAACGACGTGAAGTGAAGGCGAAGAAAGCCGCTGCCATCGAGGAACGGCGCCTCGCACGCAGGAAGCGTGACGAGGATCGTGCGGCGGGTCTGATCGAACCAGGGACCCCCATCGAGGAAGCCGAAGATCCGCTCGGGATCTCGGCCGAAAGCCCCGAGAACGATCGAAGCGGGAGCGAGCCCTAAGCGGGATCGCGCTCGCCGTAAACCCGCCGGCCCGTGGGCCGGCCCGAATCATCCATCAGCGCCCACGAAGCATCTCCGCTGTGGAACGAGGCATCGAATCGCTCGACGCCCACAGAGGAACATGCCCGAGGAGGCTGTTGTGAACACCCAAGCTGCACCCCGACCTGCCGTGCCCGGTGATCGATCCGTGCCCCCTGCGTCCCCACCCGGCGGGTTCGCCGGACACGGCGTATCCGCACCGGTCGTCCAGGCGCTCAAGATGCGCGGGATCGACCACCCGTTCGCGATCCAGACGCTCGTCCTGGACGACGCCATGTCCGGACGCGACGTGTTGGCCAAGTCCCGCACGGGCTCCGGAAAGACGCTGGCCTTCGCGGTCCCGATCGTGGAGCGCCTGCATCCCGACCAGAAGTCGCCGACGGCGCTGATCCTCGTCCCCACCCGCGAGCTCGCGAGTCAGGTGACCGAGGAGTTCCGTGCCATCGCCGATGTCAGCCGGCTCTCGATCGCCTCGGTGTACGGCGGCGTGGGGATCCCGGCACAGGCTAAGCGTGCTCGGCACGCCGACATCCTGATCGCGACGCCCGGACGGCTCCTGGACCTGGTGTCGCGCAAGCTGTTGCGTCTGGATCGCGTCCGCATCGCGGTGCTCGACGAGGCCGATCGGATGCTGGACATGGGGTTCCTGCCCGACGTGACGCGCATCCTGCAGATGCTGCGGCCCGAGCGCCAGACCATGATGTTCTCCGCCACGCTCGACGGCGAGGTCGGGCGGCTGGCGCAGCGCTTCACGGATGAGCCGGCGCGCCATGAGGTGGTGGACGACCGGCCCGTGATCGCGACCGCCGATCACCGGTTCGTGTCCGTAGAGCATCCTCAGAAGAAGGGGCAACTGGTGCGCGAGCTCGCCGCCGATCGCGGGCTGACGCTGGTGTTCGTGCGCACGAAGCGTGGTGCCGACCGTCTGGCCAAGTCGTTGAACCAGGCGGGGTTCCGCGCCGGCGCGCTCCACGGAGGGATGACCCAGCCTCAGCGCGAGCGTTCCCTGGGGCATTTCGCCTCGGGCGACCGTGACGTGCTGGTGGCAACGGACGTCGCGGCGCGAGGCCTCGACCTCGAGCACATCACGCACGTCGTGAACTTCGACGCCCCCGAGGACGAGAAGGCCTACGTGCACCGTGTGGGCCGCACCGCCCGCGCCGGGCGCAGCGGCACCGGCATCACGTTCGTGACGAGCGAGCAGCGAGCGGACGTCGGCAAGATGGCGCGCGAGCTCAAGCTCCACGTGGAGTTCGACCGTGCCGGCATGAAGGTGCCCGAGCGTTCCTCCAAGCCGCAGCCACGACGGAGCGGCGGCGCCCCCGCACGGCGCGGTCGGCCCCGGAAGCCCGGGCGCTAGGCGGGCGTCTCGACCGCTCGCGTCACGTCGGCCACCTCGGCATGCAGCGCCAGGATCAGCGCGTCGGCATCCACGTGCAGATTCACACCCCTGGCGCCGCCGCCGATGGCCACCGCTCCGCGCCCGGCCACGGATGCGTCGGCGATCACGGGCCATGAGGTGGCGGACCCGAACGGGGTGATGGCGCCCCGCTCGTATCCGGTGGCCTCCTTGGCCTCGTCCTGATCGGGGAGCGAGAGGCGGTTCACGCCCAGGTGTGCCCGCAGGCGCGGCCAGTCGATCTGACGCCCCGCGGGGACAAGGACGAACACGTAGTCCCGAGCCCCGCGGCGGATCACGATCGTGCGGAGCAGCTGCCCGATCGTGATCCCTTGCAGGGCGGCGCTCTGTTCGGCACTGGTTGGCGGTTCGGTCTGCACCAGCGAGAAGGACAGGTTCGATCCCTCGAGGGCTCGGGTGGCAGGGGTCTGGACGCTCACGGGTCTCACCCTAACGCTGGAGGCATCGGGCGCCGATACGACGGGCATGTCGTTCAACGAGCTGGTGCTGCTGGGCTGGGTCGCCGCCGTGCTGCTGCTCCTGGCGGTCACGATCGTGCCGAAGTTCCTGCGACAGCAGCGGTTCAAGCGGCGCTACGATGCCGCGTCCGTGACCTCCCGCGGGGTCTACCAGTGGAAGACGTTGCTGCCGCCGATCCTCCTCCTGGCCTCGGCCGCCTGCCTCGTGATGGCCTTCGGACAGTTCCGTCTCAGCCGTCAGGCCAAGGAGGCCACGGTGGTGATGGCGATCGACACCTCCGATTCGATGGACCAGACCGACGTTCGCCCCAGCCGCATGGTTGCCGCCCAGGAGGCGGCTCAGGCCTTCGTCAGGAAGCTCCCCGAGGGGTACCGGGTCGGCCTCGTGACGTTCGCGGGCACCGCGAGCGTGGCGGTCGTGCCCTCGTCCCAGCGGGGCGAGCTCGAGGCCGCGATCGCCTCCTTGAGCACGAGCCGCGGCACGGTGATCGGCGACGGACTCTCGTCCGCACTCGACACGATCGCGGCGGATCGCAGCACGAACGGGGACGCGGCGGCCGCGGTGGTCCTGCTCTCGGACGGTGCCGACACGGGCAGCCAGGTCACCCCGGGGCAAGCCGCCGACCGAGCCAAGGCCATGGAGATCCCCGTCTTCACCGTGGTGCTGCGGGGCTCGGCAGACCCCGGAGCCCCGATCCCGTCCGGCTCGCCGGAAGCCGGCGGCGGTCTGCTCGAGCAGCTCTCCAGCACTACCGGCGCCCAGGCGTTCTCGGCTCAGTCCGCCGGAGAGCTGACCCAGGTGTACGAAACCCTCGGTTCCCAGCTTTCCTACGACCTCGCGGTGGGTGGCTCCGCCAGGGCGTTCCTCCTCCTGGCGGCCCTGCTCGGGATCGCGGCCGGTCTCTCTGCCCTGGTGATCTCTCGTTCCGAGTAGCGCTAGCGGTAGGACAACCCCCACTGCTCCCGCTCGCGACGAGCGAGCTCCTGAACGGCGGCACGCACGTCGTCGTCCTCGGGGTTGTCGGCCAGCCACGCACGCGCCTCGGCGAACGCGGAAGCGATGTCGTTGGGGGAAGTGGCGCCCGACATCAGCGCCAGTACGTCGTTGCGATCCATGCCTCCCTTTGTACCTGGGGAACGGGGCCGCGCGTGGGATGTGGGCCCGTTTCCATAGCAGCGTCACAACTCAAGCATGGTCGGGAGCGCGGGATCAACCGCAAGGGGTGCGCAGGCGGTTGCGGTTGCTGACGAAGATGGGGCGGCCCTGGCCGTCGGTGCCGATCGTGTTGACGGTGTAGGTCCCGCGTCGCCGGGCGCACTTGGTGCGGAAGCTCGCCACGCCCCAGGATCCGTTGGCTCGGACCCGCGTCTCGTAGATGGGATTGTCCTTCGTCGCGGACCAGCTCATCCGCACGCGGGTTCTCGGGAGGAAGCCGACCCCGTCGGCACGCCAGCGCATGGGCCGGGCGGTTCCGGAGAAGGCGTAGCACGTGAACCAGTTCGAGAAGATCGGCACGGATGTCGGGAATCGGTCCGTGAGGGAGGACGTGCGCACCTTGTAGAACCCCGACGGGACGTTCGGTTGTACGAACGAGCCGTCGGCAGAGCCGAATCGATCGGTGGTCACGACCTTCGCGGTCACGGTGACGGCGCCCTCGGGGAGAAGGAAGATGCGGATCCGCTCCGCGGCGGGGTAGCCGGTGAGGTCGAAAGCCGCTGTGTAGACGCTCTTGGCCTGAAGCCCCTGTTGGGCGCACATGCGATCGAAGGGCGCCAGCTGGGTGCTTCCCATGCGCAGTCGCTCACGGATCGTGAAGGTCACGGGCGCGGACCGGCGGCGGGCGGCGTCGACGGCGAAGACCCTGTGGCCGCCACCCGGGTTTTCGGGTACCGAGAAGGCCACGGAGAAGGTGCCGGTCTTGGTCGTGGTGACCGAGGCCACCTCGACGATGCCGCGGACCCGATCCTGGAACCGGACCGAGACGCGGCGACGGTGCGCGAAACCGCGGCCCTGCACCCTCACCTTCGCCCCGACCGGGCCCAGCGTCCGCGACAGCGAGATCACCGGGTGACGGCCCGAGGCAGCGGCGGGAACGGCGAACGCCGGGGAGAGCAACGCACCCACAAGCGCGCAAACGAGGGCGATCCGCAGCCTGATCATGCTGCGTAGTATCCCCTCTGCGCGCTACGGCGTCTGCATGCCTGTTGGGGCCGTTCCGGGGCTAGGGCCCCGGGAGCGAGCGGCCGAGCCAAGTCGTCAGCGGCTCGGGCCCGGTCCGCAGCAGGAATTGGTGACCGCCGACCGGCACGACGAGC
>Ga0315278_10005303_pt1 | contig 11721 bp, 10 predicted proteins | sample YL17G06_0_MG_FD_203880 | JGI IMG/M metagenome (GOLD analysis project Ga0315278, IMG submission 203880) | Sediment microbial communities from Yellowstone Lake, YNP, Wyoming, USA - YL17G06_0 | ecosystem: Environmental > Aquatic > Freshwater > Lake > Sediment | place: USA: Wyoming | collected... | reverse complement strand
ATAGCCAAATCCTTTGATTTCAAGTATTTTGCCCACCATGTCGCATCAGTCCCTGCCGGGTTTCCGCGAGTTTTATCCCGCTGATTTGGCCGCGCGCACATACCTCTTCGAGGCGTGGCGCCGCGTGGCCGCCAGGTACGGGTTCGAGGAGTACGACGGGCCACCCCTCGAGCCGCAGGAGCTCTACACGGAAAAGAGCGGGCCCGAAATTGTCGCGCAGCTCTACAATTTCGTGGACAAGGGCGACCGGCAGGTGTCGCTCCGACCCGAGATGACGCCGACCCTCGCGCGGATGGTTGCCTCCCGCGCAAACGGACTCCGAAAGCCCATCCGCTGGTTCTCCATCGCACAGATGTTTCGCTACGAGCGCCAACAGCGCGGCCGGTTGCGGGAGCATTACCAGCTGAATTGCGACCTCATCGGCGAAGCCGGACCCCTCGGCGACGCCGAAATCATCGCCCTGCTCATTGACGTGGCCCGGGAACTGGGACTCGGGTCGGACGATATCCGGGTGCGGCTTTCGGACCGGAGAGTCCTCTCGGCCCTGCTCCGGAGCGCGGGGGTAACGGACGAGCAGCTGCCGCTGGCCTACGCCGCGATCGACAAGCGGGATCGGATGGACCGGCCGGCGCTGGAAGCCATGCTGCGAGGGGTAGAAGGCTCGGGGATGGCCGCGCCGGTCGTGGCGCGCGTGCTGGAGGTCTCGGCCCTCCACCGTCTGGACGCCGTGGCCGCCGCGCTCGCCACCGTGCCCGGGGGCGTCGCCGCACTCCAGCCCCTCCGCCAGACGCTCGACGCCCTCGCCGCCATGGGCCTCGATGGCTTCGTGGATGTCGACCTCACCATTGTGCGGGGGCTCGCGTACTACACGGGCACGGTCTTCGAGCTCTTCGACGCCGGTCGCTCCCTCCGGGCCATCGCCGGCGGTGGGCGCTACGACGATCTCCTCGGCCGGCTCGGCGGCGTGGAGCTTTCGGCCGTCGGCTTCGCGATGGGCGATGTGGTCATCGGCGAATTGCTCAAGGAGCGTGGCCTCCACCCGCCCCCCGCTCCCGCCATCGAAGTCTTCATTGCCGGGGTGACGGAGGCAGACCTGCCCCATGTCCTGTCGCTGGCCCACGAGTGCCGGGATGCGGGGCTCCGGACCGAGTACGCGCTGACGGCGCAGGCGGTGGGCAAGCAGCTCAAGCTGGCGGACGTGCGAAAGGCCCGTGTCGCGGTGTTGATCGGCCCGGACGACCGGGCGCGCAACGAAGTCCAATTGAAGGACCTGGCCGCCAAGGCGCAGCGGTCGGTGTCCAGAACCGACGCGGTCGCAGCGCTCCTGGCCGCCCGCTCCTGACCCCGGGGCCGACGGCCGCCCCCAGCCCACGAGGCAGCATGGCAGACGACAAGGCGCTCACCACGCGGGCAGCGGACTTCTCCGCCTGGTACAACGAGGTCATCGCGCGGGCGCAGTTGGCCGACTACAGTCCGGTGCGCGGCTGCATGGTCATTCGTCCCAACGGCTACGCCATCTGGGAGCAGATGCAGCAGGCGCTCGACCGGATGTTCAAGGACACCGGCCACCAGAACGCATATTTCCCCCTCTTCATTCCCCAGAGCTTCCTGGCCCGCGAGGCGGAGCACGTCGAGGGATTCGCTCCTGAAACCGCCGTGGTCACCATCGGCGGGGGGAAGGTGCTCGAGGAGCCGCTCGTCGTCCGGCCCACCTCCGAGACCATCGTCTACGCGATGTACGCCAAGTGGATCCAGAGCTGGCGCGACCTGCCGGTCCTGATCAACCAGTGGGCCAACGTGGTCCGCTGGGAATTGCGGACGCGGCTGTTCCTGCGGACCACCGAGTTCCTCTGGCAGGAAGGCCACACGGCCCACGCCACGGAAGCGGAGGCGGAACTGGAAACCCTCATGATCCTTGGCATCTACCGCCGCTTTGCGGAGGAGTGGATGGCCATGCCGGTGCTCACCGGCCGGAAGAGCGAGGGCGAGCGGTTTGCCGGGGCGCTCCGCACCTACGCCATCGAGGCGCTGATGCAGGACAATCGCGCGTTGCAGGCCGGCACCAGCCACAACCTGGGCCAGAACTTCGCCAAGGCGTTCGATGTCACTTTCCAGACCGCCGAAGGCGGTCTCGACCACGTCTGGAGCACCTCGTGGGGCGTGTCGACGCGGCTGGTAGGCGGGCTCATCATGACGCACAGTGACGATGTCGGGTTGGTCTGTCCGCCCCGACTGGCCCAGTATCAGGTCGTCATTGTGCCGATTTACCGCAAGGACGAGGAGCGGGTGGCGGTGCTTGAGGCAGGGGCCCGCCTTCAACTCACGCTCCGGGCCGCCGGCATTCGTGTGCATCTGGATGCCCGCGACGGGCTCAAGCCGGGCGCGAAGTACTACGAATGGGAATCACGCGGCGTGCCGTTTCGCCTGGAGCTCGGACCACGGGATATCGCCGCGAGCCAGGCCATGCTTGCGCGCCGGACGGGCGGCAAGGAGCCGATCCCGCTGGCCGGGATCGGCGACCGCATCCACACGGAAATCGACGCCATGCAGCAGGCGCTGCTCGGCGCCGCCATGGCGCGCCGGGAAGCGGCCACCATTCGCGGGGCGACACGCGACCAGCTCATCGAGGCCATGAACGGCACCGGCGGGTTCGTGTATGGTGGCTGGTGCGGCGACGCGACCTGCGAGGCCGACATCAAGGAGCAGACCAAGGCCACCATTCGGGTGCTGCCCGACGAAGAGTTTCGTTCCAGGCCCGCCCCGACGCGCTGTCTCTGGTGCAACCGCGACGCCGTGACGGAGGCGGTGTGGGCAAAGGCGTACTGATGCCGGCGGGGCAGCGCGGCAGCGGGGCCGGGGGGCAGGAGGCACTCTTCGCCGATGCCGGGCTGACGGCGGGAACGGACGGCCTGATGATGGCGGGGGTGTCGCTCGCGCGGATCGCGCACGAGGCGGGCACGCCCGTCTTCGTGTACAATGCCGAGGCCATCCGCCGGCAGTTTCGTGCGCTGGAGTCGGCCTTCGCGTCAATCCCACACCGGATCTGTTACGCGGTGAAGGCCAACAGCAACCTGGCCGTATTGCGGCTCATGCACGATCTCGGGGCCGGAGTCGACCTGGTGTCTGCTGGAGAAATGCGCCGCGCGCTGGTCGCCGGCTTCTCCGCCGAGAGCCTCGTCTTCAGCGGTGTGGGCAAGACCGTGGCGGAGCTCGAGGAGACGGTCGCCGCGGGTGTGGGCCAGGTGAACGTGGAGTCGCTGGAGGAGTTGAAGCTGCTGGGAGCGGTGGCGGCGCGGCTCGACTGCGTCACGGCCGTGGGGATCCGGGTGAATCCCGACGTCACCACCGACACCCATCCCTACATTTCCACCAGCCACGGCAGCATCAAGTTCGGCGTGCCGCACGACCAGGTGGCAACGGCGGCCGACTATATCCGGCAGCATCCCTATCTCCGGCTCACGGCCGTCGCCATGCACCTCGGCAGCCAGCTGCTCGATGTGGCGCCCTATGCCGAGGCCCTCGGAAAGCTGGTGGTGCTGGTGAAGGAGCTTCGCGCCGCGGGAACCACCACCCTTAAATCGCTGGATATCGGCGGGGGACTCGGCATCCGGTATGAGCCGGACGCCGAACCGGGCCTCGACCCTGCGGCGCTCGCCTCGGTCGTGGCTCCGCTCGCTGCGCAGGTTGGGCTCCCGATCATGATGGAGCCGGGGCGCTTCCTGGTTGGCAGCGCGGGCGTGCTGCTGACGGAGGTGCTGTACCGCAAGCATTCCGGTGGCCGGGAGTTCGTGATCGTGGATGCCGCCATGAACGACCTCCTCCGACCCAGCCTGTACCGTGCGCACCATGAAATCGTGGAGGTCCTGCCGGCCGGCCGCCCGTCCGCCATGGTGGACGTCGTCGGCCCGATTTGCGAAACGGGGGATTTCCTCGCGCTGGAACGCGTCATGCCGCTGGTCGAGCCCGGTGAGCGGCTGGCCGTGCTCGGCGCTGGCGCGTACGGGTTCGTCATGAGCTCGAACTACAACACCCGTGGCCGAGCGGCGGAGGTGCTCGTGGACGGCGGGCGCTCCGCCGTGGTCCGCCCCCGTGAGCCGGTGAATGCGCTGTTCGCCTCCGAAAGTGTCGACCCATTTGCCACCCTCTCCGACAACGGCTGAGGAGCCCGCCTGATGGACACCCCGAGGCACCACGACGGCATCCTGATCCTCGACTACGGATCCCAGTTCACGCAGCTGATTGCGCGCCGGGTGCGCGAGGCACATGTGTACTGTGAAATCCACCCCGGCACCCGGCCACTGGAGTGGATCCGGGAGTGGCGCCCCAAGGGCGTCATCCTCTCCGGCGGCCCGAATTCGGTGTACGACGAGGGCGCACCCACCGCGCCGAAGGAGTTGCTCGACCTCGGCGTTCCGGTGCTCGGCCTCTGCTACGGAATGGGGCTGATTGCCCAGATGGCCGGTGCCCAGGTCGTCAAGGCGGACCGTCGCGAATATGGCAGGGCGGTGGTGACCGTGGCCGGCGGTAAGCTCTTCCGCGGCTTCGCGCGGGGTGAGGAGACCACGGTGTGGATGAGCCATGGCGACCACGTGGACACCCCGCCGCCCGGCTATGTCGTCACGGCGTCCAGTCTCAACTGCCCCGTGGCGGGTTTCGAGCACGCCACGCGGCCGATCTTCGGCGTGCAGTTCCATCCGGAGGTGGCGCACACCGCCCGGGGCGGCGAGTTGATCGGCGCCTTCCTGTTCGACATCTGCGGCGCGACCCCCGACTGGACGGCTGGCCACTTCATCGAGACGGAAACCGCCCGCATTCGCGAGCTGGCGGGGCCTGCCCGCGTCATCTGCGGATTGTCCGGCGGCGTGGACTCTTCGGTGGCCGCGGCACTGGTGCACCGCGCAGTGGGCGACCGCCTCACGTGCATCTTTGTGGACAACGGCCTCCTCCGGCTCCACGAACGGGACCAGGTCGAGGCCACCTTCCGCCGTCACCTCGGCATCGACCTGCGAGTCGTGAACGCCAGCGATCTGTTCCTGAACAACCTGGCGGGCGTGAGCGACCCGGAGGAAAAGCGACGTCGCATTGGCCACACGTTCATCGACGTGTTCGAGGCCGAAGCGAAGAACGTCGGGAAGGACGTCGGGTTCCTGGTGCAGGGCACCCTGTATCCCGACGTGATCGAGTCGGTCTCGCCGACCGGGGGCCCGTCGGTCACCATCAAGACGCACCACAATGTGGGCGGCCTGCCGGAACGGCTGCCGTTCAAGCTCATCGAGCCGCTGCGGGAATTGTTCAAGGACGAGGTGCGGCAGGTGGGGCGGGAGCTTGGGCTGCCGGAGGAGATGGTGGGCCGGCACCCGTTCCCGGGGCCCGGGCTCGCCATCCGGATCCTGGGCGCGGTCACGAAGCCCGAACTCGACGTCCTCCGGGCGGTGGACGCCATCTACATCGAGGAGATTCGTGCGGCCGGGCTGTACGACGATATCTGGCAGGCGTTCGCGGTGCTGCTCCCGATCCGGTCGGTCGGCGTCCAGGGCGATTTCCGCACCTATGACCAGGCGGTGGCGCTCCGCGCGGTCACCAGCCGGGACGGGATGACCGCCGACTGGTTCCCGTTCCCGCCGGAGGTGCTGGGGCACATCTCGAACCGGATCGCCAACGAGGTGAAGGGCGTCAACCGGGTGGTGTACGATGTCAGCAGCAAGCCGCCCGCCACGATTGAGTGGGAGTAGCTCAGCGGGCCACCGCCACGACGGCCGGCGCCCGGTTCCCCGGCGCGGGCATCCCGAACCGCGAGACCATTCCCTCGGCGATCCGCTCCGCGTTGGCCAGGATGGTGAGGCTGGTGTTCACGGCGAGCGACGAGGGAATCGCCGCCCCGTCCGACACGAACAGCCCGGGATACCCGAAGACTTCACCGCCGGCATCCACGACCCCCATGGCCGGGGAGTCGGCCATCCGGCATGAACCGGTCTGGTGCGCAGTGGAGAAGTACGTGCCGGCATGGGGCATGCCGCCCCGGTCCACCGCCTCCACGGAGACCGGCCGGCAGCCGTTCCGGTCGAGGATCGAGCGGAGGAGGGCCTCGATGTCCTTCTCGTATTCGGCGAGGCCCGGGAGGCCGTCCACCTCGAGCTTCGGTGCTCCCTCGGCGTCCAAGGTGATCCTCCCGGCGGGCGGGGTGAGCCCCAGGCTGAGCAGGATGATCATTCGCTGCCGCACCTGCTTCATCATGGCCACGTGGTCCGCTCCCCACCAACTCGGCGCCGGATTCAGGTCGGAGAACCGCAGGCGTCCGGCGGCCATCATCTGCACCGGGAGCGGCTTGACGGTCGAGACGGTGATGCCGCGCGACGCCAGAAACTCATAGCTGATCATTCCCGGATGCGAGCGGCCGGAGTACATGTCGCCGTCCGGCATGTCGTCCGGCAGCACCCCTGCCACCTTCACGCTCCCGTTGAACGCAATGTTCCGTCCGACGTGCTCGCTCAGGTTCGGCAACCCGCTGGCCGACAGCAGCAGGAGCTTGGCAGTGCCGACGGTGCCTCCGCCCAGCACCACGATGGCGGCTCGGTACTCGACCTCCTTGCCGTGGGCGCCGCCGCTGCGGCAGCGCACGAGGTAGCGCGGCGCCATCGGCGCGCCGGCCCGGGCGGGCCTGCCCCTGGTCGGCAGGGCCCGCACTTCCAGAACCTCCATGTCACACACCACGTCCGCGCCCGCCTCCACGGCCTGGGGCAGGTAGTTGACGTGCAGCGACTGCTTGGCGCCGTAGAGACACCCGGTCACGCAGTACCCGCTGCCGAGGCAGTTGCGCACAGCATAGCGCGCCCGGTCGCAGGAGTATCCGAGCCGGGCCATCATGAGCGCAAACACCTGCCCGCTCCGCGGGACTTGATTCTCCCCGATCTGCTCGACCCGGAGCATCGATTCGGCGCGGTCATACCATGGGTCCATGGCGGACCGCGTGACTCCCGTCGGCCAGAGTCGGCGTCCGCCCGCATCGCGCTGGTCGAACGCGATTGACGGGGCGCGGAGCGACACCATCTCATAGAAGCCGGACCCCCCGCCGAGCGCCTCCGCGTAGGTCAGGCCGAGGTGCTCGCTGCCCAGACCCTTGAGGTAGGTGAGCAGGTACTTGGGGTCCTGCGTCTGCCGGTATTGGCCCGGGCCAATCTTGGGGCCCTTCTCGAGCATCGTGACCTTGAGCCCCGCCTGCGCGAGCCTGAGCGCCGGCGCCGCCGCGCCGAAGCCGCTTCCGATCACCAGAACGTCGGTCTGCCTGGTCATCATGGGATGCTCCTCACGCGGGATTGCCGGTGCGGGAGAGCGCCCGCACGGCAAACCGGCTGGTATCCGGGTAGGAGAGGCTGGTGGGATTGGCGAAATGGTATCCGCCCGGGAATCCGGTGAGGCGGCATCCCGCGCGATCATCGTGGATGCCACCGTACACCGCGGCCTGGGTCAGGAAGACTGCGCCGGTGTACAGCTTTCGGGTCGTGGCGTCGCCGCGGAGCGCCTTCGCCACGATGTCGGTGCGGTCGGGAAGGGACAGCGCGCTGAACGGCCGTCCGTGGTGGCGATCCGCGCGCCGGTCCAGGTCGCTGGCCAGGAAGTCGCTGTACTTGGCCAGCGGATAGTACGGGTCCTCGAGCACGGTCACCGAGCGGCGCTCCTCGGGAGTGAGCCCCGGTACCACGGTGTCCACGAAGGCGAGGAGCGCCCGACGCGTGGCCTCGGTTCCAGGCCGATACTGTTCGGGATAGTTCTTGAGCAGGATGGTCGCCGGCGTGCAGGCACCCACCGCGAGGGCGGCGATGCCGCTCGCGAGGCAGCGAATCGCCTCCCGGCGGGACGTGAGTTGTGGTGTCGCTGTGGTCGAAGTTTCGGACATGGCACCCTCCATCGTTGGATGAAGGGTGCGGGGGTGGGGTCAAGCGGGCGTCAAGCGGGAGTCAGACCCCCTTCGTCTCCAGCAGCCTGAAGAATTCCGCGGGGGCGGTGAGCCGGGACAACTGCTCCGGGACACCCGGTTCCTTGGCGAACTGGGCGATCTTCCCGAGCGTTGGCAGGTACTGGTTGGACATTTCGTTGGGCGGGGCCACGATCAGAAACACGTGGTGTACCGGTTGGCCGTCGGCGGCGTCGAATGGAATCCCCGCCGGCGAATACCCGTACGCCAGCTGGAGTCGGCTCACCACGAGCGAACGGCAATGGGGCACCGCCACACCCCGACCGACCCCGGTCGAGCCCAGGGCTTCGCGGCGGTGCAGCATCTTGAGCAGCGCTTCCGCCGACTTCTCGTCGGTGCGGAGCAGGGCGACGAGCTCGGCCAGCGCCTCGTCCTTGGTGGCGGCCATGAGTGGCAGCCGGAGGGCATCTTCGGCAAAGAATTCGCGGAGTTGCATGACGGGCAAGCTAACTGCCGCCTGGAAGGCGTGTCAAACCCCTCTCATTGCTCGGTTTAACCCGCGGCCGTATTTTGAGGCCATGCGACTGGCCTTTCCCGTACCCTACGACTTCGCCCTGATTCTGGCCCCGATGGCCGGGGTCTCGGAGGCGCCGTTCCGGCAGATCTGCCGGAGCTGGGGCGCGGACGTCGTGCTGTCGGAGTTCCTCTCGTCCGAGGCCATCCGCCGCCGGATCCGGAACACCCTGGAGGGTGCGGAGTTCGAGGAGTGCGAACGGCCGATCGGCATCCAGATTTACGGGGCTGTACCGTCGGCCATGGCGGAGGCGGCGGCGCTGATCACCGAGCAGTACAAGCCGGAGTTCATCGACATCAATTTTGGCTGCCCAGTCAAGAAGGTGGTGCAGCGGAACGGCGGCTCGGGCTGCTTGCGGGATCCCGCCCTGGTGACGGACATCATCCGCGCCTGCGTCGGGGCCACGCACCTGCCGGTCACCGTCAAGACCCGCAGCGGCTGGAACGACGAACAGCGCGACCCCGTGAGCATCGCGCTGCGGATGCAGGACGCGGGGGCGCGAGCGTTCACCCTGCATGCCCGGACCCGAACCCAGATGTACTCCGGCAAGGCCGATTGGGACGAGATTGCCCGTGTGGTCGAGGCGCTGGACATTCCCGTGATCGGCAACGGCGACGTCCAGACCCCGGAGGATGTGGTGCGGATGCGCGACCACACGGGGGCCGCGGGCGTCATGGTCGGCCGGGGGGCGTTCGGGCATCCGTGGCTCTTCCGCGACGCGCGGGCGCTGTTGGAGGGCCGGCCCAAGCCGGAGGCGCCGAGCGCCGCCGAGCGGTTCGAGCTGGCGCTCACGCACGCGCGGCTGGCCCTCCGACTCCAGGGGGATTCCCGCCAGACCGTGATCGAGTTCCGCAAGCATTTCGGCTGGTACACCAAGGGACTGCACGGCTCGAGCGAGCTCCGCCAGCAGCTCTTTCAGGTCGAGTCCGTCGCGGAAGCCGAGGAGATTTTCGTCCGGTATCTCGCACCGCTGCCGCAGGTGGCGTGACCCCCGAACGGCTGGGCGCGCTGCTCGCGGAGGTCTCCGCCGGACGGGTCTCCCCCGCGGCCGCCCTGGACCAGTTGCGGCACTTTCCCTCCGAACAACTCCCCTTCGCCAGCATCGACCATCATCGGGCGCTCCGGCAGGGGCAGCCCGAGGTGGTGTTCTGCGCCGGCAAGACGGTCGAGCAGGTCGTGGCCATCTGCGAGCGCCTGGCGGCCGCGTCAGGCAGCTTCCTGGGCACCCGGGCTACGGAGGCACAGGCGGACGCGCTCCGGGCGCTGTACCCGCGCCTCGAGTGGCATCCCCTCGCGCGGACGGTCTTCCTGCCGCCGGAGCCGCGCCCGGCGCCGACGGGGCGGGGCACGGTGCTCGTCGTCTGTGCCGGCACGAGTGACTTGCCGGTGGCGGAGGAAGCGGCGGTGGTGGCGGAGGCCTTCGGCAATCGAGTGGATCGGATTGCCGACGTCGGCGTGGCCGGTCTGCACCGGCTGATGGCCCAGAGCGAGCGGCTCCGCGCCGCGGCCGTGGTTATCGTGGTGGCCGGCATGGAGGGGGCGCTGCCGAGCGTTGTGGGGGGGCTGGTGCGGGTGCCAGTCATCGCAGTGCCGACCAGCGTCGGCTACGGCGCCGCCTTCGGCGGCGTGGCGGCGCTGCTGGGCATGCTCAACAGCTGCGCCGCAGGCGTCACGGTGGTGAACATCGACAATGGCTTCGGCGCCGCTGCCGCGGCCACCCGCATCAACCACGGCGAGGTGTCCTGATGCTCGACACGGTGCTGCGGCGCACGGCGCCCGACCTCGAATGGCTCGACGCGACCGCTCCGACGCCCAGTGAGCTCTCCGGCCTGGCCGAGTCGTACGGACTTCACCCGATGTCCCTGCAGGACTGTCTCGACCCGGAGCACCTCCCGAAATACGAGCGGGTTGGCGGCGCCACGTTCATCATTGTCCGCGCTTATGACGAGGCCTCCCCGCCCGACGCCGTCACCATCCAGGGAATGACCCGGAAAGTGGCGGCGTTCGCCGGGCTGACGTTCCTGGTCACCGTGCATCGGCAGGCCATGCCGTTCTTCGAGGCGTTCAAGGCGCATTGCGCGCGGCGCAGCCCGGAGCAGGCCGGTCTGGGCGAGGTGCTGGTGGACCTGATCGGGGCGGTGGTCGCCACCTATGAAAAGCCGCTGGAGGAAGCGGAGCGGGTGCTGGACGATTTCGAGGAGGCGCTCTTCGATGGTGCCCGGGCCGAGGCGGGGCTCGAGGAAATCCACATGGTGAAGCGGCGGGTCACACTCATCAAGCGCACCCTCTGGCAAACGCTGGGCGTGGTGCAGAAGCTCCATCCGCCGTCCGAGGGGCAGTCGCCGCTCTATCAGGATCTTCGGGAGTCGATCGAGAGCATGCACACCTACGCTGACGAGATCCAGGACAACGTCACCAATCTGCTGACGGTGCAGCTCAACATCGCGTCGCACCGGACCAACGAGGTCATGCGCATCCTGACGGTGTTCTCGGCGTTCTTCCTGCCGCTCACCTTCATCGTCGGCATCTACGGCATGAACTTCCAGCACATGCCGGAACTGGCGTGGCGGCTGGGATATCCGCTGGTCCTGGCCGGGATGGCCTCCGTTTGCCTGACGATCTACCTCTGGTTCCGCCACCGGGGGTGGATGCGGTGACCACGGCCGGGCTCCTCCTGCTCTTCGGCGGGGCAGGGGCCGCGATCGGATTTCTGCTGGGCCGCCGCGTTCGCGGGGGCCATCGACACTCCCTCTCCGGGCGGACCAACGCCGCCACTCCCTACCTCCTTCCCGATCCCGCGCTTGAATGGCTGCGCCGCGCTGCTGGTGCGTTCGGTGTCTGGGCCATCGAGACCAAGGGCCCCGGCCTCGGCGCGCGGACCTACCAGAGTCTGGATCCTGGGTGGGGAGCACGGGAATCGGAACTCGACGTGATCGAACAGCGGCTCAACGCCTCCTCCACGCGCGACGGTGAGGGCGCGGAGCGGCTGGAGACTGGGCTCCTGCTCACTGCCTCCGCCGGTGGGGCGGTCGTCGCGATCCTCCTCCCTTCCGACGTGCCCAGCGCTTCCCAGTCACAGGTCCGTGCCGACCTCGGCGCGTTGTTGGACGGTATCGCTCGCCGGCCAGTGCTGCATGACCTCGCGCAGGTGCAGGACGGGCTCGCCATCGAATCGGTGGAGAGCGTGGGGATGCGGCTGGCGTACCAGGTGGAGCGGATCGCGGGTGCGGAGGCG